>OJDN01000001.1_pt1 | contig 162365 bp, 150 predicted proteins | sample 1592731 | NCBI WGS metagenome assembly OJDN01 (sample SAMN05416881, study PRJEB24817) | seawater metagenome | isolation source: Sea water | place: Canada:Atlantic | collected 2013-11
TATGCTGAGTAATACCACCCGCTTCGCCAGCGGCAACTTTTGCTTCACGAATGTGATCAAGTAACGATGTTTTACCGTGGTCAACATGACCCATGATAGTAACAACCGGAGCACGTGTAATCGCTTCACCTGAATGATCACGATCTGAAAGTACCGCTTCTTCAAGGGCATTCTCTTTTACTAACACTACTTCACGGCCCATTTCTTCAGCAACTAGGGCCGCTGTTTCTTGGTCGATTACTTGGTTAATGGTTGCCATAGCACCCATTTTAAACATAGCTTTAACAACTTCAGCGCCTTTAACAGACATTTTGTTTGCTAATTCAGCTACCGAAATAGTTTCACCAATGCGTACTTCGTTAAGTTTAATTTCTACAGGTTTAGTAAAACCATGTTTTAAACTTTGCGGTGAAGAAAGACTTAACTTGCCTTTACCTCTAGCATTACGACCGCCGCGGTTGTTTCTGTCTTGGCCAGCTGGTTTTTTCTTCTTACGTCGACGACCACTTTCGTCAGCAGAGTCACTTTTATCTTCAGCTTCTTGTGCGTATTTAGAAGAAGTTAAATGTACAACTTCTTTTTCCTTCGCTTTACGTTCAGCTTCTTGCTCTTTCCAACGTGCTTCGTTTTCTTCTGCAAGCTTACGTGCAACTTCTGCAGACAAGCGTGCTTCTTCTTCCGCTTTCGCGGTTAATTCAGCTTCTTGTTGTAAACGTAATTTTTTAGCTTCTTCCGTTTCAGCAACTACTGGTGCAGGCTTAGGCGCCTCTTCAATATTTTTTGCTTTCGCGATAGCAGCTTGTTTAGCTTTAGCTTCTGCTTCAAGTTTTGCTTCAGCTTTTGCTGCGGCTTCAACTTCAGCTTTTGCTGCAGCGGCAGCGGCAGCATTTACAGCTTCTTTAGCATCTGCTTCAGCTTTTGCTGCAGCATCAATTTCTGCTTGAACACGTGCTTCTTCAGCCGCTTTTGCTTCAAGTTCAGCTTGTTGTTGCTCTTCTAAATCGCTACGTTTTACATAAGTGCGTTTCTTACGTACTTCTACTTGAACTGATTTAGCTTTGCTACCGTGACCTAAAACTAAAGTAGACTTTTTCTTACGGCTTAATGTCATTTTACTTGGGTTAGCCGTTGAGTCATCACCGTGTTGCTTTTTCAAATAATCAAGTAGGTTTTCTTTTTCTTCTTGCGAAACAGAATCGGTTGCCGATTTGCTCACACCTGAGTCAGCCAATTGGCTCACTAAGCGATCCACCGGTGTACCGATCTCTTTGGCAAGTTGTTCTACTGTTACGTTTGCCATCTATATAATTCTCCCGATGCGTTATTCTTCGTTAAACCAACAAATATTACGTGCAGCCATAATTAGCTCGCCCGCTTTGGTTTCATCTAATTCTTCAATGTCTGATATTTCATCAACGCCTTGTTCTGCAAGGTGTTCTAATGTAGTAATACCACGACTCGCTAATACAAACGCTAAATGGCGTTCTAAGCCAGGAAGGTTTAATAAATCTTCTGCAGGCTCTGCACCTTCAAGTGTTTCTTCACTTGCTAATGCTTGAGTAGTAATTGCTGCTTTTGCACGCTCACGTAATTCTTCAACAATGTCTTCATCCATGCCGTCAATATCAAGCATTTCAGCAACAGGTACGTAAGCAATTTCTTCTAATGAAGTAAAACCTTCTTCGACTAACATCAGAGCAAAATCTTCATCAAGATCTAACTTGTCAGTGAATAATGTTAAAACTTTATCGTTTTCGGCTTGATGCTTTTCGTTCATGTCAGCAACAGTCATTACGTTTAATTCCCAGCCAGTTAACTGACTAGCTAAACGAATGTTTTGACCACTACGACCAATCGCCATGGCTAAGTTGCCTTCTTCAACAGCGATATCCATCGTGTTCTTGTCTTCGTCAACAATAATAGAAGCAACTTCAGCTGGTGCCATAGCATTGATAACGTATTGTGCTGGGTTGTCATCATATAAAACGATATCAACACGCTCACCGCCTAACTCACCAGAAACGGCTTGAACACGTGAACCGCGCATACCAACACAAGCACCTACTGGGTCGATACGTTTGTCGTTACTTTTTACAGAAATTTTTGCACGAGAACCAGGATCGCGAGCTGCGCCCTTAATCTCAAGCATTTCTTCACCAATTTCTGGTACTTCAACACGGAAAAGTTCAATTAACATTTCAGGTTTAGTACGGCTAACAAATAATTGTGCGCCACGTGCTTCTGGTTTAATTTCATATAGCAAACCACGAACACGATCACCTGGACGGAAGCTTTCACGTGGTAACATGTCATCACGATAAATTATTGCTTCGGCATTATTACCTAAATCTAAAATAACGCTGTCACGGCTTGCTTTTTTCACGACACCTGTGATGATTTCACCAACTTGTTCTTGGTAAGCATCAACAATAAGTCCGCGTTCAGCTTCGCGAATTTTTTGCACAATAACTTGTTTTGCCGTTTGTGTTGTAACACGATCAAACTTAACTGATTCAATTTGATCTTCAACATAATCACCAACTTTTAAATCGGCATCTTCATATTGCGCCGCTGCTAAGCTTATTTCAGCATACGGATTTTCCATTGGTGTTTCGCTTTCATCAACAACTAACCAACGACGGAAAGTGTCAAACTCACCCGATGCGCGGTCAATACTTACACGAACTAAAATCTCACCTTCATATTTCTTTTTTGTTGCTGTTTCTAAAGCGGTTTCCATCGCTTCAAAAATGCTTTCTCGTGGTAATGCTTTTTCATTAGAAACAGCATCTACGACCAGTAATATTTCCTTACTCATGCTAGTTAGCCTTTCTCATTATTATAAATTATTTATTGTGGTTATAAACAAGGTGAGCCTTGTCTACGTTACTAATAACAAGTTCATATTCCTCGTTATCAACCATTACAATTAAACTATCGTTCTCTACGGCAACCAATTTACCTTTAAATTTACGACGACCGTTTAATGGCATTGAAATTTTAGCTTCAACCGTTTCACCCACAACCGCTTCAAACTGCGATTTTTCAAAAAGAGGACGATCAAGCCCTGGTGATGAAACTTCTAAGCTATATTCACTACTAATTGGGTCTTCTACATCTAGAATAGCCCCTACTTGACGACTTACTTCAGCGCAGTCATCAACATCGATACCATTTTCATGGTCGATAAATAATCTTAAAACCGAATGGTTGCCAGCACTGATAAATTCAACGCCTAATAATTCCTTACCCGTTTCTTCAACGGCAGGACGTAACATTTCGGTTAATTTGTGTTCAAATTTAGCCAATCACTTTTCTCCAATTTGGAAGAGTTCAGAAACAAAAAAAGGGCATAAAGCCCAGCGATACACCTTGCTGCTATTGCACCTTTTACAAAGTTAAGATACAAAAAAGCCCCAATACGCGGGGCTTATTCACTGAACCCACGATGTAAACCAAGTAATAACGTTCTTGGTTCTGTATAACAATATCTTAGATGTATATCTACCTTCGATAAAATCTATTCAGTGAAATATTGCTACATTCAAGCTGCGCAAATTATATAGAGTTGCTGCTTATATGGCAAGCTAATTTTCGTAGTGATTTAGGCTTGTGATTATAATATTGTCGACCTTATTAGAAAAGAATAGTTACTATTTATGCTAACATTACTATAATAATTATTGTGGCATTATCAGATAGTTAGTAAATTAGTCTAATTTATGATAAAAGTTGCTACAGTTGATATCTTGCAATCTTAATTAAGTATATAAAGGCACTTTGAAATTATATGTATACATATTCTCGTTTATTCATCAGAAACTTGTTTATTGCGATAGGCTTTTGTGCCTGTGTATCCCTAGCTAGCATTCTTAGTTTAGCTACACATATTGAAGAACAGCAAACTCAACATCAAGCAACCTTGCTAAAATTAGATAAGCAAATAGATTTTGGAAGTACAGAAGTACTGGCGAAGCAACTCGCTAATATTAATCAGTATCAATACATTAATATTATCAATATAGAAGGTGATGTTATTGTTAATGAACAACGTAAACCTACTTTTATTGACGAATATTTATTAGCTCCTAAAAGTCAAATTAAACTAACTAATTCAGATTTAATTATTCAGTTTCAATTAGCTGCACACACACAATTAAAATCTTTACAATTAACGCTCGTCAATGTATTCATTATTTCATTGTCTTTTGCTGTGCTTTTGATGCCGTTAATTATTGCAAGATCACGTAAGTTTGCTAAGAAAATTGATCAACAAGTCACACGTGAACTCGCATTTATTATTGCTGAAAAAGAAAGTCCTCTGACCGCAAATAGAAATGATACAAGCTTACCTGAAATTGAAAAAAGCTTAATTGATTTAAGAACGCTCATTGCCAATAAAATTACCGCAACAACATTGCTAGAGAAAGACGCTTATATTGAGCCAGTAACGAAATTAGAAAACCGCAATCGTTTTGTGCAGTTTTTTGAAAATGCTAATAGCCGTTCAAACTTTGGCGTTTTATCTATTACTCGCTGTTCAGAGTTACAAACAATTAACCAAATACATGGTTATCATGAGGGTGATAATTATATTCGCAAAGTTTCCGAGATTATGAAAAATGCGGTCAGTCGATATAAAGGTGCACAAGTTTTTAGATTGAACAGTTCTGATTTTGCAACATTACTTCCAAATGTTAATTTAAAAGGTGCTGAATCATTTGCGACTGAATTAACCAGTAACTTTAATAAATATCAACAAGCATCAGACTTAGACTCTGTCGGTTATACAGGCTTAGTTTACTTTGATAATGATAAACCACTAGGTGAATTATTAGCATTAGCCGACACCGGCATTAGTGTTGCTCAAACACAAAAAGTAAATGCTTGGTATGCTCAAACAGATACCAGCATTATTGACAACAGTAGTGCAAGTTATGGTAATCAAAATTGGCGTCAAGAAATTGATAGTGTAATTGCCAACCAACGTGTTAATTTGCTAGTTCAACCAATAAAGCCTAGCAGCCCTAATAACCGAGTATACGGTGAAATTTTAACGCGCTTTTTAAACAGTAATGAAGATATATTACCCACAGCTTCTTTTATAGCGATGGCAGAAAAGCTTGATAAAATAGTCGCGGTCGATCAAATGATCATTGAAGCGGCAATTAAAGAAATCTCTAATCGTAATATGCAAGATAACTTCTTTGGTATTAATGTTAGTTCACGCTCAATAAACGATGGTCATTTTTTAATTTGGCTTGAAAGAAGGTTATTACGCGACACGATTATTGCATCAAAACTTGTTTTTGAAATTACCGAAAGTGGTTTACAGCATAACATCAAAGCAAGTAAAAACTTTATTGATATGGTGCACAGAGTGGGTGCAAGAATTACTGTCGAACGTTTTGGTATTGGCTTAACTTCGTTTAAGTTTTTTAGAGATTTAAAGCCTGACTTTATTAAAATGGATAGCACTTATACTCGAGACATTGACGAAGATAAAAACAATCAATACTTTATGCGTTTAATGGTAGATTTAGCGCATAGATTAAGTATTAGCGTGCTAGCTGAAAGTGTTGAAAGCCAAGAAGAGAAGTTCATGCTTGAAAAGCTCTTTGTTGATGGTTGTCAGGGATTTTATATTGGTAAACCACGAACTATATCGTCATCTTAACTGCGAAGCATTGATCCTTAAGCCACTAAAATATAGTGGCTTTTTTATTGCTTCTTATAGAAACATATACACCAATGTTGTCTCAATTGTTCAACTTTACATCGATTTTATAAACACATTTCAATCAACCGACATTTAAAATTAATAACCTTACAGTTCATCTGTTGTTTATTGCTTGATAAACACGGATAATAGTGCCAATTTTCACGGTAAAATAATAAGCGAATGACTGATTATCTCTTGCTACTTGTTGGCACAGTATTAGTAAATAACTTTGTTTTAGTTAAGTTTCTAGGCTTATGCCCTTTTATGGGTGTATCTTCCAGAACAGAAACGGCTATCGGCATGTCGTTTGCGACTACCTTTGTTATGACACTAGCTTCACTGCTAAGCTATATCGTTAATAGTTATGTTCTAGCACCTTTAGGCCTAGAATATTTAACTACCATGACCTTTATTTTAGTGATTGCTGTTGTTGTGCAATTTACCGAAATGGTGGTACATAAAACCAGTGCTAATTTATATCGCTTATTAGGTATTTTCTTACCACTTATTACGACTAACTGTGCCGTACTCGGTGTAGCTTTATTAAACTTTCAAGAACAACACAACTTTTTCGAGTCAATTATATATGGCTTCGGCGCTGCAGTTGGTTTTTCACTAGTGTTAATCATGTTTTCAGCTATGCGTGAAAAACTAGCTAATGCTGACGTGCCCGCCCCATTTAAAGGTTCAGCTATTGCAATGATCACGGCAGGATTAATGTCTTTAGCCTTTATGGGCTTTACTGGTTTGGTTAAAGTTTAATGAGCACTCTTATCGCAATATTAGTCGTTGGTGTACTTGCTGCTTTATTTGGAGCCCTGCTCGGTTACGCCTCTGTACAATTTAAAGTTATTGGTGATCCACTTGCAGAGCAACTAGATGCCTTACTACCACAAACTCAATGTGGCCAATGTGGCTATCCGGGTTGTAAGCCTTATGCAGAAGCGGTTGCTAATGGCGAAGCTATCAATAAATGTGCCCCTGGCGGTGAAGACACCATTAAAAAAATAGCTGATTTAATGGGCGTTGAAGTACAACCATTAGATGGTAATCATGAAACCGATAATACACCGAAAGTTGCTTTTATCATTGAAGAGGACTGCATAGGTTGTACTAAATGCATTCAAGCCTGCCCTGTTGATGCCATTATCGGTACGACAAAGCAAATGCATACAATAATAGCTGACGAATGTACTGGCTGTGACTTATGTGTTGCACCTTGTCCGGTTGATTGTATTGAGATGATCCCATTAGCCACAACAACACAAAACTGGCAATGGGATTTAAATAGTATTCCTGTTGTACAAATAGATTAAAAAGAGGTTTTGGTGGAATCGGTAATTGAACGTATAAAAAAAGGAAATTTTTCGCATTTTCACGGTGGTATTCACCCGCCTGAGCAAAAATTTCTTACCAGCACTAAACCTATTGCCAGTGCACAAATACCTGAGCAGCTAATAATTCCGCTACGCCAACATATTGGTCAAGCCGGCAAATTAATTATTAGTGTTGGTGACAAGGTACTTAAAGGACAAGCTCTCACGACTATAGATACCCCAATGTCGTTGCCTGTTCATGCACCAACAAGTGGTACAATTACTGATATCAAATTAATGCCGATACCTCACCCATCAGGGTTGAGCGAAGCTTGTGTAATATTAACTCCTGACGGTGACGACACATGGCAGCCGCGTAAAATATGTCCTGACTATAAGTTATTAAGCAAAGAAAATATTTTAGATAAAATTGCGAATGCTGGTATTGCTGGAATGGGCGGCGCTGGATTTCCTACCAAAGTAAAAGTAAGTACACTCTCAAAGATTGAATATTTAATTATTAATGCTGCTGAGTGTGAACCCTATATCACCGCTGATGATTTATTAATTCAAGAGCATAGCCCAACCATTTTAGATGGTATAAAAATAATCGACCATTTATTGTCACCAACAAACATTCTTATTGGTATTGAAGACAATAAACCCAAAGCAATTGACGCTTTAATGAAAGCTACCGCCGATATTGACCACCTTCAAGTTTGTGTTATTCCAACAAAATATCCGAGTGGCGGTGAAAAACAGCTGATTCAGATATTAACTGGGCAAGAAGTACCTTCAGGTGTTTTACCTAGCTCTTTAGGTATTATTATGCAAAACATTGGCACTTGTTTTGCCATTGCTGATGCTGTCATTAATGATACTCCTCTTATAAAGCGTGTAGTGACTATAAGCGGGCAAGCACTGGAGAAACCTCAAAATATCTGGGCATTAATTGGTACACCTGTCGGCTTTTTAACAAAGCATTGTGGTTATCAAAATAATGAAAAGCAGCATTTAATTATGGGTGGCCCTATGATGGGCTTTAGTTTACCCACAGATCAAATACCAGTCATAAAAAGCACTAACTGCATTTTAGCGCCGAGTGAAATTGAAATAGCTTCACCTTTTTCCTCTACCAGTAGTAAAGAAGTAGAATGTATTCGTTGCGGACAATGTGCTGATGTATGCCCTGCACAATTACTGCCTCAAGAATTACAGTGGAGTGCAAAAGCAAAAGATCAAGCTCAACTGGCCAAACTTAATTTATTTGATTGCATTGAATGTGGTGCTTGCGCTTATGTATGCCCTAGCCAAATTCCTTTAGTGCATTATTACCGTGTCGCCAAAGCTGAAATTCGTCAACAAAAGTTACTTGATATAAAAGCTGAAAAAGCCAAAGTAAGGTTTGAAGCACGAAAACTAAGACTGGAGCGTGAGAAAATTGCCCGCGCCGAAAAACACAAAAAAGCAGCAGAAGCTCGCAAAGCTAGAATGAACTCTGGCACAGCAGCAGCTAAATCTGAAAAATCCGCAGTTGCCGATGCTCTCGCACGTGTAAAAGCTAAAAAAGCACAAGCTAATAAAGCGATAGCTAGTTCAGATAACAACAAAGAAAACCCAGCAACAGAGCAAGTTGACTCAGGTAAAAGCCAAGTAGCAAATGCCATTGCTCGAGCAAAATCGAAAAAACTAGCTCAGCAAGAACAAGCGCAGTTAGACGCTATAGATACGCAACAAGACAACGAATCTCCAAGTTCACTAGCAACTAAACAAATCGAGCCTGTTGTAATAGATAAAAAAGCAAAAGTAGCCGCTGCTATTGCAAAAGCGAAAGCAAAGAAACGTCAAAAAGAAACAACAGCGAATAATACTGATAGTAATAGTGAAAGCGAAAGGAATGATTCAGCTACTACTCAAAGTACATCAAATAAAGCGGATCATGAAACAATAGATACCGCAGTAACAGAATCGGTTAATGCACCTGAAAGTGCTAACAAAACGCTAGATAAAAAAGCAAAAGTAGCTGCAGCTATTGCAAAAGCGAAGGCGAAGAAACGTCAAAAAGAAACAACAGCGAATAATACTGATAGTGATACTGATACTAATAGTGAAAGTAATAGTGAAAGCGAAAGTAATGATTCAGCTACTATTCAAAGTACATCAAATAAAGCGGAACATGAAACAATAGATACCGCAGTAACAGAATCGGTTAATGCACCTGAGAGTGCTAACAAAGCGCTAGATAAAAAAGCTAAAATCGCGGCGGCAATTGCAAAAGCTAAGTCAAAAGCTAAGTCAAAAGCTAAAGCTAAATCAGCTATAAAATCAGAGTCTGACGCAAGTTTACAAAATGTTGAGACATCAACAACAAAGATAGAACCAAGCCAAGAGCCAATGAAAAACGCTGAAATTGAGCATGAAACTAGCGACGTTCAATCAAAAGTTAACAATAATACAGCTGATATAGATAGAAAAGCTAAGATAGCCGCCGCAATAGCTAAAGCTAAAGCCAAAAAACTGGCTAATAATACGCAAAAATCTTCAAGCGAATCTTCTAAGCAAAAGCTACAACAACCAGAGCATTCAGAAATTGTTGAGGCAAAAGCCAAAAACCTTGAAGCTGAAAACAAAAAAGCGCGCGTTGCTGCTGCAGTCGCTAAAGCGAAAGCAAAAAAGCTGGCTGCTTCAGCCAATAAATCAACCCATTCAGAGTAAATTAGCACCATGGCATTTTGGATAGCAAGTTCTCCACATAATCATCAACAAAGCGAAACCTCGGCCCTGATGAGGCTCGTTATATATGCCACAATTCCGGGTATATTGGCTCAATGGTACTTTTTTGGTTGGGGGAATTTAATCCATATAGCTTTAGCTGTTACCACTGCAATCGTCGCCGAATTTACTGTTTTGTCTCTTCGTGATAAAAAAATCACATCACAGTTATTTGATGGTAGCGCGATATTAACCGCCGTATTACTTGGCATTAGTTTACCTGCTCTAGCACCGTGGTGGATAACCATTATTGGTAGCATATTTGCTATCGCAGTCGTTAAACAGCTTTACGGTGGTTTGGGCCATAACCCTTTTAATCCTGCGATGGCAGCGTATGTCATGTTGTTAATTTCATTCCCTGTACAAATGACCCAGTGGCAACCGCCATTGTCTTTGTTGGCTATGGACATACAATTTAATGACACACTTGCGGTTATTTTTTCTGGTTATACCCCTCAAGGTTACTCTGTAGAACAAATTCGTACCCATATCGACGGCTACACCATGGCAACACCTTTGGATACCGTGAAAACTAACCTTACCCTCGGTTTAACAGTCGCTGAAAGTATGAACTCACCCGTTATTGGCAAGCACTTTGGTTTAGGGTGGGAATGGATAAACGCAGGTTTTTTACTGGGTGGCTTATTTTTACTGTTCAAAAAAGCAATCCACTGGACCACACCATTTAGTTTCTTAATCAGTTTATTTGTTTGTAGTTTTATTGCTTTTATTATCAGCCCTGACAGCAGTACATCTACTATGTTTAACTGGTTTACCGGTGCAACAATGCTCGGCGCATTTTTCATTTTAACCGACCCTGTTTCAGGTGCAACCAGTGTAAAAGGTAGGTTAGTTTTCGGTGCGCTTGCTGGTTTATTAGTTTATTTAATTAGAAATTTTGGTGGTTACCCAGATGCAATAGCGTTCGCGGTATTATTATGTAATATGGCAGCCCCTTTAATCGACCAATACACTCGACCGCGTACCTACGGACATGATTTAGGAGCTAAAAAGTAATGTCTGAATTAACGCCAGCAATCAGTAAAAACTCACTAATATTAGCCTTATTTGCTATTTCTTGCACAGCGGCAGTCGCTATTGTACAACTGCTTACTGCTGATCGTATTGAACAACAAGCGCAACAAAAACTTATCAGGCAGTTAAATCAAGTCATTCAAAAAGATAATCACGACAATGAAATGTTTCTTGACTGTATTGTCGCGCCTGAAGATAACAATTCAGATTTACTCATCGATGTTATCTATCGCGCTAGGCTTAATAATGCTCCAACTGCCGCAGCAATAAAAACCGTTGCCCCTGATGGTTATAGTGGCAATATCGAATTGTTAATTGCTATTAATACCGACGGCAGTGTTAGTGGCGTTAGAACCCTAATGCATAAGGAAACACCCGGTTTAGGTGATAAAATAGAGCGTAGAAAAAGTGCTTGGATAGATAGTTTTTCAGGAAAAAAACTTCTCGACGACAACGATAGTCGCTGGGCTGTTATAAAAGATGGTGGTATGTTCGACCAATTTACTGGCGCAACTATAACCCCGAGAGCTGTAGTTAAAACGGTAAGAAAAACAATCGAATATTTTGAGAGTAATCAAGAGCGTATTTTTTCTACCGCCAGTAATTGTGGAGTTTACCCATGAAAATAAATCCAGAATATAAAGAACTCGCATGGCAAGGTTTATGGAAAAATAACCCAGGGCTTGTGCAGTTGCTTGGCCTTTGCCCTTTACTTGCTGTCACATCAACGGTTGTTAACGCCTTAGGCTTAGGCATAGCAACGCTGTTTGTGCTTATTTGTTCGAATGCTACCGTGTCTGCCATAAGACAATGGGTACCTAAAGAAATTCGTATTCCAATTTTCGTTCTTATTATTGCCACTTTTGTTACCTGTGTGCAATTACTCATGAACGCCTATACCTACGATTTATATCAATCGTTAGGTATATTCTTACCGCTTATTGTGACTAACTGCGCCATTATTGGTCGTGCCGAAGCCTACGCCTCTAAAAACCCGATCAAACAAGCAAGCTTCGATGGTTTAATGATGGGCCTTGGCTTCTTGGCAGTACTTCTGGTGCTTGGTGCGATACGTGAAATATTAGGCCAAGGAACATTATTTGATGGTGCAAACTTATTTCTTGGTGAATGGGCGACTCAACTTAAAATAGAAGTTTACCAGCTTGATAGCCAGTTTTTATTAGCCATACTTCCTCCGGGTGCTTTTATTACTATGGGCTTTTTAATTGCAGGTAAAAATGCTATTGATCAAAAAATAGCGCAAGCTAAACCTAAAAAATTAGAACAAGCCATTGAGCGTGTACGTGTAAACTTTGAAAGTTAACACGACATATTTACTTGAAACTTAAAGTATAAAGAATCAAAAAGCCTGATGAATAAAGATAAAAGAATAGAAATGCTAACTCGGTTAAGGGATAACAATCCAAACCCGACCACCGAGCTAAATTTTTCCAGCCCTTTTGAGCTTTTAATTGCGGTACTGTTATCGGCTCAATCAACCGACGTTGGAGTTAATAAGGCTACGGATAAATTATATCCTGTCGCTAATACCCCACAAGCTATACTTGACTTAGGCCTTGATGGCCTAAAATCTTATATTAAAACCATTGGCTTATTTAATACTAAAGCAGTAAACACGATTAAAACCTGTCAAATGTTAATAGATTTGCATGGCGGTGAAGTGCCTGAAAACAGAGCTGCGCTCGAAGCTCTGCCTGGTGTTGGTCGTAAAACGGCTAATGTCGTGTTAAATACCGCATTTGGTTGGCTAAAAGATAACGAAGGTAAATACTTTATTGCCGTTGATACCCATATTCAACGCGTAGCTAACCGCACAGGTTATGCTAAAGGTAAAACAGTTGAAGAAACCGAACAAAATATTGTTAAAAATACCCCAAGAAAAACTGAATTTTTCTTTAACTTGCACCACTGGTTAATACTGCACGGTCGCTATACTTGTGTAGCAAGAAAACCACGATGTGGCTCGTGTATTCTAGAAGACTTATGCGACTTTAAAGATAAAACTGAAGACTAATAGCTAACGCAAAAGTTTACGAAACATATTCATAAGCAATTAATAGCATTATCAATTGAACGTTAAAAGGATAAATCAACGATGAAATTTTTACACTCGATGGTTCGTGTTAACGACCTAGAAAAATCACTCGACTTTTATATTAAGCATTTAGGTTTAGTAGAAACTCGCCGTGTTGATATACCTGAAGGTAAATTTAGCTTAATATTTTTAGCAACTGAGCCAGGCGCGGCTGAAATAGAGCTTACCCACAATTGGGGATCGGAAGAAGAATATACTGTTGGCAGAAACTTTGGTCATTTAGCCTTTGAAGTTGACGATATTTATGCGTTATGTGAAAAGCTAATGGCTGCTGGTATTACCATCAATAGGCCTCCGCGTTGTGGCCATATGGCTTTTGTTAAATCGCCTGATAATATTTCCATTGAATTACTACAAAAAGGCGAAAAACTTGCGCCAAAAGAACCTTGGTTAAGCATGGAAAACACTGGTAGCTGGTAAGCTTAGTTGTTCTGTTTTAATAAGAAACAACGTTTACATTAACTTCTGTTATCTACTATCCTCTTGCACTAGCTCTCGTGAATTAAAGCCTGAACTATGATTTAGTTTAGGTTTTTAGTCATTTTATCTAGCCGTTTTTTGCTAATTATTATTTAATAAAAAAGAAAAGCTATATTTTTATCTCAAGTGTTGATTTTAAGTGCTTAATAAAAGCTTTACTGGCATTTGAGAGCGAATGACTCTTTTTCCAAGCTAAACTCAGTTTAAATTCAATGTTAGGTTCAAATGGAATTGAGGTCATCTGAGCTTCGTTTTGTAAAATACGCGACAAACATGTGGTTATTCCAACGTTATTACGCACTAATGATTTTTGTAATTCAATCAAGTTTGTTTCCATGCGTATATCGAGTTCAACTTGCTGCTGCTTAGCATATTGACTTACCACTTCACGTAAAAAATACCCTTGATGAAACAATACTAAAGGCTGTTGGCAAAATTTTGCGAGTGAAACCGTATTTGCTTTCGCCAATGGATGTAAGCTAGACATGCCTGCAACTATTTCTTGACTTATCAATTGTGTGTAACGCAGCTGCGAATGTTCTATATCGCCACGTATTAGCGCTAAATCTAATTCGCCATTCAGTAACATTTTCTCTAGCGCTGCTGTGCCTTGATCTATTAATTGAATTTTTATTTTTGGGTATTGTTGCTTAAACTCAGTTAATACTGTTGGGAAATAATAAGAGCCCATCATAGCTGAAACGCCAAAGCGAATAGCCCCTTGTTCAAGGTTTTTCAAATCTTCTAACGCTAACTCAACTTGGCCAACTTGGCTTAAGAGCTCAATGGCTAATTTATATAACACCTCGCCTTCTGCAGTTAATAAGGCATTTTTTTCTGCTCGATTTATTAGCTTGAGCCCAACTTCATGCTCTAGTTTTTGTATCGCAATGGTTAACGCTGGCTGAGCAATACCTATTTTTTCAGCTGTGCGAGTAAAGTTACCTAATTGGGCTAACTGGCAAAAATATTCAAGGCGTTTTAAGTTCATAGTAGCTCATCATAAATAAAATATATCAAACAAATAAAAACTATATATTATATTTATTTATCTATTAAAGGTAGAGTGAGATCATAATTTAAAAACACGACTAAATACTCACGCAACAAGGTATTCAAATGACAAAAACATTAGCCGCATTCAATTGGCAAGATCCTATGCTTTTAGATAATCAGCTCACTGAAGAAGAGCGTATGATCCGTGATACCGCTTATAACTATTGCCAAGAAAAATTGCTGTCACGGGTGCTTGAGGCTAATAGACATGAACATTTCGACCGTGAAATTATGCGAGAATTAGGTCAACTAGGCTTGTTAGGTGCCACGTTACCGGCTAAATATGGCTGCAGTGAAGTTAATTATGTTAGTTATGGCTTAATTGCACGTGAAGTAGAGCGAGTAGATAGTGGTTATCGTAGTGCAATGAGTGTGCAGTCATCATTAGTTATGCACCCCATTTATGCATACGGTACTGAAGAGCAACGTATGAAATATTTGCCTAAACTTGCTTCTGGTGAATGGGTTGGTTGTTTTGGTTTAACTGAACCAAACTCAGGTAGCGATCCGGCTTCTATGACCACTCATGCCAAGAAGGTCGAAGGTGGATATCGTATAACCGGCAATAAAATGTGGATCACCAATTCGCCCATTGCTGATGTTTTTGTAGTTTGGGCTAAGCTCGAAGGGAAAATTAGAGGCTTCGTACTAGAAAAAGGCATGACAGGCTTATCTGCCCCTAAAATTGAAGGTAAATTTTCTTTACGCGCTTCAGTAACTGGCGAAATCGTTATGGATAATGTATTTGTGCCAGATAAAAACATGTTTCCTGAAATTAGCGGTTTAGCTGGCCCGTTTGGTTGTTTAAATAAAGCACGTTACGGTATTGCTTGGGGTTCATTAGGTGCAGCAGAGTTTTGCTTTAATGCCGCAAGAACATACACGATTGATCGTCAACAATTTGGGCGTCCTTTAGCGTCAAATCAGTTAATTCAAAAAAAGCTCGCTGATATGCAAACTGAAATATCACTGGGCTTACAAGGTTGTTTGCAAATGGGCCGTTTAATGGATGCTGACCAATGTCCAGTCGAGTTAATTTCTTTATTAAAACGAAACAACTGTGGAAAATCACTTGATATAGCACGTGTTGCTCGTGATATGCACGGTGGTAATGGTATAAGTGATGAATTCGGTGTTATTCGCCATATGATTAACCTGGAAGCCGTAAATACCTATGAAGGTACACATGATATACATGCCCTCATTCTCGGACGAGCTATTACTGGTTATCAGGCTTTTTGCTAATGACAAGTGCATTAGGGAACATTAAGGTTGTCGATTTAAGTCGAATATTAGCTGGGCCATGGGCTTCGCAAATGTTAGCTGACATGGGGGCAGAAGTAATTAAAGTTGAACGCCCTCACAAAGGAGACGACACACGGTTTTGGGGTCCTCCTTTTATAAAAACTGCCTGCGGTGACCAACCGCCACAAGCAGCTTACTTTCACTGTGTAAACCGCAATAAAAAATCGATAGCAATCGACATAACACAACAAGCTGGTCAACAAGTTATAAAAGACTTAATCATGCAGGCTGATGTACTCATTGAAAACTATAAAGTCGGTGGATTAGCAAAATACAACCTTGATTATGACAGTGTAAAAGCACTTAATCCTCGTTTAGTTTATTGCTCTATTACCGGCTTTGGTCAAAGCGGCCCAAGTGCCCATAAAGCAGGTTACGATGCCATGATACAAGGTGAAGGCGGCTTAATGAGTTTAACTGGCCAGCCTGATGGCATGCCAATGAAAGTTGGCGTGGCCGTTGTTGATGTAATGACAGGTTTATACAGTTGTAATGCAATACTGGCAGCGTTGATGGCTCGACATCAAACTAATCAAGGGCAACACATCGATATTGCCCTGCTCGATGTGCAAGTAGCAACGTTAGCCAATCAAGGGATGAATTATTTAGCAACCAGTAAAAACCCACAAAGATTAGGCAATGAACATCCTAACATTGTCCCGTATCAAACCTTTGCAACACAAGATGGCAGTCTCATTTTAGCTATTGGTAACGATAATCAATTTATCAAATTTTGTCAGGTTGCTAACTGCCCTAGCCTTGCTGACGATGCATTATATGCTACAAATGCTCAGCGTGTGGTTAATCGAAGCAAGCTTATTCCATTGTTAGCAACCAAACTTGCTTCGCATCCTACCCTTTGGTGGATAGAGCAACTTGAGTCGGTCGCGGTTCCCTGTGGGGCCGTTAATACCTTAGAGCAAGTGTTTAATCATCCGCAAATTAAACACCGTGAAATGGTAAAACACGTTGCCAATCAACAAGGAGAGTTAATTAAAACAATTGCATCACCCATCAATTTATCAGCAACACCTCTACAGTATCACAGCGCTTCGCCTGACTTAGGACAACATAGTTATGAGGTTTTAACGAACTTACTTGCTTACACTCAAGCAGATATAAAAAAATTATTTACAGATAAAATCATCAGCTAAACAAACGGATAAGGTATTAATTTTACATTATCCGTATTCTTAACATAAAGTCGATACAACGAATTATTAACTCACCCAATACACTTCGATTCAATTCAAAACCTATAAAATTACAGCAAACGCTTATTGGTAACACAGGGTTGAAATAGCTAATTTCTGATAAGTCACTATCACGTGTGCTTAATTCACGTTAATATACTGAATTAATTACTCAAAATATTATTCAAAAATTCATGGCCTTAAAATCAACCATCAATAAAGCGACTGTTCATTTATCAGATATGGATCGTAACTATTACGACACCATACAACTGACCATAGCGCAACACCCGTCTGAAACCGATCGTCGTATGATGATCCGCCTTATCGCTTATGTGTTAAACGCCAGTGAAAACCTGCAATTTGGTAAAGGTGTGAGTGATGAAGACGAAGCAGCCATTTGGCGAATTAATTACAGTGAAGTTATCGAGTTGTGGATTGAACTGGGGCAACTCGACGAAAAACGTCTTAAAAAAGCCTGTAATCGCGCACAAGAAGTAAAACTGTATTGCTATGGCAGTAGTGTAGACACTTGGTGGCAACAGTCTAAAAGTAAGTTGAATCAATTTAGTAAACTGTCAATTGAATCTTTTAGTGAAGAAACAGCGCAAGCATTAGAACTGTTAGCTGACCGCTCCATGGAATTTCAAATTAGCATTCAAGATGCCCAAGTTTGGCTGACCAGTGGCGAACAATCCTTGTTAATTGAACTAACGAAACTTAAGTAACCTGAACTCTAGATAAGCAGCACTTGCTCAAAGCACACACATTCGCTTGCAGTTAGTGGCTTACTTTACTTTTTTTATGCTGTTGTAAAGTTTCGCTTCAGCTATGATAACTTTATGATTAATTGAACTAGAATGACAAAAACTATGATGAAAAAATTAAAGTTTATCCCTAAGAAAAAACAACATTCGACACTAAAAACTGTTTTAGTATCTCTCTTAATTACCAGTTCATTTTACACTACGGCTGAAATAATACCGTCTGAACAGGTTATAAAAGATATTACATATTTAGCGTCTGACGATTTAAAGGGCCGTGCAAGCTTTAGTCCTGAGATTGACAAAGCCGCAAATTATATTGCTAAACGTTTTGCTGAAATTGGTCTTCAGCCATTGCACAGCGAGAGTTTTTTACAAACATTTACTGTTAGTCAAATACAACCGAATACACTGAGTGTTAATCTAAATGGCGAAAAAATTAGTCCTAAAAATACGGCTATAGCTTCAACAATAGAAAAGCTTGAATGGGATAGTAATGTTGCTCAAGTGCATATTATTAATAAAGATGATGATATGCGAACAGCCTTAAGAGAGTTAAATCAGCAAGGTGGACAGCATTTAATCGTTATCGATAATTCACATAAGAAAACTTTTAAAGCTTATCAAGGGTATTTTAATCGTGGCTTAACTAAGCTTTCACTTGAACACTCTGGCGCACTTGTTTTGGTATTACGCGATGACAATAGCGTTGAAAGTAAAATTGAACAATATAAGGTGAGCGCCAGCGCAACAATTACGCAACAAACATTAACCAATGTTGTTGGTGTTCTTCCCGGTAAACAAAGCCCTGAAGACATTGTTTTATACTCTTCACATTATGATCATTTAGGTGTTACTGAAGATGGTAAGCAAATTTATAATGGCGCTGATGACGATGCTTCAGGCACTACAGCGGTATTAAACTTAGCACAGTTTTTTGCTAATAAAGGCGACAATAAACGCAGCTTAATGTTTAGTGCATTTACTGCTGAAGAAATTGGCGGCTTTGGTTCAAAGTATTTTTCGCAGCAACTTAATCCTGACCATGTTGTTGCGATGATCAATATTGAAATGATCGGTAAACCATCTAAGTTTGGAGCTGGCACGATTTGGATGACAGGTATGGAACGCTCGAACTTAGGTGAGCTACTGAATAAAAATCTCGTAGAAATTAACACAAAAATTTATCAAGACCCGTATCCAGAGCAAGGCTTATTCTATCGTTCTGACAACGCCACGCTAGCCCGATTAGGTGTGCCTGCACACAGTTTTAGCAGCACACAACTTGATAAAGATCAGCATTATCATAAGGTAACTGACGATATTAATAGCTTAGATCTTTCGTCAATGCATAAAGTAATAGAAACTTTAGCCACCGCGACTCAACCATTAGTTGACGGTTTAGCAACACCTACACGTATTGATAAAGCACAGGTGCGCTCAACGGGTAAGATTTACTAACATATTGAGAATAATCGCTGAGCCATAAGCCATGATAAATGATACGTGATACGTGATACATAATGGTTTTATGGCTTATGCGTATTAAATCTATTTTCAATGATTTATACCCTAGATTCAGCGCTGAATTTATCACTTACCTTGTTTAACCATTAAAACATTAATGTTGGCACTGCCAACGCATTTTAAACTCCAAAGCATTGCGCTCAGTTACCATAAAACCATGACGAAGATATAACGCCTTTGCAGGATTATGTAATAACACATTTAAGGTTATATCGAGCTGTTTCTCTTGTGCTTTTTGCTTAACTAAATCAAGTACCCTCCCGCCAATACCCAAACCTTGATAAGCCGGTAATAATTGAAATTGTCTGACATGAATTTTATCGGGAAATAAGCCTAATTTTAATAAACCAATGCTATCGTTTTCAATCAGAATAAGATGAGAATCAGCAAAAAATTCATCAATACGTTTTAAATGAGCGTTGTCATCAAGGTAAATTCCCGCCAGTTGTAAATGTTGATCCATAGCGGTTTTTCGCAAGGTTAACAAAAATGCTCTATCCGCTAACGTAGCTCGGCGGAAACTAATCATTGCAGAACGCTTTGACGAATTGCTTTTCTGCTTAAGAACTTGTGAAATTTTTGCCATTAAGAACCAATAACTAATTAACCCAGATACTTACTATATCAAGTTGATTAATTAGGTAAACCATTTACTCCTGCAGCTAAAAATTAGTAAAAAGTATTGAAGTAACGCAAAAAAACAGCCATTGAGCGCGCGAAGCTTGATCCGATGACAAAAATAACGGCAATATAAGGTATAAACTAATATAGGAAAATAACATGAACTTCAATAAATCACTTATTGTTATCTCTATCACCGCAGTATTAAGTGTTGCTTGTAGTAATGAAACAACTACTGCAGCTTCTAAAGGCAATAACGCCCTTGCAATGGCCACTGAATCAAACATTAATAGCACAGTAAGTGCTTCTCAAGCGGCTAATGAGTTATTCGACACAATTTTTATGGAAGGTGTTAATCGCAACCCCGTTAGACAAACCTATCTTGGTATAAAAACTGATTATGATAAGTGGCAAGACCTATCAGAAGAAAACAGTGCTAAAGAACTCGCTTATGCAAAACAAGCACTTAAACGTATTCAAATTATCAAGGTAGACAACCTTGATAAACAAACAAAGCTAAGTTATCAATTGCTGACTCAAAAGCTAGAACAACAAATTGCTGACTATCCGTGGCGTCATCATAACTACCCGGTTAATCAAATGTTTGGTGTGCATTCTCAAATACCGGCATTATTGATCAACCAACATAGCATTAAAGACACCAAGCAAGCACATGACTATATTGCCCGTGTAAAGAATGCAAAGGTATTGTTAGCGCAATTAGTTGATCAACTTAAAATCAGAGAAAGTAAAGGCATTATCGCGCCAAAATTTGTTTTTGGTCATGTTATTCGTGATTCAAAAAACTTAACAGTTGGCGCACCGTTTGATAATGGTGATGACAGTACGTTATACGCTGACTTTACGGCCAAAATAGCTAAGTTAGACATTCCTGATGCAGAAAAGAAAGCATTAACTGATGAACTATCTTCGGCATTAACCACTGAGTTTCAAACTGGCTACCAAACATTAGTTAGTTACTTAACCGAACTTGAGAAAAAAGCAGATAACACTGATGGTGCTTGGAAGTTTCCAAACGGTAACAAGTTTTACAACAATGCACTAAATCGCACGACCACAACAGATTTAACTGCTGATGAAATTCATCAAATAGGTTTAGATGAGGTGGCTCGCATTCATGATGAAATGCGTGTCATTATGACTAAAGTTGGTTTTAAAGGCACATTAAATGAATTTTTCCAATTTATGCGCCACGACCCACAATTTTATTATGCCGGAGATGATGCCGGACGTCAGCGCTACTTAACTGAGGCAACAGCCTTAATTAACACCATGAAAGGTGAATTAGACCAGTTATTTATCACTAAACCTAAAGCTGATTTAAAAGTTAAAAAAGTTGAAGAGTTTAGAGAAAAATCTGCCGGTAAAGCATTTTACCAACAGCCTGCACCAGATGGTTCACGTCCAGGTATTTACTACGCCAACCTATACGATATGGCCGCTATGCCAACTTACCAAATGGAAGCTTTAGCTTACCATGAAGGTATTCCTGGGCATCATATGCAAATAGCCTTAAAACAAGAGCTTGAAGGTATTCCTAAATTCAGAAAATTTGGTGGATATACAGCTTATAGCGAAGGTTGGGGCTTATATTCGGAAATGATCCCGAAAGAAATTGGCTTTTACCAAGACCCATATTCTGACTTTGGCCGTTTAGCCATGGAACTATGGCGTGCTTGTCGTTTAGTGGTTGATACCGGTATACACAATAAAAAATGGGATCGCGCTCAAGGTATTGAATATTATGTCAATAACACGCCTAATGCAGAGTCAGATGCTATAAAAATGGTTGAACGTCATGTGGTAATGCCATCGCAAGCAACTGCTTATAAAATTGGTATGTTAAAAATTGTTGAGCTGCGCGCAAAAGCAAAACAACAATTAGGCGATAAGTTTGATATTCGCGAGTTTCATGATGTTGTACTAACCAATGGCGCAGTACCACTTAACGTACTTGAAGATATGGTTAACGACTATATTGCCTCTAAAAGTTAAGCTTACTGAAAAATAACTATTTCAAAAGCTAACATTAAAAAACGCCAAATATTTATATATTTGGCGTTTTTGTTTTTGTATATTTTTACTTTTAGCTGTATTTTATTAAAATAAATCAGTGTATTAATAAAGCTTAAAGTAAAACCCTTATAAAATATTCTATCAGGGCATGTCATTAACAAGGAATAAAAATGGAATTGAAAGTTATCCCCGTATTACAAGTCGCCATTGCGGTAATCTTAATGAGCCTACTTCAATACTACCTGCCTGATATAACTTTCAGTAGCTATATTGCTTCCTCAGTTACAATTTCCTTAGTCATATTATTAATGGTTATTGCAATAGTGATTGGGTTTCTTGCCATTTATAGTTTTCGAGTACACCAAACGACTGTTAACCCGACTAAGCCTGAAACGTCATCTCAAGTAGTGGATAGTGGTATTTACAAGTATTCTAGAAACCCAATGTACTTAGCGATGTTACTAGCGTTAGTTGCTTTCGCTTGTTACCTTCAGAGCCCATTAAATTTATTAATTTGTGGACTTTTTGTTTGCTATATCACGAAATATCAAATAGTGCCCGAAGAACGTATGTTAATAAAATTGTTTGGTGAAGATTATGTCAGTTATAAAAACAAAGTTCGCCGCTGGCTATAGGTTTACAGAATTTTCTTTAAACAAAAAGTGTTACGTTTAGAAATGGTAAATATTGCGATATGAACTTCATACTAAGCAGATGTTTAGTCGTGACTTAAATTCGATTTTCACTGGTTATTCGAGGGAATATGCTGTTAAGACACTGGACACATAATCAGAAAAAAATTGAGTTTTCCCCTTTAACAGGTGAAGCTAAAACCATACTTTTAAAAAGTTCAAAAAGTACAGATTCTACCTGTTTAGGTTTTTCTCATTGCGAAAAAAAATTGTTTGGCTCTAAAGTCAATTTTGCGACTTACATTGAAGATACAAAAATAATATTTAACGCAGGTAAAAAAAGCTGGGATACGGGTGCTGATGGAATTCAATTTAAACATTCAACACCGTATCCATTTATATCTAAATTTCAAGTTATTGAAAATGGCAATTGTACTTTTAGTATTCTCTACTCCCATTTAGGCCGAGCACTACTCTCTCTTATTGATGTTACCTACGATCAACTTGATAAAGATGCTGACTTTTATTTAGAGTATATGGCAGAAGTCTTACTTGACTCTGAATGGCGAGCTACAGCTAAAGATAGATGGGGACAACATAAAGTAGGGTCAGATACACATTAATTGATTTTGGTGGTTTTGGTAACTGTAAAGCATTTATGTTGAGCTTAAAGCTTGATCATCTTGCTCGCTTTTGGAAATATCAGATAACTAAAGATTAATGTGTACCTGACCCTACTTTATTTGATTGTGTTTATATGGGGATAGGTCAATATCAGAATTATTCAATAGTTATAACACCTGACCAAAATATTAGGGAGGGTTTATTTCCCGTAACACTTTCATCAGGCTTTATGACAATCAAATTTAAACTAGGCTTTCTTTAAGTAACTGGCAACTAATACAATACGTGTACCATTTACCTTACCTTCAATATGCTCTGGGTTGTCAGTTAAACTGATGCCTCGAACCATGGTGCCTTGTTTAGCGGTAAAGTTTGCACCTTTTACTTTTAAATCTTTAATAAGCGTAACATTATCGCCATCTTGTAATTCAGTACCATTACTGTCGCGTGTAGGACCTTCTCGCTCGGCAGCAGCAATGCCCTGCTCAGCCCAAGTTTTAACAGCGTCTTCAAGGTAAATCATATCTAATGCATCTTGTGCCCAGCTTTCAGCTGACAATTTATGTAACAAACGATAAGCCATTACTTGAACTGCAGGCTCTTGATTCCACATAGCATCGGTTAAGCAGCGCATATGGTTAACATCAAGCGCTTTAGTGCCTTCAACTTGCTCTAAACAGTTGTTACATAGATAAATACTTTGCTGGGCACTTAAATCGCTAGTAGGAGGTACAGAAAATACCGATAAGTTATCTGGTGAGGTACATAATTCACAGCTGTTATTGCTGCGTGCTTTTAAAGCATTTTCAGTTGGCATAAAAGGATCTCCTAAAATTTTTGCGCTATTATGCTCCTAATTCACGAATTTAAAAAGTGGCGATTATAAAAACGAGAGATTTTATACTTAGAATGAGTTATCTAAGGCTGAGGGTTTTGCTGATTTTAAACTGCTGTTCGAAGAGAAAACAGCTTTGTTACTTTTAAATATTAAAGCAACAAAGCTAGAAATAAATTCAAATAAACATGTAAAGATTTACTCTAAATTTTTAGTGATATGATGAGATGCCGCTGCGGTAAATACCACATCAGTAGAGCTATTTAATGCTGTTTCAGCTGAATCTTGAATTACGCCAATAATAAAACCTATCGCAACAACTTGCATCGCAATATCGCTATTAATACCAAACAAACCGCACGCTAATGGAATAAGTAGCAATGAACCGCCAGCAACACCTGAAGCTCCACAGGCTGATACCGCAGCAACTACGCTCAGAAGTATCGCCGTAGCAAAATCAACTTCAATATTTAAGGTGTTAGCCGCCGCAAGTGTTAGTACTGTAATAGTAATAGCAGCGCCCGCCATATTAATGGTGGCACCTAAAGGGATAGAAACCGAATAAGTGTCTTCATGTAAATCAAGCTTTTCACATAACTCCATATTTACGGGAATATTTGCTGCTGAACTTCGGGTAAAAAATGCCGTAATACCAGATTCTTTGATACAAGTTAGTACCAATGGATAAGGGTTTTTGCGCATAATAATATAGACAATTAATGGGTTAACTACCAAGGCAATAATTAGCATTGCCCCGATTAACACTAGTACCAAGTGCGTAAATTCACTTAGAGTTTCAAAGCCAGTTGTAGCTACAGTATTGGCCACTAAGCCCATTATGCCTAATGGCGCAAAACGTATTACTAATTTAACCACGCTAGAAATAGCATCAGCAAGGTCATCAACCATGACTTTAGTGCTGTCACTAGCTTTTTTTAATGCAAAGCCTAAACCTAAGCCCCAAGCTAAAATACCAATAAAGTTACCAGTAATAACAGCATTAAAAGGGTTATCAACAATTTTAAATGCCAGTGTTGTTAACACCTCTCCTAGCCCTTGTGGCGGGTTAGCGCTAGCGCCAACAATATCTAAGGTTAAATGAACTGGAAAGAGAAAACTTAGCGCAACAGCAATTAGCGCCGCACTGATCGTACCAATTAAATAAAGCCCTACTATGGGTTTTAAATTAGCATCACTATTAGGTTTTTGATTCGCAATAGATGCCGCGACTAAAACCAGCACCAAAATAGGTGCTACTGCTTTTAAAGCATTTACAAACAAGTCACCTAAAATAGAAAATGACATCGCGAGTTTAGGCGATACAACAGCTAAAATAACGCCAAAAACAATGGCAATAATGATTTGATTTACGATATTTATTGACTTGAGTTTGGTTATAAAAGATGGGCTTTGTGTAGTATTTTCTAATGTCATAATTTATCTTATTTGAGTTATTATACTTATGAACACGCAAGCGTGTAGTGCAAGATTTTTACCATTTAATGGCGGTTATTGTCTAGTTTATTCGTTATATGGTTAGTTTAAAAAGACGATTCACTGTTCCATGATATAAACAAAGACTCTTCCTTGTTATCAACCAAAAAAGGCTTACAAACAAAGTGCCCCGCCACGGCTACTAATTCATTATCAAAAAAAATAAATGGCAGCCTTTTTCGTTGCCAGGGTGGAATATTAAGTTCTTGTAAAACCTTTTTTAAGGCACGTGAATGCTGTCTATATTGAGGTAAACATTTAGGGTTTTCGTGAGAAAATCTAACAGTAACAATTTGATCAGCTGTAGGCTTTTTGATAGCAGCTTGCCAGCTGTTTATTGTGTCAATCTTTTCTTTATTAGTTGAAATATTAAGAGCGCCAAGCGCATCAGGCAAGGTTAAATTGAGGCTATTTTCTAATGTGAAGTTTTCAAGATTAACCTCTTGTTGCCATGAACTAATATCTTGATAAATTGAAGTTAAATAAAACTCATCCTTAAAACGCCTAAAACAATAATTACTCAGCTGAATAACCGGCGACTTATCGATATTAGCATTTAGCTGTAAACATATTTGCTGCATCTGCTGACGTGAAGGCATGAGTAAATCATGACTGGAAATAAAATAGCGCAATAAATTTTTAAGCCGTATTTCACTGAGCTTATTTAACATAGCTACCGAAAGTTTACCTGGTGAAACCTGACAATTGAATAAGTCTTCTTGTGCTAATTCATCCAGTAATTGCTGCGCTTCAAAACAATGTTCGGCACTGCGAGCAATCGTATTATTAATACTAGGCCAACGCGTATTTAAGTTAGGTAAAACCTGATGACGAATGAAGTTTCGATCGTAGTGTTCATCATTATTAGATTCATCTTCAACCCAACTGAGTTGTTGTTGGTTAGCATAGTTAACAATATCAGCACGAGACACCGTTAATAACGGGCGAGCTATAGTGTGTTGAGCTAATTTGGCACTTGCTGGCATTGCCGATAAACCTTTAACCCCTGCACCACGCTTTAATGCCAGTAAAAAAGTTTCAGCTTGGTCATTAAGGTGATGGCCAGTAACAATAATTGCAGGCTCTGTACATGTTTTGATTAATACTTTATAACGCGCATCTCTTGCCATCGCTTCAAGGCTTTGCTGAGCTTCTTTCTTCAAATACAGTTTATGGCTAACTAATGGTAGAGAAAAACGCTCACATTGTTGCTGTGCAAAGAGCTGCCATTCATCGGCATGTCGGCTTAAACCATGATTAACATGACAAACGACAACATCATTGATTATCTTTTTCTGCTGCTTTAACGTCGCTAATGCTACCAATAGCACTTGTGAATCTACACCGCCGCTATAAGCAATAACAAGTGTTTGATCTGGAGTATCTTTAAAAAACTCTATCAGCGATGATTCAATTATATTCACAGGTTCAAAAACTATTAGGTAAAGTTACAAGTGCGAGAGGTATCATAATAAAGGTAATAAAAAGCGACCTATTGAGGTCGCTTATTTAATGTTAACAGTAACCAAATGACATGAGTTTTTCGTAACGACTTTCGATTAACTCGTCTTTAGACATTTTATCTAGTTCAGCAAGATCAGATTTTAACGCCTGCTTAAGGAATGCCGCCATCTGATCCATATCACGATGAGCGCCACCTAAAGGCTCTTCAACAACGCTATCGATGAGCTCTAATTCTTTAATTCGTTTAGCAGTAATACCCATTGCTTCAGCAGCTGTCGGTGCTTTTTCAGCTGTTTTCCACAAAATAGAAGCACAACCTTCAGGAGAAATTACTGAATACGTTGAATACTCAAGCATATTAACTTTATCACCAACACCAATAGCGAGTGCACCACCAGAGCCACCTTCACCAATAACAGTACAAATAATTGGCACATTCAAACGTGACATTACTTTTAAGTTCATCGCTATCGCTTCACTTTGGCCACGCTCTTCTGCTCCAATACCAGGATAAGCACCAGGCGTATCAATAAAGGTAATAATTGGCATATTAAAACGTTCAGCCATTCTCATTAAACGTAATGCTTTTCGGTAACCTTCAGGACGAGGCATACCGAAATTACGTTTAACTTTTTCGTTAGTTGAACGACCTTTTTGATGACCAATAACCATGACAGGGCGACCGTCTAAACGCGCTGTTCCACCAATAATAGCTTTATCATCAGCATAAGCTCTATCACCTGCTAATTCATCAAACTCAGTAAAAATACGCGGCAAATAATCTAAAGTGTATGGGCGTTGAGGATGACGAGCAACGCGTGCAGTTTGCCAAGGATCTAAGTTAGAAAATATTTTCTTAGTTAAGTCGCTATTTTTCTCACGCAACTGAGTAATTTGATCTTCTAAATCAAGATCCAGTTCTTGGCCATTGTTGACCAATTGCAACTCTTCAATTTTCGCTTCAAGTTCCGCAATTGGAAGCTCAAAATCTAAAAAATTTAATGACATATGATTATTCTTACCTATGTTGTCTTTGAGTAACGTTAGTAATTAACACTACCTATTTAAATTTTAACTCGACCTGCTCGTCACCCAATAGGGTTTTTAAATTATATAATAGCATGTCGCTTGGCGATACGCGCCACTGTACCCCTAACTCTAGCATACCTTGCGCTTCATCTCTTTGATAAAAAACGCGAATCGGGCAAATACCATCTTTATAGGGTGTTAGCACCTGTGTAAACTGCTCGATAAACTGTCCTGACAGCTGATTTTTATCGAGTTGTAAATCTAGTGACGTAACATAATTTTCCCTTGCATCTGCAATGGTCATTATGTCGCGAGCCGTCATTGTAATACCACCGGAGTAATCATCAAAGCTGACCTGTCCACTACAGACCAAAATTGCATCAGAAACAAGCAATTCTGCAAACTTATCGTAGTCGTCAGGGAATAAACGTATGTCCATTCTGGCGCTTTTATCGTCTAATGTTACTAACGCCCAACGGCGGCCACGTTTGTTCACCAATACCCGCACACCTAGCACTAGCCCTACCGCTACGGTAGTTTTATCTTTATTGGTAGGTTGTAAACTTACTAGGCGACCGGTTGCATAGCGCTTAATTTCACTTAAATAACGGTTAATTGGATGGCCCGTTAAATATAACCCTAAAGTTTCTTTTTCACCATCAAGCCATTGTTGTTCTGGCCATTTAGGTACTTCTTTGTAGGATTGTCTATTATCTTCGGGTTCTTCGTTGATTAAACCAAATAAATCATTTTGCCCTAACGCTTGCGCCTTTGCATGTTGCTCTGCAGCTTTTAATGCTTCTGTAAGTGATTCGAAGATAGCGGCTCTGTGTGGCCCATCTTTCACTTTAGGCCCTAATGAATCCATCGCACCTGATTTAATTAACTTTTCCAGTACCCGTTTATTAATTTTTTTCAAATCAACACGGGCACAAAAATCAAATAAATCAATAAAATCACCACCGCTTTCACGTGCGGCTATTATTGCTTCAATAGGACCTTCACCAACGCCTTTAACAGCACCTATACCATATATAATTTGGTCTTCATCATTAACGGTGAATTTATATTGTCCTAGGTTTACATCTGGCGGTAATAGATCAATCCCCATGTTGCTACATTCATCAACTAAAGTAACAATTTTATCGGTGTTGTCCATATCAGCAGACATAACCGCCGCCATGAATGGCGCTGGAAAATGGGTTTTCATCCATAAGGTTTGATATGAAACTAAAGCATAAGCAGCAGAGTGAGATTTGTTGAAACCATAACCAGCGAATTTTTCAACCAAGTCAAAAATTTTCATCGCTAGTTCGCCGTCAACACCTCGGCCAACAGCACCTGCTTCGAAACCAGCTCGTTGCTTAGCCATTTCTTCCGGTTTTTTCTTACCCATGGCACGACGTAACATATCAGCGCCACCTAGCGAATAGCCGGCAAGTACCTGCGCTATTTGCATTACCTGTTCTTGATACAAAATAATACCGTAAGTCGGCTCAAGAATAGGTTTTAAATCAATGTGTTGCCATGTTTCATCAGGGTAACTAATGGCTTCACGACCATGCTTACGTTCGATAAAGTTATCAACCATGCCCGACTGCAACGGACCAGGTCTGAACAAGGCGACCAGTGCGATAATATCTTCAAAGCAATCGGGTTTTAGTTTTGCGATCAGTGATTTCATACCACTAGATTCAAGTTGGAAAACTGCCGTTGTTTCAGACTTTAGCAACACTTTAAAACTGGCTTTATCTTCGAGATCAATCGCGGCTAAATTAATCGGTTCTTTGCCCTGCTTTATTAATTTTGCATCCGCCATTTCAATGGCCCACTGCAAAATAGTTAGCGTACGTAAACCAAGAAAATCGAATTTAACTAAGCCCGCATCTTCTACATCATTTTTATCGAATTGCGTTACTGGGTTTTTACCTTCTTCATCACAATACAGTGGAGCGAAGTCGGTGATTGTGGTGGGTGAAATAACAACGCCACCGGCATGTTTACCTGCATTTCGTGTTGTGCCTTCTAGAATTCGGCACATATCAATTAAATCTTTTACATCACTGTCTTGAGCATAAACTTCAGGCAGTTTAGGCTCTTCTTCAAACGCTTTTGCTAAGGTCATGCCCGGTGTTGGCGGAATAAGTTTTGAAATTCGATCAACAAAGCCATAAGGATGGCCTAGTACACGCCCAACGTCTCGAATAACCGCTTTGGCTGCCATAGTACCAAAAGTAATAATTTGCGATACCGCATCTCGGCCATAGAGCTCAGCAACATGGTCAATAACCTCATCGCGTCTATCCATACAAAAGTCGATATCAAAATCTGGCATCGATACACGTTCTGGATTCAAAAATCGCTCAAAAAGTAAATCGTATTCTAACGGGTCAAGATCGGTAATTTTTTGTGCGTAAGCCACCAAAGAACCAGCACCAGAACCACGGCCAGGACCAACAGGAATGTTATTATCTTTACTCCACTGAATAAACTCCATTACGATCAAGAAATAACCTGGGAACCCCATGTTATTAACAACTTTTAGTTCAACAGCTAATCGTTCATCGTAAGGCTTACGTTTTTCAGCAAAGTCAGGGGCGTCTTTATCAAATAAAAACTCTAGTCGTTCTTGTAAACCCTCTTCAGAAACTTTGACTAAATAATCTTCTATCGATAAGCCTTCAGTTGGGAAATCAGGCAATACATATTCGCCTAAACGCACAGTAACATTGCAACGTTTTGCTATTTCTACCGAGTTTGCAAGTGCTTCAGGAATGTCAGCAAACAGCGCCACCATCTCTTCTTCTGTACGTAAGTATTGCTCTTTAGAGTATTTTCTGGGGCGACGCTTATCATCTAAAGTAAAGCCATCATGTATTGCAACACGAATTTCATGCGCGTCGAAGTCTTCTGGACTTAAGAACATAACTTCATTGGTAGCAACAACGGGCAAGTTATGACTTGCAGCAAGATCTACTGCTAGGTGAATATAATTTTCTTCATCATTACGACCAGTACGAATTAGCTCAAGATAAAAATGATTTGGAAAATACTGCTGATAAAACGAGACCATTTCATCAACAAACTCACGATTACCTTTAAGTAGCGCTTTGCCTAAGTCCCCTTCGCGACCGCCAGAAAGAAGAATTAACCCTTCAGTGTGGTCAATTAGCCAGTCTCGATCTATTACAGCTTTACCTTGAATATGACCACGTAAATAAGCTTTAGAAATTAATTCAGTTAAGTTTTTATAGCCGGCATTATTCGTTGTTAATACTACAATTCGTGATAGTTCACCTTCTAACGCCTCGCTTTGAACCCAAAAGTCACACCCGATAATAGGCTTTAATCCTGCACCATGTGCTGCATGATAATATTTAACTAAACCACATAAATTTGTTTGGTCTGTTAGGGCTATCGCTGGCATTTTTAGTTCTGCAGCACGAGCAACAATAGGCTTAACTTTTTTTAAGCCATCTGACATGGAGAAGTCGCTGTGTATTCTTAAATGAATAAACGCGGGATCATTACCTTTGTCGACCACGATAGAGTCAGAGGCGGCGGTATTAATTGTTGCTAACTCGGTTTCAGACATTTAATGCTCTAGTTATTTTTATTATTTATTGCTGCATTTGCGAGTACATTAGCCACCGGTTTGAAACTTCTTCGGTAACAGTCTAGTACACCATGTTCAATGATCTTTTCTAAATGAGCTTTCGTTGGGTAGCCCTTATGTTGGGCAAAACCGTAAAACGGATAAAGTTTATCTAAGGCTATCATTTCGTCATCTCTTGCTACTTTAGCTAAAATTGAAGCGGCACTAATTTCTGAGACACGGGCATCACCTTTAACTACGCTTTGACTCGCTATGTCACCATTTTCATGCGCAAATGTCGGGCAACGATTACCGTCAACTAACACAAAGTCTGGCGTAATACTTAAGCCTTGAACTGCACGCTGCATGGCTAACATAGTGGCATGAAGAATATTGAGAGTATCAATTTCCTCAGGGGAAGCTCGCCCAATCGACCAAGCGATAGCACCTTGCTTAATTTCTATTGATAATTGCTGTCTTTTCTTTTCTGATAGCTTTTTTGAATCCATTAACCCAGCTATCGGGTTATCGGGATCTAATATAACTGCTGCAGTTACTACGTCACCTACCAATGGACCTCGTCCAACTTCGTCGACACCTGCAATACAATAAGCAATGGGATACTCAAAAGGAGGAAAAACTTTCTTAATTGCCGGCATAATAACTCTGCTTAAAATTTATAATAAATTGGTTACAGCGATAGCCGCTTGTTCACTTGCGTTTTGCTTAAGTGCTATATGAATATCTGTAAACGCTTGATTCAATGCAGATTGGTCTTCAAACAACCGCTCTTCAACTAAAGGCAATATATTTTCTACTGTTACTTTAGCTTGAAGTAGCTCTGGCACTAAACTTTTATTGGCCAGCAAATTAGGTAATGAAAACCACTTCAATTTCACAAAACCTTTAAACATATGATAAGTAAGTGGATTGAATTTATAACAGATCACCATAGGGCGTTTTATCAAAGCAGCTTCAAGCGTTACCGTGCCAGATGCGGTTAATAAACAATCGCTAGCAGCCATGACTTGCTGTGTTTTACCCACAATAACTTTTACTGAAAGTTCAGGCGCTATTTGTTGGTGTAGTTGGTTAAATTGCTCTGCCCTTTTATCACTAACCATAGGTACAACGAATGTTAGCTCATCGGCTTTCTCAGGATACTTACTGAGTAATTTTTGGGCACTACGTAAGAATGGCTCAACTAAGCGCGACAGCTCACCACCTCGGCTACCAGGCATTAAAGCTAAAATTTTTGCTGAATCAAGTAAACCTAGCGCCTGTCTCGCCGAATGCTGCTCAGAAACTAGTGGAATATCGTCAGCCAACGAATGCCCAACAAAAGTACAGGGGATTTGGTGTTTGTCATAAAAAGCTTTTTCAAAAGGTAATAACGACAAGACCATATTGGTTGCTTTCGCAATTTTAAACACCCGCTTCTCGCGCCACGCCCAAACTGAAGGGCTAACGTAATGAACTGTTTTAATACCCTCTTTTTTTAACTTTCCTTCAAGAGTAATATTAAAATCAGGAGCATCTATACCAATAAACACATTGGGCTTGTTAGCAATAAAGTATTCTACTAAAGATTTACGAATATGCAGTAATCGGCGTAATCTACCCAGTACTTCAAAAACTCCCATTACGGATAGTTCTTCCATATCAAATAGTGATTCGAAGCCTAACGCTAGCATTTTAGGACCTCCAATGCCGATAAACTTAGCGTTTGGGTATCTTAACTGCAACTGTTGCACTAAACCTGCGCCTAAAGTGTCGCCAGAGTGCTCTCCAACGACCATAGCAAAAGTAATAATGGCATCAGGTGATGCTTTGATTGACGCAATATCTGTGGAGTTAGTTGTCATCACCATAAATTAACGAACAATGCCGCGACTAGAGTTTTCAATGAAATGAGTAAACGTATCGAGCTCAACTAACTTGTGTTCTGAAGCGTTAATTTTTGCTATCGCTTCATCAACAGTTAACCCTTGACGGTATACAGCTTTGTATGCACGTTTAATTTGCAGAACAACCTTGCTATCAAAGCCGCGACGTTTAAGACCCTCGCTATTTAAACCAAATGGTTTTGCCGGCTGTCCAGACGCCATGACGTAAGGCGGCACATCTTTAAGAATCAAAGAGTTTGCAGCAATAAAGCAATGATCGCCAATATGGCAGAATTGGTGAACGCCTGCCATTCCACCAATAATCGCATGGTCACCGACATGAACATGACCAGCAATTGAGGCACCGTTCGCTAAAATACAATGACTTCCTACCATGCAATCATGAGCAATATGGGTATAAGCCATAAATAAATTATTGCTGCCAATTTGGGTTAAGCTATTGTCTTGAACAGTACCACGATGAACAGTACAGTTTTCACGAAATGTATTGTTATCACCAATCACTAGTTCAGTTAATTCACCCGCATACTTTAAATCTTGGCAATCTTCGCCAATAGAAGCAAACTGAAATATGCGGTTACCTTTACCAATAGTAGTGGGACCATTAATAACAACATGTGAGCTGATATGACAATCGTCTCCAACAACTACATTTGCAGCTATATGTGTCCAAGGGCCAATTTTCACATTTTTGCCGATAACTGCGCCATCTTCGATAATCGCTTGCGGGTGGATCATTGCCGTTGAATCAATCATATTACAAAGCCTTTCTTGCGCACATTAAGTCTGCAGAACAGACAACTTTACCGTCAACTTTAGCTTCACCATAAAACTTCCACATACCGCGACGTTCTTTTATCAGCTCTAAATGTAAATGCATAGTATCGCCTGGATGTACTGGTTTTTTAAACTTTGCTTTATCGATTGAAGCAAATAGAAATAACTCACCTTCACTTTGATCTCTAACAGATTTAAAGCCAAGAATGCCACTTGCTTGTGCTAAAGCTTCAAGAATTAATACACCTGGGAAAATAGAATAATTTGGAAAATGTCCCATAAATGCAGGTTCGTTAACAGTAACGTTTTTAATTGCATGAATCGACTTACCAGGCGTGTAATCGAGTACACGGTCAACTAATAAAAACGGGTAACGATGGGGAATAAGTGTTTTTATCTCTTCGACATCAATAATATTTTTTTGCGATTCCAAAATTACTTCCTCTTTTTACTTATCTAAGACGTCAGATTACTAGTTTTTTCTAAAACACTTAACCGCTTAGTTAAGGATTCTAGTTTACGGATCCTAGCATTATTTTTGTGCCATTCTTTATTAGGCTGGCATGGCATACCCGATGAATAAACACCCGGCTCTTTTAAGGATTTGGTAACCATTGTCATGCCAGTAAAAACACAGCCATCTGCAATGTTAATATGGCCATTGACGCCAACCAGACCAGCAATAATACAATTTTTTCCAATTTCAGTGCTGCCAGCAATAACACTGCACGCTGCTATAGCGGTATTCTCACCGATCACAACGTTATGAGCAATCTGTATTTGGTTATCTAAAATAACGCCATTTTTAATGATAGTGTTACCTAAGGCACCTCGGTCAATGGTAGTACTGGCACCAATTTCAACATTGTCCCCAATAACAACTGTCCCCAACTGCGGTATTTTTACCCAAGTGCCTTTATGATTTGCATAACCAAAGCCGTCAGCACCGATAACCGTATTAGCATGTACAGCACAATTCTCGCCAATAATCACGCCATGATAAATACTAACATTAGACCAAATAGTAGAATTAACGCCAATGGTTGCACCAATCCCGATAAAACTACCTGCTCCTACGCTAACGCCCTCGCTAAGGTTAACCCCAGCTTCAATAACAGCATTAGCGCCAATTGAAACGTTATTACCTATAATAGCACTATCATCAATAACAGCTGATGCATGTATAAGGTTTGCAGGTTTAGGCGTTGTATCAAGTAATTGTGCTACCAAAGCATAACCAACGTAAGGGTTGTCCATAACTAAGGCATTACACTGACATTTTGAGGCTTCCGCTTGAGTTACAATAACCGCACTAGCATTGGTTGTGGCTAATTGATCACTATATTTACTATTTGCTAAAAAGGCGATCTGTCCGCTAGTGGCTGATGCTAAAGTTGCTAGACTGACAATATTGCATTGTTCATCACCTTGAACAACAGCGCCAATTTTTTCTGCGATTTCTGCAAGAGTGTAACTCATAAGAATAAACTTCTTTTATATGTGCTCTAAAGTATTATTTTAAAGTATAGGCTTAAAGGAAGCGTTAACCAGCATAGGGCTAAACGCAATATTCCGAATCAACTTGATTCGGAATATTAAAGAGTCGAGAAGCGATGAATAAAAATCGAAATGACTTTTATTCGAACAGCTTAAAACTAATGATTAGTTTAATTTGCTAACTTGTTTAACAACTTCTTCGGTAATTGCTGTTTGTGGTTTTGAATAAACAACAGCACTTTGTTCAAGTACTAAATCATAATCGCCTTTGGCTGCAATGTTATCAATTGCTTGACGAACTAACGCAATAATTTTGTTAGTTTCTTCATTTTTTCTAGCGCCTGAGCTCTGCTGAAAAGCTTTACCTTTAGTTTGGTAGTCTTGGTACAGCTTACCAATTTTACCTTCTAATTCTTCAATTTCTTTAGCGCTCATTAAAGCACCATCACGCTTACGTTTTTCTTGAAGGTATTTAAAGTCTTGCTCAAGTTGCGCAAGCACAGCTTTTTCATCTTTAAACTCTTCTTCTAAGCTTTTCATTATTGCCGCAGTTTGTGGGATTTTACCCATAACTTCTTGGAAGTTAACTACACCAATTTTTTGGTCTGCAGCCATCGCTGAACTAGCTAAAATATATCCTGATGCTGCTGTAGCGAATGCAATAGATTTAATCAATTTTTTCAAACTTTACTCCTAAAATATCTTCTAATATTTTTTATATAATTTTGTTATGCGGTAGTTATACCGCCTCAGTTAACTTGGTTCAAGCCTATTTATTTAAAGCGCACACATTTTGCGCAATTATTAGCCTTTATCTACTTAAAACCTAAATAAATTTAAAACGTTTGCCCAATATTAAAGCTAAAGAATTCGGTATCATCACCCTCTTCTTCTTTCAATGTTTTAGCAAAACTAAAAATCATCGGCCCCATTGGAGATAACCATTGAACAGATAAACCAGCAGATGCCCTATAACGCCCAACATCTGAATAGTCTGCTATTTTGTCAAACTCAACGCCATTTAAGTCTTTATAATCACTTAAACTGAACTCAGTATCCCAAACATTACCTGCATCAACAAATATACTTGAGCGTACACTATTACTAAAACCTTCGTCTAAAAATGGTGTTGGTACAATCAATTCAACACCAGCAATGGCGATGGCATTACCACCTACCGAGCGTCGTGATGTTTGAATAAAGTCGTGATCAGGACCTAAACAACAACCACCTGCCGAGCCAACGGCATCGGGTGTGCCAGGAATTGTTGTTGAACGGCGGTAAATAGCGCGTGGGCCAACAATATTAGATTCGAAACCACGTAACGTGCCTGAGCCACCTGCTCTAAAGTTTTCCCAAAATGGTAATATTTGATCATTACCTTCAACTGAACCATAACCGTTACCGTAGCCTAATTGAAACTTAGCTAAAACTGTCCAGCGTTGGTCACGTGTTAATGGGAAGTACCATTTTGTGTCCAAATTAATTTTGAAATAATTCACATCAGAATTAGGCGTTGTCATCTTATAAGATAAACTTTGTTGCGAACCATCTGTTGGGAAAGTACCACGGTTTAGTGTTGAACGAGATATAGCCGCGTTAATATCAAAACTTTCAAAGCTTAAGCCACCATCTGGATCGTTTGGATCTGAATATAATTCATAAAACTGTTGAATTTGTTCGTAAGTTTCTAAACGTGTAATACCGTTGTTTTTATATCCTAAACCAAAGCTTAATCTTACATATTCGTTAATCGGAAAACCTAAAGTAACACCAGCACCATAAGTTTTGTTGTTATATTCAACAAGGTTGGCGTTACCAGCATCAAATTCTTGATAGAAAATATTTCCGCCTAATGAGATACCATCAACCGTAAAATATGGGTCGGTGAATGAAATATTTGCACTTCTTGAGTAACTAGAAGTGTTTATACTAAAACCTAAACGGTTACCTGTACCTAAAAAGTTATTTTGTTGTACACCAGCGTTTAAGCTCAATTGTGTTTGTGAACCGTAACCAATACCTGCGGTAAAAGAGCCTGACGGCTGCTCTTTAACTTCAAAGTCAATATCAACAAGGTCGTCTTCGCCCGGAAGCTGATTAGTTTCAAATTCAACAGTTTCCATATAAGGTAAACGTTGTACCCAAGCTTTTGAACCTTCAACCAGGTTATTAGATAACCACGCACCTTCCATTTGACGCATTTCGCGACGTAGAACATGCTCAGCGGTAACATGATTACCTTTAAAGTTAATGCGGTTAACATAAACGCGCTTACCAGGATCCACTGACAATACTAATTTTACGGTTTTGTTTTCTTCATCAATTTCTGGAATTGTCACTACTTTTGGATAAGCGTATCCATAGCGACCAAGAAATTTACTGACCAATTCTTCAGAATAAGTGACTAACGCACCGTTATAAAGCGTATCTGTTTGAATGGGAGTGATGGCACGAATAGTTTTTTCAAAACCGGCCATATCGCCAATAAAGTCTACTTCACTAACGGTATAAAGATCACCTTCAGTTACGTTAAGCGTAATATATACCGCTTCTTTATCTGGCGTCATTGAAACTTGTGTAGAATCAACCTTATATTGCAAATAACCACGGTCAAGATAGTAACTTTGTATAGTTTCCATATCACCTTGTAAGGTTTGTTTTTGATAGCGATCTTGCGCCATAAAATCCCACCAGGGTGAATCGTAGGTTAATTCAATGCGTTCTAAAAGCTCAGCGTCTGAAAACTTTTCATTACCAACAATGTTAATTTGTTCTATCGCTGCTGCGTCGCCTTCTTTGAAAACGAAATCAATATTTACACGGTTACGCGGTAAGTGAGTAACATTGGCTTTAACATCAGCGTTGTATTTACCTACGCTGTGGTAAAAATCTTCTAGGCCAACCTCAATACCAGAAATAACGGTCATATCAAGTGTTTCACCAACACGAATATCACTACCATCAAGACTTTCAGTTAGCTGCTCTTCTTTTAAGTCTTTGTTACCATCAAAAGTTATCGCACTTATCGTGGCTCTTTCTCGTACACGATAAATAACGGTATTAGCATCTCTAGACACCACAACATCACTAAAATGACCAGATTTGTAAAGTGCTTTGATTGACTGAGAAACACGAAACTCGTTTAAGTTATCGCCAACGTTGAATGGAATATGTGTTAATGCTGCTCCCAACGCTACGCGTTGCAAACCTTTAACTTGAATATCTTCCACTTGAAAGTCATCAGCAGCTTGTGCTGTTGCTCCCAAACTACCTAATAATACCGCCAGGGCAAGTTTTTTAATAATCATAAAATATTAACTTTATACTTCTTTTAGTTATAATCGCGATAAATCGTTAAATATGGCGATACTCATTAAGCTTAGTAGCGCTATAGTACCAAATTTAAAACCTATTTCTTGTATTTTTTCTGGTACGGGTTTCCCCGTTAAAAGCTCGATAAAATAATAAAATAAGTGTCCTCCGTCTAATACTGGTAAAGGTAAAAGGTTAATTATGCCCAAGTTAATACTAATTAATGCTAAGAAGCCTAAAAAGTACACTAAACCATAATCAGCACTACTACCGGCACCTTGTGCTATCGATATTGGCCCACTTAGATTTTTCACTGATACATCACCGGTAAATAGCTTACCGATCATATCAAAACTTAATACTACTAAATTCCACGTTTTTTGAACGCTTTGCTCAATTGCAGCAACGGGTCCATATTGGTGATCAAACAAATACTCTTGAGGGTATGGTGCTGAAATTGGTTGTACACCTAAATACCCAACAACTTTATTCTGAGTTTTTTTTGCTTCAGGAAAAACATCGAGTGTAATTGTTTCTCCGTTACGTAACACTTCGATTGAAACATTTTGTTCAGGGTATAATTTAATTTTTTCTGAAAACCTTGACCATTGACCCTCAATGTTTTCACTAGCAATCGACAATAATTCATCGCCAGCCTTTAAGCCTGCTTTTTCTGCGGGGCTACCTTTGGCCACTAAGGCTAACTTTGCCTGTGTTTCAGCTCGATATGGCATAAACCCTAAACTCGCCATTGCTGATTCTTTCTCTGGAGCAAATGACCAATTGTCAGTATTTAAAGTAAACTCTTGGCTTGTTGTTCTATTCGCCTGTTTTACTGTAAAGGTAATTTGTTTATCGCCAATGGAACTCACTAAGGCTAAATTTACATCTTGCCAATCAACCGTTTTTTGTCCTGAAATAGCAATTATTTCACCTTGTTTTGGTAACTTGGCTTTAGCCGCAATTGAGCCGACCTCCACGTCACCAATTATAGGCTTAACACTCGGCACACCAATTAAAAACATGATGTAGAAAGCGACAATAGCAAACGCAAAATTAGCAAAAGGTCCGGCAGCTATAATAGCAATTCGTTGGTAAACCGACTTAGCATTAAATGTACGGATTATTTGGCCTTCGCTAACCTCGTCGACGCGGCTATCAAGCATTTTAACATAGCCACCTAGCGGTATCATCGCAATAACAAACTCAGTGCCATGGCGATCTACTTTTCGCCAAATAGCCTTACCAAAACCAATAGAGAACTTATCTACTTGCACCCCATTTTTGCGTGCAACCCAAAAGTGACCGTATTCATGAACAGTGATCAAAATACCCAGTGCAACGACAAAAGATGCAAGATTCCAAATAAACTCTATCATGCTACTACTCTATTTATGCTCGGGTTCAGTTATTAATGATTGCGCAAATACTCTGACACTTCTATCAAGAGCAACAACTTCTTCAATTGAAGTTACCTTTTCTGAGACAAATTTTTTCACAGAAGTTTCATTTATTTTTGCAATATCAGTGAATTTAATTTTTTCGTTTAAAAAAGCATCAACCGCAATTTCATTAGCAGCATTAAGCGCAGTACATGCACCTTGACCACTTTTACATGCATCAATGGCTAATTTTAAATTTGGATATTTGATGAAGTCAACAGCTTCAAATTCGAAAGATTTAGCGTTAAAAAAGTCAAAGGGTTCAACACCAGATTCAATACGCTGTGGGAAACTTAACGCATGTGCAATGGGTGTTCGCATATCAGGGTTACCCATTTGCGCTAATACTGAACCATCTTTATATTGCACCATTGAATGAATGGTACTTTGCGGGTGCAGTACTACTTGAATATCTTCTGGCTCAAGATTGAACAGCCATTTTGCTTCAATAAACTCTAAACCTTTATTCATCATGGTTGCTGAATCAACTGAAATTTTACGTCCCATATCCCAATTAGGATGTGCACAAGCTTGTGCTGGAGTTACCGTTTCAAGTTCATTAAGTGCCCATGTTCGAAAAGGCCCGCCAGAACCAGTGAGTAAGACTTTACTAACACCTTCATGCGATAAATCGCAATAACCTGGTTGTTGTTGGGCGTTTAGGGGTAAACATTGAAATATAGCATTGTGTTCGCTATCAATAGGTAAAAGCTGAGCGCCCGACTGTTTAACAGCTTCAATAAAAATTGCACCAGAAGTTACTAGCGCTTCTTTATTCGCTAATAATACCTTTTTGCCTGCTTTAACTGCTGCCAGTGTTGATAACAACCCAGAAGCACCTACTATAGCCGCCATGACAGTATCTGTAGCACTATCTTGAGCAATAAGTTCTAGCTCTAATATGCCTGAAGTTACTATAATTTCACTTAGATTTACGCGTTTAAGTTTATCAGCGAGTATCTCAGCATGTTGCTTAGAAACCATCACCACTTTTTGTGGCTTAAACTCTATACACTGCTCAAACATAAGATCAACGCTAGAATGTGCCGATAAACTCACAACATTAAATTTTTCAGGATGTAGGCGCACAACATCCAAAGTACTTCTACCGATTGAACCGGTAGAGCCTAAAATACAAAGTGTTTGCATTTACTCTACCAACCCAAATATGCGTAACATAAGGCATATATTGGAGCAGTTGCCGTTAAACTATCTATTCTATCCAAAATACCGCCATGCCCAGGTAGTATTGTGCCGCTGTCTTTAACACCCGCTTGACGCTTAAACATGCTTTCGTTTAGATCACCAAGCACCGAAATAGTAGTAATTAGAATGGTTACTGGAATAACTATGCGATATTGTGCCATTGTCCAATCGATAAAATAACCGGCAATTACCACCATAACACAAGCAAATATAACCCCACCTAAAAAGCCTTCTAGTGTTTTCCCAGGACTTACATTTGGCAATAATTTATGTTTACCAATTGATTTACCGACAAAATATGCACCAACATCAGCGCTCCAAACCATTAAGAATAAGAACATTAATAATTGTGCACCGTGGTAGGGATCAACTTGATAGTCGCTGCTTCTTAGTGCCATAAAAGCAAGCCAAGTAGGTACTAAAGTTAACCAGCCAAATAGTCCTCGAACTGAACGATGACTTGACCAAAACTTGCTGAATCTTGGGTATAAAAACGTTAAGCCTGCTGAAAGTAACCACCAAGCAACCGCTAGCCACAGCACTATGTTAGCTTCGTCGACTAAATGTTTAGGTGCATCCCATAATGTATCTAACGGTAAAAAATACCACAATGTGGCTATTAAAATGCTGGTAACACTAACGAATGCAATACGATAACGTTTATTAGCACAGCCCATTAAAGGCCCCCACTCCCAAGCTCCTATTGCCATAACAACCAACATTACTGCTGCGAAGTTAATGAGAGATAAGTAAAAAATAGCCGAAATCGCGGCTGGTGCGAGAATTAATGCAGTTATAATACGTTGTTTTAACAAACGATATTCCTTAAATTGTGTTAAGTATTTTTAATTATTATTATTTACTTGTTCACCAGTTTTCCCAAATCGTCGTTCACGCTGGTCAAACACAGTTATTGCTTTGGTTAATTCTTCTTCATTAAAATCAGGCCAGAGAACATCGGTAAAATATAACTCGGCATAAGCGGCTTGCCAAAGTAAAAAGTTACTTATGCGATAATCGCCACCAGTTCTAATAAGTAAATCTAACGCGGGTAATTCAGACAAACTTGTATGAGAATTTAATGATGCTTCAGTAATATCGTCAATCGATATTTCTTGGTTCGATACCTGCTCTGCCAACTTTTTAGCTGCGTGAGTTATATCCCAACGTCCACCATAGTTAGCTGCAACAGATAATACCATACCGGTATTATTTGCGGTTAATGCCTCTGATTGTTTAATCATTTTCTGCAATTTATTAGAAAACTTACTCAAGTCCCCAATAACATTAAATCTAATGCCATTTTTATGTAAGCGTTTAACCTCACGTGTTAAGACAAACATAAACAAATCCATTAAAACGCTAACTTCACTAGCAGGACGTTGCCAGTTTTCACTACTAAACGCGAACAAAGTTAATGCTTTTACACCATGCTTTGCTGCAGATGCAACGGTAGTCTTCACTGATTCAACACCAGCCTTATGACCCGCAACGCGTTTTTTACCAATTAACTGAGCCCAACGACCATTACCATCCATAATAATTGCTATATGTTGTGGTATCTTCACTTCAGCTGCTAACAGTTGATTAGTTTGATTTTCTGTTGTACTCACATACTCTCCATTTGTAAGCTTAACGCTGAGTAATAAAATAGGTAAAGGTATATATTCGCATTTTAGCATTAACGCTAGAAATCAAACTATGCCAGAACATGCCGATAATAGTTTGTCTTTTATATGCAAAAACGCCGTAGTCATTATCTACGGCGCTATAGATTAAGCAATGAAAACTTTAGATTTCCATCAATTCTGTTTCTTTTGCGGATAAAACTTCATCTACTTGCTTAATAAATGTATCAGTAATTTTTTGCACTTCGTCTTCTGCTTGGTGCATTTCATCATCACTGATCTCTTTCTCTTTGTTTAATGATTTAATATCGGTATTAGCATCGCGACGTATATTGCGAATAGCAACTTTACCGCCTTCGGCTTCACCACGCACAACTTTAACTAAATCTTTACGACGTTCTTCTGTTAACGGAGGTAAAGGAATACGAATTAACGTACCTTGTGATGAAGGATTAAGACCTAAATCTGATTTTAAAATTGCTTTTTCAACGGCACCAATCATGCCCTTGTCAAATACAGTAATGGCTAAAGTACGCGCGTCAGGCACTGAAATATTACCTACTTGGTTTAATGGAGTATCCATGCCGTAATATTCAACAACAATGTTATCCAATAATGAACGATGTGCTCGTCCGGTACGCACTTTGTTCAAACTAATTTTTAATGACTCGATACTTTTCGCCATTCTTTCTTGAGCGTCTTGTTTTATTTCGTTTATCACTATGTTATTCCTGCACTAATTAATTTAAATTTTCAGCGTGATCAATTGTTGTACCTTCTTGTCCACCCATAATGACAGATTTTAACGCGCCGGGCTTATTCATATTAAAAACACGAAGCGTCATGCTGTGATCACGAGCAAGTGTGAAGGCAGCTAAATCCATCACTTGTAATTCTTTTTCTAAAACTTCTTGATAGCTTAAATGGCTATATAAGGTTGCATCTGGATTAGCTACTGGGTCTTCTGAGTAAATACCATCAACTTTAGTTGCCTTAAGAACTACATCAGCTTCTATCTCAATACCGCGTAAACATGCAGCAGAGTCAGTGGTAAAAAATGGGTTGCCTGTACCAGCACTAAAGATAACTACACGGCCAGATTTTAATAAGCTAATAGCGTCAGCCCAATTATAACGGTCACAAACACCGGCTAGATCAATTGCTGACATTAAGCGAGTATTAACAAATGCACGATGTAAAGCATCACGCATAGCCAAACCATTCATTACGGTAGCTAACATACCCATTTGGTCGCCAACAACACGATTCATACCTGCTTCAGCTAAGCCTTTACCTCGAAACAGATTGCCGCCGCCAATAACTAAGCCGACCTGAATGCCCATTTCGATTAATTCTTTGATTTCTTGCGCCATACGATCCAGTACTTTTGGATCGATGCCAAAACCTTCTTCGCCCATTAAGGCTTCACCACTAAGTTTTAAAAGGATTCGACGATACATTGGTTTGGGATTGATGCTCATGTAATAAACATTCCTTAAGAATTATAAATTAAAATAGTCTAGGCCGGATCGACCGCGGCTATTTTAATACGTTTAGCCACGGTTCGAAAGTCAAATATGAAAAAAGTCTAAAGTGGAAGCTATTTATCGTTTTTTATTAACAAATGTGTTTGATTTTTAATCACAAATAATATTGAGTCGATATTTTTATCAGTCAGAAATAAAGTTAGCTGTTAGATTTTAGTCATAAAAAAAGCGCCAATCGGCGCTTTTCTATTTGAGCTAACAATTAATTCAGTGTTGAATTAACCTTTAGCTGCTGCGATTTGTGCTTCAACTTCAGCAGCAAAATCTTCTTCTTTTTTCTCAATACCTTCGCCAACTTCTAAACGAACGAATGAAGAAATTGTTAAACCTTTTTCTTTTAAAACAGCGCCAACAGTTTTCTTAGGCTCCATGATAAAAGCTTGACCTGTTAAAGAAATTTCACCCGTAAATTTCTTCATGCGACCAATGATGATTTTTTCAAGTAAATCAACTGGCTTTTTCTTGTTTTCTTCAAGCGCATCGTTTTCAGCTTTTAAGATATCTAACTGAATACGTTGTTCATTTTCAACTACGCTAGCAGGAACATCTTCAGGGTTGATGAACTCTGGCTTGCTTGCAGCAACGTGCATAGCAATGTGCTTAAGTGCTTCTGCATCGCCTTCACCAGCAACAACAACACCAATAGTAGCACCGTGCTTGTAAGAAGCTAGTGCAGAACCTTCAACATAAGCTACACGACGAACATTGATGTTTTCACCAATTTTAGTCACTAAAGCAACACGCTCTTCTTCAAATTTTGCTTGTAACTCTTCAATAGAAAGTTTTTCAGCAGCAGCAACTTCAGCAACTTTGTTAGCAAATGCTAAGAAGTTGTCATCTTTTGCTACGAAATCAGTTTGACAGTTAACTTCAACTAATGTGCCATCTTTAATGATGATTTGACCTTCAGCAGCAATGTTACCTGCTTTTTTAGCCGCTTTCGCTTGGCCAGACTTACGCATGTTCTCAATTGCAAGTTCCATATCACCATCAGCTTCTTGTAAAGCTTTTTTACAATCCATCATGCCCGCAGCTGTGCGTTCACGTAATTCTTTTACTTGTGCAGCAGTAATTGCCATCGATTTTTCCTCAATATAAATAGTAGTAATTAATTACCACAACAACCTTAGTTGCTGTGGTAACTATAAGCATAAAACGTTAGGTAAAACTGAAATTATTCAGTTTCAACAAAACCGTCTTTTTCTGCTTGTACTGCGATGTTTTGCTCACGACCAGAAAGAACAGCGTTAGCAGCTGAATCTAAGTATAAGGTCACAGCGCGAATCGCATCATCGTTACCTGGAACGATGTAGTCAACGCCATCTGGGTTTGAGTTAGTATCAACAACAGAAATTACTGGAATACCTAAGTTGTTAGCTTCTTTAATAGAGATGTGCTCGTGATCAGCATCGATGATGAATAAAACATCAGGTAAACCACCCATGTTTTTGATACCACCAAGGCTTTTCTCAAGTTTTTCCATTTCACGTGTACGCATTAAAGCTTCTTTCTTAGTAAGCGCTTCAAAAGTACCGTCTGAAGATTGAGCTTCAAGATCTTTTAAACGTTTGATTGATTGACGAACTGTTTTCCAGTTAGTCAACATACCACCTAACCAACGGTGATTTACGTAGAATTGATCACATTTAATCGCTGCATCTTTTATAGCATCGCTTGCTGCGCGTTTAGTACCAACAAATAAAACTTTACCTTTCTTTGAAGAAACGTTGCTTAATACAGCAAGTGCTTCGTTAAACATAGGTACAGTTTGTTCAAGGTTGATGATATGAACTTTATCGCGAGCACCAAAAATGTAAGTTTTCATTTTTGGGTTCCAGTAACGGGTTTTGTGACCGAAGTGAACACCGGCTTTAAGCATATCGCGCATAGAAACGTTTGGCATGTTTTTTCCTTTGTGGGGTTAAGCGTTCATACATCCAATATACACGACCCTTATTGCGTTTTACTTAATGTAAATTCGCTGAGCACCCCGGTATATCTTCGTTAGATGTATGTGAGTTTAGTTTTAATGTATTGAATTTTTCAATACCGTTTAAAGTTAAAAAGGCTTGGTAAATCTTATTGTGGGCCATAGTGTAAACACTAATGACAACCTCGCTGATTTAGACAAACAATTTAACGGCGCACTTTATACCATAATCACATACATTTAACTAGTATTTTGCGCTAAAAACCTGCTTAAAATATTTTATTTTGTTAAGGACTAGGATCTTTAATAGTGGCGAGTTAAAATTGCCGCACTTTTTTATACCAAGTTAGTTAAATCATGTCATTGAAAACACCAAACGCAGATCTTTTTTATATTTACGATAGTCATTGCCCTTGGAGCTATGCCTCAGCTGTTTTAGTAGAAAAAGTACTAAGTGCTTTTCCAAAAATTACCCTTAGAGCAATGCACGTAGGATATTACGATGGTGACAATAAAGTGTCTCCTCTTACATTAACTGCTGTTGGCGAATTCAGTAAGGTCAAGTTTGGCGCTAACTATGTTGATACACTTAACTACCCAAAAGACTCTACATTAGTCGCTAATTTAATGGCTTGGGTGCAAAATAAGTCAGCAAAGTCTGCCTTTGAGTTACTCACAAAACTTCAGCATGCGCATTTTGTTTTAGGTAACGAATTAACAGACAAAGAAAGTGTTATTGATATAATTGACGAACTTAAACTTTCACCACCTGCTAAATGTCTGCAGTCAAATAAACTTACCAAAGATGCTGAGTTTGCAATCCACGATATCATCGAAATTCAAGAAATTATTGGCACGCAAGCCATTCCGGCTCTTTTATTAGCCTGTAATGAAAGCTTAGTGTTACTTAACCATAATCTGTATTTAGAAAATCCTGATGCAATTGTTGATGCAGTTAAACTTGAATTAGAAAATTTATCCTAAATATTTACCTTCGATGCTTTGATTTAGCGATTAATAAATTTTACTGAGCACCATTTTTTGCTGCTGACAATTAAAGCGATTGATAGACCGAACTTTACTTTTACAACTGTTCAGTCAACAACAAGTTATAACCACTATTTTATGCCGAAATACGCACGATATATTTTTCGGTTGGGCAAAGGTTAAAAAACAGGTAAAATCGTTAGCAATTATGATGTATCTTTGCCTGAAATATTTGTTTTCAATCAAAGGCATTTTAACAAGATAGCTCATGCATACCCTGTATACAGCTTATTAAAAACAATTACGCTACTGGGTATTACACCATTTAATTATTTACAGCGTTACATTTGAGGTTTTATGACAATTACGATTAAAGATCAGCAAGAAATAGAGAAAATGAGAATTGCGGGAAAACTTGCTGCAGATGTATTGGAAATGATCGAGCCTCATGTAAAGGCTGGCGTAACAACAGATGAATTAAACACTATCTGTGCAGAATATACCGATAAAGTGCAAGGTGCTATCTCTGCACCATTAAATTATCACGGTTTTCCAAAGTCAATTTGTACTTCAGTTAATCATGTTGTTTGTCATGGTATTCCAAACGACACACCATTAGTTGATGGGGACATTATCAATATCGATATTACTGTTATAAAAGACGGTTATCACGGAGATACAAGTAAAATGTTTTTCATTGGTGAAACATCTGCAGAAGATAATCGCCTTTGTCGCATTACCCAAGAAGCACTTTATATTGGTCTTAAAAAAGTAAAACCCGGCAATACTTTTGGAGAAATTGGTACTGCAATTCAAAAGTTCATTAAAAAATCAGGTCGTTACTCAATAGTAAAAGAATACTGTGGACATGGTATTGGTCAAGTATTTCATGAAGAACCTCAAATTGTGCATTATAAAAATAATGACAGTGAAAAAATGCTGGAAGGTATGTGTTTTACGGTAGAACCTATGATTAACTTAGGCCGAGCAAACACGCTACTTGATAAAGAAGATAATTGGACAGTATATACCTTAGATGGTAAAAAATCGGCGCAATGGGAACATACCGTTGTCGTAACTAAAACAGGTTGCGAGGTATTAACTCTGCGTAAAGACGATACCATTCCAAGAATTTTACATAATTAAATTTGCTAATACTCGGAAAATCATTAGGGTTGTACATTACTGACTAACTGCAAACTGATCTAACATGAGAGCTTATTGTTGAACACTTCATCATTAATACCGGAAAAATATACCGAAGCATTAGCTATTAGTGCGCCTTCACTTAGTAGCGCAGAAATATGCGCACTTGGGACTGAATTTTTTCAGTGGCAAAAAGAGCAGTTTCCAATAAGCGAAGTAACCTCACTTGTTGCAGCACGAGCCTTTTATGTTGACCTAATTTTAACCAAACTATGGTGTCAGCATCATTTAGATGAATTTCAAATCAGCCTAGCAGCTGTTGGTGGTTATGGCCGTAAAGAACTTCACCCTTATTCTGATGTTGACATCTTATTAATTACCCAAGAAGTTATTGATGATGATTTAGCCGAGAAAATATCGGCATTTATTACACAGCTCTGGGATGTAAAACTCGATATTGGACACAGCGTTCGTAGTATTAAAGAGTGTTTAAATCAAGCAATTGACGACGTAACCATTGCAACAAACCTAATGGAAATGCGAAAAATTTGCGGCAATGACGCACTCATTTCACAACTTGAACCACTTTTAGTAGAAGATATATTCTGGACTTCTGAAAAGTTTTTTATCGCTAAGCGTGATGAGCAATTTAATCGCCACCAACAATTTCACGGTGCATCTTATACGCTCGAACCCAACTTAAAAGCGAACCCTGGTGGCTTGCGAGATATACAAACTATTGGTTGGGTTGCCAAGCGCCATTTTATGGCTGACACCCTCGAGCAATTAATTGATCATAATTATTTAACCACCAATGAATTTTTCGAACTAATCGAGTGTCAAGACTATCTCTGGCGTATGCGTTGTGCATTGCACTTTATTGCGGGACGAAACGAGAATCGACTATTATTCGACTATCAAGCCGATGTAGCTGAACTAATGGGCTTCGGTGATGGCGGTAAGCTTGCCATTGAACGCATGATGAAACGCTTTTTCCGCATTATTTCGCGCGTTTCAGAACTAAATGGCATGTTATTACACCATTTCGAATATGCTATTTTAAACGACAAAAAGCACAGTAAAGAAATTGTCCTTAACGACGACTTTGTTATTATCGACGGACAAATCAAGGTTTGTAATAAGCGCGTATTTACTCGCTCGACCATGATTATGGAAATGTTTTTACTGATCGCACAACACGAAGAAATAACCGAATTACACCCTGAAACCCTGCGCTTAATGCGTAATGCCAGACGCCGTTTAGTTTCAGGCATGATTGATTACGAACGTTGTCGCCAAATTTTTGTTGCTCTTATTAGGCACCCACGTGGGTTAGGTCTAGCATTTACATTAATGCATCGCCATTCGATTATTGGCGCTTATTTACCCTTATGGCGTAATATTGTTGGTCAAATGCAATTTGATTTATTCCATGCCTATTCAGTTGATGAACACAGCTACCGCTTAATAAAGAATTTATACCGCTTTAGTCAACCTGAACATACAGCCGAATACCCGTTGTGCAGTAAAATAGTGCAGCGTGTACGTAAGCCAGAATTATTATACTTTGCTGGTATATTCCACGACATTGCTAAGGGTCGTGGTGGTGATCATGCAAAACTTGGCGCAGTTGACGCATTAGAATTTGCTAAAATTCATAAACTTGGCGATCACGATGGACGCTTAATCGCATGGCTGGTAGAAAAACACTTATTAATGTCGGTTACCGCTCAGCGCAGAGATATATCGGATCCTGAAGTCATAAAAACTTTCGCTGAAATTGTTCGCGATGAAGTACATCTTGATTATTTATATTGTTTAACCGTAGCCGATATGCGTGCTACCAACGAAAGTTTATGGAATAGTTGGAAAGCTAATTTACTTGAAGATTTATATAACAGTACTAAGCGCGCCTTCAGACGCGGACTAGAAAAGCCAGTAGACTTAAGAGCTAAAATTAGAGAAAACCAACAACAAGCTATTGAAATACTTCAAGCTGAAACTATAGATCAAGACCGATTAAAGCAGTTATGGAAAGAGTTTAAAGCGGATTACTTTCTGCGTTACACACCAGAGCAAATTGCTTGGCATTTTAAGCATATATTAGAACATAATAAAGAAAAACCCATGGTTATTATCAGCCCGAAACCTTATCGCGGCGGTACAGAGGTTTTTGTTTACACGAAAGATAAACCGAATATATTTTATAATATTGTCTCACTACTTGGTGCTAAAAAATTATCGATTCTTGATGCAAAAATCACCACCAATAAATCAGGTTATACAGCTAATACATTTGTGGTATTAGATAATCGTAATAAGGCAATTAACGACAGTGCTAGAGCGTTGACTATCGCACGCTCTTTAAGTGGTAAACTCGCTTCAAAACAAATTAAAATCAAACCGAAACCTCTCGCAAAAAGATTTCGACAGTTTAAGGTACCAACACATGTAAGTTACCTTAAAGGTGCAGCTAAAAATCGGACTATGATTGAAATTGTAGCACTAGACCACCCAGGTCTATTAGCCAATATAGCGGCAATTTTTCAACGCTGTAAAGTACAGATTCATTCAGCCAAAATCACCACTTTCGGTGAAAAAGCTGAAGATGTATTTACCGTTTCAAATATTGATAATCAGCCGTTAACTGATGCACAAAAAGCCACTTTAAAAGCTATGCTTAGCAATGAAAGCCAAAAACAAATTTTACCAAATTAATACTAGGAATTTCCGATGTTAAAATTACAAACAATTATTGAACAAGCGTTCGAAGATCGCATAAACATTAGTCCAGCTAGCGTAACCTCAGAAGTAAAAGCTGCGGTTTTAGAGGCGTTAGCTGCATTAAATAATGGTTCAGCGCGCGTAGCAGAGAAAATTGCTGGTGAATGGGTTGTACACCAATGGCTTAAAAAGGCAGTTTTACTGTCATTTAGAATTTGGGATAACGAGGTTATAGACGGAGCTGAAAGTAAGTTTTTTGATAAAGTTCCAATGAAATACACTGATTATACACATGAAGATTTCGTTGCCGATGGCGTTAGAGTTGTACCTGGAGCATCTGTACGCACAGGTAGCTTTATAGGTAAAAATGTCGTTGTTATGCCTAGCTTTGTTAACATTGGCGCCTATGTTGACGAAGGTTGTATGGTTGATGGCTGGGCTACTGTAGGCTCATGTGCTCAAATTGGTAAAAACGTACATTTATCAGGTGGTGTTGGTATTGGTGGCGTACTTGAGCCCCTACAAGCTGGCCCTACTATTATTGAAGATAACTGTTTTATTGGTGCTCGTTCTGAAATTGTAGAAGGCGTTGTAGTTGAAGAAGGTGCAGTTATCTCAATGGGTGTTTATATTGGTCAAAGCACGCGTATTTTTGACAGAGAAACAGGCGAAGTTCATTACGGTCGCGTACCCGCTGGCTCTGTTGTAGTACCAGGGAACTTGCCTTCTAAATGTGGTACTTATAGCTTATATGCTGCTATTATCGTTAAAAAAGTAGATGCTAAAACACGTGCTAAAGTAGGAATTAACGCTCTACTTCGTTCGGTATCTGAAGAGTAATTTATTACTTATTAGCATAAATTCACACAATTTTACTTATTAGTAATATTGTGTGAATTCTGACAATGATATTTTTTTGACACTTAATTAAAAGCATAATAATCAATAATTAATTCGCCTAAAAACTGCTTTTAATATTAATTATATAAATAACGTCCCCTCAACAAAAAAACAAAATATTTCATATTTAAATCAGTAATTTGCCTTTTAATCTTACAATATTTATCTATTAAAAAATGCTATCAAGCTGTGTCAAAATAATAGTTGGCATAACCTTTGCGATAGAGGCTATAAGTACTCTTAACTAGCAAAAGTATTATGAAAAAATTCCCTCTACTGCTCACTGTTTTAATTGTTACATTACTATCGGCGTGTAATTCAACACCGACAATAGTTATGGAAAAGAAGCCTTTGGTTTCAGATCATTATTTAATGCTGAGTTTATTGAATCGAGAAATGACACAAGATCAACAAATGATGCTAGCGTTTGCAGAGCAGCGCGATAATTATCAATCGATATACTTTGTTAATGCGGTAGAGATCAGAGGTCCAAATGATGATAGTGATTACAGCAGCCAAAGACCAGAAAACAGTTACAGCAAATTAATTGCTCAAGACTTTAATTCTGTACATATAAGTGGCCCAAATTAATAACACGGCCACTAACTTATTTAGCACAAGTTTATTAAACTCAAGCGCTTAACAGTGACTAAAGTTTAAAACACAACAAGGCGTATTTAATAAACTACAATTCGTCTTTTAAAGTGAAATGCCTTGCCATTGAAATTCTTTGAATACCTGCTGCCATTGTGCGTCAAATTCAGCTTCAACTTTCACTGCCTTCTCTGTAACAGGATGTATAAATTCAACTTGCTTTGCTATTAACATTAAACGTTTAAAACCAAAGTACTCACCAAAAAATGGATTTTGTTTATTATCGCCGTAATTTATATCACCAATAATTGGATGACGTAAATGCGCTAAATGCCGCCTTATTTGATGACGTCTGCCCGTATGAGGCTGACATTGAATTAGCGAATACCTAACACTAGAATACTTCCCTAACGGCACATCTATCGTGGCAATAGCTGCTGATTTATAAAACGTTGTTGCACTTTGTGGCGCTTTGTCGCGACTCACATCCTTATCACCTAAGTCATCTAGCTTTTCTTTTAATGGATGTTCAATAACGCCTTGATCCACTAAATGCCCTCGCGTTAGTGCATAATAAGTTTTCTGAATTTTTCTCTCGGCAAATGCCTGTCCCATTAGACGAGCAATATCTTGAGTTAATGCAAAAAGTAAAACACCTGAGGTAGGTCTATCTAAGCGATGTAAAGGGTAAACATATTGCCCGATTTGATCGCGAACCAGCTGCAAAGCAAAATAAATTTCATCTTTGTCCATAAAGCTTCGATGAACAAAAAGCCCTGCCGGTTTATCAACAGCGACTAGGTACTCATCTTGATATAATATTTTTAATACAGGCTTATCTATAATTACTGAACCGGCATTTTCAATTGTCATGTTAGAGAATTCTTCTTTTATTAATCATGGTTTCTAACGACTGAAAATACAGGGCTAGAAATTTAACAATTTTGATAAATCAACCATTTTAATTTTCCATTAATCAAGAAAAAGATTAACGGTGGAGTTAAAGCGCTATTATCTCTATAATATTGCGCCATAACAACTTGTACCTACTTTTATCAATTTATATCAACCTTTATAGCGACAATATTATTCTATGAGTTCATCTTCAGACACTATTTCTTCAATTTCCGCATTACTGAGCTTATCAGATTCTCAATACCGTGTTTTTGATATTGGCCGTAGAGTAGATAAAATTTCAAAAGAGCAGTTTGCTAAAATTGAAGCGGCAGAGCTAGCATATCCTTATCCTATTCAAGGGCATGCCCTACTCGCCATAGCGTTTTGGCAAAAGCAATCAACGAGTCCCTATTTATGGTTTATCAAACTGCCATTAGACGAAAGAGGTTTATTAAACCAAGGTGCAAGAAACCACTTTATAGCGATTATTATTGAAGCTTTAGGTGATGATCTCTCTGTTAATCCCACCGAGCAACAAGAAGCCTTATTAAAGAAAAATCCCTACCATTTTACGCCTGCCCAATATAAATTGGCGGCAGTAAATAGTGTTGTATCTACCTCACTCAAACAAGTAGCAAGCAAATTTTATCCGCCAGCCCAACATTATTTATCGGGCGTTAACGGTTGGGAAGCCTGGCAAACAGTTGGCGTGCAAGGCTTATCAGATTTTGCCTTTAGATTAGACGAAGCTCAAAACAATCAAATTTTAACCAATGCTTTACCATACCTTCCTGAAGAAGTTTTAGTGCCTTTATGCTCTGCGCTTGAAAATATTAACTTAGCTCCAGCAGTAATAAAACAATTAACAACACGTTATCAACAAGAAGAAGAAAAAGCTGAAGTTAATAATACAATTTTGATAGCCTTGTTACGTGCATTAGCGTCAAGTACGCAGCACCCTTACAGCCAAGAATTTATCGCTAATTTAATCGAAAACACCGATTTAGCTGAAGATGCACTTATTATTATCGCAGGTCGATTATGGCCAACATTAATTGATGAAAAGTTATTATTTAGCTACTTAGAGCAATTAATAAAAGATAACGACAACGCATTATTTTCGGCAATATTTAAAGATTTAGTTGCAATACCTATGATTCGCCCCGTACTATTGCAAGCCATTCGTTCACCAAAACGCAGCCCTGAATTGGCCAAAGCCATTGGCATGCTTTTTAAACCTTAGGCATTTCATGGAAAACATTTATTACCTACTCTTTATTGGTTTACTCTTCTGGTATTTTGTCTATTTACGCAAAGTATCAGAGCACGCGCGCTCGCACGCTGACCAATATTGTAAACAAGAAAACTTACAATTTTTAGCGATTGCCCGCCAATCAAGTCGATTTAGATTTTCTAAACGTTTAGGACCACACTGGTTGAGTAGTTTTGATTTTGAATTTAGTGGTGATGGTGAATCAACTTACCATGGCACAATGACATTACGTGGTTATAAGCTCGATAATATAGATACCCCGCCTTACCGAGTGAATTAATAAAATAGCTATTATGGGTGGCGTAAAAAAGAGACAAAAAAAAAGCGACATAATGTCGCTTGTTTTTTGATTATTTAACTATTTCCGTGGTTTACATCCCTTTGTGCTTATTCCATAAGCGCTCTTTTCATTCCATGAAAAAAGTTGCATCGTGCATAACATCCGTATTTACCTTAAGCAAAATAACCTTAATTCCATTTACTAATTCATAAATCCGTTTAATCCATAAATACTAACCGCAGTCGGTAAATACTTGGTTTCCCTAACGCTTTGTCTCCTAGACGAAATTAATTATACTTCAAGCGTTGTTTTATAATAGACGGGGCAAACTAAAAGAAATTATTTTTTTTCATTACTTACAAAGAAATACATTAATAAACCTTAATTATCAGCAGCTTAAAAACTTAACAGGTCAATAAACTCAAGTTTATTCCTATAAACTAACAACATATGCAGACATGTCTTACGTACTGTTGGCCGAATTAGGTCAATAGTTTACATTTTGCGTTATTTGTCGTTTCACGAAAACATCAGATCAAATCAAATTTAATCTGCTCGAAAATACATCGGTTTAAGCTAAAAATTCCGTTAAAATTCTAATCTTCCATTTTCAATATACCCAACCATCCATACAATTAGTTGGCATACCTAGTTCACCTATTTCAGCATAAATATCATCAATATAATCTGGGTCTTTAGCACCTTCTTTGGCGATATTTAACCAATATTTAGCCTTTATACTGTCTTTATTACACGCATAGTAAGTACCTAACCAGATTTCACCATATTTATACCCTTGCTTAGCCGATTGTTCAAATGCATTGAATGCATCAGCCCTAGAGTTTTTTTGCAGTAATATACCAATATAGTAATAGGCTTCAGGATTATTGAACTTTTCAATAGCGTACTTCCATAACTCTATCGCTTTACTTTTATCTATGGTTAATGAATGTGATAAGCCAAACATTGAATAGCTATATGAACCATGCTCAAGAGCAGATGCTAAATCAAATAATTCTTGATAAGGTAAACGCTTATAATCTTTTAACTTATTCTTAAATGCTCGCTTAATTTCAAGGTCGGATCTAATGATCTTAGGTAAACCAAACAAAATGTCATTTCCCCTCAAAAATTTAAGGTTATTCTCTTCATTATGTTTTTTAACAAACTTAGCCCAATGTTCAAGCGGTGCTGTGTTGCAGCCTCCATTTTGTTGTATTACTTCACTCACTAATTGATTGGCAAAATTTTCAGTTTCGGTTTCATAACCCATGAACTCTACAAATTCATTGAAGGTATACCCGGTATTTTTTCTCAGGTAATAATCTGTTTCTAAAAGGAACTCCGATGAATTTTTAAATGTTGTTTTACATCGCTCATTCATTATTGAAAAAGCCACATTTCCTAAGGCTATATCACCAATAACTTCTGCATAAGCTATAGACGTTTTTTCGAATTGATTTAATTCTTTTGCGTTTATTTCAAATTGCCATAAACCAAATAATATTAAATAAAGTAGAATTCTAGTCATTAACTAATCCTTGAGTAATATTTGACGCTTTTGATAAGTTATCAATAACAGAGAAACAATCATCGATAAAGTAAGTAAAAAAATATGCCCATTTGTTTCACTTTTAACAGTATGATTAGAAGCTGATATTCATCCATAACGTATTTGTCTATCGCTATAGTCTACGTCATTTGGTAACTAAAAATGAAATGTGCATAGAAGTTTAGATTAAAGCAAAGCCAACCACTTCTACACTTGGTTGATTGGTTTAAAGTTGCCAAATTCTGTAACGTGCCAAAGTTCACCAGATGGCCCCCACAAATAAACAACTTTCCCCCAATGTTCTGTTTTAATAGGCTTATACTTAATATCGAAACCATCTAGATTTGAAATAACTTCAAAAGCCTCGTTTATGTTTAAAACCGACAGCTGGAACATTAAGTTTTTAGCCAATTCTTCGTTATAAAATCTTTGTAAGAAAAATGTACACTCACCGTTCTCAAATAAAGATAGGTCGTCACTCACATAATCCATTTTAAAGCCCAGTGCTTGATAAAATGATTGCGATATTTCGTAATTTTTACTAGGAATAAAAACCCTAATGTCATCTACTTTCATCTGATTGTCCTTTGGTAACTAACACGCCCTTATATCAGTAAAATAACCAAGAAATACAGGGGTAACTATGAATGAAAAACTGTGCTTTGTTCCGGCTAGTTCTATATTCAGTACAACATGCCATTAACCGCTTTTGCAATTGGGTATTTTCACAGCTAATAATATTGAGACCACTAACTTTATTTTTAGCTGAGTACGTTAACATAGCCTTATATTCATTGATGCCCGTTGGAAATCTATCTTCAATCTCCTCAGGATGATAACCCATAAATTCAATGGTAAATGCTGATTATCTGATGCAAATGAAGCACAAGCAAGCATTGCACAGCTATCGAGTTGTTCGGCAAACCATCTTCATCTTCTGCAATTAAAAAAGACTTAACTTCGTGAAATAGATCAGCTAATTTTTCTTTTAACTCTAAAGCATCCATTGCACCTAATATTTTGTTTAAAACTGTTCAGCATCTTCAAACAGTAGCATGGCTACAATATTTATTAAAATCTCATATGTAGACTAAATCTACTTAGAAAATAGTAACGAGATTAATAACATTTAAACAACTTGAACTCTTGCCATTTTAAATGACAAATAAAATGAAAAATCGACGAGATAAACTGACTTTAAGGTTCAAATTAGTTAACCTTGCCCACTCTTATAGTTTTATTATTTTAGTGCTTTTTTAAGTTCGCTATTTTTGTACTTTAGCTAACTTATTTTGTGGAGATTTTATGCAATTTATTCAGTCATTATTTTGCTGGCAAGGTTTTGATAATCGACAACGTTTTATACTTATCGTACTGTCTTCTTTATTCTTTTTTAGTACATTAAGCACAATTTTTAGTAATTCTATATTATTCAGCGCTGTCATCTTACTTTTATGCTCTGTTGTATGTTTCGCTACAACAAAACGCCGACAAAATGATGCTCAGTTTGATAAAAAATGGCTTATGGCTCCCACTGGTAGTTTATTTATTACGGGCTTAATCATTGTGCTGCTTGGGAATGGCATGAGCTATTGGTTGCTATTGTTACCCGCCGGCTTGAGCACACTATTGTTAACTTACCCGAGTAAAAATAACAGGCATTATGTGCTAGGTTACAGTGGGCCGATAAATTTATCTGAGTTCGAAAAAACGGTGAAGAAGAACTCTTCACGTAATAGCCAACGTGTTGAGCCTACCATTAACAGTATTGATGTAACCCCTTCTAACGCATTTTCATATGCAAATAATGTTGAAAACTCAACATCAACAACCTATAGAGACAATACTAACTCAAACAGCCAAAATTCAAATAAAGATCAAGGGCTTGAGTTTGCAGAGTCGCTTCGATTAACACTGTTTAGTAAAATAAATACCCGCTTAACTATTGCGGTAATCATTTCATTTTTCGTGCTAGTTTTATTTATATTTGCCTTATTTTCTGACAATATTGAGGGTGAAAATTTAGTAGAAGAAGAAGCGCTTCCTGAAAAGAGCACGACCTTTGAGCATAAACTCACATTACCCGATAACTTCTCTATAATGTTTAATGATCAAAAAGCCCTTGTTGTTCACTGGCAAGCTGATGTTGTAGATAATAATGAGTTTTGGACATTAGGCACAGCCATTGGTGATAAAAGCTGTAAGGCTATTGAATTTAATAATGAGTTGCCAATAAGAACACTTAAAGTTAGTACAGAAAACAATGGCTTTTATGCCTATTTTTCGCCATTAGATACTAAAGCGCTAATTAAAAATATTGCTTTTAAAAACAATTTTGCATTATGTGGTTATAAGTTTTCTTTGAAAGGTAGCCAAGCCGCATTAGGGAAGTCTGCATTTTATTCACCGTTAGTTGAATACTAACGCTGCAAAATAAGTAAGTAATATGCCTAACGACGATGTTTGAACTCGTTAACAGTTTTAGTGCTTCTAATATCGGTGATTAGAATAAACGACCAATATAAGCGACTAAGGCAAGTGATTAAGGCTAATGAGTTGAAGGAGATTACTTTTATGTCAAATATGGCTAGAGAAATTACATTAGGAATAAGCTTAATTATCCCTAATGTAGTCATTTAAACTTTTTATTTAATTTCTTATTTAATTTCTTATTTAAGCGCTTATTTAAGTTAAGAAGGACAAACTGAACTCACTCAATTAACGTGAATAAGGTTTTATAAAGACATAACAAAGTAGCGTATAACCCCCTTGAACTTTATGCATTTTAGTGGGAGTTTATCAATTAACTCAAATATTATTAATTTTTAAGTCGCCAGGTTATTTTACTTTTTGGTAACCTGAACGTAAATGTAAGTCGATAGCGCGCAATACATCATTACGAGATATTGTCCCCAATAAGTTTTCATCGTCATCAACTACTGGGTAGACCTTAGGTTTATTTTTTAACATTTGTTGGCCTAGCTCAATAACACTGTCGTATGGCTTAACAGTTAACACATCTTTACGCATTAGATCGGCCACATCTGCAATATGCTCGTTATAATAAATGGTTTCTATCATTTTTGATAAGACATCACTTTCAGATAAAAAGCCAATTAATTGATTATTTTTATCAATAACGGGCCCACCAATTTGCTTGGTTTTTAAAAACCTCAATGCTGCTTCTTCAACCACCATTTCTGGCGCGAAAGTCACTGGATAATGGTTCATATATTCTTTTACTTGTAATGATTCCATACTCGATCCCTAAAATTTAATTAACACTCATAGCCAAATATTGATCAGACTTTTTTTATTTATTTACTTTCCATTATTAACTGTAGACTCATTTGCAGATAAATCATCCATTTACAGGTTTTTTCTTACATTTTTGCTTACTTTTATCTACTTTTTATTTAGTTTTTATTTAGTTAACTGGCTAAAGCTAATAACGCGGGTTGTGTTGTTGCGCCAATTGACTGTTCAATCGACTTATAAGCATTAACAAAGTCTTTCTTTAAGTGTGATTTTAAATGCCCTTTCACTTGCTTTATTGGCTCTTTTTTCAAAACACAAAATAACGCCAATGCATAAACAGTTTCAGGCTCAGTTAATGCCGCTTGACGATTTAAACTGGCATTATTGCATGAGCCGCAGCCGCCCTTAAATTGATAAGCAGTATTAGCAAAAATAACCCCAAAGCCCATAAAACAAGCAACTAAATCTATTGCCTGTGGCAAATACTCTTTCCCACCAGGCGGTAATACTTTATTTGAGATGACTAAAATACTCGCGAGTGCTTGGCTAATACCAGCTATTAAATCTTGTGGTTGATTTACTTGGTTCGGATTAAAGCCCAGCATGAGTGGCGCATTACTCAAATTTATATTAATTTCAGCGTTTTCACCGCGAATAACATTCCCTAACCTTAAGTCTTCAATCGCTGTAGTAGAGGTGGGTGAACTTGAAGTAATATCAATCGGCCAGTTTTGCATACCGGCGTATTTCTTTGTATTAATAAACATCGCTTGTGCCATTTCATCAATACTGCTGACTTTTCCTGGATAAAAGTCATTACTCGGTAGGATCAAACGCGCGTCATTTTTCAGCACATTTATATCAAAATTTTCAATCGCCCAGGCAAAAGTATCCCAGATCCAGTTTTTGGTGTTTTCATCAATTATTTCTTTTGGGCCAAATAGTTTTGCTAACATAATTTCACTACTTCTATTTTATTACTTTCAGTTCTAGTTTTTAATATTTTGATCCAATGCCCATTGCCAAGCTTTGGTATTGTATAGAGGCACCGTTGATAATGAGTGGTGATGACTACCTGATGACTCTTTCGTTGAATAAGACAGGTAAATCAGGGTTTTATTTTCAGCATCATATATACGTCTGACTTTTAAGCTTTTAAATAATATACTTTTCGACTCTTTAAAAACCACTTCGCCGTTTTTCGAGCGATCTATTTTCGCTAAATGCTCAGCCGTTATTTCACCGGTTTGTCGACAAGCTATGCTCATATCTGAAGGATCAGAAAAGTCTAAATCGGCTTCTACATGGCTAATATGACAAGTTACCCCTGTAACAATAGGATCTTGTTGGGCTCTTATAACAACATCTTTTGTGGTGAATAGCCCTAAGCTAACTTTCCCAACATCTTCTGAACATCCTACAATAGCTAAACCACAAATTAAGGCTAAAGATGTGTTACACGCTATTTTCAATTTATTTATCATCTTTAAATATTCCTACAAACTCATTACCGTTCGACGATTTACTCGCACGATACATACCTGAGCTATTGAATGGCATGGTTATATTACCTTGCGTATCAATGGCAATAACACCACCTGAGCCGCCAGCTTTGACTAACACATCATTAATGACCACATCTGCCGATTTTTCAAGACTTAAACCTTGATACTGCATGCGCGCGCAAATATCTGCCGCAACATGGTAGCGAATAAAGTACTCGCCATGGCCCGTTGCTGAAACCGCGCAGCTATCATTATTAGCGTAAGTTCCCGCACCAATAATAGGGGCATCGCCTATGCGACCAAAGCGTTTAGCGGTCATGCCACCAGTACTTGTGCCTGCGCTTATCGTACCTGACTTATCAAGCGCAACAGCGCCAACGGTACCAAATTTATATTCATTATCAAGTGTTTGGTGAGCAGCTTGAAAATCCTTTAACTCTTTTTCTTGCTCTGCTAACTGTTTTTTAGCTTTTAGTAACGATTGAAATCTCGCATCAGTATTAAAGTAACTATTTTCAACCAGTGTTAAGCCTTGTTGATTCGCAAAAACCTCTGCACCTTCACCACTGAGCATTACATGCACCGATTCTTCCATTATCGCTTCAGCTAGCGCTATTGGGCTTTTTACGGTTTTTACACCGGAAACAGCTCCAGCATTTAAGGTTTTACCGTTCATAATTGACGCATCAAGTTCATGCTCGCCATCAAAAGTATAAACGGCGCCTTTGCCCGCATTAAATAATGGTGAATCTTCTAGTATTTGAATTGCCGCAATCACCGCTGCTTGGCTAGACTTACCATCAGCTAAAAGTGCATAGCCGGTGTCACGTGCTTTTTTTAATGCTGACTCATAAGCCTGACGTTTCTCTTGTGTCATTTTACTTTTATCAATTGTGCCTGCACCGCCGTGTATCGCTATAGCAAATGCTTGCTGTGCTTGTGCCTTATTAACCAACCATAAAGGTGAGGTCGATAAAGTTAAAGCCAGTACTAAAAATAGTTTATTTTTCATTGAATATCGCCATTATATTTGAGCTTGTTTCGCCGCACTTTTTTGCTGTGCTACTTTCGCTGCTATTTTTAACCGCCACAATTGCACGGTAAAAGTATAAGGTAACAATGTGCGATAAATTCTCCATATTTACAAGTACTCAGCTTGTGTAAAAAGCACCGGCTGTAAAAACTAATTCACAGTAGACATAAATGTACACATTAGTTACTGTACTGGTCATACCATTTTATTTTTTATAAATTAGCACTGATACCGACAAGGATTTTCATGACAGAACAACGCGTAATTGTAGAAATCGCTAATAACATAGCCCATGTTAAACTTAATCGTGCAGACAAGCTGAATGCGCTTGATATGGCTATGTTTAAAGCAATTAGTAATACGATTAAAACATTGCGTAAAAACCGCGACATTAGGGCTGTTATCGTTTCAGGTAATGGAGACGATTTTTGCTCAGGTTTAGATGTTAAATCGATCATGAAGTCACAAAAAAACATGATAAAACTACTTTTTAAAGCTTCACCTTGGCGATCAAACCTAGCGCAAGTAGTTTCTACTGGTTGGCAAGATATTGCTGTTCCGGTTATTTGTGTTATTCAAGGGCGTTGTTGGGGAGGCGGTTTACAAATTGCCTTAGGTGCCGATTTTAGGTTTGCTACACCCGACAGTTCGCTATCTATTCTAGAAGGTAAATGGGGCTTAATACCTGATATGGGTGGCACAGTAGCATTACGTGATCTTATTGCGATTGATCAAGCAAAAAAACTCGCCATGACAGCAGAAATGTTTACTGGTGAGCAGGCACACGCTTTAAATTTAGTGACTGAAGTAACCAACACGCCAATGGCTGATGCCCAGGCATTTGCGCTGTCTTTAATGTCACAATCGCCAGATGCAGTAGCGGCCAATAAGCGTTTATACAACAAAAGCTGGAACAGCAGTAAAGGCTGGGCGTTATTCAGAGAGTCTTACTATCAACTTAGAATATTAATGGGTAAAAATGTTCATCGTAAAATTTATAATCAAACTCATGACACTAAGCAGCACAAGCCATTTTTAACGCGCAAAAAGTGGTAGCTATACAACATAAAAACATAGCTAGGTTTAATAATTAAATATACTGATAAAACAGAGCTGAAGTAGTATGAAATAAACTATACAAAGCTCTGTCTAACTTATTGCTCTATACACAGATTGGCTTACTCTGATAAGCATAAACCTGAAATAACATCAGTCTTCTTGTACTTTCCACTCTAAGGTATCAAGTGGATATCCACCAAACCACTTTGCCGTATCTATTACAAAATGACTGGTAATTTTTTCAATGCCTAGCGTATCTTGCATCATGTCATTGCAAACGCTATTGAAATCTTCAATCGAAGAAGACATCATAAAAGCAATATAATCAATACCACCGTTAACTTTCATACAATCAACCACTTCGGTATATTTTTTTATACCTTTTTCAAAAATACTACAGTGTTGATAACTATTACTTTTTAACGTGAAATGTGCATAAGCTTTTACATTAACGCATAACTTATCAACATTAGTTACCATGGCATAGCCAATAATAAACCCAGCATCTTCTAACGATTTTACTCGCTGTAAGCAAGCACTTGGTGATAAACCTATAATTTCAGATAAATCATTATTACTAATACGCGCATTACTTTGCAGCTCAGTTAAAATACGACGATTCATTCTGTCTAACTTAATATGTTTTTTTACCATTTTGTACCAACTTTTGGTTTGTAAAAGTATTAAAAATAAATAGATAATGCTGTTTTAGTATCTGCGTTCTAAATTATATTTGTTACATATACCTCATAATATAAGCTGAACTTCATTAAGCTTATGAGCCGCGAAATTATGATGAAATATTATCCTAGCGTTTTAATTAAAACAGTTTTAGGAAATATTACTGTTAAATTATTTTCAAAAAAAGCACCGATTACAGTAACTAATTTTTTACATTATGTAGATAATCATTTACTTGACGGTAGTAGCATTTTCAGAATAGTTAATGATAACAATGCAAGCCAGGCTGAAGATGCTAATGCAGCAATAAACGTTGTTCAAGCGGGTTTACCGCCAGAGCACCCCAAGTTATTACCTGGAATTGCACATGAAACTACCAAAGACACCGGAATTTTGCATCTAGACGGCACAATATCTATGGCTCGGTTTGAACCCGGTAGTGCTGATGGCAGCTTCTTTTTTTGTATCAAGGATCAACCTGAACTCAACTTTGGCGGCAAACGCTATGATGACGGCTTAGGCTTTGCTGCTTTTGGTCAAATCATTCAAGGTAGAGATGTACTTGAGCAAATTTTTCAAAAAGCTGAAAATCAAGAGTATTTAGAAAACGAAATTTCTATCACATCGATTACCCGTTGTTAGCATTAAATTGCCATATAGAGTTGATTTTCATCGCTAAAGGTTAATCAACTTTTTTAAATCTCGCTAGCGGTAATATTACAATAAAACATAAACTAAACAGCAGCGTTCCCATTATAATGATATCGGTATAGCCTATACCTTTAACTAACGTTGACGCTAAAATCGGCCCTAAAATATAACCCACGCCAACCACTGTTTGAGCTGCACTTATATATTTACCTGAATGATCTACATCTGAAATAACAGCAAATAATCGAGCACCAACAATACTCCAGAAAAAGCTAAATACACACATAGCGATAAGATAACGCGTGTTAGTTAATCCCTTGTTTAATACCCATATTGATAAAGTCATCACGAGTATTGAAATAAACAATAAACCAATGTTTTTACCCATATCCCCTATTAACGCAAAAAACAACGCGCCAGCTAGACCTGCAATCATGGCTAAAGACAATGCTTGAGATACAAAAGACAAAGTTAAACCAGAACTTGTCCCCATAATCGAGACATAGGTCCATACTCCACCAATACTCATATAAAAGAACAGTAAGCTTAGCAACGCTAAATTGAGTAAATTATTGGGTTGTTTAGATAGGTTGGTGATTGCACCTTCTGTCGATTTATAATCATCACTTTTACGTGGTAACAGCTTAATAACAATAAGTGGCAAAGTATAAAAAACCGCCATAGCAACAAAAACGCCACTCAATAACATCGAGTTGTAAATAATGGGCACAAGTACTAGCCCTAAAGCTTGCACAACAACAATTGCCGCGGTATAAAAACCAAACCATCGATTAGGGTTGCTGGTCATGCCGATAGCACTAATACCTACGGCAACAATTATTCCTTCGCCTACCCCTGTTAAACTTCGAATAATACACAGTAATAAAAAGTCAGTTACTAAGGCTGAAATTAAATTACCAATGACGGTAATAACAACCCCTACAATTAATGCTTTTCTAAAGTTCACTCTTTTAATGTAGATAGAAAAAACAAACGTTGCGATGGCTAAACCTATTGAGTCAGTAGAAGCTAGCCAACCTATTTGTTGCTCAGTTAACGCTAAACTAATGCCAACAACTTCTAAGTACACAGGTAAAAATAATAAAACTAAGTAGCCTATAGGTGCAGTGGCTAAACCGCTGAGTCCATATTTTAAATCTGAGTTAGAAGTTGTATGGTGCATTAAAAATCCTTTGCATTCTTAATAAGTAGCTGATAATAAAAGTAAGATTAAATGCCATATATTGCCTGAGCATCGCGCTCAGAAATAAAGCCATTTTTTATATCGGCTAATACTTTAGCTTTAGGGCGCTTATTTGGGTTACCCCAACCACCGCCATTGCCGGTAACTAACCTGATTAAATCACCTTTTTTCAAAGGATAACGACTTGTTCTACTAAAGCGAGCTTTTTCATTACCTTGTTCGTCAAAAACTTGCACATAATTACATGAACCTTCTTCACCTTCATTAATGCCCCAAGGGGTTGTAATACCGCGACCAAAAAAGCTAGAAATATCAGCATCGTCTGAAAGTATTCGATAATCGAGCACGACACCGTTGCCCCCTCTAAACTCACCCGCTCCAGCAGTATTATGACTAAAAGCATATTGCTCTACCATAACGCCGTAGCGTGCTTCTGTAATTTCTACCGGAATATTGCTAGTTTCACCATTACCAACACAAAATTGACCCGACTCACCATCTTTACCAACAGCGGCCCCCCAGCCACCAACTAATGGCTCAACCAACAGATAATGCTCGCCTGTTTCAGGTATTTGACCCGATAAGTTCATAGTACATACTGAACCAAACTGACCAGCAGTAACTACCCCTGGTAAAACAGGAGCTAATGCTTTGCGCACCACATCAGCAGCACATACCATAGATTCAAAATAAGCCGATACTGGTGCTGGTCGTTTTGCTGTTAGTAATGTGCCCTCAGGGCATATCACTTGTAATCGGCGAAAGCAGCCGTCAGTTGCGGGGGCATCGGGCTGAACAATACCCATAAATACTTCTCTAGCCGCAGACACTAATACGCCCATAGTGCAATTAATAGGCCCAGGCGCTTGGTCAGAAGAACCCGAATAATCTAGAACAAAAGCTTCATCGGTTATCGTCACTTTTACTTTAACTTTAAACGGTCCATTACCCATGCCATCTTCATCAATAAGATCTTCAGCTTCGAATACACCTTTAGGTAAAGTTTTAAACTTTTCTAACACCATTAAGTCACCATGTTCAAGCAACTTGTCTATCGCCGTTAAGGTAACGTCTTTACTGTATTTTTTCATAACAGAAAGAAAGCGTTGTTCACCTACTTTTAATGAAGCGGCACAGGCTTGTAAATCACCTAAGGTCATTTCTGGTAAGCGAACATTCACTTCAATTAAATCGAGTAGTGCTTGGTTCGCAATACCTTTTTCAAATACTTTAATACCTGGGAATTGCAAACCTTCTTGATAAATTTCAGTAGCATCGGCACTGTAACTACCGGGATCTTTACCGCCAATTTCAGTCCAATGTGCTTTGTTAGCTGTCCATGCAACAAGCTCTTCTTCAAAAAATACCGGGCGGATCATACAAACATCAGACAAATGAGTACCGCCCCCTGCATAAGGGTCATTTAAAATAAAAACATCATCTGGGTAAATATTTTCGCGATCAAATTTTGCAATAATATTTTGTACGCCCGCATCTAGGGTTCCAATAAAACCTGGAATGCCATTGCCTTGAGAAATAAGTAAACCATTCGCATCTGTAACACCAATACCATAATCTAACGACTCGTAAATAATCGGGCTTTTACTCGTTCTTTTTAAAGCTAAAAACATTTCTTCGCCAATAGCGACTAAGGCATTTTTAATAATTTCTATGGTAAATATATCGACTTTTTTATTCATAATTTTTTACTCAACTTATTTAATTCATTAAATTTATTCAAAAAATATCAATTCATTAATCACGAAGATAAATATGAATACCACCGAAATCATCAATCTCAACTCGGTTCTCAGGTAAAACCACGGTAGTCGTAGTGCTCTCTTCAATAATCGCAGGTCCTTTAAATTTCATACCTGGTTGTAATTTTTCACGATTATAAATAGCCGCGGTTACTTGAGTGTCACTGTCAAAGTCAACCGAACGCTTGCCAATTAAGGCTGTATCTGCACTTTCTGTTGAACTTGCTGGTAATTTTTCAAGTGTTGCTTTATCTAAAAGCCCAAAAGAAACTAAGTGAATATTAACAACTTCAATCGCAGAGCCGTCTAGCCTAAAAGTATATTCTTGTTGATGGGTTTGATGAAAGCGCTCTGAAAGCGCACGAATAAATTCAATTTCTTCAAGTTCAGTGCTTGGAACATGAATTTTAACTGTATGTTCTTGTCCGCTATAGCGAGCATCAACATACATTTCATGCTTAACTTTGCTTTGGTCAATACCATCGTTTTTATAATCAAGTCCAGCTTTTTCAATAACCTGCTCAAAAGCTGAGAGCACGGCGTTTTTACTGTTATCTGTTAAGGCAAATCTATGGGTCTGAATATAATCTCTGCGTAGGTCGATCATCAACATTCCCCAAGCAGAAAAAACACCAGCAAATGGAGGAATAATAACTTTACGCGCATTTAATTCTTTACCTAAGGCTGTAGCATGCAGTGCTCCACCCCCGCCAAAGGCCATTAATGAGAAATCACGTGGGTCGTAACCACGATTTACTGAGATCAATTTCAGTGCATTTACCATATTAGAATTAGCAATGTTCAGCACACCATGTGCTACATCCATGGCGTTAACATTAAGTTGATCAGCCAAGGTTTTAAAAGCAGCTTCTACGGCGTTAAGATCGGGTTGAATTTCTCCACCAGCAAAGTTTTCGCTGTTAATTCTACCGGTAATTAAATTAGCATCCGTTGTTGTTGGCGCAATGCCGCCTCGTCCATAAGCAACAGGGCCAGGAGTAGAACCAGCGCTTTGCGGACCAACATGTAAACTATTGGCGGCATCAATCCAGGCAATACTGCCACCACCATTACCAATTTCAACAATATCAATTACCGGGGTTTTTATTGGGTATCCGGCCTTTTTCGCCGTTTTCTCTAATACATATTCTGTGGTGATACGTGTTTCACCATGATGAATTAATGAACATTTAGCGGTTGTACCACCAATATCCAACGCCATAATATTGCCATCGCCAATAACTTCGCCATAGGCAGCAGCACCAAGAATGCCGCCAACAGGGCCTGACTCAACTAATGTTATCGGGTTATCACGTGCAGATTTTAACGTAGCAATGCCGCCATTAGACTGCATAATAAATGGGTCGCTTTTTAATCCATTCGCCAGTAGCTTCTTTTTCAATTTATCTAAATACTGCTGCGCCGGAGGTAAAACATAGGCTGACAATACTGTGGTGCTCGTTCGTTCGTATTCGCGCCATTCGGCTGATATTTCATGTGAAGAAATTACATTAATTTCTGGCCATAAATTTTTCAGTGCCACAACCAGTTTTATTTCGTGTTCTGGGTTTAAATAAGCATGTAAAAAACAAACACCAATAGCTTCAACCTGTTGCGATTTAAAGTAGGCAACTAACTCAGGTAAGTTATCTAAGTTAATCGGTGTAATAACATTACCTTGGTAATCAAGACGCTCTTCTATTTCTAAACGTAAATGGCGCTCAACAAAAGGATTAGGTTTTTGATAAGTATTGTTGAAAATATCAGGCGTATTACCGCGGGCAATTTCTAAAACATCACGAAAACCTTTTGTGGTGATCAAACCGGTTTTTACACCTTTTCGTTCGGTAATAGCATTGATAACAACAGTGGAACCATGAGCAAAAAAGTCTACATCTGACAAATCAATATCTGCTTTTATAGCGGCATTGACTACGCCCTGCTCAAAGTTTGGCGGTGTTGTATCACTTTTAACGGCTTTAACATTACCTTCATCAATATATACCAGGTCGGTGAACGTTCCACCCACATCTGTTGCGACTCTTACTGTCATAATTTGTACCTTACTTAAAAAGGTTAATTAAAAAAATTATAATTAACCTTATTTAGTTCCATATTTATAACCGAACTAAACATATAAATTTAAAAGAAAATAGTCAGTACTTGATAATGAAATTACCACCAAGCACAGTTTGAGTAGCTACCTAATATGTAGGTAGCTAAATCTCAAGATAGCTTTGCTTGTTTAGAAGTTATAACGCGCCTGCACACCCACTTGTCTTGGTTGATTTCGCATACGTATTAACGGGTTAAATAAGAATACAGTTTCTGGAGAGGCTTCATCTGTTAAGTTAGATGCAAATAATGAAACAGACCATTGTTCATTTTCTACGGCTATATTGGCATTTAAATAGGTATGGGTATCTGATTCGCCGGTATCTTCATTGAAAATATCGAATGAACGCGGCCCAAGGGTGTTAAATGCAAGACGGGTTTTTAGCATGTAATCACCAAATAACTCTCTAGAATAATCGATAGAGCCATTCAGGTTAAAGTCTGAAACATAAGGCATGGTGCCACCTTCGGTTACCGCTAAATCTCTACCAGAAAGAATGTCTACACCTCGGTTTTTGGTAATTTCATTATCAATTAAGCCAATACCAAAGTTAATACTTAAATTGTCTGTAATAGAGGCCGACATTTCTAACTCAAAACCGTCAATTGATACTTCATCAATATTTAAATTTTCAAGCGTAAAGGTATCTGGGTTTAGGCGGGTAAATTGCGCATCTTGTTGCTCAATATGGAACAACGCCATGTTTAACCAAATTTTACCGTCAAGCCACGTTGTTTTAACGCCCAGCTCAACAGTGTCTGAAATTTCTTGGTCATAGTTTCTAATAACAGAAGGAGAATACTCATTGAATCCGCCAGATCTGAAGCCTTTCGAATACGTGGTATAAAGTAAGTGGTCTTCTGTCATTTGCCACGCAATTGACGCTTTAGGTTGTAATTGGCTATAAGTTTCGTTGGCTTTAGAAGCGTTAGGATCTCTTTCATCAAATGCATCGCGCTCTTCAGAGTCATAACGTAATGCTACTGTTAGCTCCAAATCATCTCTGATGTCATAGTTGGTTTGACCGAAAATTGCATAGGCAGTGCTTTCTTGAATAGTTTTTTCACCTTCAAAAACTAGCGAAGGGTCTTGAGCGATATTCTCTTTTACATCTTGGTAAGTTACTCGCTCTGTCGGTGTTAAATCCCACACTTGATCATAAGAAACTTCTCTGTCTTTAGTTTCATAGTATGCGCCAAGTGCCCAACGAAAGCTTTCTTCACCCGAAGATGTAAAGCGCGTTTCAAAACTAGTGGAGTCTTCTTCTATCGGATTTATTTGGGTAATAGGAAAGAAAAAATTGTCTTCGCTGGCATCTTGGTGAGTAAAATCACCGTCAGAGAAAAACATAATGTCTGAATCATTCGCTGAGGCAATAAAGACTAAATCACCATAATCAGTTTCATGCTCAACTTTAGCTGAAACAGACCAAAGCTCAGACTCATCAAGCCCTACAGCATTAGCATCTGGTTTGACTGAAAAGTTTTCTAGCTCGTCTTTTGTCACAAATGCCATGTAATTACTCCCTTGCGTTTTCTTAGAGTAATTACCGTGTAAAGTCAGGGTTGTGTAATCAGTTAAGTAGAATTCAAGCATGCCTTGTGTGCCAAAAGCATCATCAACATAATCAACTTCTTCATTCAAAAATGAATTATCGATTAAGCCGTCAAAATCTTGATAGTTGGCAGAAAACCTAAAGTAAGCTTTATCTTCAACAATTGGGCCACTAACGGCGACATTAACTTTCCTATCATTACCTTGAGCGATTGATGCTTGTATGCTGCCTTCAACTTCATCAGATGCTTGTTTAGTCACAATATTTATTGCACCACCGATAGCGTTTTTACCATACAAGGCGCCTTGTGGGCCTCTTAGTACTTCAATTCTTTCAATGTCGTGTAAGCCTTGGTTAATAAACTCTAGATTTGGCACCGTAATACCATCAACCACATAAGCAATAGGAGCTTCACCAACCTGAGGTGTTATAAGGCCACGCACCGTAACAAAGTTAAGACCTGAGCGAAAATTTGTTGATACATTTAAATTTGGGGTTAGCGCCGAAAAGTCTTTTATTGAGCTTATGCGGGCAGCTTTTATATCTTCGTCGTTAAAAACGGTAACAGAGTCAGGAATTTGTTGAAGGGTTTCTGTTCGTCCTCGGGCTGTCACAACAATTCTTTCAACGTCTTCTACATTATTGTTTGTACTCTGTGCTTCTTCGGCAAATACGCTGGTACTTCCCGACATGGCAATGATTACAGCTAAGGTAACTTTCTTTGGAATAAACTGTTTGAATAGTGACATATAACTTCCCTCAAAATTAAGTGTTGGGCACTTTTTATAATATTTTTTAAGTACCATTTATGCTTTGCCATTTAATACTACGTAATGAGAGGAGAAGTTTTTATTGAAAAACATTCATAAAGCGCAATATATTTTGTATTTATTACCTAAAACGACACATTCCACATTCTGCACGTTAAGTTATTGAAAAGCTTATTACAAAAAATTTGATAAACAACATTTACAACAATAATCACAATAAGCTTTAACAATTTAAATGAATTAAAACGGCATTGTTGCCTTTGCTAGCCAAGCTTTGTTAGTTTCATTACTTAGAGAGGCTATGTGGTGATAAACCCTATGATGATATTGGTTAAGCCAGTTAATTTCTTGCTCACTGAGCATGGTTTTATCAATCAACTTTCGATCAAAAGGCACATGAGTTAGTACTTCAAATTGTAATGTTTTTACTTCTGCACCTACGGGCATTTCACTTTCTTTAATCATATATAAATTTTCATGGCGTATGCCAAATTCCCCTTCACGATAATAACCTGGCTCAATAGAGACAACCATTCCCGCAGCAAGAGCAACACCACTATTAAATTTAGCAATACGTTGCGGCCCTTCATGTACATTTAAGTAATGCCCCACACCATGCCCTGTACCATGTGCATAGTCATAACCGTGTTGCCAAAGGTGCTGCCTTGCTAAAGCATCAATATGTTGTCCTGTTGTGCCTTGAGGAAACTTTAAAGTCGCAAGCGCAATATGGCCTTTTAAGACTAGCGTCGCCATTTTTATTTGTTCATTAGTTACTTGCCCAATAGCGACTGTGCGCGTTACATCTGTTGTGCCATCGAGGTAATGCCCACCTGAATCAAAAAGATAAACACTGTTATTTGTCATTAATGCTGGTGTGGTATCTTTATGGTTGTAATGACACATTGCCGCATTACTGCCGACCGCAGAAACCGTTTCAAAACTAGCCTCTTGATACAAGCTATCTTTTAAGCGCATACTTTCTAGTCGGTCTGATAGCACTTTTTCATCATAAAAAACAAGAGCGCTTGTTGTTTGCTCTAACCAAGCAAGAAAGGCAACAACAGCACTACCGTCACGTAAATGACAGTTCTTAAAACCTGCAATTTCGACAGCATTTTTTTCAGATTTTAATAAACTAACAGGATCAAGGTTTTCTATAATTTCAACGTCATCTTTGATAAGTAAATTAACCATTGCTGCATTAATTGTTTCAGGATCTATTTGGATTCTTTCTGATGAAATAGCAGCTAAATAAGAGTCTAGTTCACTTTCACATCTAAAACTGACACTAGGTTCAAATTGTATAGTAATATCTTTTGGTAGTTTTTTTAGATCGAGGAAACATAAAACCTCTGAGTTTTCGCTGATTATGGCGGTTGCATAAAAAACAGGTAAGCATGGTATGTCGCGCCCACGTAAATTTAACAACCAACAGATAGAATCTAAATTAGTTATAATTGCATTGTTCACGTTATTGCTTTTTAGTCGCTGTGCTACTTGCTTTATCTTTAGTTTACTTGATTTTCCATGATATTTTTCTTGAAGAAAGGTAATAGGCTTTATATTTTTACTAGGACGTTCAATCCAGCACAAATCTATTAAATTTTCTTCGACTGCCAAACAATACTTCCCTGATTTGCTTAAAGCTTGTGTAAATTTTTTATACCAAGAAAATGCATGTAGTTTACAATCAACACCAATTAAAACTTCACTTGGCAATAGTTTATCTGCCCAGTCGTTACTGCTGAAAGTTGATAAACATTCAAATTCAAATAAAGCATTATTTACTTGTTCAGCAACCTGCACTTGGTATCTGCCATCGACAAACATAATCGCTCTATTTTTCAGTATAACCACCACCCCTGCTGTGCCAGTAAAGCCACTTAACCACTTTAGTCGATTATTATATTCAGCAACTTCTTCGAGCAGATATTGATCTTCATGAGGCACTATAAATGCATCTAAATTTAGCTTTGCCATTTTATTTCTAACAGCCTGTAATCTCGACGAGTATGTATTTTTCATTTCAGTACCTAATAAAAATTATATCCCTTTATTTTATGAAGTATTAAAAGTGAATGTATTTCTATTACAGCACTTATTCAGTAATATATTTTGTTTACTCGCCCAATTAACCAAGACATTTTGTCGCGCCAATTAAGTAAGGTCAGGTACACTTTAATTAAGTAGGGTCTGTTGAATCACAAGATGAGTATTAAATTGCGAATATTTTTTTCATTATCACTCGTGCTCGTTTTAGCTTCTTGCACAACTCAAGGAAAACTTGAGTACATCTCTTTGGATGGCGAGCATAAAACAGCGTGCGAAACTGAATATACTTGGGAGCCTTCAGTCGATAAATATGCGCTTGAGTATATTTTAAGTTATTGCGCCAAAAAAGCGGTGAAAAAAGGACATCGCGTTGTTGATGAGTCCTTACTTAAAATAGATTTAAGTATACCTTTATCACCCAATGGTAACTCTTGGACTTTTGATTACGCTAAAAAGTTACATAAAAATAATAGGCTAAGTGACAAGGAATACGGTTATATTATCGCGTATATAGATCTTGGACTGAATAAAGGTTAGGTTTTCTTACTCATCACAAGTGATTTCAACATAAAAAAACAGTTGGTTTTTGCTGATGTCTCGCATCTTTTAACTAACTATTTTATTACAACTTTTAACGATGTTAGGTTTACTTTCAATGAAGATTAATCAAAAGGTCTGGATTTTAAGAGGGTTCGCTTTATTGTTTTTTACTTATCGCAACTCTTACTTCGATAGACGAAGTTAGTTCTTCAGAATATGGTTCATTTTGGCACACATTCATTTTTATATTTAGTTGCCTTGTTTATTATGTGTGCGTTTACCTATCTAGAAAATTAAAGAGCTCTGAAAAAATGAAAACCTAATAAGCGACTTTGCTCGAAACTGCCATAAAAATCACTAATATTAAAACCGTTTTACGGGTTACTCATAAGTAATTGCACGATAATATATGACGGCTTATAAGATGAAGTTACTGGTTATCTATTCGTTGTGCTTTCTCACCTAAAAATTCATTGTAAAGCTTTTCATGGGCCGCTTTTGAAAAGGTATCTGTTCGATGTTCATATTGTGATATCCAATCAACTAGCATAGTTAAATTAGCGTCTTGGTCAGCTTTTGATTTATATTTATGCGGCTCCCAAGGACGTTTTTTCGCATTGCTAATACAAAGCTCTACCGGTTTGTTTAAAAATATAATTTCACTGCAATACTTTAATGTGTGGGTCAATAAATCACTGTAACAGCCTTCAATTACCCACGCGTTGTTTAGCTTAATAAAACGGTCTATTTCACTAACCGAAATATCGACACTTTGGCGATGCGGCACAGGTGATTTTTCGGTGATTGGAAGCCAAGCCAAAGTGTCTAAATCTAAATGCGCAAGTTGATGTAGCTCTGACAGGTGTTTTGCCAAGCTAGATTTACCCGAGGCAGAGTTGCCAAAAATCACAATTCTTTTAACGTCGCTACTCGCTGCTAACATGGCAATACATTAGACCTTATTTTGTTTCGCTTTTAGCAATACTATCCGTATCATTTGCCGAAGTGCTTTCATCTGAGCTTTCACCCGAGACGGCTAGATTAGCTTCTGCTTCTTTCGCAGCAATCGCGGCACGTTCTGCTTTTGAGACATACTTTGGTTTGTTAGAATTTTGCAGTTTAGCATTCATCTTTTTAAGCTTTGATTTCAAGGTTTGGTTAATTTTCTTTTTACGGTTCATATAACAGGTATGCTTCTTTTAATGATTAAGGTGTTTAATGGTTGAACGATAGTTATCAGTAGTTAACTATTGATAATCACTGATAACTACTGGTAACTGCGGGATAATTAAGCCCGCAAACTTAGTAATATTATAATGCGGTAATCGTTTGCTACTTACATTTATGGCTATTTAAGCAAAGGGTGATCCGCAGGTAATTGCTTAGCAATCCATAACGCTAATTTGTGTTTCATGCTGGCTAAGTCTTCACCGTCTTTTGGTAAAGGTTGAATAAGTTTATCGTTAACTAATAAACGGTATAAGCTTTCAACTTTTTCCTTGGCAGCATTGGTGGCTGAAAACCCATTGTAGCCACGATTTTTTGCGTAGCCTTCACCAATAGTAATGGCTTTTTTTAATAATTCTGCTTCATTTTTTAACTTCTTCATCTGCAGTACGGGTTCCTATTTTATGTATTTTATTTAATGGGCTTGATCATTAACGCACCTGTATTAATGATAAAGCCTTGTTCAAGTATATTAATATGCATTTATTAGCAAACTTAAGCGGTTGGCATATCCAAATAAAAAGCATTAAGTTTATTACCATCTAAATCTCTAAAATAGCCAGCATAAAAACCTTCCAACTCCCCTCTTGGCCCTGCAGGTCCTTCACAGATAGCGCCTAGCTCAAGAGCTTTATGATAAAAAGCGTCTACTTCATCAGGAGAATGTAGCATGATAGCGACCATAACGCCGTTCCCCACTGTTGCTGGCTTACCGTCAAAGGGTTTGGTGACAGATATACCGGCTTCTTCTGGTGACCTAGACCAAGCAATAAATTGCTCAGTTTCAAGAAAGCGTGTTGCGCCAATGGTGGCAAGTAATTCATCATAAAAAGCGACTGCTCGCTCTAAATTATTGGTACCTAAAGTAACGTAACCTATCATGGTATATCCCTCTTATTTACATTTTAAAAATCAGCCAACATTGATGGTTCAAACTGGTCGGTTGAAAGAGTTAAATTAAGGTTTTCTAATCGTATATTTAATTCATTTATATCTGTATTGAGTTTAGACATTGTGAGCGTATTGTCATCTAATAAATACACTTGCTTTAAACTGGCATAATAAAAATTCAAAATAATTAAGGCATTGACGTTTACGTCTTCAGCTTCTGCAGCGGCTTTAATTTTTTTCAGTTTACGATAAATAAAGTTCTGCTGCTGTTTAACTTGCCAAACATAATATACTTCACTAAAAAAGGCACTAAAGCGCAATCTATGTAGCGCGAAAACGCAGGTTAATAACGCAAGTAACACGCCCATAAAGTTATATCTGAAATTACTTTCTGTTGCGGCCTCATTAACCATTTCGCCCGAACCTACATTAGCTGAGTTGGGTAATAAGGCATTATCAGCAAAGAGCATAATAAGGCCTTGCCCGTAAACTAGCGCTAAAGTAAGTAAGCTGGCAATAAAGCCAACAATAATAATATTTAAATGTTTACGATAAACGGTTTTCTCAATCTCTTTTAACTTCATTGCTCTACTTACTTGTTAGATTTTATATAGATAATACGGTTATACCAATTGATTTAATGAATCGGTCAATTTTAAACGAGGATAAATTTTCAGTAGCAAGGCGCTTGATTGAGCAATAGCAGGCTATTGCGATTGAAAGCAACGTAGATACTGGATATTTAAACCGCTTTAGAATGATCGATTGTTTATATCAATTGGTATTTTACTCATTTGAGCTAGTCTATGGCGAGTCCAGAGAAGCGACTCACTTGCTGACTTACGCCACTTTGCCAAACACTTTGACTACTGGCTATACTTAAGTGCTGCTTCGCTCGAGTGATGCCAGTATATAATAATTCACGCGACAATAATCTATTGTCTTTTTGTTCAGGCAACACCATAGCAACATGTTTAAATTCACTGCCTTGAGTTTTATGGATAGTCATCGCGTAAACTGTTTCAAATTTCGGTAAACGTGAAGGTAAAATCCAAGTATATCCGCCCGTAGCATCTTCAAAAACAGCCATTAAATGGCCTTCGCTATTGCGCCAAAGTACGCCAATATCACCATTATAAACGCCAAGCCGGTAGTCATTTTCGTTTATCATGATCGGTTGAGCGGCATATAAAGGGTTGTTAGATTCGAAGCGATTAAAGCCAATAACACCTTTATTACGCAAAATATCAATCACTAGAGCATTCAGGCTTTCAACACCTTGTGGGCCTTTGCGGGTAGAAGATAAAATTCTAAACTTTGCCAGTAATGCAAAAGCATCTTCAACTTTTTTACATTGTGATAAAGGTACGTAATATTGCTCAACCAAAGGCGTTAACCAAGTTTCAATGTTGCCTGATAATAAGGTTAGTTGTTTGTTTTTAGCCAAAGGTTCATTTTGTGGCGAACTTTCCAGTGTTTCATTTTGTTTTAATAACTGCCAACTTTCTTGATATTGGCCATTAATAACCAAGTTAGCGATTATGCCTATGCCACCTTCTCCATCAAAGCGACGGCTTTTTAATAAAAAGGTAACGCAATCGCTAGCGCTGTATTGGTTATAATGGCTATTACTGGTGTTAAAGGTGTTATTCGTGTTAGCTAAGTCATCTTTAATTAACGATTGATAACCCGTTACTTGGCTTAAATATTGATGATTTAAGGCGCTAAAACCGATATGAGGTCTTGGCGCAAAATCAGCGAGTACACTCCCAACGGCAACTGAAGGTAATTGGTCAGCATCACCTAATAAAATAACTTTAGTACGTGTTGGCAAGGCGCGGAAAATGCGTGTCATCATAGGTAAATCAACCATAGAGACTTCATCTATCAATAAAATATCGATATCGAGTTTATTCTCTTGGTGATGACGAAAGTTAACTTGCTCAGGTATAACGCCAAGTAGCCTATGAATGGTTTTTGCGCTTTCAGGAATGAGATCTAATATTTTGTCGTCAATACTACCACGAAAATCTGCTACAGCTTTGGTGATAGATTCAGATAAGCGTTGAGCGGCCTTACCTGTTGGGGCAACTAAAGAAATTTTCGGAACTATAAAACTGTCGCCACTTTTAGCTTTAGCTAACATCAAGAGCGCGGCAAGTAACTTAGTAACAGTATAGGTTTTACCTGTGCCTGGGCCACCAGCAATAATAGCAAAATCTTTATTAATAGCATTTGCAACCGCCACTGCTTGCCAATCAATTTCACTTGTTTGTATATCATTCGCTTGTAAGTTGCTTTGAGCAGCTAAATCTGGAAATAAGGTAGCGATAATATTTTTAATATTGCCCGTATCATTTTGCTCTTTATTTCCTGTTTCGTTATGCCCTTCATCAGCGATCTCAAAATGGCTAACATCTGAGTCTAAAAATGGGCCTGCAATGCTTCTTCTTGATCGCACCACCTGCTTTAATTCTTCTTCAAATTGATAATAGCGTCGTAAATACAAACGTTCGTGGTTTAATACTATCGGTTGTGGTTGATCATCGTCTTTGCTATGCGAATTTGCTAAAGGTAATTCAGCCAACAGTTCAGTGATAATGGTTAAGTCAGCAAATAAAAAGCCTTGAGGTGTTAAGTCATTTGAATTATTACTGTCGGAAAATAAACGTTTACCTGCAACTTCGTTCAGAGGTAAGCAACTATGGCCATCACGCAAACTGGCGCTTAATGCGATAAGTAAGTGAAACCATTGCTGCTGCTTTTGGCTAATTGTTATATCGGCATCGTTAGCGGCGTAACTTGATTCAAAGCTAATACACTGAATTAATTCTTTCGCGAAAAAGTAGTCTACAGCAACCAAACCATGTAACTGTTTAGCGGCCTGTTGAAACGACGTATAAATATTATCCACTTGGCGATCTGCTTGCTTTTCGCTGCTAATTATAGCTTCAGACATGTGTCGATTCTCCGGCAAAAATATTGTCGAGTTGTGCTAATTCTTCAAGGGTAATTTGACGATGATATACCCCACAACCTTGATGATCATTTTGATCTGTCATACCACGTAAATACAAATAATAAATACCACCGAAATGCTGCTGAGGATCGTAATCGGCTAAAGCATATTTTAAATGTCGATGCAGTGCCAAAGCATAAATAAGGTATTGTAAGTCGTAATGATTTTTTTCAATATTTTTCCGCATTGCTGCATCGTTATAATCACTGAAGTTATCACCTAAGTGACTAGATTTATAATCGCAAACATAATACTTACCATCGGCTTGAAAAATCAAATCGATAAAACCGTGCATCATACCTTTAAGTTGTTGATAAGATGGAAGGTGTACACGATGTTGCGGCGATGCTTGATTGCTTTTACTACCTTGACTACCTTTGTTAGTTATAGCGAAGTTATTTCTATGTTCGGTCAGCAGTTTAGTTAATGCACTACTACTCGCTGAGCGCATAGGGTAATAAAACTCGGTTTCACGTAAAGTATCTTGTAGTGTTAATTGAGATAAAGACAAGGTGTTGTCTTGATTCAATGGCGTTAGTAGCACTTGCTCTAACCAAGCAACTAGCAATGTATAGCCATGATCTTGTGCGTTACTTTCTAGGCTTCCATCATTTTTTAATGAAGTTTCTAAAATGGCATCCGCTGCACCGTCAAGAGTAACGTCAATAGCGCCATACTTTACCAACGGCCAATGACAACTTTTTTGCCAATCAGGGGCTGAGAAATCGGTTTGTTCTAAAATATCATGCAGTAAATTTCCGGTTTGTGCACCTTTGGTTAAGGAAAATCGAAGGGCTAAATTGTGTTGTGTTGGTGTTGTAAACATAGCTTCTTGTTCATCAGCGAGCAATGTTTCCTGGTTATCACGATCTGGCGCTGAAACACCGTTATGACGCAGATTTTTACTCAAGGCTGAAAAAGAACTTAACCACCAATCACGCTCAATGCTACCGTTAAATTTAGCAACCTCAGGCGTAACTTTAGCGACATTTTCGCTATGGTTGTTTGAAATCGCTGAGCTGGAGAGGGTTTCATTCGGCGATAGGTCAGCCGATAAATAATTATCAAATACTTCAAGGGCGATTTCGTCTGGATTATCATGTGCTAATTGCTGCAAACTGGCTGGAATATCAGTTTCGGTTCCCCACTTTAAAGTTTTGCCTAAAGGTGACTTTTGAAAACTGTCAAACGCGGTACTGAGAATATAACAGCGTTTTTCTGCGCGAGTTACCGCAACATAAAGCAAACGTATAGCTTCTGCATAGGCTTCTGATGCCATGCGTAATTTTGCATCTTCAGTGCCATCAAGACTATGGTGAACCCCACCGTTATCATCATGATGCTCAATAAAGGTTACATTTCTAGGGCCAAACTTCAGAGGGTCTTTATGGCGAGTAGCAAACGGTACAAACACCACGGGATATTCCATGCCCTTAGAGCCATGTTGGGTAATAATCCGAATCAGGTTTTCATCGCTTTCTAATCGAAGCTCAGCTTCAACCTCTGGATTGTCGATTTGGCTTTGTTGCTCAAACCAAAACAGCAGTTCTTGAGGGTGACGATGACGTTGACTTGCCCCTTGCAGTAATTCAAACAAGTGCAACAAATTGGTCAGTATACGATCGGCGTCGCTGTCATTGTCATCACTCATATCAATATGAAAATGTTGATGCATTAACTGCAATGCCATACTAATAAAGCCCTTAAACTGCCATTCATTACGCAGTTTTTCAAAGCTAATTTTTAAGTGCTGCCATTGCTGCTCGTCTTGTTGCAGTTGCAGTAATTTATCGCGTTTGAAGCCCATTAATGGGCTTGCTAAAGCGGCAGTATATAAACGGTCGTTCTCTAAAAAAAGAATACCTTTTAATACTTGCAGCAAATGTTTAGTTTCATCGCTTTGCAATAAGTTCGCGCGATTACTCATAAATACACTGGCTAAATCACACGCATTTAAGGCCATTTTAATATCGGCAGCTTCAGTGCCATCGCGCACTAATAGCGCGATATCGCCACTGACCATATTAAGTGTTGGATTTGCTAACAAACGTACAATTTCGTTGGCGCACCACGTAGCCATAGCGACTCGATAACCTTGTTTTACCGGCTTATCTTTACCGTCTTTGCCCTTAGTTTCAGACTCAACATTAAAATGCACAAATTGCAGGGCATTAAATTGGCTATCTAAAAACAGTTTTTCGTCTGCCTTGGGTGATGCTTTAACCGGTAAATATGGAATTTGATAACCAAACACATCTACTGCATCGCCTGTTAGTTTATTGCCATAAAACAAACGGTTATAGCCGGTGATCATAGCCGCACTTGAACGCCAGTTAGTGTCCATTACCCATTGAAAATCGCAGTCGTTTCGCGCAGAGAGATAGGCAAAAATATCGCCACCACGAAAACCATAAATCGCTTGTTTAGGATCGCCAATCATATAAAGTGCAGCATTAGGCTGATGGTAGTAAATTGCTTTTAAAATAGAGAATTGCTGAGGGTCGGTATCTTGAAATTCGTCAATTAGCGCAACTGGAAATTGCGAAAATATGCTGTTAGCTAAAAACTGTGTGGGGGTATTTTCTTGTCTGTGTTCAAGCTCGTCTGATGTTAACTTATCTATTGTTAACTTATCTATTGATAACTCGCCTGCTTGTTCATTAATTAAACATTGATTTAATGTACTGATTAAATCGTCAAAGCCCATAACATTGGCTTGGAGTTTTTTACGGTCGATTTGTTGGCGAATATGATAAATGCCCTTTCGCACTTCCAGTAAAGCGTATGCGCGATTAAGTTGTTTAGCGAGTTCTGGGTGCTGCTTTTTAACAACATTTACCGCAGCAAAAATTTCAACCAACTCGGTTTTAACTTTTGAGCGCGCATATCGCCTGCCATCAATAAAGGCATCAGGCATTTTTCCATGTTGGCCAGTAACATCAGCCGACAGTGCTTGCAGCCAGTTTAATAATAAATCTAATTCTTGCTGGCGCTTTTCACGCTCAAGCCCTTTTTTTACATCAATTAGCGACTCGGTTAACATCGCTTTATGTTCATTTAAGCTCGCAATAGCTTGTTCAACTAACGCTTTAAATTCCACACTAATGTTTGTGGGGTCTTGCACGTTCAGCACATTTTCTGTACTTAATGCTTTAGAAAACTGTTGAATAAAACTGCTCGGCTCTGACCAAAACTCGGTAACAAGCTTAAAGGCTTGGCTGTTATTTTCGCTGTCTAGGGCTAACACTCGATACCAATCTTGGCAGGCTTCTAAGGTAATGTCTTGAGTGTCAGTTTCCATTTGGGCATTAAAGCTAATGCCGCTAGCAAAAGCATATTGGTTCAGCACACGTTTACAAAAACCATGTATGGTAAAAATAGCCGCTTCGTCGATATACAATAAAGCTTGGGTTAAACGTGCTTTTACTTCTAAACTGCCAATATTTTTCTTGGCTAAGTTCGCGCTTAAACTTTTAAAGTAGTCATCGCTAACAATTAAACTGTCCCAGCTATATAAGCTTTCTCGAATAAAATCATCAATACGACCTCGAATTTCTTCGGTGGCATCTTTGGTGAATGTCATTACCAAAATTTGCTCTATTGGTAATTCTCGCTCTAATAATAAGCGTAAAAATATACGGGTAATATTGTGCGTTTTACCGGTGCCGGCACTGGCTTCAATTAAATGTTTACCTTGCAGTGCAATAGTATTGGCATTTAAATTTTTCATTTTTTAGCTCCTTGCTTTGCGCTAACCTTTACTGTTTGCAAAGCATCGAACATGGGCTGATATATACCCAATAATTTTGCTGAAACTTGATTGTATTCGGGGCATTTTGGCCAAAAGTATCGTATGTAAGCATCATCACCAAAAGCTTGAAAGCTGTTACTGTCTGCCCAAAACTGTTCAAGCTCTGTTTGTTCAAATGCTTTACTTTTACGTATTTTTTCAGCGAGTTCGCCATTAAGTAACAAGGGTTGGTGTTGGCCTAAATAAAAGCTTGCCAATAAACGTAGTAATTGCCCTTTCGCATCTTCTATATTGCTAAAGTAAAACTGGCTTGGTTTCTGGCTTTTGGTGTCAAAATAATAACCATGAGTGGCACTAATCCCGGTAAATAACTCGGCGTTCTCTTGCGCTACACCGGCTTGTGCTATTTGAATAATTAACTGATGCAAATACAAGGTAAATAAGTCTTTTGCTTTCGCACTACTGCTGCGATAAAACACCGCTTTGTTATCTACAATGGTGATTTTACTGCTCAGCGTTAAGCATTTAGGCAGCACGGCTTTTAATATTGTCAGCTCATGGTTTGAATATAAGCCATCAGCCTGCGCAGTTAAATTGCCTAACGCGCTGGCTAAATTAAGCGTAATACTACAATCTATCGGCTCGATATTTAACGCATCGGTTTGTGCTAATTCAGTCATAATAAACTGACTGAAATCTTCGCTGTCTTTTTGCCAACCTTTAATAAGCTCGTCAGTACTGGGTAAATCGGGCAAATTGCCTGAAAGCCTGGCACTGAGCAAAATATCTTCAACACTTTGTTTACTTTGAGTTGGGGCAATATAGTAATTAAGCAGCTCTTGTCTTAATAAATAACTATCGAGATGATTTGGCACAAAGGGCTCAACATCATTTATTAAGGTATCAGTACTATCTAAATATAAATAAAGCGCTTGTTGCGCATAATAACGTGCAGGATGCTGATAAAAACGAATAACATCATTCGCCGATAATAGGCAATCAACAATTTCAGTGCTGTTTTCAAGCATGGATAACGGCTTGTCTAATGATAAGTCGCTTGCTGTTAACTGATCTTCGTTGTTATCACCTTTTTCTGTTCGGCGTAAGTTCAACCAATTAGCGTCGAAGCTTGCAAAGCGGCCAAGATAGTTTTTCTCACTAAACGCCTGCATGGGTAATTGTCGAACTTGGTTAAATTCATTGTTGGGGTTAGTACTTTCAATATCAGCATTTAACCCCAGTAATTTCCAGCCGTAACCGCGGGCAAGATATTCCATTAATTCTTTTAAAACTAACGATGGCTGTCGGTCTTTATTGTTGCGAATATTTTTGCCTTGATAACTTAAATATAAAGCTTGTCGGGCAGAAATAAGCGCTTCTAAAAATAAGTATCTGTCGTCACCACGGCGCGATCTGTCACCTAATTGTGCCGGTGTTGTGCTCATTAAATCAAAACTTAACGGTTGGCGTTGACGTGGAAACTCACCATCATTTAAGCCAAGAACAGCAATGATTTTGAAAGGAATACTGCGCATAGGTAGCATTGAACAAAAGGTGACTTGGCCTATCATAAACTGGCGACCAGGGTCTGGCTGACTGAAATGGCTGTTTAAAAAATCGCGAATAACCGCCAAGCTAATGTCGCTGTTATAAGCTGCGTGTTGGCAATATTCAACTAAAGACTCAACAGCGCTGCGCACAACATTGAGACCGTTATCGTTTTGATCGTCGAAGAGTTGTTGTAATAATTCAAACAAAAATTTCTGCCATTGAGAGGCTGTGCGCGCCTTTGACATGTTAGTGGCGGTTATTTGTAACTGCTCAATAATCAACATCAATTTACCAAGAAGTTCACTATCGCTGCCTTCTATGCTCGGCAATAACATTTGGTTTTGATAAATAGCGCTGTGATCGCCAAAAGCAAAACCGCGCATTAAGCGCGATAAACCTTGCTGCCAGGTAAAGCTATTACTGGTGTTATGTAAACTGTTGGTATCAGACGTTTCACTTTGCGACAGCACTTGTTGTTTATGCGCTTTATCTAGTCCCCAATGCACACTTGAAATTTCTAACCAATGGGTGATTTTTTCAATGTCTTCTAGGCTAATACCAAAGCGAGCTTGCATCGCTGGCAAGCGCAACAAAGCAATTAAACTCGATACCTGAAAACGACTATCGGGTAACGTTAATAACTGTGCAAACGCGGCCACTAATGGCTCAGCATCTTTACTGATTCGATCGGCAATTGAACATGGCAGTGGTGGTACTTCGTCAGCAATATCTTGCCAACCGCGGGTAAAAACTGCATTAACATAAGGCGCATATTGTTCAACTTGCGGACACATCACTAAAACATCTTTTGGTGTTAAGCTTTTATCTTGGTTGAATTGATGTAATAGCCAGTCGTGTAAACCTTGTACTTCTCGCAGTGCGCTGTGTGCACTGGTGATTAAAATTGAGCCATCAACTTTAGCCGCTTGTTGCTGGCTTTTTGACTCTGCTGAGCGCGCATCGGTTAGTGATAAAATATCTTGCTGAACACTTGCCAACACATTGGCTTGTGCAAAAGCTTCTGGGCTTGGAATAACGTTGTCTGCTGTTGTCGAATCTTCGCTGGCTAGATCTGCCACGGCTGACTCAAATACATCAATATTGATGGTACTGTATTGATATAACAAGGCCATAAATTCTCGACCTTGCTGGCCTAAATTGGCTAACAACGGATTACCTACTTGCCGGTTTATATCAGCTAAATCATGGCTATCTTTTTCAGGTTGTTCATCGTCAACAAACAAACCTAATTGTTGTGTTTGCTCATCGCTAGTTTTATCAATTGCTTGCTCTACTTCATTAAAACTTGTGCCATTTAGCCAAGCTTCAATAGCATTTTTTTCCGTTACCACATCGCCCCAATAAGCATAACAAGGGTTTAAGTGGAAAAAGTGCACATCAATTTTAGCACTCAAAGCACTAATAAATTCAAGCCAAAGCGGCGCCATGGCATTAATGCCAAAAAACGATAAGCGATGCTTCAAGTCCATTGCTTTTAATCGATCAACATTATTGAGATTCTTTATTGCCAGAGCGACTAATTCTTGTGGATTATAAGGTTGTTCACGTACCAATAAATACCAGAGCTTACCTTGCCAAACAGCATTACTTTCTAGCGTTAGGTCGATAACGTCTGATGCACTATCGCTCGAGGAATGAGTTTGATCAAAAGCAGGAAATTCGCCTTGATGCCAAGCATGGATCCACTCAGGCCTAAATATTAAATATTGCTCGTATAAATCAGCTAACTGACAGGCTAATTGATAACGCTTTAACTGCTCTGCTTCGCTATATAGTGTATTTACCGTATCTGTTGAATTCGCTTGCCAATAGGTGCTTGCCACCGCAAAGGTTTTATCACTAATAACCTCATCAGACCCTAATAAGGTATCAATTCGCCAGGCGAGTACTTCGCGAGAATAAGGCGATTGCTCTGGAACGTCTTCATCGCTGGCTAGATTTCTGATTAAATTCCACAAAAATTGCGACGGTAAAGCATAGCGCATATTCATGCTGATGCCGCGCTGTTCAGCCAGCGACATATTCAGCCAATGTTGCATGCCAGCATTTTGCACTATAACGGTGTCTTGAGCGAAAACAGGAAGTGGGGAAAGTTGCTGAATTTTATCGAGCAATACTAACAAATTTTCCATTTTATTAGCGGGATAAAGATAGAACAAATGCGCGCCTTTTTAGCCATTTTTCTTATGGCTAAATTTAACCACATCAAGGCTGATAACACTAGCGGTTGTTGTGCATTATCGAGGGAATAGCACGGTTAATGAAGTAAGCTATGTAACTCATTAGCTTACTTTATTACCCTAGCTTGACTCATTGTTGCCACTTTGATTTTATCCCCGTTCGTTAACAGCTCGTACTGACCATAGTTTGATGCATAATTTGATGCAATTGGTTTGATGCATAACTTGATGCATAACTTGATGCAATTGGTTTGATGCATAGCTTGATGAAATGTATCAGGCAGAACTTAGTGCATTAGTTCGCCGGTATATCTGTCTCTACCTTTCCAATATAAACATTCTGGACAATGTTCACCTTCAGGATAATCAATACCTTCTTCATGCGGACAACCAAATATTTGCTCAATCATACTGACAGAATTAGCGCCGTTGTCGTCTATAAATGCCAATATCTCTTGAAATACTTGTTCTGATTTTCTTAAGTCGGAAGTCGAAAACCATTTTTTCACAGGCTCTGCTTCTGCGCCATCAAAGGCGATAATCGCACAAACCACTTTAGATGCTTTGGTATTGTCAGCACCGTAAAATGCGATAGTGGCGATTGGGTAGCCTTTATCACCTTTTCTCAGTTTTTTGTTCAACAACTTTTTATGTTTGCCTTGCGCCATGTTAGTTCTCCTTTGAGAAAGTTGCTTCTATCTTCGTGATATGTTCTTCAACTATAAAGTTTTCTCTGCAGCAGCAATATAAAATACCGGTATAATCAATGCCAAAATATTTGGCTGTCAATTTAAAAGGCTCAATAAAACAATCAGGTGCTTTGGTATCCGTACCTGTTGCAAGAATAGAGCAACTTTTCCCGTTAAGTGCCCTACCCAAAGCTTTCTCAATAGTCAGCAAATCTGATAATCGGTCAACAAACAGTTTCATTTGAGCGCTCATCGCATACCAATAAACCGGTGTTGCAAAAATTAAATGGTCGTATTTCACCAACACGTTAATCAAAGTAATAAAATCATCATTTTGATTGTTATGTTGATAATCGTAGGGGGAGATTACGTAGTCTTTTAAATTAAATAAATCGCAGGGTTGATGTTTAAGGTATAAATCAACTAGCTGATGAGTATTACCATCTGCACGAGAAGTAGCCAATATAATCGCTGTTTTCATTCAATCTCCATACTTTTGATTAAAGATTCCTGCGGTATTTTTACGTTATCAAATGATAACGTTCTAACACATATTCAGCTGTTAATAAGCTAACGTTACCGTGCTAGTTTTATCTCTATACCTTTCGCTTTAAACCAAATAAAAAACGCAAAGTATTAAAAGGCTTAATAATAAATAAACAAATTCCACAAGTGATAAGTAAAGCGGATAAAAACAGCGCAACAGCTTTGATCCAAATAGCTGTTTGCCAACTAATAATATAAAAGCCGATGACAACAATCACCGTTTGATGAAAAACATAAAACGGATAAATGAGTTCATTACTCAGACGTAACCACTGTGGTGTTTTTTTCAAATAAAATTGGGCATAGCCCAAAATAGTTAACAAAGCAGACCATGAAACTAAGCAACACACCAACCACCATATTGACCATCGAATATTTAATGACAAATATGCACTCAGATCAGGAGAATAGTAATAGCCATAAAAAAAGACTGTGCTGATTAAAAGCATCATTAAATGATAAAAACGATGTTCACAAACCCTTTGCCAAAGATGCTTGTTAGCCACAAAGATCATACCTGTAATAAAAAAGAACAAGTAATAAGTCGATGAAGATAAGTTTTCAATTTTGTTATCGTCGCTAGGAAACCATAAAGAAAAACTGATTTTTATCGCTATCAGTAAACCAACGAATAAAAATAACCCACCGTTAAACTTGGTCAGCTCAACAAGGTATTTAAACACCTTAGCACTTGTCTTAGTGTTTAAAATTATATTCAAGGGAATGGCCAGCAACGAGAAGACAATAAGGTATTCTATAAACCAAAGATGATTAGTGGAGAAGTTAAGCGCAAGTGACGGATATGCTTGCCAATATGACGGGTATTGGTTGATATTTTCAATATAACTTTGCGGAGGAACAACCAATAACATGCCAATGATAAGCGGAATTAAAAGCCTTAATAACTTATCAGCAGCAAACTTTTTAGCTGATATTTTTGACAGTAAAATAACCGCGCCAGCACCAGAAATAAAAAATAAAATAGGTAACCTAAACTGCTCAAAATACACCATGACATCGTCAAGTAACTTGCTAGATTCATTATTCATAATATGCCAATTATCACCATTAAACGGCATCAAAACATGATGAATAAAGACAGCAAATATTAATATTACCCTTAACCAATCGAGCTCGGTTAACCTTTGATTACTGTCTATTTTCACTTGTTAATCCTTCCTTAAAATAACAAAGTTGCAGTGTATGTAACGCTATGACGCTTTTGGCGCAAACATAATAATAGCCATACCAATTAACGCGATTGAACCACCAACAATGTCCCAAAGCGAGGGTTTGATGCCGTCAACGCCCCAAAGCCATAATATAGCAACAAAAATATAAACGCCGCCATAAGCGGCATATACTCGACCTGCAGCTGTTGGATGCAAAGTTAAAAGCCAAGCAAATAAGGCCAGACTCGCCGCTGCGGGAATTAAAAGCAAAATGCTCTTATCTTGTTTTAGCCAAAGGTAAGGCAAGTAACAACCGATAATTTCAGCCAAAGCAGTTAAGGCAAATAGTGCAATGGTTTTAAGTTCAAACATTAAACAGATCTCATAAAATTAACTTAAATAAAATTAGACCCAGCTAGGTTAAGCACAGTTATTAGCGGCGAAATAGACGAGTAAGTTATTATTTAAACTTCGAATGATTCGTTTCAAGCCATTGCTATTGCATTTAGTGGCAATATTTAATGCTAAGGTGCAGTGACAAATTGCAATGGCCTTTTTCAAGAATGATCAGCTTAGCATTAACTGGCTTTTTTAACGGCTGATTTAACTACTTCACTCACCACTTCGCCGCTTGAGTTTTCAAGCCACACCTCTGAGCCATTTTTAGTTAACTTACCGTTCACTTTATAGCGTTCTCCAGCAACAGGGGTGAACTCAATGTCACCCGTTACTAGCATACTATCACCAAACATTGCTTGCCCGTCGGTAGCAAATTGCACAAAACCGGCAATAGAAATAATTTGCGATATGGTAGCGACTTCTCTAGACACCATAGTAGGCGTCATATTAAAGCCCCGACCTGAATTAACTACTCGTGTTTTATAACCACTGTCTTCGATAGCTAAACCGTTAACTTTGTTAACAATATAAAAATGAGCGGTAGAACCCTCATGATTTGAAAATGAATCAGAAATGGTGCTTGTAGTGCCAGAATAACCTTCAGGCAAAGAGCTTTTAAATGAAACACAACCAGACAATAGAAGTAACGAGGTGACTAATACAATAAATTTTTTCAAGGTAATCTCCATATTTTTATTAAAATTTATAACCTAGCATAAAAGGTATTTACGTTTTACAACAAAGGAATTTGCTAAACTAAGCAAATATGCTTGCTAATATAATGAACAAATTTACTGGCATTGTAAAAGCTAAATGTTTAAAAGCTCAATATAAAACCTTTGATTAGCCCTGTGTTTACTAAACTGTGTCTACCAAGCACAATACTTAGCAATGACAATAGTATTCGAACTGAAAACAACGTACGCATTAATACTGTTAGCATTGAAGGAGACTTACCTAAGATAAATTTTATGCTAACGATATCTCTCTTCCCAACAAGCACTGTCTAAATAAAATTCATATTCAGAATCAAACATTAACTTTATCATCAGATAGCCTAAAACACCTTGCCTAGTGGTCAATATGTCAGTATTCTACGCGGCCTTTAAATCACTGGAGTTCACATGATTGGATTTGATTACGGCACCTCAAATTGCGCTGTCGGTGTTATGGAAAATAACAGCCCAAAACTTTTATCTTTAGGTGATCATGGGCGCTATATTTCGTCAACCTTGTACGCACCAAGTCGTGACGTTATTGTAAATTGGTTACATAAGAACCTCTCAGAATCTGAACAAAAAAACTTTCAGTTACAGCGCCAGCATCAACTACAAAAAGGTAAAAACACGTTACGTGAATTAACGCTAGATGGTTACCCTACCGATTTGTCATTTGGTCAACAAGCCTTAAATAATTACTTACAAGAGCCTGATGAAGGCTATTACATTAAATCCCCTAAATCTTTTTTAGGCGCGAGTGGATTACTGCCACAGCAAATTGATTTATTTGAAGATATTGTTGCCGCCATGATGAGCAACGTAAAAAACCTTACCGAAGAAAGTCTAGGTCGAAGTGTTACGCAAACGGTTATTGGTCGCCCTATTAACTTCCAAGGTTTACGCGGTGAAAAAAGTAATTTACAAGCATTAAAAATATTAACCAATGCAGCTAAACGCGTTGGCTTTAAAGATGTTGAATTTCAATTTGAACCCGTTGCAGCAGGCTTTGAATATGAAGCAAGCCTAACCCAAGAAACTAAAGTATTAATAGTAGATATTGGCGGCGGTACAACCGATTGTTCGATGTTATTAATGGGCCCTAAACAAGCGAAATCTGCCGATAGAAATACTGATTTATTGAGTCATAGTGGTGAGCGTGTTGGTGGTAATGACTTTGATATAGCATTTGCTTTAAAAGGTTTGATGCCAAGCTTTGGCTTAAATAGCTTACTAAAAACGGGCAAACCTATGCCGAGTAACAGCTTTTGGCAAGCAATGGCCATTAATAATATTAATGACCAAACCGAGTTTTACAGTGCAACAAATGCCAGATTTTTAGCGCAATTGATACGAGATGCAGAGCAACCTGCGTTATTATCGCGTTTATTGACAGTACAAAAACAAAAATTAAGTTATCGTGTAGTCAATGCTGCCGAACAAACTAAAATTGCTTTAACTGACCAATCTGAGCAATTAATCGATTTGTCTGATATCGACGAAGGACTTAACGTGCAACTAAACAGGGATGACTTTGCTGTAGCGTGTAAACGTGAACTTAACTCAATTGCCACGTTAATGAAAGATGCTATTACACAAGCAAATTGCCAACCTGATGTAGTTTTCGTTACTGGTGGTACCGCTAAATCGCCTATTTTGAATAAGTTTTTACAAGATCAATTTGCAAATACTGAAATCGTCATTGGTGATCATTTTGGTAGTGTAACTGCTGGGTTAACGCGTTGGGCACAAACTATTTATCGATAGCAACATAAAATAATATTGAGGTAGTTAAATTGATATCACAACTTAATTACCTCATTAAAACACTAAATCAACGTTACTATTTATCAATGAGATAACAACTTAACAGCCAATTCATTCGCTTCAAGATCACACCTCTTCAATTCGGTTTCGTCCTAAGTCTTTGGCCTTGTATAACGCATTATCTAATTTCTGATACAGCTTTTCAAAATTAGACTTAGAGTTTTTAACATAAGCTATTGAGAAGCTAGCAGTTACATGTAATTTTTCATTTGAGTCTAATGCCATAGGATTAGTTTCAAAGCTTTTTCTAATGCGCTCAACAATTATTTGGGCTGAAATTTTTTCTAAATCTTTCAAACACACAACAAACTCTTCACCACCAACCCTTCCAAAAAGGTCTTGTTGCCTGATATTACCCTTGGTTAATTTAACAATATGCTTTAACGCTTTATCACCAAAAATATGTGAGTACTTATCATTAACCGCTTTAAAGTCATCTAAATCAAATAGAATAATCGCATGTACGTTGCCCTGCTGACTATCTTTAAGGCTATTAATTTGTTCAAAAATAGCGCGCCTATTATTGATACGAGTTAACTCATCTGTTTCTGATAATATTTTTTGTTTATTTTTCAAGTGCCAAACAAATAAACAAATTGCCACCAACAACAAGATTAAAATACTCGATAAAACTAAAACAATTTTTGAATTCTCTAATTTCGCAGAAACTAAGCCCAGTTCTAATGAAGCTAAATCTTGCTGCAACTCTGCAAAACCTAAAATAGACACCGAGTCTTGTTGATGAGCCAGTGAAGTTTTATTCAGTTCAATAAACTTTTCAAAGTGTTCATTCGCTAACTGACTTTGTCCTTGAGAAATATAATATTTAATTAAAAATTCGTAGTAGTAAATTAAGTTAGTTTCATTGGTCTGCTGGAGTAATGTGTCTTTATTGTCAATAAAATCATTAATACATTGGACTTTCTTATTTTCTACACAAGCGATTGCCTTATATAAAGCCATTCTATTATTTTTATGTAGACTTTGCGTGCTGCTTTGAAATGGTTCAAACTCTTCAAGAAGTGCTAGCATTACATCGTATTGTTTATCTATATAAGCAAACTTTATTTGCAAAATTAACGATAAAACCTTGTAGTCTTGAGTATCTGTAAATAAATCTTTTCCTGCTTCAAACTTTTTAAAATACTCTTTACTATTTTCAATGGCTCCTGCATCTAAAAATTCAGTAGCAATAGCGTAATATGTCCAATGTATATCGTATTTATCCACTATAAACGCTAACTGCTTTATAAAAGTGTTAGCGGCAAGGTTGTACTGACCAATTGTCGAATATATTTCACCTATATTGAGGTAAGCATTACTGATAAATATATTATCGCCTTTATACGACTCTAATAGTTTTAAAAATAGTTTAATTTGTTCTACCGGCGTCACTTCAGAACAGTATTTAATTTCAGCCATGTCTAAATATTTCATAAAATCTTGAGAGGCATTAGTTAAGCTTGACTTGGTTTCATAAAAAAAATCACATGATTTTTTTTGTGAATATTTATAATAAAATTCAGTCAAATCATAAACAGCAATACTCAAAACGTCATGATTTACTTCTTCAATGGGTAACTGTGTAATTTTTTTTAATTGTCGTAGGTAATCTTCACTAAAGCCGAATTTACAAAAGATAGCTTTAGATTTTTGCCACAGTAACTTTGATCTTGCTAGGTTCGACAAGTCAACATTGTTAGCTAACAAAGCCTCGACTTTTTCATTTAACACGCTATCGACAGGACAAATATAATCGTGGGAAGGCTTTATGCTATTAAGTGTAATTTTCAAATCATTGGTACTTGCATTAGCAGAACATACAAATACACAATAAAACACTAGCGTTAATAGCAAAATGTTAATTTTCATAACTTAAAGTCCATTTAGCGTTTATATCCATTTTATTTTTATCATATAAAAACTACTTATTCTTACAGAAAATAATACTTCAGACTAACAAGCTGCCTGGTTAAAAATAATGATGTTACGAAAATATACATTCATAAAATTTATCAAAAACGTTAATTTAAGAAAATTTTAAAGAAAGAATTAAAGAGTTTACCTGATAAAACCCCATTACTCTTAATATTTATTTAATTGTGTATTATAAACAACCCTATGGGCACTAAAAGTTTTATAAAAAACCTGGTTGTCTTGCGCCCTGATGAATACAAAGGCTGAATTATACTTTCTTGATTACTTTTGAGTATTAAAAATTATTTCTAACCTTCAAAAACAACATTAATCACTTAAAGTTTGTATATATATATCCGAGATAAATCAACCTACAGTACTTGAGCAAGACACTTATATTGCCTACAATAGCGCACTTTTTATTTATTAACAGCACACATAAAATGACCGATACAAACTCACAACCGGCTTTACCTGATCGTCTTTCTATTAATCCTCGTAGCCCACATTATGTGGCTGCTGTATTCGAACATGAAATTGGCATTAAAATTAATGGCAAAGAACGTTTCGATGTTGAAGAGTATTGTATCAGCGAAGGTTGGATTAAAGTTGCAGCGGCTAAAGCACTCGATCGTCGCGGCCAACCTCTTTTAGTTTCCGTTAAAGGAACGGTAGAAGCATTTTATCGTTAGAATGTACAAAAATAGATAAGATAACCTTCTTGTCAAAATATCTGACAGGGTTTTACATATTAATTCATGTGTTTTATAGCCCTGTTAGCGTTAGTAGCTAAAGCACCAATTTGAATTTTACGCTCTAAAAAGGCAAATTGAATAATTGCCTCGACCTAATGGCCTGTGTAAATGTCATCATAATGACTTACAGCTGAAACATTAATGATTTACATGCTTTAATGGCATGTTAACCTGTTTTTATACAAATATATTGATTAAGCCTGAAATGTCAGTAACTAACGCATTAAAAAGTAAAGCTCAGCCGAAAGTAGCATTAATTGTTGGTGCTAGTGGTTTGGTTGGTCAGCATTTACTCTCGCAACTATTAGCAAGTAAAAATTATAGCCAAGTCATTGCCTTAGTACGAAAACCGCTTGATGTTAATCATAATAAATTGATACAAAAACAAGTAGATTTTAATAATTTAGCACATAATTTAACGCAACTGACTAAGCCGAATAACGGTCAGGAAAAGTTAGATTTAAACGAAGATTATTTACCTAAAATAGATCATGTTTTTTGCACACTCGGCAGTACTATCAAAAAAGCAGGTTCTAAGTCAGCCTTTAAGCAAGTTGATTATTTATACCCTTTGCTCATCGCCAAACACTTTTATCAAGAAAATGCTTCTTTATTCTGTGTAGTAACAGCAATGGCAGCCAATGAATCTTCAGCTATATTTTATAACCAAGTAAAAGGTCAGTTAGAGTCAGCAATATGTGATATTGGCTATCAGCACTTGGGAATATTTCGACCATCAATGTTATCAGGTCAACGAAATGAATATAGACTGGGTGAACAATTCGGCACGCTAGTGATGAATGCATTAGCTTTTATGATCCCAAAGAAATACCGCGTAATTAAAGCAAATAAAGTGGCGAATGCTATGTTAGCTTATGCTGAACATCCACCACTAGGTATTACTATTACTCAGTCAGATCAGCTGCAAAATCACTAAGGGTTTTGCCTGTCATTCGATAACCAACCCACTCTTCTTGCGCGACTGCACCTAACGAGTGATAAAACTCTCTAGAAGGTGTATTCCAATCTAAACAACTCCATTCAAATCTAGCACAATCTTTCTCAACCGCTATTTTAGCCATGGCTTTTAACAACTTAACACCAGCACCTTTACCTCGGTATTCTGGCATTACATACAAGTCTTCTAAATAAAGACCCGATTTTGCCAACCAAGTTGAGTAATTAAAGAAATAAATGGCAGAGCCAATAGCCACACCATCAAGCTCACAAATTAAAGCAAAAACATGGCTGTTCTCAGCAAAAATAGTTTCTTTAATGGTTTGTTCTGTTGCTAATACTTCATGTTCAGCTTTTTCATAAATAGCGAGATCTATAATAAATTTAAACAATATGCCGGTATCGTTTGCTGTTGCTTTTCTTACAACTAAATTACTCACATTAGCTCCTGATTATTTGGTTTTTATTATGCATTTAATAGTAAATGCATAGAGTGCTAAATACTATTATTGATTATTTAAAGCGTGTCTAGCCCGTGCAACAATAGCAGTTGAAAATGTTTTAAATACGCCTTTTAACAACACCCAATGATGCCAGTATAAAGTTCTTATAATTTGGTGTTCAGGCATTAAACTTACCAGTTCTTTAGCATCGAGTTCAGCTTGTATTTGTAGTTTAGGTATTAAGCAATAGGCAATGCCATGTTTGGCAAAATTAACAAATGCTTCAGAAGATCTAACGGTGTGGCATGGATAAGAGCCCTTTTTTAAGCCAAAAATTTGCTCAATATAATCAATATGCATTTCATCTTTTTGATCATAAGCTACAGCAGGTGCAGTCGCTAATGCTTGTTGATTAATGCCCTTGGGGAAATAACGTGCAACAAAACTTGGCGAAGCAACTAGTAAATATTGCATGTCTCCTAGCTTTTCAAAAGTACAACCGGGTAAAGCGTGCGGGTGCGTACTTAAAGCGCCAAACACTTCGCCATCTTTTAAGTAATTTATCGTTCTATTTTCGTCAGCAAGTCTAAAATTTACCGCAACATTATATTCGTGACAAACATCACCTATTGCCGAAATTAACCAGGTTGCCAAACTGTCAGCATTACTCGCAATATTTGCGGTTATTGTTTCGTGCTTTTTATCACCCGAAATATCAGGAAGAATATCTTGCTCGAGTAATTTAACCTGCTGATAGTGAGCAAGTAATTTTTTACCAATAATGGTTGCTTCAATAGGCTGACTTCTAATTAATACTGGCTGTCCTATTGCTTGCTCTAAGCTCTTAATACGTTGAGAAACTGCTGATTGTGTAATTGCTAAAACAGACGCTGCTCGATCAAAATTTTGTTCGTCTAGCACCACGCTCAACGCGTGGAGAAGTTTATAATCTAGCATGACTTTTCGCTCCAAAAATTATAGTGATTAACTCACCACACACACATTAGCAAAACTTATCAAAGATAAAAAACATTAATTATATTTATGTACCAACATACGTTAGATTAGCCGCATTAACAAAACAGACAATCACTTTTTGGAGCAACAATGGTTTCCCCTCTTCTACAAGGCCTCTTTTTAGGCAGCAGTATGATTATTCCTCTTGGCGCGCAAAACTCGCACATACTTAACCATGGTATTAAAAGAAATCGTCATTTTTTGGCGGCCACCGTTTGCATGCTTTGTGATGTAATTCTTATTGCCATCGGCGTATTTGGCGGGGCTAAACTAATCGCTACTTCACCTTCGTTAGTTATAGCTATATCTTGGGGAGGAATATTATTTTTGTCTGGATATGCCTTTTTGTCTTTTCGCCAAGCCTGGCAAAATAATTATCAGAAAACGTCAGAAGAAGGAATAAAAATCAATAACAAACCATGGTTAGTTATTGTGTCTACACTCGCGGTTACACTGTTAAACCCACATGTTTACCTTGATACAGTATTAATTCTGGGTAGTGTTGGTGGCCAATTTGAAGGTAATGAAAAAGTCGCTTTTGCCGTTGGCACTATGCTGGCATCTATCCTTTGGTTTTATAGTTTAGCTGGAGCGGCAGCAAAAATGTCGCCTTGGTTAAGCAAAGCCAAAGTTAGAAGAAACATTGATATCATCGTTGGGCTAATAATGTGTGCAATTGCGGGTTCATTATTTAATAACTTATAACTAACTAGGCCAGCCTTTTCTGCCAATTACCGCCATGATATAGCGTGCAGTTTTCTTCGCTGTCGAGTTCAATTTGGTTTTTGGCATTTTTTAATTCTATGCCAACATCAGCAAGTTGATTAATAATTTGTAGCGCCAAACTATCTTTACTGCTTGATTTTAAATAGTGTGCAAGCTTGGCGTTACTATCAAAAACACATACAATTTTTAAGCTTTCCGGGAATTTATTAAAATTAACGGTATGCGTTAACCATTCAAAACCATCGATATCTTCTAACGCTGAATGACAAACTTGAGTTAGCGCTTTAACAATTTGATTATCTAATTTTTTATCTGATTTACGCATGTTATTTTAATATCTCTTCTTATACCAAATGTAATAAGTTATTGACCAATTTTAAGCGAGGATAAATTGTTCAAGAAAAAAGCGTTTGATTGATTATTTATCTCAATTGGTATTAGCTACTTTAAGGCTTGATTGCACCTACAAACTTAACAGGGCCTTTATACAGTAACTGTACTCAATTTTACAGTTTGTTTTTATCCGTGTTACTACTCGGCTCTTTAACAGCAGTTAAATCGATCATACAATTTAATTAGTTTTATTACCTAACCTGAACTTGGGATAATAAGTGCTTGATACGCAACTGAATCAAAATCTTAACTGGTAAAGTACATGCTATAGCAAGGTGAACATCACGAGTTCACACCATCAATGCTTCATTTTATGCCATTTCCAAGGCAAAACGTTGATGAATAGCAACAAGCTATTTATCGATGTTTTAACGCAGATATTGGATTAAAAGGAGTATTGAGCATGTGCTGCTTATCCTGAGTTAAGGTTTTCTATTTATTAGCAACTAGCCTGCCATAAATAATGTTAGAGATTTTCACCCATTTATTGAACAACATACAAGATTAATTATTCACTTACCATCGTATTTAACATTAAATTTATTCAACTATAAGTGAATAAAATCTTTAGGAAAACAGCATGTTTTCAGGCATAATTATTTAATCTTGATAAGGCAATTAACTGTTTAGGGGCAGACGATATAAGTGAATAATACCAAACTCACCCAAGACGAAAACCTATCGATTAAAGTTAGTTATCAGTTATTGCCTAATGATCATCAAAGACTTGATTTGTATTTCTCTCTACCTGTAGAAATGGGTATTGGTCCTAATACCTTGGCCGAAGAGCAATATTTTCATAGCAGTATTGAAAGCCACAGCGCTTATTATTCAGATCAGTTGCATTTACCCTTAGTTCGCAGCCGTTTTATCAGTCAAAAAAAAGGCGAACAGAGCGATTATCGCTTGAACCTTAACTTATTCTCTTACCAAATTTTAATTGCCTTAGATACCGATATAAAACAAACAATTAAAAAAAGAGAGAGTGAAAGCTTTTATCCTCAAGCTATTGTGCTAGCTGAACAAATATCGAGTTTATTGAAGAAACTGAGAAGGTACACGCCACCGGATAAAAAACTGAGCCCGTTTTTTGAAAATGCTGACAATTACCTGAGCTGGCAAGTTGAGCAGTCATTTTTAAAGCTATTATCTCGCGGGCCCAAAAGTAGCGATTTTACGACCGAGCGAAACTTTTTATTTGCATTATGTCGCAGCGAAAGTGAATACCGCGAAGCCAATCAATATAATTCAAAAACGACTTTAGATGATCCTAATCGAATAACCAATAAAATGCGTTTACTGCAAAGGTTAATTGAGTACGGCGTAGTACTTCAACAAGAAGTTAAAAGCCTTAATCAAAATTTAAAACGCATGGTAAGTGGCGCAGTAACTATGGTTATTATGGCCTTTGTCATGATGTTGGTGCTAAATGCGCGGGCTAACTTCACTGAAGTGACTATTGCCTTAGTCGCAACATTGGGTTTTATTTACGGTTTAAGGGAAATATTTAAAGATGATATTACCCGGGTGCTTTGGCGCAGTATTCAAAGAGGTTTACCTAAATGGAGAAACATTTATACCAATAGTGTCAACAAAGTTCGCATTGCAACTCAAACTATTTGGCTAGAGTACATTCGTGATAAAGATCTGCCAAAGCAAGTAGATAAGTTATTTCAAAATAGACGTCATCAAAATAAGCAAGCCGCGCAGTTACTACATTTTCGCAGTGATATTAAGGTTAATGCAAAAAGCTTTATGCCAGGCTACGATGAAATTCAACAGCGTATTTTCTTTAATCTTACGCCTTTTATTCGCTTTCTCAAAAAAGGTGAAGGTCGTTTGTATTCGCTTGACGGTAGTAAAATAACCAAACAAGCCGTAGAGCGTCGTTACCAAATTAATGTGGTTTTGATGCAAACGGATAAACAACACCTGCAAAAAATGCAACGCTATAAAATTACTTTAAATCGTTCAACAATCGTTAATATCGAAGCGATGAAAGCAGATGACGATGATTAAGCCTAATAAATACTCTTTTAATTGATAAGGTTTTTATCTGCTGAATTATTCGGTAGTTACCAAAGGTATTAAACGCCAATCGCCATGATATAGATTAAAACTATCACGCTTAGTAAAACCAATTAATGTTAAGTTGAAACGTTTAGCGGCTAATATTGCTAACTCAGAAGGCGCACCAACAGCAATTAACACACTAATACCCGCCATTACCGTTTTTTGCACTATTTCAAAACTTATACGACCACTGACTAAAATACTATATTGAGATTGGCAAGTATCACCCTGCATTAAACTCGCGCCTAGTAATTTATCTAAAGCATTATGACGACCAATATCTTCTTTAAGATCAATTAAAACACCCTGTTGATCAAATAAAGCTGCTGCATGAGAGCCACCAGTTTGTACAAATTGAGACTGTGCTGCACGCATCAACGTTGGCATTGCACAAATAACGTTAAAAGCTAACCAATGTTTGTGCTCAGATAAAACCGGAGGGTTTTTCATTTCCAATGACTTTAGCGATGTTGTACCACATAAGCCACAACTACTATAGGTTACTTGAAAGCGCTCAAGCGATTTAATATCTGGCACAACGCCAGCTTTGAGTTTAACTTGCCATTCATTCTCTGTATTTATCTGATCAGATGTTTGAGCTTCATCTTGAGATATTTCAGGCGAAATATTTTCTATTTGTTGAAAACATTGAATAATGCCTTCAGATTGCATTAAACCTATTATCAAAGCTTTATCGTGACCGGGTGTTCGCATCGTAATTGAAAAGAGTTTACTTTGATAAGCTTGCTCATCAGTTTGTTGCCACAATAAGCGTATTTGTAATGGCTGTTCGACAATGACTTGGTCTAGTTGCAACATTTTACCTTGCGCACTATATCGAAACTTTACTAGCTCTGCTGTGGCAAGCTTTAAATCTTGGTGTTGCTCTGTGGTTTTACTTTTGCTCATAGCATGATGAAACCTTGGTAAATTTAACTAACTTTAGCTGCATAATTTGCTAATAATTTATTCACTTGGGCCTTTGGGGTTTTAGCTAGCCGCTTAATGAGACTAAATGGAATGTCTGCTAGCCCATAGCGCACACTTATATCATTTAGCATAATTACCCATAGCTCGGCTGTCATTTGGGCATCAAATAATGCTCTATGAAAACTACCGTCAGCAGCAATATTTTTATAATTTATTAACGTGCCTAACTTATGATTAGGGGCATCTTGATAAATACGTCGTGATACTAATAAAGAGCAAGTAAACTCGCCAGGAACAACTCGTCCTAAACGTGCTAATTCAGCGTCGAGAAAACGGCTATCAAAAGAAGCGTTATGGGCTAATAAGTTACTTTCACCAATAAAGTCAGCAAAATCAGTCATTACTTTTGCACAAGGTGGTGCTACCGCTAACATCCTATTATTGATGCCGGTATAGTTTTCAATAAAACTATTTATGCGTCGACCCGGGTTCATTAAGGCTTGAAACTTATCGGTAATTATACCGTTTTCAAGCTTTACAGCGCCAATTTCAATAGCGCGATCACCTTGATCGGGAGATAAGCCTGTGGTTTCAAAATCGAGTACGACAATAGAATTAGCTAACACTAATGCATCCTTTAGAAATGGTAGAGCAAATAATGCCAAATTATCTCACAATAATTTAAATTACACATCACGGCAACAGTTCAAAGTTGCGATTAATAAGCACACCTTTTCATGATAAATAGTAAGCAAAGTAAAAAATTTAACTTATCTTAACTTATGTAAAATTAACAACCTAAGTCTAGGGTGTACCATTAGTCATTACATTATTATAATATCTCTTAATTGAATACCGAGGTTTTGATACCCGTAGTTTCATTATTAATTTCTTTAAGGTTCCTTATGATAGCTACCAACCAGCTAGCGTTATTTCTTGATGTTGTTCAGCAAGGCTCTTTTGCCAAAGCCGCAACATTACACGATATGGATAACTCATCGTTATCAAAGCAAATTAAAAAACTAGAAACGAGTTTAGGTGTTCAGTTACTGAATCGGTCTACCCGTTCTTTTTCGCTAACGCCTGCTGGAGAAGAAATTCTCGCTCAAACTCATTTGCTTATATCAACGCTAGACCAAATACAAAACATTGCTGATTCTTACCAAACCACACCTAAAGGTCATATTAGAATTGCCTCGTCAATTGCCTTTGGTCAAATGTATTTGCAACCGGCTATTTCTCGTTATATGAAAAAATTTCCGGAGGTAAAAATTACCCTGTCGTTAGATGATAAACGAAATGACATTATTGCCGATCACTTTGACTTGGCATTTCGAGTGGGCAAGCTTACTGAGTCAAATTTAATTGCAAAAAAAATCGCCAACACCAATTTTGCTCTTGTTGCCTCTAAAGACTTTGTTGCGCAATATGGCTACCCTAAAACGCCTGAAGAACTTATAGATTTACCCGCCGTTGTATACAGTAATGGCAACGTAACTTTAGATTTATTAAAGATGAGTGAGTCACCAAGCAGTGATATTTTTAATAATTACAAAATGAAAGGTAACTATAAAGTTAGCGACGTTAAATCAATTATTGACGCGGTACAACATGGTATAGGCTATACCTTGCTTGATCTTTTTAATTTAGAAAAACCGATCAGCGAGTTAAATTTAGTGCCGCTGTTAACAGACCACAAAATTTCAATGCTGGATACAGGTATTTACGCTATTTATCCACACCGAAAACAAACACCACTAATTACTGAGTTCATCAGTGAATTACAAAACTATATTGGTACCCCACCCTTTTGGGAAAGCCATATTCCTAATTACCATAATTTGTACCCATTAAAAAATACATAAGACTTATAGCGTTTTAAGCTTACGTTTAGCTTCATCTGTGTGCTTAAAAAACTGATAAGGGATATTTAATTTTTTATAACAACGTGATATTTGCTTTTCAATTAATGCGTTACAGGTTGATGTTTTAATAACAACGGCTGAGAAAGCTAAACTGTGATCAACTCTATATTTCAAGGTTTTACAAAGTGCTGCTTCCGCCTCAGGAGTAAAAATACTCTCAGCGTGCAAAATAATTATTTGATGCCACGTTTTATGTGTAAAATTAGGCACAAGCTTTTTTAACGCTTGATCAAGTTTCTCAATAATTTCAATATTAAACGGCCCCGACGCTTCGATAACAAGCTGCTCATCACTGTTTTTGATCACATAATTTCCGTGTGCTACAAATGACATATTTTCCTCCTCTACAAATTTTACAGATTGTATTAATACTATTTTTGGATGCTCAACGATTTATATGAACAGAGTAGAGCCGACAATTTAAGGTTTATTTTTCTACCTTAACAATTTTAGCGCCATGAAAATGCACCGTTTCACCTTGTAAAATTGCACTGCCGTACAGAAGGTTATTATTAAAATTAATATGCAAAGTTACATAGTCACCGTAACCCTCTTCAAACCACGCGGCTAAATATGTGTTATCAGCTACTTCAAATGCAGTGTAAGGAAATGGTCCCCACCACTTCTCTGGTTTTGAGCCCGTTAAGTATTGGTAACTTACCCCATCAGGTGCAAACTTCACATGATAAGAACGCCCACTGGTATAATTGTATGAAATAGCGGTGCCATCAAGTGCCCGTGTCGAAGGCTTCAAGTCATCAGCAAAAACATTATTTGCGCTTGTAATTAACCACACTACAAAAGCGAATTTATAAAATATTTTCATCATTAATCTCCTTAGTCTTTCCAAACGCGGTACCTAACTTCAAGCTTAACTGCAACACTAACCCCGCTATTAGATAAACTAAAAACCAAAGTCAGTGCCAATTAATATTCGTTACGGTTAGTAAAAATATCGCTAGCTTATACACTAAAATTCTTCAACAAAACTCATGTATTGCTTTAAGTCACCAACAACCGCTTCATTAAGTAGCGCACCGGTTTCAATGGCATAAGGTTGATTAAAGTGTATATCCCACAAGTCTGATTCTTTTCGCCAATGTTCATAAATAACTAATGTGTCGTCTTTTCCGTCAATTGTGTAGAGATCGAAAACTAAATTACCCTGCTCTTGTCGGGTGTTCTCTACGTGGCTTTCAAAGCGTGTTAACAATTGCTGGCGATATGCAGGTTTAATATCAAAAATAAAGAATACAGAGAATACATCGTCAGCTTCGTGCACTTTTTTAGTGTTACTTTCGTGTAAAGGTGTAGGTGCTGTGTTGTTAAGCACCATTACTGTTGGAGCTGCTTTTGAAGCACTTTCTAGCATGCCTAAAACATTTTTTACATAGCTTTGTTCTGCATGATAGTCTAAAGCAGCTTGGTCTTGAAAACGCTCATAAGCGAAGAAAACACCCGCTTGATTTTTATCTTGAAATAAGCGTAATTCTAAACAACCTTGCTCACTTTCTGCACCTTGCTTATCAACAACAAGCGCTGCTTTAAATGTTTCAATTTGCTCAGGTTTAATATCAAACTTTACGATTTGTGTGATCATGTTAATGTCCAACTCTATAATTTATTGAAAACATTAAGACCTCAATAATAGATCTTAATGTAAAACAGACTAGTTATACTTCAGTTAAAATAGTTTCATAAGGTAATCGAGATTTAGGTAACGCCGCATTAAAGTCATTTTTTGCATCGCTATAACCAAGGGTTACAATAAATAAACTTGAAAAGCCCTTTTCTGTTAAGCCAAATTCTTTATCGAGTACACCAGTATCAATTCCTTCCATAGGAGTAGCGTCAATACCGAGTGCAGAAACACCAAGTAAAAACTGTCCTAAATTTAGGTAAACTTGCTTATCCATCCAATGTTTTACATCGTTAAGCTGACCTTTGTGCAAATCAATAAACATTTTTCGTCCTGCATCCATACCCGCACGAAATGTTTCAGGGTCACCAGCAAATCGGCCATCAGTTTCTTCTTGAGCTAGCAGTGCTTTTAAATGTTCTTCATCAGCTTCTAAACGACTCGCAAATACAATGACATTTGAAGCATTATGAATTGAAGGACTATTAAACGGATAAAGCTCATCGGTAGACTTTGCTATTCTGCTTTTGCCTTCGGCTGTTGATGCCATGACAAAATGCCAAGGCTGAAGATTAACGCTTGAAGGACTAAATCTTAGTAAAGCTTTAACTTTATCAATATCTTCAGCTGATATTTTTTTGCTTGCGTCATAAGCTTTAACGGTTTTTCTTTTTTGACTGTAATAGGTAATGTCGTTATTCATTCTAAACCTCGGTAAATTTATATTTTGAGAAGCTTTCGGTTAAAAAAGTTAACTAAAGTGTCATTAAAAACCCGCTAAAACAATTTTGCCTTTCGCTTTGCCTGACTCTAAAAATTGATGCGCTTTACGTAAATTTTCAGCGTTAATAGTGCCAAAGTTTTCGCCTAACGTTGTTTTGATTTTTCCAGCGTCAATCAAGTTAGCCACTTCATTAAGTAAATCATGTTGTGCTTGCATATCAGGTGTTTGAAACAATGAACGTGTAAACATAAGCTCCCAATGTACAGAAATGGCTTTGGCTTTAAATGGCATAATATCGAGCACTTCAGGATCATCAATCAAACCAAATTTGCCTTGAGGTTTAATAACTTTCTCTATTTCCACAAGGTGTGAATCGGTATTATTTAAACTCACGACATAATCAACTTGCGCTAAGTTTTGTTCGCTAAATTCATCGCTTAATTTGTTACGGTGGTTAACGATATGGTCAGCACCTAAGTCTTGTAACCAAGCAATAGTTTCAGGGCGAGAAGCCGATGCAATAATAGTTAAATCCGTTAATTGCTTAAGTAATTGCACCATGATTGAACCAACACCACCGGCAGCACCAATGACTAAAATACTTTTAGCACTGTCGTTTTTAGATACTTCTAAGCGATCAAACAACATTTCCCAAGCCGTTAGCGTTGTTAAAGGTAACGCTGCTGCATCACTAAAAGATAATGATTTAGGCATTGCGCCCACTATACGTTCATCAACTAGTTGCATTTCTGCATTACTACCAGAACGAGTTAGGTCACCGGCATACCAAACTTTATCGCCAGGTTGAAATAACGTCACTTTATCGCCTACGGCTTTTACAATGCCCGTAGCATCCCAACCAATGACTTTCCATTCATCTTCTGGAGCTGGAGTGCTAGCTCTAATTTTATAATCTACCGGGTTAACAGAAATGGCTTTTACTTCAACTAAAATGTCGTGCCCTGTTGCAACGGGTTGTGTAAGTTCAATATCTTGTAATGAGTTTTTATCTTCAATTGGTAAGTTTTTTTGGTATGCAATAGCTTTCATGTTGTTCTCTCGTGGTTCGTTTTAATGCGGTTATTATGACGGTCTGATTTATAAAATAAATGGTCAAAAAATCAAATTATTATGGACAATATATTCCACAATAAAAGTAAAGCTCTCAATCTGCTTTACTTAGTCATGCTTTAGTTAGGTATGCTTTTAAGTAAGCTATATACTCAAAACTATTGAATAAGACCTTTATAAGGTCTGCGGCTACAATATTCAAAACGATATATATGCTCAATTTCACCTCTCCAATCACGCTTACCGGGCGACTCTAACTAAATGTGGCGTTAATTAATTTTACAGTTCTTTCAATTATGGAATAAAAACTCCACAGCATTTGGACTATTCCACTCTTTTTTAAGCTCGATAAATTAATCATAATGATCATCATTAATTTTAAGAGGATTTATAAAATGAAAATATTAAAAACAGGTTTAGGATTTTTACTGAGCTTTAGTCTATTAAGTAGTAGCCTAGTTGCTAAAGAGCTTGTTAAAAATGAACCTTACCTTGAGCTAGAGCAGGCCGCAGCAGGTATTGCATATACTTCAGACAAGCGCCTTTTTATAACTTACCATCCTTTTTATAATCCAAAAATTAAAGTAGCAGAGCGCTTAAATAATGGTGATATTGTTCCGTTTCCAAGTGCTGAGATGCAAACAGCTTATAAAGCAGATGGTAGTTTAAAAAATCCAGGTGATTACTTAAATTGGGTATTAAGTAGCCGAACTGATGGCAAAGGTACACTGTGGATTTTAGATTCTGGCCAAGCAGAGCCTAGAATTACACCTAAACTTGTTGCTTGGGATTTAAAGAAAAATCAGCTTAAAAAAGTTATTTATTTACCAGAAGGCGTTACGTTAAAGGAGTCACAACATAACGATTTTGCTATTTCCACCAAACATAATCTCATTGTTATTTCTGATGAAGGAATAGCTACCGGCCCTACAGGTGATAAAGCGGCACTCGTTGTAATTAACACCGAAACAGGTTTAAGTCGTCGTGTTTTACAAGGCAACCACAGTGTAATGCCCAATATGAAAATGCCAATGTTGATGGATAAAAACACTCCGTTTGAAAAATCAGTTGATTTATTTATTGGCGTTGACGGCATCGCATTAGACAAACAGCAGCAATGGTTATATTTTACCACCGTAAACCATACTAAGGTCTACAGAATTGGTATCGCCGAATTAGCTGACTTTTCACAAAGCAGTGCAACGCTTGCGGCCAAAGTCGAAGAATATGCTGATAAGCCAATGAACGGTGGTTTAACCATTGACTCAGCAGGTAATCTTTATTTATGTGAAATTGGTACGCGCACTATTGGTGTAATTCCTGCTGATACACGACAATATAAAGAGTTTACATCAAATGAAAATATGGTGTGGCCTGACGGTTTAAATGCGGGCCCTGATGGTTTTTTATATACCTCGGCAGCACAAGTTTCGTTATCTCCTGCTTTTAATAACGGCAAAGCACTTAATAAATCACCTTATATAATTTACCGCTTCAAGCCTTTAGCCAAGCCATTAATGGGTCGTTAATTCAGTACTTCCCTTTCACTAAACTTTACTTGGTAGCAAAACATAGTTTTATTTAAAACAGTCTGCATAATAATGTAGGCTGTATTAAACTATTTTAAAGATTATTAAGCTCATCTGACTACATCTATAATGCTTTATTTATCATGCATTCAATTTTTTAACATTACCTAACCCTTGATCTAAAAGGCGAAGTTGATTAGTTTTATAAAGATACTTTTCAGCGCTTCATAAATCAGTCAGCCTTTAATAGGTAAAGGGAAGTAAAATGGAACCACTTAATATCTTAGTAACTCAACTTCGCGAAATAGCGCGAGGTGCGATTGAAGTAATGCCACAACTATTAATAGCTTTAGTTATAGTATTGATAACGTACGCGTTTGCCAAATTAGCCAGAAGCATTGCAAAGCGTATACTACAAAAAACCAAACTTCGTAAAAGCCTGATTAATCTATTAATACTTTTCTCCTCTATTACTATTTGGATTATTGGTTTGATGATTGCAGCCATTATTGCTTTTCCTGACTTAACTCCAACTAAAATGCTGGCGGGTTTAGGTATTGGATCGGTTGCCATTGGTTTTGCTTTTAAAGATATTTTTGAAAACTTTTTAGCCGGTATTATTATCTTGCTGCGTAAGGAAATGCGCATAAATGATTTTATCGCCTGTGAAGGCTATGAAGGAACTGTTGAATCTATACTGGTGCGTGAAACACATATTCGTCAACCTGATGGTGAATTGGTGATACTGCCAAATAGTATGCTTTTTAAAAATCCATTAACCATCAGAACGGATATCGCCCAAAGAAGAACCACCATTATTTGTGGCATTGCTTACGGTGAAAATGTAGATGAAGCAAGGTCAGTCATTAAACAAGCGGTAACAGACTGTAAAACTGTGATCACTGATTCTCGACCGGTACAAATATTCGCCAATGAATTCGCAGATTCTTCAATAAATTTTGAAGTGACTTGGTGGACAGGTTCGAAGCCAATAAACATTAGAGAATCGAGAGACGAAGTAATAGCAGCGGTTAAAGCAGCCTTAGATAAGTCAGGTATTGAAATACCATTTCCTTATAGAACGCTTACCTTTAATCAGCCGCTTCAAGTTAAGACAGATCTTAACAATAATGAGACGGATGATTAGCTAAAGTTAAAGTACATTCAAGAGTTGTTCTTAGCTTCTAGCAACTTTATTTGCGCGGCTATTTCTTCGGCTTCAGCGGTGATCATTGAATAACCTTTAATATTACCGTTTCTTTGAGCATGCATTGCAAGTGCTAACTTGGCTTCGTAGCGCTTATTTAATTTTTTTAAAGGATCTGACTTAAATATTGAAAACATAATAAATGACCAATAAGTTAACTTATGAAGGATATACGAAGTAAATGGCATTTAAGATTTTATTTCAACACAGATTTTTATAAAAATCTTTATCTATAAACTAACTGTAAATATATTTCGTTTATGTACTTGTATCAATCAAAGTAAAAAATTCGATTACTTTACAGTTTCCAATAAAATACTTTAATTGAGAAAATAGCATCATTATTTAATGCTATCGGTATACAAATTATTTAGGGTTATCGGTATAGTATAAAGCTAACTATTTAATACAAAAAATATATGTTACTCATACTTAGTCTTTGCACATTTATTATACTTATTTTTACTTTGCTGCCATTATCACGACATCCATATTGGATTATCAGGGGCATGGATTTTCCACGTTTACAGTTTATGTTATTTGCCGCTGCGCTGGTAATTGCACAGTTACTTTTATTAGATAGAGCAGCAATAAGTACTCAGGCATTAATTCTTGCTACTTCAGCTTGTTTACTATGGCAATTATGGTGGATATTGCCATTTACACCGTTGTGGCGTAAAGAGGTTAAATCTTCAAATGATTACGCTACTGAAAAGCAGCTAAGCATACTCACTTCGAATGTATTCACCCCAAACCGTAACGCTAAAGCTTTAATTAACTTGGTCAATCATTACAAACCAGATGTTTTAGTTACCTTAGAATCCGATCAGTGGTGGCAAGATCAGCTCGAAGCAATAGAAGCTGACATGCCTTATAGCGTTAAATGCCCACTCGATAACTTGTACGGCATGCATGTTTATTCTCGACTTCCATTAGATGAACAAGAAATATCTTACTTGGTTGAGCAAGACGTGCCTTCGATACATGTTTGCTTAACACTTCGAACTGGCGATAAAGTGCGTGCTCATTTTCTTCACCCTGCTCCACCTAGTCCAACAGAGAATCCAGAGTCATCAGAGCGTGATGCAGAATTAGTTATAGTTGCTAAAAGTGTTGCTGACAGTAATCAACCTGTGATTGTTACCGGCGACCTTAACGACGTTGCTTGGTCGGCAACCACACGACTATTTCGTAAAATTAGTGGCTTGTTAGATCCCCGTGTTGGTCGTGGCGCATTTAACACTTTTCATGTCGCTTACCCTATTGCGCGTTGGCCGTTAGACCATTTATTTCACAGCTCACATTTTACGTTGCGTGATATTAAGCGTTTACCGTCTATTGACTCTGATCACTTTCCTTTGTTAACTCGCTTGGTTTTTGCATCACCCAATGGGAATAATCAGCAAGGTATTAAACCTGAGGCTGAAGAAAAAGCTTGGTCAGAAAAAATCACTAATAACCAACAAGTAAGTAAAAGTGATGTTCCAACGCCGGCTGAATAGCAAAAGTAAGACAGTGTAGATATTAGTGACTGTACTGACAGGGTTTAACAAAAATGTAGTAAAAATGTAGTAATAGCGGCTTAATTATTTACCGGTTGATTTTTAATGGGAAAGTGAAAAAGCAGAATAGTTAAATTAAATTGCTATGATAAAAAAAGCTTAGTATTTCGACTAAGCTTTTTATTTTCAGCGTATTATTTTCACTAGATACTTACATTTGCTTATCAATACGCACTGTATCGTTGGCAAGATAAACCATTCTAACCGCATCTTTACGTTGAAATAACATACGATGATCTAAGTCTTGTATCACCATATATTCATCTCCGTTATCTACTTTTATCATAAGCTCAACTAACAACAGGGTCTCTTCATGATATTGTGGATTCTTGTCATGAGCGATAGAACCGCCGATAATCGCACCTAATATCGTTGCAACACCTCGGCCACTGCCACTGCCAAATTGATTACCTATAGCGCCGCCAATTAATGCTCCACCAAAGGTTTTCCAACCCGAGTTTTTATCCTGGATTAATTCACGTTCGGTAATGTTGCGCACAGATAACACTTGCCCAAATAACACTTTTTCAACCGGTACTGCTTTGTTGCGCTCATAATCAGCATTCGCCATTGGAATTAATGCCAACCAACAAATTATCGTTATATAGATTGCTTTCATTTCGCTCACCTTTTTACTTGAAAAATTGTATTTGAAAAGTAGCTTCGCTAAAGCTGCCATTTACCAACCTACGGACTCTTTCGCTTTCGTTTTACGTATTTCGGTCTCGTCTGCCCATTCAACTAAACCACTTTCAAGGTCCATTAAACGTAAGGTAAATTTATAGTAAACATCGGTTTTATCTTGATTACTTTTTACAATGCTCGATAAGTTACCGTACAACATATATTGAGCGCCAATTTGACGACCAAACTGTGTCGCTTTGCTTGGATCTACCATACCGCCATCGTGTTGAAATTTAAGTTGCTCGCGTGCTGCTTCTACTCGGCCCATATCAACAAAACGAAACTTACCTGAACGTAAAAGCTTAGTAGAAATAGAGTCAGTAATTGACTCAGTATCGATATGCTCACTGGTTTTGTTTTTTAAGCGTTCTACAAACATTACCGGACGTGTATTTTGCGTTAATGTGCCAACAACCGGTGACAAAAACAACGAATCGGTCATTTGAGCCGCTACTTTTTGTAAATCTGTTGAACCAAAATTAATATCAGTTGTTTCTACTGCGGTAGCATCACCATAGCGAACAACAGATTTATTAGCACAACCCGCTGCAAATACAAGGGTCAAGCCGAGAGTGGTTACTAGTGCTAATTTATTCATAATACTATTCCTTAACAATTAATATTCGTATGCTTTTTCGGGGATTTCGCGAACATAAACACTAAAAGTGCTGACCTTAGTATTCGGGGCTAATCCTCGCAAAGTTGTAGATTGTTTACCATGTAATTCCACCGGAACCCATGGTGTTTTTCCAGCTTCAATAACAAAGCCTGCTTCGTCAAACCAGTTGAAATGATATTGTAATTTCTGTGATTTCTCATAACGACTAGTTAACGTTAAGTTTATTTCGAGTAAGTCATTTGATTTACGTGATTTTACGTCGCTGATAAATAACCGCTTTGCTAAATCAGCATTATGTACTTCAAGATGCTTACTAAAGTCATCACCTTGTGTCATCGCACTAGTACCAGTACCTGCAGTTACGGGTGGGGTTTTATTGGCACAACCTGCTATAACCATAGTGCTGAGCAATATCATCGCTAAACTGCTGGTAACTTTTTTACTCGTACTTGTAGTAATCTTGCTGTTAAACATATTACCTCCTAAATCATGTCTCATTGAAACAAATTATAAATTAACGCTTTGATAGTCAATATGACGACCAATAGCTGAAAGACTAATTAAGCTAATTCTATTGGGTTGAACATCAATCTCAATAGATTTTTGTTGTCCATCTAGCTGTATTTGCAAGACCTGTTTACCCGAAGCAGTATTGAAACGAATGATATCAACTTGATCAGGCAAGGTACTCCAACTGCGCGTATCTGCTTTTTCAGAAGCAATATTATATATACTCGCTAAAATGTTACCTACATCGCCTGCTTCACGACTAAGTTTTTGGCGCACTTGCTCTTTGGCAACTACGCGCACGACTTGTCGGGTTAACAATGACGGTAGCTGATCTTTTAAATCCTTCGCTGCTAGTGACTGAATACGTACAATTTCATTACTTTGAAACGTTTGTCCTGCATTCTGTAGTGTCAATTTATTGTGCTGTATTAAAGCACCTTCATATACTGGTAAAGAAAAGCTAAAAAACTTCAAGCCGTTATTGCTTCGACCTACTGGCAAGTTTAAACCAACATCTTGTTTACTGTTTACTATGTCTCGTTCCACAAGTACAACAACGCTACCTTGCCCTGATAATGTTTTTTCTTGATACTTGCCAAAACGTTGTTGAAAAGCGATTAAATCGTCTTGCATACCCAGTTTACTAGCTAATCTTAAAACATCTTGTTGCAAGTAGGGATTATCAGGATAAATTTCTATCGCGCGCTTAAAGTCGATATAGGCATCATTTAATTCACCACTGGCCTCATACAAAATCCCAGAAAGATAAAAAGTAAAAGCATTTTGAAAGCCATTTTTTACTTTCCCAATAGCTCTGTCCATATTGGGGTAGCCACCTTGCAAGCTGTCGGTGCTCATACCTGAATTATTTAGCTCATTTTGGGCTTTATATATTTCTTCTTTATAAACATTAAGCGCCGTTTCTTGTACTAAATTTGCACGACGTATTTCAACTAACGCACCAGACAAATCATGCTGAAATAAATAATTTAACGCTTGGTAACTATGTAACATGCCCTGTTCGTAATAAGGTACTTCATATGAGGTAGCATTGTCATTACTGACTACGGCGCCTAATTTCTCGATACCTTTACTGACTTGAATTTTTGCTTTGTTACGTTGTGCTTCTATCTCAGTATATGCCTGAGCAAATGTTTGCTGGCTGGCAGACCAATTATGCGCTAAAAACTCTAATCGCCCTCTTTCGAGTAAACTTAATATATAGGTATTATTACTTTGATCGCGTTCGTTTAGTTGGCTTTTTGCTTTTACGAAGTCGCCTTGAAGCATTGCCGCTTTTACGGGTTTCATTTGGCTATTGTAGCCCTGAAATAAATCGTTGAGCTGAAAAGTTGCACAACCTGATATAACAATAAGAAGTAAGATCAATAAGGTTCGCTTTAAAAGGCAATTCAACATTAAATTAATTAATTTCCTTAAATTATGGTTTCGCACTTTAAACGTTTAACAATACCTGTGAAGGTATTCGAATGTTTAATTATACATACTCTGCCAAACGGTTTGAATATTTAAACTGCATTCAATCAATATACCGTTAGAAGTGCAAGTGGCTTGATTGAGTAATAACGAACAATTAGGGGGTTGAATAAAACGCAGAAGTTTAGCTAGTAGAGCATTCGAAGGTCATCAATAAAATTTGTCAGCATAGGATAAAGTAAGCTTATTTAGAGGGAGAAGCCATAGTTACTTTGTGAAAAATTTAAGTATTATTTTTATTAACTTGATTTGAGTAAACAGTAAACAACAAACAGTGTTCTAAATGACTATTCATTGTTTACTCGCCTTACCTACCTAATAATTTAAAATAGAGACTAGAGAAAATAAGCTGCTAATCTAAAAAATCAATCATTCATAAGCATTAATTAGCTGTTAACGTTGGTAACTAACTTGCTGTTATAAACCTACGTTTTAACCAGTAATCAAGGCTGACATAGCGACCACCACCGATAAAGAATAGCGCTAGAAGCATAATAAAATATGTTGCAGCAAACTCAATACCGTTATTTAAAATCGTGATATTTCCGCTACTAGTAAGCCATTCGTAATTACCATGCTCTTGTAAAATAGAAATAATCATCTCTTTCTTTTCAACAGAGGCCTCTACGCGTTCATTTGCAAACGGCGCGTTAGCATCGGCAATAGCTTGCCAACCGTATTGTCCGTGTACAGATGTCATGGCGATAATCATGGTAAACATCATGGGAATAGCCATTAAGCGCACGCCTAATCCTAACAATAATGCAATAGCTCCAATAGCTTCAGCACCTATCGCTAATATCGCAAGAATAAATGGAAAGGGTAAACCTAGCCCCCAATCATCATTACCAAACCATTGTACAATATTATCAAAGCCGTCTATTTTTGTCGTACCTGCCATCCAAAATATAGGCACTAAATATAGACGTAATAGTAAAGGAGCAAGAAAATCCAACTTTTTAGTTGAATTTAATATGTCATAACTTTTCTTAATAAATGCTTTTATCATATCTATTCCTGTTTGCTTTAGTTGTTTATTGGGAACTCTTTAAATTGACCCGATAAGTGACTTTGCCATTTCAAAAAAATTGAAAAAGCTAGTTTTAAAGCTTTACATAGCGAAGGAAGTGGCCATTAGCCTTTATAGTATAGATTAAAGTATTTCAATTTCAGCTAAAGCTTGCGTAAATTCAGGAAGTTCTAGTTCAAAACAGTCTTCATTTTCTTGCCAATTAAGGCCAATAATAACGCCATCTTCGAGTAGGTCTTCAACCCAAAACTCCATCCAATCAGCAACAGATATAGCAGCAGGCACATAGTCTGCCCATTCTTCCACGCAATGGCTTTTCGCTAATGCTTCGGTTGACCAAAGCGGCATAACTTCTGTATTTTCAAAATTTACTGAGTCAAGTACCACCCAATCTTCGCTATTTTTATCTTGCAGAGCCCAAAGCTCTTGTGTGTCTTTAACTTGCTGCAAAAATGATTTTAATGTTGTATCTGTGCTCATTGATTTTATTACCTTAATAACGTTTTCGATATTATACGTGAATTATAATGCTAGCGGCTAGCATGTTGTTACACTGATATGCTGTTCAGGTATTGCTGACATTAATCGCGATAAATTAGCTTGTGAGTTTTGAGGTGCTAACCAGGCGTTTATGTTGTCAGGTAAAATAAATACCGGCATACGATGATGATACTGCTCGCACAACGGGTTCGGTTTAGTGGTTAATGTTACCACTTGAGGCTGAATATTATCGCCATAATAACTCACACCTGCCATGTACAGAGGAAGATCCTGTGAATGGCTAAAATAATATTTTTGTTTTTTAATACCCTCTTTTCGCCACTCATACCAACCGCTAACAGGGACTAAACATCGATGTGCAGCAAAAGCTTTCGCAAAGGTAGGTTTAATGGCAACGGTTTCGCTTTGCGCATTTATTAATAAACGTTTCGACCACGAAGGCTGAATACCCCACTGCATATTGACTTGGTTAAAGTGCTCATTGTTTTGCACTATGGTAGATAGCGACTCGCTTGGACATAAATTATCATTACTTTCGCTTTGAAAGTTTACGCCTATAGTGTCGCTAACTATTTTGCATAACGAAGTGTTAATAATGTTAAGCCTGCCACACATAAAATTTTCCTTAAATGCAATACTTACTGCAATGTGAATTAGCGACTAAAGCGTAATGAAAAGTGCTTATTCTTTTATAGTTCACCCTACTTTTAATTTTTCAATTAAGCTTTAATACAATTATGTTATTGATATAAATTAGAGTATACCTATTAAATAAGTCATCTGTTAAGCTGCAACGATAAGATAGATAAAGAACAGATAATTCATTGAAAATTGAAATTATAAATAACATTTCAGATATTGCTGAACAAGATTGGCAACGACTTAATACTCAACCGTCAGTATTCTCAAATTATCAATTTTTTCAGTGCTTAGAAAGCAGTGGTTCAGTATCTGCTGCTCAGGGCTGGCAACCTCATCATTTACAATTGCGAAATAACAAGAGTAATCAAGTTAATGCGCTATTGCCCATGTACGTTAAGTCGCATTCATGGGGAGAATATGTTTTTGATTGGGCATGGGCCGATGCCTACCAACAGCATAATATTCCCTATTACCCTAAATTAGTTGCTACTGCACCTTTTACACCCGTTACCAGTAATAAACTTTTGTCTGATGAAATTGTACTTGCAGACACCTTTGATATATTGACTCAGCTTTGTCAGCAGCAGTCATTAAATAGCTGGCACCTGCTGTATTGCTCGCCTACCGAACATAAAGCAGAAAATGTTTATCAACGTAATACCGTACAGTTTCATTGGCTTAATCATAACTATCGAGATTTTGAAGATTTTCTATCGCGCTTTACGGCCAGAAAAAGAAAAAACACCCGTAAAGAGCGTCTTTCAATCAGCCAACAAAAAATCAACGTCAGACGCGTGCTAGGTAAAGATATCAGTAAAGAAGAGTTAGATTTCTTCTACTTAACTTATCAATTAACTTATGTAAGACGGGGACATACGCCGCATTTATCTTTTGAGTTTTTTCAAGCAATTATAGAAAAGTTACCTGAGAACATATTGTTAATTATTGCCCAATGCAATGGCGAAGACGTTGCCTGTGCTTGGTTCTTTTTTGACGAGCAAACGTTATATGGCCGTTACTGGGGTTGCACCAAATCGTACAACAACTTGCATTTTGAATTGTGCTACTACCAAGGGATAGAATTCTGCATAGAGAACAAACTCGCCTTATTCCACCCAGGCACACAAGGTGAGCATAAAATACAACGTGGTTTTGAACCAAAGCTCACCACATCTTATCATTGGATTAAACATGACGGATTTAGACCTGCAATTAAAGCCTTTTGTTTACAAGAACAACAGCAAATGCGAGTTTATCAAGCGCAGTGTATAGCGTTACTTCCATTTAATTCAAACGATGAAAATAGATAATAACCTATAACAATAGATAACAACGCCACAGATAAAATGAATAACAATTTGCACATTAAATTTAATAAAACTTTGAGCATAAAATCATGAATAAACCTTTCTCACAAGCATGTGAAAATAATAAATCACCGATACTCGCCCTATTAACTCAAGCCTTGAGTAAATGTAAGACCGTATTAGAAGTTGGCTCTGGCACTGGACAACATGCGGTATATTTTGCGCCAAATATGACATGGTTAAGCTGGCAAACCAGTGACATACTTATAAATCATCAAGGTATTAGTCAATGGTTACAGGAGTATCCTGCCGGGAATTTACTCTCGCCCATTGAGCTTGATCTTAACCACCCATGGCCCATTGAAAAAGTTGACGCTATTTACACCGCTAATACATTACACATTGTCAGTTGGTCATTAGTGCAAGCCTTCTTTCAAGGCGTATCACAACATTTAAACCTGCAAGGTAAACTCTGTATTTATGGCCCTTTTAATTATCAAGGCCGATACAGTAGTGAAAGTAATGCCAGTTTTGACATTTGGCTTAAGGAGCGTGATAACGAAAGTGCCATTCGCGATTTTGAAGCTATAGTAGCACTTGCTGAACAAGCGGGTTTGACGCTAGAAAATGATCACACCATGCCGGCTAATAATCGTTTACTGGAATTTTCAAAAGCAAACTAGAGTAGATATTTATTAAAATAATACCGTAGAAATGAAAATGCGCTAATAAAAAATTAGCGCATTATTAATACTTTATAGTTACCCTCAAAACTCAAAAGCAAACCAAACATATAAAGACAAATCAATTGCTTAAAATTAAACCGGCTATTGAAAACAAGCCTGAATAAATACCTAAGCTTACATATCTAGTCTGGAGTCTTTACCGTAATTTCAATGGCTTTAGCATCGCCGGCCAACCATTTTTGTAAATACACACTCCCTACAGCTTCAGCTTTACCGGGCTCTGGCACTTCTTTGAAACGGATACTATTTTTGTTTTCTTTTTCAAAAACAAGTTTCACATTAACTTCTGGCATTATATTGTCCTGTACTTTGACTTTCGCTGTGTAGGTTAATTATTACTATTTCTTAAGCTAAGTCTAAACGCGCAACTAACCACGAAGCAATATCACGAATTTCCGTTGGATGAACACTATGCGCCATCGGGTATGTTTTCCAAGTTACTGGATAGTTTTTCTCATTTAATAATTTATTCGCCATTTTACCTGCACTTAATGGCACTACATCGTCGTTTTCACCATGAAGTTGCAAAATACTGGTATTGCTATTAGCTTCGCTTAGTTGTTCTGGCAAGGCATCGGCATTGGGTAAGTAGCATGAAAGCGCCATAACGCCAGCAAGCTTTTCAGGATAACGTAAACCCGTAAACATACTAACCACACCACCTTGACTAAAGCCGGCTAAAACAATACGACTTGCCGGAATACCCGCTGAAATTTGCTCAGCAATTAAAGCATGTACTTTAACTTCAGACTCAAGCACACCTTGCATATCAGCACGGTTATGCAAATCCATACTTTTAATGTCGTACCATGAACGCATTACATAACCTTGGTTAATGGTTACTGGTTGCTCTGGTGCATGTGGAAAAATAAAACGTACGGCATGATTTTTAGGTAAACCTAGCTCTGGCACAATGGGTGAAAATCCAGCGCCTGAGTCACCTAAGCCGTGTAACCAAATAACACAGGCGGTAGCAGGTAAAGTTGGTTCGATGGTAATTCGTTCTAATGGGGCAGCAGACATGCTTCTCTCTTTATAATGGTTACAGTAAAAAATGCCGATATCATAACGTGTATAACGCACAATTAAAATATCCGCTAAGGTGAGAAAATAACAATACTACCTTAAGCTATTTTCAGCTGTTGGTTTTATTCTGCGAATTTGATTGAAACTATGACTTAACACTCATAAAGTAGTTAGCCTAAGCTTGTTTACACTTCGGATAAATTCGAACTAAAACAAAGCCAAAACAAATTTATTAAGGCAGAGACCAAATAAAAACAATGACATTAACCAAGAAGGTTTACCTAAGCGTCGCCCTATTATTTAGCTTATTTATTATCGCTTTTATGACGGTTTACATTGCCCGTGTAGCGATAGTAAAAAACATTTCACAAGAGCAACTAGCGCTATATCAGGCTAATATTTCGTGTCTTGATTTTACCATCGCCAAAGACTTAACACTGAACATAAAAAAGCTATGTTTAAAAACTCCGCAAGCTGATTTCGAACTCAACACGGTTAAAGTAAAGTTAGACCTAACTGCTGAGCAAAAAATTAAACATGTAGAGATTAGGTCTATGTCAATCGATGCTAACACAGCCCTACTCGATGCATTTAAAGAACAACCAGAGGAAAACACCCCGTTAAGTGCTGCACAACAACTTAATATTACCCTTACAAAACTGTCACAGCTTCAGCTACCTTTTACCCTTAATATTAATGAGTATCATTATTCACCATTTAACAACAAAAGTAATAGCTATAGCGGTAAGTTTTCAGCTACCAACACCAACTTGCAATTAGCCTTAAAAAACCCGCAGCAAAAAACAGTTTTTAGCGCTAACATTTTCGAGCTTAAAAACAAGCAATTTAAAGCTGAAATTATTAGTGATTTAGCCCCATTAAAAAGCTTTATTTTATCGCATCAACTTCCCTTGCAAGCATCATTGTTAGATACCTTGGCATTAACGACTTTTGAAGGTTCATTTCAAAGCGATGTAGATTATGACGCAGGAAACTTATCGATTATAAGTCAGCTAAATAATGTAGCGATTTTATCGACTAAAGGCATTCAAACTAGCGGGCCGTTTGCGTTAGGCGGTGCGCTTAATATACATAGCCAAATAACGCTGCCTCCCATTAGCTTATTATCTGCTAATAACGAAGTAACAAATAAAGCTGCTATTGTTGATCTTGAATTTAAAAAGCAGAACCGTTTACAGCTTAAGTTTAGCCATCATCATTTGCTGGATTATTTAAAGCAAGAATCGTTTTCAAATGAACTTACCACGCTTTTATCTGACAACTCCTTTGAACAAATAGTAGCAACCCCAGAGGGCAAGTTAACTTACAACCTGAACAATCATAAAATATCCTTGACGACGTTAATGCTAGCAGCAACAAACGACAAGCAAAAACATCAACTTGCTTTAAACAATATTAAAATAGATATAGAGCACTTTCTAAGACATAAAAACCTACAAAAATCACTTCACCAAAATGAAATGGATGAAACTAAAAACGCGGTTTACTTAGACTTTAAACTTAACAGTCCTTTGATTATTAATGCACTGAAAAACTATAGCCATTCTCCAGTCGAGTTAATATTACAAGGATCTTTTGAACAAGACTCACTAAAAAGCAAAATACACTTTGATGAAAGCTCCACCATAACAGGTAATAATATCATTGGATTTAGCGCCGAAAAAACAACAGATAAAAATCGACTTGCGATTAAACAAGTTACCACAAAAGTACAAGGTGATATTAAATTACCAACCCAAATAAAAAGTAGCACTGGTGTTCAAAGAAGTAAGCCCGTAACTCTCCAAGCGCCTATTAGCTTGAATTTAAACCTTAATACTACGGCTAAAAAATTACGCTATGCCAATATTGCCGAAATAAAAACGCTATCATTAAGTAGCGGTATTACTGGGAGTTTTGACGATATTAAATTACAGACTTCAATTATTGCTGACAGTCTACTCTTGGGTGAGTTGAAGGTATCTGGCGCGGTAGAAAAACCGAAAATTTCGCTCGCAGTAAATCAACTACCCCTAACAGACTTACTCGCGCTTAATATTAAATTACCGACAGAAATTAATTTAGTGGCGGGTACATTAAGTTATAGTGTGATCGGTCAAATTATTGATTTAAATAATTTTCAAGACTCCACATTCGAGCTATCTTTATATGTATCATCACTTAGTGGCGAAGTAGCCGACATTTGGATACAAGAATTAAACTGGCAACAGAACTTCAAATTTTTAAACAATGAACTGAGTTCAAACGATGACACAAATAGCACAATACAAGATAACCTCACCATTGCACTGATAGAAACACCAACGCCAGTATCTCAGTTTTCAATTAACACTCAGTGGCACTATCAAAAAGAGTTTAAAATTTCAGCCACTAACCTTAAGGGTGATATTTTAGGCGGTAGTTTTGCCATTCCTAAAATACAGTGGCCACTTCAGCATGATCATTCAGTTGACGTTCAGCTTACTCATATAGACTTAGCCCAAGTGTTGGCGTTAGATAAAAAGCAAGGTATTGTAGTTACAGGGGATATCTCAGGGCAATTACCTATTATTTATGATGGTGAAAAATACACGATAGAAAAAGGTGAGTTGCATAATGTTAGTAATGGCTTAATTCAAGTCAAAGATAACCCAGCGGTAGCAAGGCTAAAGGCAAATAATACGCAATTACAGTTAGCGTTTGATGCCCTGCAAAACTTACATTATCATCAGCTGTCTTCTGATGTTTCAATGGCAGATGATGGCTATATGTTGTTGGAAACGGTTATTAAAGGTCGAAACCCTGACATCGACAACGATGTAAACCTGAACTTAAATTTAAGTTATGACCTATTAGGCTTGCTGGAATCAATATCAATTACCAAACAATTTGAAGAACGTATTCTCAAAGGTTTACAAAAAAATTAAGGAGTTTCTATGAAAAAAGCACTATCGGTAATAATCGCTGTGTTAATCATAAGCGGTTGTACACACAGGGTAGAAGTTAGCGCAAAAGAACCCATTACCATTAACTTAAACCTAAAAATTGATCATGAAATTAAAGTAAAAGTAGACAAACAACTTGATGATATTTTTAGTGACGATAGCGACATATTTTAAGGAGTGATCATGAACAAACTTATAAACAACTTAACAAGCATATCTAAAAGAATCACCGGTGTAATATTAGCCAGTTCAATAGCTTTTTCCGCATGGGCTATTTCGCTTGACGATGCAAAGAAGCAAGGGTTAGTTGGCGAAATGCAAAATGGTTACCTAGGTGTTGTGGTCGATAGTGCTCAAGCAAAAAGTTTAGTGAATGAGGTAAACGAAAAACGTAAAAATATTTATCTTAACTTAGCTCGAAAAAACAAAATAACTCTTGAGCAAGTCACGGCTCTGGCAGGTAATAAAGCGGTTAGCAAAACCCAGTCGGGTCATTTTATTCAAAACTCAGCAGGTAAGTGGGTAAAAAAACAATAATCAATTTATAAAGGGGCAAATTAATGCCCCTTTTAACTAGCTACCTTGGTTGTGTTAACCGCTCAATAATGACTTAATGTATTTATTTAGCTTTTCTAATCTACTATTGCTCAGAGCTCATATGAGTGGTCAAGTACTCAAGTACCCTTTTGTGACGCATTTTCACAGCGGATAATTTCATCTCACAAATATCAGCAATCTCTTGAAAATCTAACCCTGTGCGATAACGCAATAGCATAATATTACGATCGTCAAAAGATAAGCTGTCTATCATGTTGGCAAGCACTAAATTAATATCGTTTTCTGCTGGTTGTTCAGCTTCCAAGCTATCAAGGTAGTCATCATCATATTGCATAATATCCCAACGACGCTCTCTTATTTTATTAATGCATTCGTTGTGAGCAATTTTAAATAACCAAGATTGAAACGATACTAGCCACTTAAATCCGTTTAAGTTTGTTAAGGCTTTAATAATAGTTTCTTGTACAGCTTCTTCTGCATCAGGCTGATTGCCAAGCACCTTTACACAATAGCCTTTTAATTTAGGCAAGTATGGTGTGATCAGCTGCTGAAAATAGCGCGTGTCATAAGGTAAACTCTCTTGCACTAAGGCAACGAGCTGGCGTTCGTTGAATGAACTCAAATCAACAGTAACCTATTGCTTAGTCACTTTATTCGCTAATAAAAAGGTATTAGGCACGGTAATTATCACTTCATTTTCACCTATAACTTTACTAGCAACACTACCAATAGAAACCAACGCACCTTTAATTTCTTCAACTTCAAGGTTGTCACCAGCTTTATACATATCTCTTAAGTAAACGCCTGCAACAATTTCTTGAGCCATCGACTTTGTACCTATACCTAAAGAAATAGCGGCAGCTAAGCCTACACTGGCAATTATTACCGAAATAATGCTGTTTAGTAACCACACATCAATATCAAGTTGAGTGATAGAAAGTGAAACGGTAATAATAATGATGATACCGCGACAAACCTCAGCCACAGAACGCCCGTAATCAACCCCGGTATTTTTTGATGCTATTTTCACCGCGTTATAAACAATTTGTGCGGTAAAAAATCCACAAAGCAATACCGCTAATGCAGCGAGCAACTTAGGTAAAAACAACACTAAGGTATCAATTAAGCCTGACAACATATCAAGGCCGACAATATCTAATGCTGCTAATAGAAATATCAAAAAGATAAAGAATGAAATTAGACTAGCGACTACTTGACTGCCCTGAACTTTTAAGTCCATTTTTTTCAGCAAAGTCTCTAAACCTAACTTATCTAAAAAGGTATTAAAGCCGATTTTAATTAATGATTTATTTAATAATCGCTTAATTAAATTTGCAATAACCCAACCCGCAAGTAAAAAAACTAATGCGACAATTAAATCAGGCAGAAAAGTAACAACTTTATGCCAAACGGCGATGAGACCATTGAAAGTTTTTTCTGTAATGTTTTCATTTTCCATTATTTTTTACGCCTTTATTCGCCTGATTTTTTAAAGTTGGCTTTAATACATTAATAAACAACCCAGCAAAAACCACCCAAATAGAGGCCATACCGAGTGAAATTAAATCTTTACTGCCTTGTTTTACATTGGCTGTTACCTCAGCCCGTTTAAATAACTCTTCATCTGACATAGCAAAAGCAATATCATCTTCACGCTGAAGAGCCTGTGTTAAGTTCTGTTCTATGTTGTTCATTTTAATCCCCTAGCTAAAACTTACCTGCTATTAATAACAACGATTTTTAAAGTAAAAAGTCACAATAATTTTATTTTTTTAGTGACAAAAAACCACCTTTTACAGCATTAAGCGTGATTCTACGCGACTTAGCTGTAGACTTCTCAGTAATTAACTGAGAAATAAATAATTAATTTTGATCTTAATCAAAACTTCCAACGTACTGGCAGTCGAAGTATTAAATATTATTGTTAATACTAGATTTTAAAATAAATTAAATTAATTTGTGACTTTCTTCTGACTCACTCGTTATACAAGACAGAAATTAATAAAAATTTATTTACACTTAAACAAGGAATTACCAATGAAAGCATTTAAAGTCTCTCTACTTGCAGCACTTATCAGCTCACCACTAGCTGCAGAAAACATTGATAAAACATGGGAATTAGGTGTGTTTGGCGAATATATGAAGTCAGACACTAATAAAGAAACAAATTTAGACTGGGATCGTATCGAAGCCGGCAAAACTATTGGTCTTGATTTACAAAAAGTTATTAACGATTACTGGGATGTGCGTGTAGAACTTGCTAAAACACGTTATGACGTAAACAATGGTGGCGATAAAGACTACGGTATTCGTGGTGGTGTTGACGCTATTTACAAATTAGAAGACAGCAATATCTATATGTTTGCTGGTGTAAAACGCTTTAGTAACGTTAGAAGTTACAACGCAGTAAATGTTGGTGCTGGTTACAACTTCCCAGTGAACGACCGTTTATCATTTTATACAGAAGCCGCTGTTTATAAAGATGTAGACTATGGTTTTATCGACCAAGGTTTAAAACTAGGTCTTAAATATGCATTTGGTGATGTTAAACAAGCACCTGTAATGGCCAAGCCTAAAGCTGCTGAGCCTGTAGCTCAAGCTGTTGTTACTGTTTTAGATTCTGATAACGATGGTGTTGCTGACAATGTTGACCGTTGTGCGAATACTCCATCAACAGTTAAAGTAGATTCTAAAGGCTGTACTTTATATTCAGAACATGCCGTTGAAATTAAGCTTAACATTGCTTTTGCTAACAACAGCTCAGTAATTCAACCTGCGTTAGTTGACGATATTAGACGTTTAGCTGATTTCATGAATGAATATACTCGTACTTCAGTTGAAATTGAAGGACATAGCTCTGCTCCTGGTGACGACGCTTACAACTTAATGCTTTCACAAAAACGTGCAGACGCAGTTAAGAGTGTTTTAGTTAATAAGTTTAACATTGACGCTAGTCGTTTAACGTCTAAAGGCTACGGTGAGACTCAGTTATTATCTACAGAAAATACACGTACAGCGAATCAATTAAACCGCCGTGTAGTAGCTAAAATCGAAACTAGTGCGAAAAAAGTAGTTACTAAATAAGCATTATTAATTAACAAGAGCGAACGTAATAATTCGCTCTTGAATTAATTATTTATTTAAAACATATATATACCCAATTTAAATGCTGGTAGATTTCTAGCGAGTAAATAAGTTGGGTATTTTTAAATTCAAAGGTTTATGATGAAAAAAATAAGCAAAACAACGTTAGATTTTATTAATGAAAATATTAATATAAATGCCCAAGCATCGTCATACCCGCTTAGAAAACAACATGATATTACTGACACTCCGACTAAAGACAGTGCTCCTCAGTTAAATTCACAGCCAACAACATCTTCTTCATCTCCTGCTTGTTTGGCAACACTTAAAATTGCTGAAAACTATAGCTAGCAAATTAAACCAATAAGTATTTCCTAAAAGCTTAACCTCAAGCCGCTCCCCTTTTCTTCCTAATAAAACTCTGTTTTGACCAAAATGCTATATAGAAAGTATAAATAACCTGAATTCTGGATAAGCAGTACTTGCTCAATCCTCCCTTTTAAGCCATTACCTGCGTTAAAACGTCGATAAATAGCCCGCTATTCATCAACGTTTTGCCTTGGAAATGGCATAAAATGAAGCATTGATGGTGTAAATTCGTGATGTTCACCTTACTATAGCATTTACTTTAACACCTAAGCTTTTGATTCACTTGAGTATCAAGCACTCATTATCCAGAGTTCAGGTTAAATAATTAAATTACACAAAATTAAACCTTAATTATATATTTTCTGACTTTTCAGTTTTCAACATACAGTAAATTCACTGTAACCCTTGTATTAATTCTCCTAACGTGAGTCTTTAACAGCTTTATGTCATCAGTTTAATGAACTAAAATCAGCATTAAACGTATTGTTATTTAACTGCGCTTGAAATTTATTAGTTTTAATTCAGGTCTAGTCACCCATAGCACTTTTTAAGTCACCATATTAAGTAATTTTGACCATGATTAATAACAAAAAATTAGGTATAAAAAAATGAAGTACAGTTTAGTCGCTCTGAGTATTCACTTGTTTTTTCAAACTCAAATAGCCAATGCACAAGAAACAGAAAAAACAGACGTTGAAGTACTAGAAGTCTCAGGGCAACGTATTATTAACCATGGTTTTTCGCCAAAAAACACATCTGTGAACGGTCCGTTCGGTGATGACTTAGGCTTAGCTGACATTGCACGCTCAATGACGCCAATTACCAGCGCCATGATGGAACAGTTAAATATAACTGATTTACAAGATATCTTAGCCATTACACCAAGCAGTTACTCCGCAAGTGGTTTTGGTGCACCAAGCCTACCAACGTTACGGGGGCAACTGGGCGAGCTATTTCAAGATGGAATGCGTCGTCAAGCCGGTAATAATGGCTTTGGTGTGCCACTTTCTTTTAACTCAGTTGAACAACTAGATGTTATTAAAGGTGCACCACCGGTATTATTTGGTAGCAGTCAGCGTAATGGCGGCTTTGTAAATTTACAATCTAAACGAGCTTCAACACAAGAAAGTGCCGCAAAAGTAAAGTTTACTGCCGGTCGTTGGGACCACTACAGCGCACAGCTTGATATTTCAGCGCCTATTGTCGAAGGTGAAAGTGGCTTTAGAATTAGCGCTGAGCATATTGACAATGGTAGCTTTTACGATCATTCAAGCTTCGAAAGCGACAGTATCTTCGCTGCATTTAGATATCTTCCTAATGAAAAAAGCACGTGGGACATCAACGTTGAGTATTATCAAGTAGAGTTTACCGACAATGCAGGTATTAATCGCCCGACACAAGCACTCATCGATCATGGTTTATATATTACTGGCCAAGGTGTGCAACCTAACGGCAGCCTAATACCTGGCGCTGGCGCTATCGTATCACCTACAGGACAAGTAAAATTAAGTCGCAGTACCGTTTTAACAGATCCTGACAATGCCAACGAAGCTGAAACTTTTCTTTTACATAGCATATACACTTATGAATTAAGTGGGCAAACTCGGTTAAAAAACAGCACTTATTATCAGCACCTAACACGCGATGAAGTTGCACAAAACAGTTTTGTAGAGATTATTGATGCCGCCGATACTGCTCAAAACCGATTAGAGTTAAGTCATGACTGGAACAGCGAACAGCAAACCATTTTAGCTTTTGATGTACGTTACAACAAGGTTCGTGGCTTTAGCCAGTTTACTACAGAGGCTGACGATCCAATCGATTTAACCGGGCCGATTGAAAACCGACGCATTCCTCTAACCCCAGAACAACAAGCTAGACTCGTTGAACTCAGACCAGGTGTATTTGTTTCTCCTGGCGGGCAATATGATATTAATAACGATAATGTTGGCGATTTTTCATTATCTGATACTACCGACTCAACTAGCTGGCAAACAGGCTTTGCTATTCAACAAGACAGTCAATGGAGCGAGCGTTTACGCACAAACTTTGGTTACCGTATCGACTTTTACGATGTTGAAGCTAAAGACCCTATTGCACCTGCAGGGCAAGTTGCGGCACGAGATAGTATCAATGAAATACTTCATTCAGGCCAAGCTAGCATTAATTATAAACTTAGATCAGATTTAACCATTTATGCCGCTACCAGTTACAACGAAGCCACATCAAACAGTATGGCAGGGGGGAATTCTCTCGGTTCTGATAACTTAATTAGTGAGCAAAATTTTGCTACTGAAAACACCTTAAATGAATTTGGTATTAAATACATCCCAGACAATAGCGCTTGGTATGTTGATGGCTCTATATTTAATCAACGCCGTAGTTTACGTAATCGCGATGGCAGTAACACAGGTATAAAAACTAAAGGGGTTGAATTACAAGTTTTTTATGATGCTGCACCCTACTGGTTTAACGTGAGTTATAGCTACCTTGATGCACGATATGACAACTCAGCGAGCAGCCAAAGTTCATCGCAAATAGCCGATGCCTTTGATAATTCGCGCCCTGATATTATTCAAGGTACCAGCGTTGGTGCACCAAGCTTTACTGCATTTGCACCATCCACTAGACGTGTTCAAGGTATTCCAGAACAATCTTTAAGCGTTAATGGTGGTATTTATCTTACCGAGTTTTGGCAAGCAGGTTTTGCCGCTTTATATACCTCTAGCTACCCATTAGACTTTTTAGCTACCGTTAACATTCGAGATCAATACACCTTAGGTCTCAATTCCAGTTATACCCTAGCCGAAAACACTAAAGTACGCTTTGATATAAACAACATAACGAATCAAAAAAACTGGCGCCCTGTTTTTGAAGGCGGATACTTTGGCTCTACCCTGGTTTTTCCAGAGTTACCAATTAATGCCAAACTTACAGTAACTTATAGCTTTTAAGGACCCATACCATGTTTAAAAAAATATTATTATTAGTGATTGCCATTACTTTAGTGGCATTGTTTTTTCACTACGATTTAAACCAATTGTTAACCCTAGATGGCTTAAAGGGCTCGATGGATCAATTTGGCGAGTGGCGTGAGCAATCACCACTATTGGTTATTGGTGGTTTCTTTGCTTTATATATTCTAGTTACGGCGTTGTCTTTGCCAGGTGCAGCCATTTTAACGTTAGCAGCAGGCGCTTTATTTGGTTTAGTTGAAGGCTTTATTATTGTTTCATTTGCTTCAAGCATTGGTGCATTGCTAGCCTTTTTAGTTTCCCGTTATTTATTGCGTGACAGCATTAAAAACAAATTTCCTGAACGTTTGAAGGCTATTGATGAAGGCGTACAAAAAGAAGGCGCATTTTATCTATTTACCTTGCGCTTAGTTCCTGTATTTCCATTCTTTTTAGTTAACTTATTAATGGGTGTTACCGGTATAAAAGCTTGGACATTTTACTGGATAAGCCAACTAGGCATGCTAGCTGGCACGGTTGTTTATGTTAACGCGGGCACACAACTAGCTGATATAGAAAGCTTGTCAGGTATTTTATCACCTAAGCTTATATTCTCTTTTGTTTTACTCGGGCTTTTACCTTTAATTGGCAAAGCTATTGTTAACAAAATAAAGCAACGCAAAGTCTATAAAAAATGGCAAAAACCTAAAAAGTTTGATCGTAACTTATTAGTTATCGGCGCTGGTGCCGGTGGTTTAGTCACAAGCTACATAGCTGCAGCTGTTAAAGCGAAAGTTACCTTAATAGAAGCCGGCGAAATGGGCGGTGACTGTTTAAACTATGGCTGTGTGCCAAGTAAGGCAATTATTAAAAGTGCTAAAATTGTCGACCAAATTAAGCATGCAGAGCATTACGGTTTAGAAAACACTTCGCCACAATTTTCGTTCAAAAAAGTAATGGCTCGTGTGCATCAAGTTATAGCCGATATTGCCCCGCATGACAGTGTTGAACGCTACACTGACTTAGGCGTAGAAGTTATTAAAGGCTACGGGAAATTAATTAACCCATGGACGGTAGAAATTAAACTGAACGATGGCACTATGCAAACCCTAACAGCACGTAGCATTGTTATAGCAACAGGTGCTCGCCCATTTGTACCGCCATTACCGGGTATTGAAGAAAGTGGTTATGTTACCAGTGACACCTTATGGACTGAATTTGCCAAACTCGATACCGCGCCGAAAAAATTAGTAGTGTTAGGCGGTGGGCCTATCGGTAGTGAACTTGCACAAAGCTTTGCACGTTTAGGTTCAGAGGTTATACAAATTGAAATGGCTGAGCGTATTATGATCAGAGAAGATCTTGAAGTCTCTGAGTTTGCTAGCCAGTCGTTACAAAAAAGTGGCGTAAATATTCTAACCTCACACCAAGCTTTACGTTGTGAACAACGTGATGGTAAGAAATTCATCATTGTTAAAAACCTTAAGCACGAACAAGGTTCAGCGCAAGAAGAAGAAATGGCTATCGAATACGACGAGTTATTGTGCGCTGTTGGCCGTTCTGCCCGTTTAAAAGGTTATGGTCTTGAAGAACTAGGTATTGAAACTAACCGAACGATTCAAACTAATGACTATTTAGAAACCTTATACCCTAATATTTTTGCTGCCGGTGATATTGTAGGTCCTTATCAGTTTACTCACGTTGCTGCTCATCAGGGTTGGTATGCCGCGGTTAATGCTTTATTTGGCACCTTTAAAAAGTTCAAAGTAGATTATCGTGTTATTCCTTGGGCAACCTTTATTGACCCAGAAGTCGCTCGTGTGGGAATTAACGAACAAGAAGCAATCGAGCAAGGCATTGACTATGAAATTACTCGCTTTGATTTTGAAGAGTTAGACCGCGCAATTACTGACAGCGCAGCTAATGGCTTTATTAAAGTGATCACGCCAAAAGGAAAAGACAAAATTTTGGGTGTGACTATTGTTTCTGAGCATGCTGGTGATTTAATAGCAGAGTTTGTATTAGCAATGAAGCACGGCTTAGGCTTGAACAAAATATTAGGCACTATTCACAGTTACCCAACATGGGCTGAAGGTAATAAATATGCAGCTGGTGAATGGAAACGTAACCATGCACCTGAAACGGTTCTAAGCTGGTTAGAGAAATACCACACTTGGAAACGAGGTTAATCGTTATGGTTAAAACGAAATACAAGCGATTAACTACCCAGATTAAATCCTTGCAATTAGCTTTATTGCTGTTGCTAACTGGAGTTTTTAGCGTCATAAGCGTGGCGCAAGAGCCTTTGCACCATGCTTTACATCAGCCATGGCAAGCATTATTAGCTCAACATGTTAAGCCAATAAATAATGGTCATTCAAGCCAGGTAGATTACGCCGGTTTTAAAAGCGAACGCGTGCAGTTAAAAGCTTATTTAGCTGCGCTAGGCGCTGTTGACGAGGCAGTATTTTCACAATGGTCAGCGGCCAAGCAATTAGCTTTTTTAATTAATGCTTACAATGCTTGGACGGTTGAATTTATTTTAACCGCTTATCCTGATATCGAATCAATAAAAGATTTGGGCAGTTTTTTTAGTTCACCCTGGAGTAAAAAATTTATTCCTTTATTAGGCGAAACACGAAGCTTAGATAATATTGAGCACGAATTAATTCGTGGTGACAATAAATATGGCGACCCGCGTATTCACTTTGCCGTTAACTGTGCCAGTATTGGCTGCCCTGCTTTGCGCGAGGAAGCTTATACTGCAGACAAATTAGAGCAACAATTAAGTGAACAAACTGTGCGCTTTTTAACGGATACCAGCCGCAATCGCTTTAACGAAGATAGCATGGAGCTTTCTGCTATTTTTAAGTGGTATGGTGATGACTTCACCTTAGGTTTTCGTGGCAGTAATTCTTTATCCGCATTTATATTGCTTTATCATCAAGCATTAAATTTAACGTCAGCACAACAAGCATTATTAGCCTCTGATGATATGGATAAGAAGTTTTTAAATTACGATTGGGCGCTCAATGCTGTTAAATAAGCTACAGCAGTTAATGTTCAGTAAAAAGAGTCGTTTATCGACTCTTTTTGTTTACTTCCTTCTGAGCAAATTTGTTGTTGTATTAACCAATATCCGAACACTGGGCTTGAGAAAGCAATATGCTAAAAAGTCAAAACCCTCGCTTCCAAAAACCTCTATCTATAGATTTTGGCTGTTAATAATCATTGTTGTAATAAAGTTTCTAGCCTTACTTTCCCTATCAACATTGAGTTATGCTCAAGCTACATCGGTAAAAACAGCTGTTCAAGCCGCTATATTTGCACAAGAAACCACAGCAAAAAACACTTTAAAAATAACAAGCGACTCTCCTAGAGCAGCGCAATGGAATACCATAGAAAAATTAGGGAAGAATCAGCCCGTATACTTCCATGCTTGGGGTGGTGATCCACAAATTAATAGTTACATTCAATGGCTAGCGACCCGAGTTAAACAATTGCATAACATAGATTTACACCATGTAAAACTCACCGACACCAGTGAAGCCGTAAGTCGCGTGTTAGCGGAGAAATCAGCAGAAAATCACCAACAAGGACAAGTTGATTTGGTTTGGATAAACGGCCAAAACTTTGCATCAATGGCTAAGTACCAACTACTAACAAAAAACTGGGTTGAACAATTACCAAACTTTAGCTTAACAAACCCAACCGAAAACGAAGCGATGACCCGCGATTTTGGTTTGCCTACACAAGGCATGGAGGCACCATGGGGACAAGCATCACTAACGTTTTATTACACGCCTGAACATAGCAATAGTGTTGATTTCACAAAGAGTAGCTATCTAGAAAGTACTCAAAGTGCACCTAAAAACATTCATCAATTACTCGATTGGGCTGAGAAAAATCCAGGTCGATTTACTTATCCTAAACCTGCTGATTTTTTATCATTAAGTTTTTTAAAGTATGCTTTAATCACTTTAAATCAAGATAAGAATGAACAGATAAAATCAGGATTATACCAAGCCGTAACACCACAAAGCCAAGCTGCTTTGTTACCTGTTTTATGGTGTTACTTAGATAAACTGCACCCATATTTATGGCGTAAAGGGCAATATTTTGTTACCAGTGGTACCGCATTGCAAAGACTTGTTGGCGACGGTGAAATACAATTAGGCTTTACCTTTTCTGCCGCACAAATTCCGGCCTCGGTTAATCGCTATAATTTACCAAAGCAAACACGTAGCTTTGTTATGCAAGATGGTAGCTTAAGCAATATTCACTTTGTTGCTTTACCTTATAATGCCGCCAATAGTAACTCAGCAAAAGTTGTTGCTAATTTTATGCTAAGTGTTGAAGCACAAGCAAAAAAACAACAAGCCCACGTTTGGGGTGACAGCACGGTTATCGATATATCTCAATTAGCGCTAGAGCAACAAAAGCTATTCAACTCAAATAAACCACACCCAAGTGCGTTACCCGTTAGTAGTAAAATAAAAGCGTTAAGCGAACCTCACCCTAGCTGGTCTAAACTCATTAGTGTTGAGTGGCTAAAACGTTATGGGGCGCAATAATTTATGAGCCATTCTTTTATCGCTCAACCTCAGGAACCACATAAAACTAAAGCCAGTGTTCGGTTTTTTAGTGCGCTGGTTAAATTTAGCCCTAAACTACTTATGGCTATATTAATTTTACCAGTGCTTGGCGGTTTACTTGGCGTGATTTTACCGGCCTTTGGTTGGTTGCCAGCATTAGATAAAACTCAATTTAATTTGCAAGGTTTTGAACAGCTAATACAAACACCAGGCATAATAAAAATGATAGCGTTGAGTTTTTTTAGCAGTATTATTAGTGGTTTGCTAGCCTTCATTATTACCTTGTTACTATTAGCGACCTATTTTGATAGCCCTTGGTTGGCGCGTATTCAAAAGCTATTAGGACCTATTCTCGTTATACCTCATGCAGCAGCCGCTATCGCCATTGCATTTTTAATCGCGCCATCAGGTATGATCGCCAGACTCCTGTCGCCATGGCTAACTGGCTGGCAAAGTCCCGTTGATTGGTTATTGCCTCACGACCCGTTCGGTATCAGCATTATTATGGGGTTAACGTTAAAAGAATTACCGTTTTTATTACTGATGACGTTAAGTGCTATTGCACAGCCCGCGCTCAATAGTAAATTACGTGCACAATATCGACTTGCGCTTAGTTTAGGTTATTACCCAATGACCGCTTTTTTCAAAGCAGTATTACCAAATATATATCCGTTAATGCGTTTACCTATATTAGCCATTCTAGCTTACGCCAGTGCAAGTGTAGAAATGCCATTAATACTCGGACCAAACACACCACCAACTTTAGCCGTGGCGATTATAAATTGGTTTCATGACGTTGATTTAAGCCTGCGAATAAAAGCCTCAGCGGGCGCACTAATACAACTATTAATTACCGTTTCAGTACTCATTACCTGGTGGTTATTAGAAAAAATTGCACTAGCCATAACCTGTAAAACCCTTAGCAATGGTAAACGAAATTACGGCGATGCTTTTATTGCTAAAGGCATGCAGATTTTTACTGTTTTTTTGATAAGCACTATCGCGCTAGCTCTACTCGGCATGATATTTTGGTCGTTTGCAGGCTACTGGCAGTTTCCGCAAGCTATGCCTGAGCAATGGGTCTTACTGCATTGGCAATCTGCTTTACAACAAGTACAAACACCTATTATAAACTCTCTTAGCATTGCTTTAGTATCAACAAGTGTTGCTGTTATTTTAACTTTGCTAACCTTAGAATATGAAAAACAAAACGGGTCTCAGCTTTCCAATTGCAGCAGCTTAATTATTTATTTACCGATGATGATACCTAGCATTGCTTTTTTGTTTGGCTTAGTTTGGTTACAAGAAACCTTGCACGCTAACGCGACCTTTATTAATGTTTCCTTAGCGCATTTATTATTTGTTTTACCTTATGTATTTTTATCGTTAGCGGTGAGTTATCGCCGACTCGATCCCCGTTATGCCCAAGTAGCGGCAAGTTTAGGGGCATCACCATTAAAAATATTTATCCAGGTAAGTTTACCCCAACTACTTATTCCTATTTTAATGGCAAGTGCTTTAGGGCTAGCCGTTAGTTTTAGCCAATATTTACCTACTTTACTTGTTGGCGGTGGCCGATTAAATACCGTAACCACTGAAGCCGTCAGCTTAGCTAATGGCGCTAGTCGCCGCACAAGTGCAGTTTATGCACTGATACAAATGCTACTACCTGCTATCGCTTTTTCAATGATATGGCTAGTGTCAACATGGCAAAATAAACAAAGAGCACAAAAGATGAAAACCGAGGTCAGCTTATGAGCCCCACTAATGAGCACAACAGTTTACACATTGAAAATTTAACCATATCGCGAGATAAAACGCCGCTATTATCACTTAATGAAACAATCAGAGGTGGTGAGGTGTTAACGATTATGGGACCTTCAGGTAGTGGTAAGTCGACCTTGTTAAACTGGCTAACAGGCCAGTTACCTAAAGGGTTTAATGCCGATGGAAAAGTATATTTAAATGGCATTAATATTTCTCACACGCCAAGCTACCAACGCCATATCGGTTTATTGTATCAAGATGCCTTGTTGTTTCCGCATTTATCTGTTGCTGAGAACATCGCTTTTGCGATGCCAAAAGGCGATAAAAAAGCTCGGGCAACTAAAATTAGTTTCGCCCTTGCTGAGGTTGGCTTAGCCGGTTTAGATCATCGTCACCCCGACAGTTTGTCAGGCGGGCAACAAGCGCGTGTTGCACTCTTAAGGGTGTTATTAAGCCAGCCAAAGGCTATATTATTAGATGAAGCATTTAGCAAGTTAGATAGCCAATTACGCCAAGAAACTCGTGAACTCGTATTTGAGCAAATTAAGCAGCACAAGTTACCCGCAATAATGGTAACCCATGATGAGTCAGATGCGATTGCCGCTAATGGTAAAGTGATTAATTTGAAGATAAATCAACAAATTAATTAGTAACATCAACATGCTAAGAACATAAATAATTTAAGAAGAAGCTCATGTTAGATAAATATATTACTCCAGTGATAAAGCCCTTATTGCACCCAGTAGTTATGCTGTTAGATAAAAAAAATGTAACAGCTGATCAGCTCACCGTTATTGGCTTTGTTATAGGTTTATTAGCCGTGCCGCTATTAGCTTTCAACTTATGGGATTTTGCTTTAGCTGCTATTATTTTAAATCGGATATTTGACGGCTTAGACGGCGCACTCGCAAGGTATCAAAACAGCAGTTCAAGTGCGGGTGGCTTTTTAGATATTTGTCTCGATTTCTTGTTTTATGCAGCCATACCTTTAGGGTTTGCATTGGCAAATCCTGAGCATAATGCGATAGCAGCTGCTGTATTATTAGCCGTATTTATTGGTACAGGCTCAAGCTTTTTAGCTTTTGCTATTCCAGCCGAAAAGTTCAACTTAGATAAGCCCCAATTTTCCTACAAAAGTTTTTACTATTTAAATGGCTTAACCGAAGGCACCGAAACCATTGCTGTTTTTATAGCATTTTGTTTATGGCCGCAGTATTTTGCTGAACTCGCCTATGCCTTTGCTTTTTTAGCGGGTATCACAATTTTTACACGCGTGTACGGTGGTTATCATACGTTAAAAGAGCAACACATAAATCAACAGACTTCTGTGGTAAAAAATACTGATAAAAACATTGATAAAAAGAATATCGAAACGGATAAATAAATGACCGACGCAAGTTTACGATTAAGTATATTTTTTACTATATTACTCGCGATGCTAGTGTTAGAAAGCTGCTTTCCGGCACGAAAAAGCAAACTAACGAAACGCGTTCGCTGGTTAGGTAACTTTTCACTTTTAATTATATCTTCAGTCATCGCTAGGTTATTAGTGCCTATTGGTGTTGCGGGTATTGCCTTGTTTGCTGCTTCACAAAACATCGGAATATTCAATAACGTTAACTTACCCAGCTGGCTAGTTATAACACTAAGTATAGTGTTACTAGATTTAATGATTTATTGGCAGCATAGAGTTTTTCATCTCGTCCCTATATTATGGCGCTTTCATAGGGTGCACCATGCCGACAGCCATATCGATGCCAGTACTGGCTTGCGTTTCCATCCAGTTGAAATTGTGTTGAGCATATTACTGAAAGGTTTAGCCGTTTTAATACTGGGCGTGCCAGCCATTGCAGTGATTATTTTTGAAGTTGCGCTAAATGGCTTCGCACTGTTTAATCACGCAAACATTAGGTTACCTCGATGGTTAGAATACCCTTTACGCGCCATACTGATAACGCAAGTTTTGCATCGTATTCATCATAGCCAAATCGTTGAAGAAACTAACAGTAATTATGGTTTTAGTGTTAGTTGGTGGGATAGGTTATTTGGCAGCTATAAGTCACAAGCGCAAAAAACAGATGACGATTTAGATATTGGTCTAAAAAGCTACCCTGCCAATAAAAAATCCGCGGGGTTGTTATCTTTATTGAAAATGCCTTTTAGAAGAGATTAATCAATAAATTTATGGCAGACTTCTACATAGTTTTCGACGTTAAATTTTAAATAAAAATGTTGCCGACTTTAGAATCGACAACATTTTCAAAAGCGAAGCTTAAAATCAACGTTAAGCTTAATAATTGTCGCTATTTAATTAAATCATATTGCTTATTAGCAGTATAAGTTTGTAAGCCAAAGTGACCTAAGTTATAAGTATAGGTCGCATCTTCATTGTCAATTTGGCTCGAATGAACACCACCCACACGACATGTACCGCTGCCACACACTATTTGATCACTCCAACTTTTTATTGAATACACACGACTTGCAATTGTTTGTCCCTCAAGCCAATCTAAAAATGGGCTAGACACAGACAAACCGCTAGCACCACAAGTTGGTGTCCATACATTCCAAGGGTATGCACCACAGGTCCATAAACCTCGATAAGCGCCCGCAACACCAACAAACGCATCTATTTTATTGCTTTTACCTAGTTTTAATACTTGTTGTGCCGCTAATGTAACGCCCATTGAATGACCAATAATATCGATTTTCCCTGTGCAAGAACTGGAAATTGCACTATTAATCGCATTTTTAACCGGTGTTTCTTCAGAGCCACTATGATTGTTATAGCTGGCAGACGAGCCGCCCCACGATGGTCTAAAAATTTGATTGTCGTTGTAGTTTTTCGCTTTCAATAAATCGTATGTATTATCCCAATCAGATGGTGTGCCGGTATTACCATGCACTAAAACAACGCTGTCTACGCAAGCAGCATAAACACTTTGTGATATAAAGATTAAGATCAGAGAACACAGTATTTTAATTTTCGGTATAAAATATATAACTTTCATTGGTTGCTCGCTTATTAATTATAGTTATTACGAATATTCATTAAATGAACAAGGTTAACTTTAATAAACAATGCGTTTAAAAGAAGTGCTACCTTAGTACTATCTAACCTAAACTCTGGATAAGCATTGATGGTGTCTATTCTTGATGTTCACTTTGCTATAGCATTTACTTTACCAACTAAGCTTTTGATTCACTTTAGTATCCAGCAGTCATTATCCAGAGTTAGGGTTATCTAGACGATTACTTAAAAAGAAATAATATCTACCAATTGATTTTGCTTACTTGAGAACTTTGGAAGTATAAAACTTAACCTCTTATTAAACGATAGAACAACTGGTTAAACCACTATGACTTGCCTTATTATTACGCTATAATTGCCAGAATAAACACTCGTTATGTGTCAGTTTTTTTTACATAAGCACCAAAGCAAAACGAACACATAACGGTAAAACATTGAATTATATAAAATTACATTTACTGGCCTGATATTTGCTTATGTATCAATATGTAATTTTATCTCTATGTTAGATTGAATAAAAAATCTAAATAGTCGTCTTAGAAAGGTAAATGGAGTTAATATGTTAAACAACATAAAAAAAATGAGTTTAATCGCTACGTTATTAGTATCGTCGTCAGCTATGGCTAGTGTAACAACTACATCAGGCCATTTTGGTGGTGTTTCTGATACTGGTAGCAACTTCAATCAATTTGAAGTTACTTTCGGTGGCGTTGATGTTAACGTTTCTGGTTGGTCAGATACTGCTGGTAACACTGCATCAAACTCAGAAGACTTCGACCCAACGATCGAGCGTGCAGTAGACTTTGATAAAAATGGTTATGGCTGGTCGATGGAAAATACTGATGAGATGAACTCACGTAATTGTGGTTATTCTCATTCTGCAGACAATTTTGGTTCTAATTGTAACTATCAAGATTACGACTTTTTTTTGTTAGAGTTTTCAGAAGCGGTAACGTTAAATAGTGCTACATACAGTTGGGTAAGTGCTGGCTCATCAGGAACCCAAGTTAGTGTTGCTGCATTAGACTCAAATGCACTTAATGGTAGTACATGGCAAGATGTAAAAGATAATCAGACAATCGCTTCAAACTGGTCTCAAATGCGTTATTCTGGCACTGGTGGTCAAGCTTACTATACTAACTTCGGCCAAACAGGTAGTGGTAATGCTTCAAACTTAGCGAATACAAGCTCGAACTTCTGGTTAATTGGTGCATTAAATGCAGCCGTATTTGGTGGTAACACAAACTGGGAAGGTAATGACGGCATGAAGTTGGCTGGTATTACTTTTACTACTGGCTCACAAGCACCAGCAACAAGCGTACCTGAGCCTAGCTCAATTGCATTGTTTGGTTTAGCCATTGCAGGTTTATTTGCTTCTAGCCGTAAAAAGCTAAAGTAATAGAAATGTAAACGTGATAAAAGATGGCTAAGCCATCTTTTTTTATGCCTGAAACTTTATAACATCTCCGCTTATCAGCTTAAATTAACTAATTTTACTTTTAGATTAGAGTAGATTAAGCAATAATCATTTCTGCTAAATTTATTTCATTTTATTCATCATTAACATTTGGATTGCTATGCGTTTATTTTTACTCAGTATTTTTATTATTTTCTCGATTGAAGCCAATGCTAATAACTACGAAAAAGCTCTAACAGCTTTTAACAATAATAAAATTGAAGAAGCTTATATTCACCTGAAAAATGTTATGCAAGACGAACCTGAAAACCTTTCAGCTAAGGTCTTAATGGGTAAAGTATTAATGCATAAACAGTACTTTGGTGACGGTATAGCAGTACTCGATGAAGCATTAATTGAAGGCGCAGATGTTAACTTATTTTTAAATGAGTTAGGTAACGCCTTATTGATCGCTCGTGAATTTCAGCAAGTAATTGATTTAGGAAAAGGTAAGTCGCTAAATAGTGAAAATAAGCTTACCTGGTATTTATTAACCGCGAATGCTTATAGTGAGTTAGGCGATATAGAAGAAACGCGACGATACTTTAAACTGGCGCTAGATTTAGCGCCCACAAATGATCGAGCCCTTGGCGCCTTCGCCGCATTTGAATTAAACCAAAGAAATTACATTTCAGCCGAAAGTTTAATTGAAAAGGCCATCGTTTTATACCCTCAGCAAAGTAGAATGTGGCACCTTAAAGGCCAGCTTTATATAGACAAAAAAGACAACAATAATGCCTTAAAAGCGTTCGAAACCGCTTACAACATAGACAACAATGACCCCATAGTACAACGAGCACTTGCTAATGCTTATACTAATGCTGGTCAATTTGATGAAGCATTAGTATTGGTTGATAAAATATTACTTAATACTCCTGATGACCCTATGGCTAAATTACTTCAAAGTGAGCTTTTAGCTAATACCGCTAAGTTTGAAGAAGCTAAAGCTGTACTCGCAGATATTAGTCAAAAGTTATCTTTGTATACTGACCAACAAAAAAACACTAACGCTTCCCTAACCTATGTAGCAGGTGCTGCAGCATATTTACAAAACGATTTTGAAGTTGCTCAAAAAGAATTACTCGCTTATTTAAGAGATGTTCCTCAAGATTTTGCGGCAATTAAAATGTTGGTCGATATTTATTCACGCCAAAACCAACAAGATAAAGCCCTTGATTTGCTGGAAACTAAAGAAGCGCTAATCATTGAAAATTTACCGCTAGCCGCAAGATTAATCGACTTATATTTAAACAACCAAAAAATTTATAAAGCAGAGCGATTAATAACCAATTTAGAAACAGAATTTAAAAGCAGCCCTACTTTAATCTTGGCAAAAGTAAATTACTTAACCAAAATAGAACAATTTGATAATGCCATTACCCTGCTTAATCAACACCAGCCAAAAGAGTTTAACCCTACATTTTTGTTAACAAAAGGCCTGGTTTATCGTGCAAGTAATAAAATAGTTGAAGCGAATGAAGTCGCCGATATTTTAATGAAAGCACAACCACTTAACTCCGACTTTTTAACCTTTAAGGGTGTGTTGCTTTTACAACAGCAACAATGGAGCTCAGCGATTACAGCCTTTGAACAAGTTTTGTCGAATAAACCTGATGATTTCAACAGCCTTTTCAATATTGCCAATGCTAAAGCGGCATTGGGCCAAATTGACGAAGCTAAAAGCATCACGACTAAATTATTAACAGCACAAGTTGAATATGCCCCATTGATTATTCTAGACGCCAAGCTTGATAGAGATCTAAACAACATAACTCAAGCAGTTGAAAAACTAACCAAATTAACTAGCGCTAGCAAAACAAACATAAAAGCCTCTGAAGCCTTAGTCGATATTTACATGCAACAAAGTGAGTTTGAGTTAGCGTTAAATGAATTAGACAAGCTGAATAAAGTTGTATTTTTAAACCCTGCCTATATAAAACAAAAAATTGAAATTTACTTAGCACTAAATGACCTTAAGCAGGCAACCAAGCAAATTGAGATACTAGAAGGGTTAGTCGATAGCCCAAGAGAGCTTTACGAACTTAGCCAGTTATATACGCGTACCAATAAACCTTTAAAAGCAAAAGAAACATTGCAACGAGCACAGGTATTAGCCCCAAGCAGTTTATTAATTCAATTACAATTAATTAAGCTAGATATACAGTTAAACTTATTTGAAGAAGCCAATGCTGCGTTAACAGCAATTGAGAAAACAGATAGCAAAAACCCTAATGTGTTATTAGTTAGAGGGGATTTATTGCTACAACAGAAGCAACTTGCATTAGCGAGCAATAAGTATGCACAAGCACTTGTATTAGATAACAACTTTACCCGAGCATTAGCTAAACTTTATCAAATGACAACTTTAGGATTTGGTCAAGCAGCATTTGAAAACATCAGCACTGACATTTTAGCAAAGAATAAAAACTTTCATTTTATGCGTAACCTTTTAGCAGATCATTATTTAAATACTGGTAATTCGACCAAAGCTAAAAGCCATTATGAAATACTAAAAGAAGTTAGTGACTTGCCAAGTAAAGCATTAGTTTTAAATAATTTAGCAAATATTTTATTAAAAGAAGATCTCGATTTAGCTGAAAAATATGCCTTTGAAGCATTATCCTTAGATGATTCATCTGCTGCAATTCTTGATACTTACGGATGGATCCAAGCATTACAGGGTAAATTTGAAGAGGCATTAACCACTCTTAGAAGTGCCTACACGATGAACTCTAATGACCCTGCGATTAATTACCACATAGGTTATACGCTGCTGAAACTTGATAGAACTACTGAAGCACGACGTGAATTACAACGCGCGCTTGCTAGTGAAATGAACTTTTACGAGCGAGATGAAGCTCAAGCATTAATTGACGGCATTAAATAACAATTCCCTTTTAAATTAACACACAAATAATATAGAGAGTTTTCCTGTATCGACACTTTGTTTTATTAGTATTTAAGACCCAGTAACAAACTTTGCTACTGGGTCTTTTTTATTTCACGCTGTTTCATCTTCGTTATTTCCCCTGCTAAAACCTACCCCGCACTTATATCGCCTTAGCGCTAAATTTCACAATAAATAATCAAAATCTCGCCCAGAGTATTATTAAAATAAGTTATCAGTAAATAAGAGGTATAAGTCGCGTTTTATGGTAATTACTAAGTGTTAAAAAGTTAACCTTTATTCAATAAAGCTAACGGTTAACATTGAAGAGATGTGATTTAGTCATAGTAGATTAGAGGTGACAAACACAATACGTTAATTAGATTAGCTAGATGTTTGAAGGTGAACAGTAAAATAGCCATTATATTGAAAGCTTACGAACGTTATTTTAATTATTATTATTGTGCCAACTGTCGATTATAAATTATTCGATACTTATTAATTTGGCTACAGAGCCTATTTTTCTGCAGCAATTTTTAGATATTGTTGCAAGGTCAAAGACACTGTTACCACAGATGTTACTAAAAGTTTAAATCACCGCTAATATAATTCAAACAGTTGCATAAAACTTCAGACATAAAAAAACCGGAACACCTTAATTATAAAGGTTATTCCGGTCTTTACCGGTTCTTATAGAACCTGTATGTGGTGCGATAGAGAGACTCGACAACCAAAATAAAACATTGATTTAATTGAATTAAACCAACCAAAAACTTTTCAGTACCGCCTTTAGTACTCCTACAACAAATAATCATATATTTGCACCTATATGCAGAGTAAAAATAAACACATTTTATTTAAAATATTTTCAATCTATTTTAATTATTCTATAAATATTTAGACGAGTGTTCGGATTAATATGGGATTGCACATATTTGCACACGCGTTAACTATACAATAGCCTTTAACTTTTCAATAGAAAATTATAGTGTCAGAAGCTTTGTAGTTATGATAAAAAGAGGAGTATTGAAAAGTATGAATATACTTTTTAATAATATAACACACTCATTATATTTCAAACTTAATAAGGATTATTAAAGTTATGTTCAAAACATTCTTACCTAAAAGCGTTTTACTTCTCGTTGCTGTACTTTCTTTTTCAGGCTGTACTTATAGTTCTAAAGTAGATTATGGAAATCAATTTACTTCTGAGCAGGTTGCTCAAATAAAGAAAAACAAAACAACTTCAACCGAACTTTTACAAATATTTGGCGAGCCTAGTATTAAAAGTGTTTTAAATGAAACAGAAGAAAAGTGGGTGTACTCATATACTGGTGGTACTGGCTCAGTTCAAACTTTCACTATGAAAACAACGTCTGATATGTCAACTCACATGCTTGATATTTTAATTAGAGATGGGGTAGTTATTAATTTTGCAGAAACTAACACTACTCACAATATGAATGTATCGACTCAATAACAACATGATCGATTAAGATATAACCACCTAACATATTTTATTATCAAAGCCCTTAACATCTAAGGGCTTTTTTTATTTACCTTAATCACTCCAACAAATAAAAATCAGCCAGTTCAACAGAGCCAAAGATTTTCTCTAAATTTTTTTCAATTAAAGCTTTCTGTTCTGGGGGTAAGTAATCAGTTTTGATTAACTGTAACCATGTGCGAACAAGCACTTTGGGAGGGATAAAGCTTTCCATGTTCATTCATCCTTGAATTATTTATTAGCTAAAGCTTAGTGGAAATTTAACAACAAGCAATAAAAAGCCCCTTGGTGGTCGCTAGGGGATTACAAAACTAAGGGATAACATTGTTATCCCTTTTTTAATGTCAAAATTTTAATTCTTTATTTATCAGTGAATTGAAATGTAGGAAGAGTTTAGAAAATCATTGGTTCGTACAATAAAGTATATAAATATCAACGTATTATACATTTAGTTGATATAACGTATTTAAAGTAGAGTTTAAACTAGTCGTATCCTTTATTATTATATAATGCAACTATTCCAATAAATAATCAACAACCCCTTTCATCGTTAAAAACACTAACCCAACATATTGTTTTAAAATAGATTCATGTTAAACCTTAAGGAAGAGGTATTAATATGAGACTTAAAAATAAATTTAAAATTGCTTGGTTGTTTTCATTAACAACATTGATGTCATCAAACATTTCGTTTGCTGAACCCACTAAAGATCAAAAAATGATGATGAATGAGAGTTTCACCATGATGGATTGGTTTTTATATCGAAATGAACAGTTTTTGATAGATAGAGGAATAAATAAATTAGTTATAGATGTTGAAGACATGTATTTTACTGTTGGCGAAAGTACAGCTTATAGTAGTTTTTTTATTACTCTAGATTTTGATGCAGGGAATTTCTACGCAACAAATGAACATGACCTTTTTGAATCACCAAAAACAGGCAATGTAAAACTTACTTTAGATGACGGAAAGAAAATATGCTTTGCTGCGATAAAAGAAATGTCAGAATCAGCACCTCGGTTAAATACTTCTTTTGCAGAGCATAAAGGTTTTAGTACTGAATCTTATACCCCTTATTCAAATCCAAAACGAGATATGAATACCATAGGGATTAAGTTTAAACTATTTTTAAGACATCGTGATAATTCAACTGTAAATTGTGAAATACCTCTTTACAGCTCTCCTAAAGATTTAGACAAAATTACATATTCATTTAATGGGGAGTGGTAAATATTATGAAAATTAAATTTAAACCTACTTGTTTGCTTATCTTTGCAGCATTATTTACAACAAATTTTGCATATGCTGATTGGGCTGTAGCACCAGATCTTCAATCAAAAATGTTTTGGCAACTTGTTTCTGAAGGCAAAGCAGAGGTTGTTTCAAGTGTTGGTTTCGGTGGTGATCCTACAAAAAGACATGAGAAACATACTGTTTTCAAAGTATTAGACTTAGGGAAATATAAAGATAAAAAGATGTGGCTAGTTAACTCCGAAGGTGGCTTTAGACCTGTTATGTGTACTGAGGTTTGGGCAGACTCGTATACTTACCGTGGTTCATCATGCGAAATCCCTGGTTGCCTTTTTCAAGATAAAAAATGCATATCTGAAGATAAAGTTTTATCAAAATTTATTAAGTAAATATATTTACAATGCTATGTTAATAATATGCCATTTTAAACAAGCAATAATTAGTTGTAAGTTATTTATCCCATAAATGAACAAAGTCTTTAACTGCGCTTTCCAAACATTCATTTGCCCATGAAATAAATAAAGATTTACGCTCTATTTCAGTTGGTGTCTCCACCCCACAGCCAAAATTATTGTCTACCATACGGTAAAATGACATTGGAAAAGAGTGTGCTTGATTTGATAGAAATATATATTTAAATCTAAAGTCTGAAATACTATTATTTGATGACTCTATTATTTCATCTTGGCTTTTTGTAAACGCTTTAGTACCTTTGAGTAACAACTTTTTTTGTCCGTCACTTAATTTTTGAAAAGAGTTTGTTTTTTCAAGCTCATTTTTAACTTCAGCCGACAATGTTTTGAATTTATCTACTTCCTCATAATCATCAATAGATTTAAAAAGCTTAATTCGAGACATATGATCATGATAATTCATCAATCGCCAACGTGTGTTCCATTCATCTTCATCACATCTTTCAATACAAAGATAAAAGAAAACCAAATAGGTTTCCAAAAGACCTCTGAGTAGGGTCGCAAAAGAAGAGCTATCCCAATGTTCATTTTTCCCGATTTTCTCATAATCAGGAGCAATAGATAATAAGGTCATAGATGTTACTGTTATCTTTGTAAAAAGGATAGAAGCGTAGAAATGAGAAGAAGTTGGGGATTTAACATCTGAAAATTCCTGAGATTTCTTCTTACATTCATTAATTAGAATCCTTAATTTTACATATACTTCTTTATAATCTCTCTCGCTGCTATTTTTCATCATATTTTTGTATCGCTATGCGGTAGCTGTTCTATCGTAGTTATCTTATTGTTTAATATATTAGTGCTCTTTCATTATTGTTTTAACATAAAAGCATCTTAAAACAATAACATTGAGAAACAGATTGAATAATCAACTCCTTCCTTTTTTATCTACTACGATTGAAAATAAAAAAAATTATGATAAAAATTAATCATAAAACTAAAAAAAACATATGAAAAAATTATTATTTTCAATTTTATTAATGCAAGCATTCAGTACTAACGCTGATATATCAAAAACTAAAATAATACAATATTATCATTTATCTTTTGAACAGGTGGCTACGAATATAAAAAATTGTTTTTACAGCAACCCTAATTATCAAAACAAAGATCTTTCTGGATTAAATGATTATAAATATATTGTAATTTCTCTTGATTCAAAGACGGATACATGTGAAAGCATTATTTCAGCTAATCACGGTTCTTTTGATAAAAAAACCGCAGGAACAATTGTAGATTATTTAGGTAAGCATGTAGTTTTGAAGCTTTAATTTTTATAAATTGTTAGCATAAGCTTCAATTTCAAAAATGATTTATCACAACCATCTGATTCACTAAATTTATATTTGTTATCAGATACCTTGTTTAGCTTTCTGATGTAGTAATCTAATAGGGGATCATATTCTCCACGGTAAAGCCAAGAATAAAATTTAGGTAGTTCATAACTCAGTTCTGAATCAAGAGTTGAGTCAATGTACACAAGTGAATGATGTTCTAAATCCTTAATATCAACCATTTGTAAATTTGTTTTAATTTCTTCGATTAGCGGCAACAAGCTTTCTTTAAATTCAGCTTCTTCAACTTTATATTCATCATCCAATGTTGTTCTGAATATAATAATCAGATCATTAATCATTCCATGATAGTAATCATTATCTAGGCGCACAGCAGACTCTTTAGCCAACTCATGAAGAACTTCCAGCGGTGAACCGTTAGCAGTTATTGATTTTTTACTTTGATCTTCTTTAAAGTCTGAAAACTGTTTATTAATTTCATCAAAAATCACATCTAAATATTCATATCTACTTTTAAGAAAAGAGATAAGTTCATCTAACTTTAACGAAAGTGTTAAATCATCTTCTTCAGGATTATTGCTATATAAGCGAACATCAAGGTCTGTTTTTCCAGTATTAACACCATCAAAGGGCCAACTTGCAAAGTATCTTTGTTGGTTAGAATTATTTGGATTTAAATTAACAGGGTGAGCACCATAACAAGCCCTAACTTGTTTAAAATAATCGTTATCATCATTTTTAAACAACTTATCTTTAAAAATAGATTTATCACCTTTAAATGGTAAATTTTTGTGGCTAATAAAAACACGGTGAAGTTGTGTAATAGATTCTGCAACAATATCTATGGCAGAAATAAATGAATACATCTGCATGACTCTAACATCAATGTTTTCACTTAATTCAGGCGCATCTTGAAGGAATCTAATTGAAACTGTTATCCAATCCATACAAGAACAAATTGGATGCCATAAATTTTTGCCGTTTTTATTTTTATATTGTTTACAAACAAAGCTTGAATTGTCATTAACCAATTCTCTAAATTTATTTATTTTTTCATCACTTACATCTATTTTCATGATCTTCCTTAATGTTATATTCAAATTACCATTTAAAAGGACATATTCAATATGTCTGTAAGGTTGAATAAATACTTAGTTGTGTAAATATGTTTAAATAAGAAATTACTTAATGGTAACGTTATGATAAATAAATTTATATTGCTTTCACTTGTTATTATTTTATCTGCATGTAGCCAAGCAGACAAATATGATGCAGGGTATGATGATGGTTACGCAACAGGATACAATACAACCTGTAAGATACGTGCAACTTTAATTGAAGGTGATTGGGATAATGAAAGCTACTCCAAAGGATACCGTCAAGGATATCAAGCTGGCTCACTAGCTTGCAAAAATAAAGATTAAGGAAAATTAATGAAAAAAATATTATTGTTATCTTCTCTTTTTATCAGCTTTAACTCATTTTCTGCTGACGTAACCTTTAACTGGCTAAAGAGTACATCAGGTCAAAATTCTGCATTATCTGGCACATGTGATTTTTCAGATGAAAGCAATGATATGGTTTGTAATTTGCGACAGATTAGAGTTAGCAAAAAACTATCCCCTGAAGATGCTGAAAAAGATATTAAGGCTGCAACTTTAGAATTAGATACAGATCTTAAAGATAAAAGTATTAAAGAATACGTAGATGAAAAACTTGGAAGTGTATGTAAAAAAATACCTTTAAGTGAGACTGATATTCAATCGCTAGGTAGTGACCGCGAAGCTTATGATGCTATTGTTGATATTTGCAAATCCCCCTCTAGAAATAAGGTGCTTGCACTTGTTACCTCTTCAGCAAAAAACGATCTAAAAACATGCAAGGTTATGGATTATGACACTGGAAACTTTCAATTCAATCAAGTGAGCGATAGAAAATGGGTTAGCACTAATGAGCCATCAGGACAATGTGGAGCCGTAACCATATTATCTCTAGAACAGCACCCTAAACATGACAGCTTATGGAACTACTCTCAAATCAGGCATTACACTAATACTGAAAGTGAATTATGTAAAAGCTTATCAGAAATAAATGAACCAATGTCTTATAGTTGGAACGGGAATAAAAGCTTAAAAATGGAGTGTGAATTTATTGAATTTGGTATGTAATATTTCTCATACGCCAGTTAAGTTAGTTTGAACTGATTCTTGTTGTTCAGATAATATCTTTGCTGGCGTAAATTCAATTAAATCATAAATACTAAAAGCATTATCAACCAAACCAAGTTTTTGAGCTGGTGTTAATGCTTTTCGATTATAACCATGTTTAATATTGTTTTTTTCATCTGTTAAAACGTAATTATGATAAACCCTGAAAATTTCAATTAACATACAAAGGTGTTTAGGGTTATATGGCGCATAACCACTCCATACTGAATTCGATTCGGATGCTGTAGCTATTGGTCTTTCCATCATATTAAGCCTTCGTCTTAACATCAGAAAATAGTTATCTACTGCGTATAGAGAAGCCTGTTCCATTAAATATTCATCAGGCATGGTAAGAAACTTAACATCAATATGTTTTGCCCTTACAAGCGGTTTAGGTTGCGAAAACCAATCATAATGGCTAAGTTCTTCTTCAACATCATCAGCAATATGGTTTCTTACTAACATTGCATTTAATTTATTAGCTTTTATTAGATCAACATAAGTTTTAGCTAAAGCCAATTCAAAACCGACATCATTATCCGCAAAAATGGTTATCTTTTTAGCCTTATTAAAATATGTTTTCAATAATTCATAATGAGCCAAAGCGGTATATGTTTGATGTAATAAAAGGTGCTTTGATGGTGGCTTTAAGTCACTATCTTCAAATATACCTTCTTCGGGTAAAATATATTGTTGATATCGTCTTTTGAATGGATATTTTTGATACTCGCCAATACGGATAAATTCTTTAAATAGTGACTTATAATTAGAAGTGAAATCAAAATTTAATGTACTAGCAAATACAAAGCGTGATCTATTTTCTACTGAACTTATATTGATGATTTTTGTCCGTCTAACATCCGTTCTTTGAGTCCAGTTAGCGTAAAAATGTTGCCTATCTGAACTCACTTTTAAATGTTTATTTTCTAACTTATGAAGATTCTGTGCTAACTGGTACTGATCAAACTGAATACATTGATTGTAGAAAAACTCAATCCTTGAATATATAACTGTTGGATTTAGTAAAAGCTTATCTCTAATACGGTTAATGATCCCCTTGTTAACAAATTCAAGAAAAAGTTGATAATTAACTTGATGATTAGTCTGTCCTTTTTGAGCATCTAAAGGTACGGTAAATTTAGTTTTACATGATTTACATTTAAATGTTTGTGAAGATAATTCATCTTTAATTTTATGATTACCATCTTGATCAGGGTGAACTATTTGAGGGATATCTTCTTTAACGTCTACGGATTTTCGGTTTTGACTATCTAACCAATAAAGCTCAGGTTTTTCCAAAATACCATAACCATTATGTTCACAAGCTGGTAAAAGTTTATGTAGTTTTCGCTCTTTACCTCTAGAACGCTTAGTTATCAACTTATATCGTCTACCTTCTGGAATACCTTTACGCTTATTTTCTTCTTGACCAGAATTAGGGCAACTAGGATCAATTAATTGATAAATATCTTTTAAACGTTTTGTCTCCTGATAAACCGACTTATTGCCAATTACCGTTGTGGAGTAATTACATAATTTACATCTAAGAATCAGGCTAGTAGGCTTATTTTCTCTTCTTTTCATTTGAAGAGCATATTTTCCTCCAGTTTTTGTATATTCGCCTTTAGATTTTAATTTTGGTTGTTCTGGCGGTACTCCATAATTTTTACAGAGAGGATTTTTGCAAAAATTTAATTGAAGCCCTTTATATGTTTTGGGAAATGGAAATTTTTCTTTTGCTCTATGTTTGTTTTTGTTCGGAACGTTTTTAAGTTGTTCTATATTTTTATCATCAAAGGCAATTAGTAGTTTTGCCGTTAATATTGAATCAATTAACGCTCCATGTGTTTGTCTTTCTGATATATCAATGCGATATAGACTACATGCTGAATCTAAATTTATTACTCTACCAAACTGGCTAGATACCTCCTGAAGCAAACATCTACTTTTAAAAGATTCACTAAACCTGAATTGATGACCAGCTAACATTGATTCATGGTCTAAGAATTTCAAATCAAAATCCTTATTATAAAATACCAGAGTTGCATCTCCGATAAATGAAATAATATCTTTAAATACTTCAGAGAATAGAGGTTTATCTTTTAAAGAGTCATCTTTGATTTGGTGAGTTTTAAAAGCACCTTTGAGACTTTTTTTGCCTTGTGGATTTAAATAAGTCTGAAATTGCTTACCAGTAATAACATAATCAACAACTTCAACTAAGGCTATTTCTATAATTCGATGATCGCCTTTATGTGGAGTAAAGCCTGTAGTTTCGGTGTCTATAACTACATACCTATTCATGATAATCTCCAATCACATTGACGTAGTTATATTATAGTATATTTTTCACACAAAGTCGATTGTGTGTAGGTTGTTGTTATTTAACAGATTTACTTTGCGAAACAATGATTTTATACGGTTTTATTTGTGGTAAGTTGTTGAATTTTATCAGTAGAAATGAAAAAGGACACTAAAAAGTGTCCTTTAATATTGTAATCCCCTAGGTGGTCGCAAGGGGCTTACTTTTTTCAGAGAAATAAAACCAGTTAACTTAACAATAAAAAGTGATTGAGGTGAATAAAGCCTCAGTTGTAAAAATAGCGTATTTAAATCGTTAAATCAAACCGAGACAGAATTAAATTTGATAAAAACCCATTTGGTCGTGTTTTATTTGGTTTGCGGCAAATAATATGCCAGAATCTACCTGTAAACAGAATTTAATTCGATTTAACTCATTACAGGTGAATAAAATGAAACGATTATTAGAACTACGTCAAAACAAAGCCGCTTTAGTCAAAAGCGCAAACTCAATTATGTCTAAAGTTGAAAATGAAAAGCGTTCAATGACAGGCGAAGAAAATACACAACTTACTGAGTTACGTTCTCAGCTTACTTCCATCAATAGCCACATTGACCATGCACAAGCGTTAGCTGATGAAGAACGCTCGTTAATTGGCGAAAACACAGAGCAGCGCAGCACTGACAAGCCAAGCAATGCTGAAATGCGTACCTTTGTGAAAACTGGTGATAGTCGCTCGCTAAGTGTTGGTGTTAATGCTGATGGTGGCTTTGCAGTTGTTCCAAGCTTGGATAAAGTAATTGCCGTACAAATGCGTGATCAAGTAACGCTGATGGGCTTAGCTACTCCTAAAACTATTAGTTCAAGCTCTTATGAGCAAATTGTTAGTGTTGGTGGTGGTCAGTCGGGTTGGGCTGCTGAGTCAGAAAGCCGAAGTGAAACAGCTACAAGTAAAATGAATAAAGTGACCATTGCAGTTAATGCTTTATATGCTTATCCAAAAGCTACAATTGAAATTTTAGACCAAAGTGATTTTAATATCGAAGAATGGTTAGCAAGTGAAACAAGCGCACAATTTGCCGAAGATCTAAACAAAGCTCTTTTCATTGGTACTGGTACTGGACAACCAAAAGGCATTTTAACTTATACCCGTTCTGCAACGCCTGCTTTCGGTCAAATTAAAGAAATTACTTCTACTGCTAGTGGTGTTTTTGATCTTGATGATGTTCGCGCACTTAAAAAAGCATTGCCAAAAGCATACCGTAAAGCCGCCTCATACATTATGAATGATAACGCTGCTTATGCCTTGCTAGGTATTAAAGATACTACAGGCCGGTATATTTATCTTGAAGCTGTTACGGCTGGCGAACCTGATACGCTATTTGGTAAGCCCGTACATATAGACGAACAAATGCCAGATGATGAAATTTTGTTTGGTGATATTGCCCGTGGCTATACGGTTGTTTCTCATACCACTGGTACAAAAATGCTCAAAGATATGATCACGAGTCCTGGCTATGTCAAAATGCACAACACCGCTTATTACGGTGGCGGTGTTACGGACAGCAAAGCTTTAGTTATTCTTAAGAAAGCTGCTTAGGGGGTAAGTAATGGAAATTAGAGCAACCAACATCAAAGCCGATAACATGAAACTTATTGGCTCGGTTGCTTTTAATTCTGTTAGTCGTGACCTAGGTGGTTTTGTCGAAGTGATTAAGCCAACAAGTTTTAGTGATAGCTTAGCCAGTGGTGAGCCAGTCAAAGCAATAGTTGAACATAACCATGATTTGCTTTTAGGAAAAACCACCAGTAACACGCTCGAGTTATCAGAAAACGCTACAGAATTAGAAGTAACTATTCATTTAAGTAATAAAATTCAAGCACACGTTGATCTATACGAACAAGTTAAACGTAGGGATTTAGATTCTCTGTCGTTTGGCTTTGTGGCTGATGTCGAAGAATGGGATCACGAGGCAAGTCCACCAATTCGATATATCTCAAAAGCACGCCTTTATGAAATAACAGTTTGTGCAGTTGGTGCTTATGCTGCCAATAAAGTTGATGCCCGTAGTTTATTAAATTCTGCTATCGCTCAAACGTCTGCTATTCAAACGCTAAAAGCACAATTTCAATTACTGGAGCTAATCTAATATGTGGCCTTTTAAACGAAATATTGAAACTCGCAGTAAAACATTAGATCAGCTTTTAGCAAGTCAAAATGTACGAAGCACAAGCGGTATTAACGTGAATACTGTTAGTGCTTTATCGCTACCAAGAGTTAAACGCTGCATTGATCTTATTGCACAAAATATTGCTTCACTACCAATTGAAGTTTACAAAGCAAACAAGATTCAAAAACAATCGGCAATAGCGAAGTTATTGGCAAAGCCGAACAGCTACCAGACTTCATACGAATTTAAAGAATTGCTTATGCGTGATGCTTTAACGCATGGTGATGGCTTTATATACATTGAGCATAATACTTCTGGCGCTGCTATTGGTTTGCATATTTTGCCTGCAACGAGTGTTCAAGTTAAAGCGTTGCCTAATTATCGAATAGGGTATACATACACACAGCAAGGCGCAGATAGTAGACCATCAAACACTTTTAACTATAATGCTGATGAAGTAATACACTTGAAAAATTCACCAATTTCAGGGTCATTAACAGGCACTAGCCCACTTACCCAGTGCCGCGACTCTATAGGAGAATCATTAGCTAATCGCAATTGCTCAAGTAACCTTTTTGCCAATGGCTTGGCTGCATCTTTTGTTCTAGAAACTGACATGGTGTTTAAAGATAGCAATGCCGTTACTAGATTAAAAAAGGATATTGAAGATCGCTACAGTTCAACCTCTAAAAAAGGTGGCACGATGGTTCTTGAAAACGGTTTGAAGCTTAGAAAGGTTGATGCTAGTTCAGTTGATTCAGAGCTTTTGGCTACTCGTCAGGCAGGTAACAATGACATAGCCGAAATGTTCAATATTCCTTTAGGTATGTTTGCTGATCAACCTGATGCACAAGCATTACGCCAATTTTACAATATAACGCTAAAACCTTGGTTAAAGGCAATTGAAGAACAGTTTAACAGTAAGCTTATATTCGGCACTGGCTATGTAGCGTTTGATAGTTCTGAACTCTTAAAGGCTTCACCTGCTGAACGCTTTGAGTCTCACTCTAAAGGTATTGCTAGTGGTGTACTCACCATTAACGAGGCTAGAGCTAAAGAAGGCTTAGAACCATCTTCTAGCCAGTTTAGTGATGAATGTATCGCTTCATACCATACGCAAGCTGTTGCAGCTTTAAATGATCAAAGTGGCAATGATTAGATATATTCTCTAAGTAAAGATCGATAATGTTGATATTAATAATAAAAAAATGTTAGGGGGGCTGCTTAAAAGTAGCATTAATAGTGGCCTCTATCCCCGTTTTCCTCGTTTCTGACTGAATTCGGCTCAAACTTTTTTTCCATGGAGTAAAAATGAATATAAAACCGCCATTATTTGTTCGTACACGCGAGCAAAAGAAATATTTCAAAGCCGTACTGGCAGAATTGAATATTAATAAAGTCGATATAAAAACAAGTGACCGTTTTGCACTCGGTACGTTGGCGATTAATCTGGCTTTGATAGATCAATCTATGATCTCATTAGCTGAAAATGGCACAGTTATGGAAAGTGCCACTGAAAAAGGAGTTACTAGAAAAGCTAACCCTGCTTTGAAAATGTTGTCTGAAGCTCAGCTTGCTGTACGGGCATATTATAAAGAATTTCAAATGTCACCTAATAGCAGAGCCAGTAATAGTTATAGTTTGCCAAGTGCGCCACTTGATACTTACGGCATTGCATCTATTCGAGTTAACCGCCCAAAATAACAAAGGTGGCACTCAAAATAGCGTTACTTTTATTTATCCCGATTTATCCCGTTTTTTATCCCAACGGGATAAAAAGTAAAGTACCTGTATTTAAAGGGGTGTAGGCAATATATACATAATAAATATATATATTTATCCCTTTATCCCTATACTCCCCCTCTGTTTTTATTAGTACATATTATTTTCTATTTTTAATTTAGCCGAGTTGTTTTTTATATACCCCTAGAAAACGGGATAAATGGGATAAATGGGATAAAAACAATAATTATCAATAAGTTATGAGTTATCTCGGAGTGAGAAAACGGGGTAAATGGGATAAAAGTAATAATTATCATAAACTTACAATCACTTGTTGTGATAGAGATAATGTCAAAATAAGTAAAAGAAGCAGTGTTTTTAGTAAAAGAAGTAAAAAAGGGGCTAAAAAGCCCCTGTATGATTAATTTTTTTTCCATTTATTTGTATTTTACCCATTATTTCCAAGCCTTGAATAACATTGTTGTATAAATTATCAAACATAGCTTTTTGCCTTGGATTCTTAAACGACTTTGAAACACGCTGCTTTAATTTTGAAGCATATAAACCATTATCAGCACCTTTAGTAAATCGTAAGACTCTAGCCGTGATTTCTTCTGTAAAATTTTCAGGATTTAAAAATGTGCTTTCTTTTGATAATGACTGTATCGCCAAAAATTCACAATCCGCAATACTTCTAAGGCAAATTGCTAAAGCGTAGCGACAATCATCGAGTTTAATCATGCCACTTTCCAAAGCTAGCAATGATGACAACACCTTAACTCGTTCAAAAATTCGGGCGTACAAAGGGCCAGTACGTTCATTGTTACGATATACCTCTTGGTCATAATATGATCGTACATAATCAAGAAAGAATTTCGCATCTTCATCGGCATTGACTGGTACATTTTCAGAGTCTTTAATTGATTTTAAGCGCTCGAAAATTTCAGGCTTAATGTTATGGCTAGAATTGTCAGAAAGTGGCTGTCTACCATCATCGTTTCGAAATATAATAGCTCGAGCAAGTAGTCCACTTTCTAGATTTTGCTCACAAATTAATGAATCTAAATTTTTTGGTGTACTGGTTCCCGCAAAGCTGACATTAATACCTGTAAAACCATTTTCGATACAATTAAGTGATCTTTCTATTTTTTGCGCTTTGCGCTCTAACCTAATCCGTTTAATGTCATCAACCTCTTTTTCAATTAATCGATTGACGAAATTTAATTCTTTAACCCCACGCTCAGTAAACTCTCGCTTATGCAGGCCTGAAAGCGTATATACTCGAGCGGTACTCATTTTTAAGAGTTCGTCACCGATACCAGAAATATAATGTTGTGCGTTTGAATTTTCTAGCCCTCTAAAGAGTCCTTGGCACTCATCTACAATATAGAGTGACTTGCCATCCCCATCTATTAAATTGGTTATCATATCTTTGTCAGAACGAGGCTTATCGAATATAAATTTAGATAAGAAAAGTTGATTAGCAACCGTAGCACAAAACGCTTGCCCCAAATCTTTGCCTGACCCTGTTTCCGAGATCATGATGGTAAATAAATTTAGTTTTGAACCATCAAAACCACGATTATTGCCAGCCACTAGAGACAATAATTGCAGCCCATAAAGCGGATAACTCAGTGGCAATAATCTACTTGCTTGCGCTTTCATATTGTCGCAAATAAGACCTAGTAAACTATTCTTATATGGCTTTGTTATATCAATATCACTAACATCAATAATGGTACTGTTAAAGCTATTTTCTTCTGTCTCTGGCATGTTGAATTTAGCAAAGGCTTTATCTATGCCTACCATACTTTCATCAATTACTTTTTGAACTTGTTCAGAGTTGACCACTTTTTTTTCCCCTAAAAGCTATAAAGAGTATAAAGATCTAAAAAAGCTTTTAATGCCTTTTTTAGGCTGCTCAGCGTTAGATTTTTGTTTTTGTGCTTGATTAAATCGTGTTACTTGATCTTTATGAAGCTCAATTTCTTCAGCGGTGCTTTCATCTTCGCAAAAAACGATCCCGTCTCCATCTGCTAGTGAATAAAATTTATATGGCTTGTGAAAGTATGCTTTATCTAAACGAATAGCTTTTTTAAATAAGTCATTTATAAAAACCGTGTACGCTTCAACTTCATTTCTAAAAGGGTTTGTGTTGTCGCAAAATTTAACCGCATTATCGAATTTCAATTTAAGAGCTAAGGCCTCAGTATCTGTTAGAAATATTGGTAAATGTCGAACCGTACCGCCCATATCGTATACGATTCTGTATTGCGGAGACTGATTCCAAAGGTCGATAAAGTACCCACTTTCTTGCTCGTTAGATTTTCTCAATACGAGCTTTAACCAAGGTATATGTATTAATTGAGCCTCGGCTTTGGCAGCCCATTGGCGCGCAACCTCTTTATTGTTGGCAATATCTTGAAAATGCTGAATTTGTTCTCTCAGCGCTTTACCAGTGAGATCGTGATTTAGATGTTTCATTGGTTAAATATCCTTCCGTTGCGCTTCAAGACTAATGACAAGAGTTCTAATTTCGTCGTCAGTTTTGCCTGCTATTCTGGCCTTGAGAACTTCCTTGATCTCATGTTCAAGATAACCAACGGACCTTGCCCCTAATGAAATTGGAGAACAAAGCAACCCTTCTTTTATTTGTGATTGGAATGTAGATTTGCAAATAGGTAATAAACCTAATGCTTCTGGCTTGCGTAAAACTTGAATACTAGCTTGATTTGTATAACTCATAATTAACCCTCTTTGGCTTTAATAAAACGTGTTGAGGGCATTAGAGTCTTTTAATGCTTTGGTAACCTAGCGTGCTACCAAAGTTTGCTTATTTATTCTTAAAATAATTTTGGCGTAATGTTTCCACTGATAAAGACTTTAATTGAAATAACTCTTTTCCATATTCGGCTGCATTTATTCGTGCCTCTGTAAGATTTCTTTTTTTTCCTGATTCTTTTATTTGGCACTTATCAGAGTTGAAATATTCCCACAAAATATCAATTTGTTGATCATTAAGTTTTGTTTCATTGTTGATGTTTTTAGTAGAACCTTTTGAGATAGCAGGCTCGTTTATGCTATAAATGAATCTAGAAAATCTCCCTACCAAGTTCAATGCCGACGTGTAGGAGTTTTTAAAACTCCCCTCTTTGCTATACGCTCTGCATGCATCAATTTCAGATAAACAAAATGAAGCCTCTATAGTTCCTTTAGTGTCTAAATGCTTATTTCTAAGTGTTATTGGTAGATATTCCCCTTTTGGTACTGATGTTGGTAAATTGTTGTCTTTGAGCCATTCAAATAATGTACTTTCGATATCTAAAAGCATTTTTTCATGATCAGGAACATGCATAATACTCTTTAGCTTATCAGCTGAGTCATTAATATTAACGTCTGTTTCATACATAATATTCAACGATGTTCTTTTATAGCTAGAACCATATTTAATAAAAGTTTTCGTCGTATCACCAGACTTTGTTGTTTTTACTTTTCGCTTATTAACCATCATTCACCAACCACTTTAAACTGCTTAACATTAAAGGCTGAAGAAACTTTTGAATTTTCGGCATTTTCTATATGCTCAGACCAAAAAGCCATCAAAACTCGCCTGCGCTCAAGGTACTGAGATCGATTATAAGCTGATCTGACTTTGTTTTCGTCTTGATGGCTTAATGCCGCCTCTATCACATCTCCATCAAAGCCAAGCGAATTAAGGGTTGTACTAGCTAAACTTCTTAAGCCATGCCCTACTAGACGGCCTTTGTAGCCCATACGACCTAATGCTTTATTTACTGTTTCTGGGTTACTTCCCTTAGTAAGTTGTCTATCTGATGGAAAAATATGTTCACAATGTCCGCTTATCGGCTTCATTCGCTCTAATATCTCTAGTACTTGAGGAGTTAATGGGATTGTATGTGGTTTACCCCTTTTCATTCGCTCATCGGGAATTAACCAAAGCTTGTTTTCAAAGTCTATTTCACTCCAAGTTGCCCCCGCAGCTTCATTTGGGCGACACATGCAATGTAACTGAAATTCGATTAAGCAACGAGTGGTTAGCTTAATACTGGCATAACTTATCGTTTTCATTAACTGAGGCAGTTCTTCAGGCTCAAGCGTTGGCATATGCTTAACCTTAGGTTTATCAAATGCGGCTCTAATACCTGACAATGGGTTTGCATGTATTAAGCCTGTATTCACAGCATATTTCATTACAGCATTAAGGTTGCCGGCAATTTTATCAACAGTTTCTAAACTTCCTTTTGCTGCTAGAGCTTTAAGCGTTTGAATAACTTCTGGCGCTGACAATTTCGCAATAGGTCTTTTACCAATTTTTGGAAAAACATGTTTTTCAAAGTTACGCCATAATGACTTTGCAGTAGTTTCTGCAATTGTTTTCTTCTTTTTATCAAACCAATCTGAGGCGACCACCTCTAATGTATTGTTAGCCGCTATTTTATTTTTACGTGCTAAATCGTCTTTGAATTCTTTTGGGTCGATATCTTCAGAGATTTGCGTGCGAGCGATACGCTTTTTTTCTCTTGCTGCTGCTAGTGTAACTTCAGGAAAAGAACCAAAGCCGATTGAAGTTCTAGTTTTGGTGTGAGGTTTATAATAATCAAATAACCATGTTTTAGATCCGTTTGGGCGAATCCTTAGCTTCAAGCCTTCACCATCATTTAATTTATACTCTTTGTCTTTTGCTTTAGCATTCTTAACTGCTGTATTGGTCAGTTTTATAGTGTTCCTAGCCATTTTTTGGAGTACCGAAATTTGTGCTATTTGCTGGTACTCCTAAAAGTACTCCTAAAACATCTGGATTTCAATACCTCGCAATGGTGCTTAATGGGCATAAAAAAACCGAAAGCTCTTTATAATTAGAAGCTTTCGGTCTTTATCGGTTTTTATAAAACCTGTATTTGGTGCAGATAGAGAGACTCGAACTCTCACGCCCTAAGGCACCAC
>OJDN01000003.1_pt1 | contig 156719 bp, 138 predicted proteins | sample 1592731 | NCBI WGS metagenome assembly OJDN01 (sample SAMN05416881, study PRJEB24817) | seawater metagenome | isolation source: Sea water | place: Canada:Atlantic | collected 2013-11
TTAAAGCGAGCTCATGGTATCGCCAACGCTCAGGCTTGTTTGAATAGCGCTTAGCCAACTAACTCAGTTCAATAACAAAAAATATGGTTTTCTGAGGATGACATTAAAAGCTTGCCTGAAATTCAGCAAATGCTCAGAAAACTCTGCAAATAGGCAACATATCCCTCAGTTACATACTGAATAGTCCTACTAAAGAAAAAGTAATCTTCCCTTTCTTTGTTTGGTTTTTCTACAAAGATATTATGGGTGGCTTGATAAATAGCTGCAAAGATATTATGGGTGGCTTGATAAATAGCTGCCTCAGTTACATACTGAATAGTCCTATTAAAGCAAAAGTAATCTTCCCTTTCTCTGTTTGGTTTTTCTACAAAGATATTATGGGTGGCTTGATAAATAGCTTGATAAATAGTTTAGGCAACTGATCGCAACCCCTTCAGAAAATCAATCGCTATTGACTATATAAAGCAGACTCCGGGCTTGTCCAACACCCGAATAAGGTGTCGGCTGCGCGACACCTATTCTTATTTGTTAACTAGCACTTTGCTCTTTCTTAGAATTCTGTTTTTCCATTCTAGAATATGCTTCAAATAAGCTGTCATAAAGTTCAGCTAAACTAGCAACTTTTAGTCCTACACCAAGTTCTTTTCGTAAATCATCAACCACTGTTGATAGGGACTTTAAAGCTTCTAATTCTGGTTCAAAGAAATCTCCGATATTACTAAATTTATACCTCTGCTTAATAAACCTAACAAACTGAAACACATCTTCATTAGACCAATTTCGTAAAGCCACTTCTATAACATCTACGCTTATGTTTTGAAAAATCGGAGTGTGCATTTTATTTTGATAAACATCATCTTGAACATTAGCCCATGACACTTTAAAGTCTTGAGAGAATTGCGAATTTTTATTATCTTTTTTTAGAATATCCAGTTCTTCTTTCTTCAAGTAGAATTTTTTACTTACCTCATTGTCATAAAAGTTAATTCGATACCTATATTCAAATTCATCCTCTTCTGCTGGCGCTTGAAACCTATCGACATCAACACTATCACATAAATCTAACAAGCTAGGTTTTGTATGTTTTTTAGGAGCAATAACTTTTTTATCCAGCATATAAATATATGTATCACAAATACTGAACCATTCGTAAACCTCTACATCCGTCTCTTGAGCTATAAACGCTTCTAGTAATAACACACCATCTTGGAATTCTTCTTCGGATAATTGATTTTGAACCCAAGGTGATTTCATGGCATCAAGAAGAGTCTGTTTTATTGGTAAATTTAATTCCGATTTTAGATTAGTGAACTCGTAAAGCCCATCACAGCAGTAGCAAATTAACTTTTCATTCGCACCATAGAAACTTCCATCGAATATTGCATCCAATTTTTCATAGTCACTATTGTTTTCTTTTTCATTGTCTTTATCCATTCGACGGAAAACTCTTGAACCAATAGCATCAATGATTTTTTCTTTAGAAAAAGCATGCTCGAACTTTGCACAGCATATTCTTATTATATCTCCTAAGATTCTTGATAGTGCTAGATCAAGGACGACATTTTCTATTTGAGATATTTCTTTTTTAATACGAGTAAACTTTGACAAGGCTCTTTTTAAAACTCTAATGTTTTTCGAGTTTATAGCCGTAATATTTAGAAGAAGTTCGTTAGCTAACTTATCATCAATAGTTTCGTATTCTTCTTTAAGGATTGAAGTAACTTCTTCATGCGTAAAGCTAAATTTATATTTATCGGCAAATACTTTCTCAATATCATTTTTACAATTAAGCTTGTCTTCGTTTGCCACTACAATAACTTTTATATTTTTCGACTCAGCTAAACTTAAGCACTCACCTAAAATTTTTTGAATTAGTTTTTCTTCAACAACACGTTCTAAATCATCTAAGATCAATACACAATCATCAAGCTCGCCATAGAGTTTATATTTGTAGGCTCCAGCAGCTCCGCTTAGCACAGCACCGACACCTCTTTCTCCTAAATTATTTGCAGCACCATCAATGGCTTTAGAGAAGTATTTGGCTAGTACGGACGCTTCTTCTTTGTCAGTTAGTGACAAAGAGATAATCTTATCTCTAAAATCATCAATGCTAGAAATTCCATAAAGGGAAAAAAAGTAAACCTTTTGACTGAATTTTTCTTCAACCTTTTCTCTCAAGTTATTATTTATAAAATGTGTTTTGCCACTTCCCCATGCTCCATCGAGCAAAACAATCTGCGGAAATGAAGGGTCTTCTAATAGCTCTATTATTTGATCGACTTGCTTCACAATGACCTCGAAATTTCCCGTGCTAGTTAACAATTTAATAGGAGGCAACTTGCCTCTTTTACAGCAAAAAAGTTTCCACCTTATTTATTTTATATATTAATAACAAATCTTTGCAGCCAACACCACTTATTACCTACAGATAAAAACAAAACTTTCGCTTATAGTCGAAATGAGGCAAGTTGCCTCATTTCCTGACTTGGGTGGAAACAAGTTACAACTGCATTTAAATACTCAGTTATTAAACTAAATTAAGAACAAGAAGATGCTGCATCAATGTCCACTTCAGGCTCACAATTGCCATAAAATAAATGAATGATGACATCTTTTTTCTAAATGCTTAAATACTTTAGGGTGGCATACTTAAATGTAATTGGCTGGCAAGGCTAGATGGAATTGAGCGGCAATGATGGTCGATATTTTCCATAGTAGATTCGAAGGTCGATTTTAGGTACTCATTTACGAACTGCCCTTTGCAGAAAAAGCATATACAAGTATTCGTAAAAGATAATTAACCTATCTCTTTTTATACTATAGATTGGTCTTTAACTGGGTTCTATTCGTACTGCTAACAATATGCATTTTATCTACAATTAAGACTAGAATTTTTATGACATTATTTATCAGCGAAGAATCAAGAATTATAGAAATGGCCTGGGAAGATCGCACGCCATTTGAAGCAATAGAACTTGAGTTTAGTTTAAGTGAGCCTGAAGTTATAAAGTTTATGCGTAGCCGATTAAAACCTAATAGTTTTAAGCTTTGGAGAAAAAGGGTTACAGGTAGAGCAACTAAACATGCCAGTCTTCGCAGTAAAAACGTAACCCGGGGTTATTGCCCAACGCAATACAAGCAACGCTAAAAAGTACTCAATACTTGAGTACTTAATTTTCGCTGAACGCTAGAGGCTGTTTTATCTAGTTTACTGTTGTTGGATACAAAGAGCCGTACTAATTTGATTATTGAAAGGTCTTTAAATAATACTGACTTCTACCGCTCTCTTTTGCTTCATACAAATATTCATCGGCTATTTTAACTAAGTTATTACAAGTGCTTTTAGCGGTACTAGCCTTTAAAACAGCGCCAACCGATACTGAAGTTTTCAGCCTCTTTCCGCGATGATTAATGTTAAAGTTTGCAACAGATAACACTATATCAAAACAAGTTTGTTCAAGGCTTTCGCTAGTAATGCCATATAAAATAATGGCAAATTCATCTCCGCCTATACGAAAACCTATGTCTTCTGAACGGCGACATTTAGCATCAATAACTTCTGCTATTTTAATTAACACATCGTCACCAACGCTGTGACCAAATGAGTCATTTACCGCTTTAAAATTATCAGCATCAATTAAAATTAAACCCAATGTTGCATTATCCCTAGTCGCAATGGCATTTAATCGATCTATTTCTTCTTGAAAAGACCGTTTATTATGGAGTTTAGTTAAGCCATCTGTAATAGATTCGTTGTATAGCCTATTGATAAGTTGATAATTTTGATAAAGGGTTTTTTGACCTGCAAGATTGATAGTAAGACAAATACCAGTAACAAAAACGAGGATTATCAGCACAAATATTAAGTCAGGTAATGCTTGGTTTAGATGCAACTTAACAGCCGCAAACGACGATAGAATAATAAATGTAGCTGTCATTGCTGGCTTTATTGGGATCACTATTAACAAACAACCAAACATTAATATAAGCACTAACCCTAGCTCTGAAAATGGAAAGTCATAAATACTAGAAAGGTAAAAAATTAAGGTATGATTTAATCCACTTGCTATATAAACCGTGATTAATATGAGTAAATTTGCACGAATTGAACTTGGAGGATAAAACCAATATACAATATTTAAATATATTAATGGTAATATGACTAAGAATAGTCGTGTTGTTAAGGTTAGTGAGTAAACTTCGCTAGGAAATTTTAATACGTCCATTACCGCAAAAGCTAGGTATAAAAGTAGGGATACCAGTAGCGCCCATCGCCTAATACTTAAGCACTGATCCATTAAAAAATGTAAAAAGTTATCTGAAGATTTTACATTGTCACTCTCATGTTTTATTTCTGTGTTCATATAAATACTTTTTAATACTTATGAAAACCGGTGGTTTAATTATTTTTTTTATTGAAAATTAGCAAAGCTAAAGTAAACCACACGAATGATTACCTGTTCTAGTATAACTGTTTTCACCAGCTTTATTGTATACCTGGGCTTATAGGCTGATTAATCGTTATTAGCCTATGTTTAAAAGTGGTGACTGGTTAACAAAGATAATACTCACGGTACTTGAATTTAAACAAGAATACTAATTTACCGCTCATTTTATAATTTGTTATCGCTATATATTGGCAGCGCTTATTAAACAATATTGGTTAGTGTTGGGTAAAATACGAAATTTCATTGTATGTTTTTATAAACATTATTAGTCAACCGCTAAAAAGTGATGCAAACTAGCATGCGACGGTTATTAACTTATTGGATCGATATTATGAATTTAGACAAATCAACAAAACGCATTGCCAAAAAAGTTAAAAATGGCTTTCAGGGCTATCCGCAAATAACATTGGCTTATTTTGGTGTATCAACAGATATAGCAACAAAAGTGGTGGTTAGTTTTCTTTTAGAAGAAGGGGCTGATGCTCAAGAAGAGAGCTTTTCTAGTAAAAATGATGTTCGTAAAGATGAAACCATTCAAACGACTATCGTAAAAATAATTGAACGTGCAGAAGCAAAAACAGTTATTGAAATCGCAAACGTTGAGAAAATTAATTAATACTAGGTTATGAGAATACTCTAGAACACTTGCCTATAGTAAGTATTCGAATGCGGTTAAGGCTTAATAATTTTTAATGAAATGTGATTTAATTCTCACTTTAGATTGATTCTGGTTGAATTTAGCTCTATATTCGCCGCACTTTTACCCTATAACGTCCTTACATGAATGTATTTAAACAACCATTAGCCATTAGTGCGGTTATAGTGATGGTTATTTCTAATAACAGCTTTTCGAATGATATTTCTGTTTTAGATAATACCGAAGCACAGCCTGAAATTGTTGCTTGGCAAGAGCCAAGAACAGGGTTTTCTGGTCGTATTCGAATGGCTTATATCTCTATTGACAGTGAAGTGGATTCTGAAAGTTCAGCTATTGGGACTGAGCTTCATTATGCTAGTGAAAATTGGCAAGGTATAAGTGCTAATGGAAGTTTGTATGCAACTAACAAAATTTTTCAAGATGAAGAAGCTAGCTTTTTTGGCTCTGACGGCAACGGCTATGTAGTTTTAGGACAAGCCTATTTAAAAACAAGCTTTGAAAAAACCGAGGTTAAGCTAGGACGCTTTAGTTTTGACTCTCCTCATGCTGATATGAATGATGTGCGCATAATCCCCAATACGTTTTCTGGTATTTTAATTGATAATACCGATATTGACGATACCACACTTTATGCCGCTCATTTAACCAAGTGGATTAGTGTTGATAGCACTAAACCAGAAAACTTTACTGATATACTCGGTAGTGACAATGTCAATGTTTTAGGGGTTGTATACCAAGGTATAGATAATATTGATTTACAAACTTGGTATTACAACGCCAAAGACTTAGCGGACTTTTTTTATGCTGATGCTACCTTCAATTTTGATAATTTAACTTTAGGCACTCAGTTAGGTAAACAATCAGACCGTAGCGATGATGATAGTGGGCCAAATGGCAATGTATATGGCATTATGGCAAGTTACACGTTAAATAACTTTACCTTTAAATCTTCCTATAACCATGTATCAGGTACTGTTATTAATGGTTTTGGCGGCGGCCCTTTTTATACCAGCGCTGCGGATCACACAATATCAGATGCGCTGGACCAAAGTGCTTTTGCAATAGGTCTAGACTATGCTGGTTTTAATAACCTGGTTTTAGGGGTTCTTAATGTTGACTTTGATAAAGGCGCTAACGAATTAGACTTTTTTGTAAGTTATGATTTTGGCAACAAGGTTATATTTGATTTTATTTATCATCACATACATGAAGATGGAAAAATGATTTTAGCCATGTTTAATGTTGGTTTTTAACTGTTTTATTTGTATTTGCTCGCATAGCTTAGCCATATAGCTTTGCAGTTATTTCCTGATTAAAACCTAACGCTTATTGAGTAGCTGTTAATTATAGCGCTACTCAATAAATTATAACTATTATGTTATGATCTGGGTTACTCGCCTTACACTTTATTTCATCATTTATTGCCATGACAACCTTTGCCTCTTGCTTTACACCATTTTCTCAGTTTATTGACAACATAGCGCTGCCAGAGAAATTTACTTTCCCGTTTTACTACCAACCTCATGCTATTGCTGTTGCAGCTGTTCAGCAGTTACAACAACAGCTTGAGCAATTACCGCTTAGCTTGACGGTGACTGATACCCTAACTAAAACAAAAACGATTGAAACAGCGGTTGATGAAACCAATTTCGGCAAAATGTTTGGTGTTTTAGTGGTTAAAAATAGCGAAGATGAAATAGGTTTTATCAGTGCCTATTCAGGGCAACTTAATGTTGAGAGCAGTAATACTATGTTTGTACCTGCGGTGTCTGATATGCAACTACAAGACGCAGTATTTTTAACCGAAAACCGCATTATTAATAATATTAATGCGGAAATAGCGACTTTAGAGCAAAGCGAAAAGTTAAGTCAAATTAATAACGAGCTAAAAGAAGCGACTGAAAATTATCAACAAGCATTAACCTCGCAACAGGGGTTAATTGTAGCGAGCCGCTTGCACAGAAAACAACAAAGAGATGATGCAGTTACAAAGCTAAGTAATGACGATTTTGAGCAGTTAAAAACCGTTTTAGCAGGGCAAAGTATACAAGAGAAGAAAAAGCTACAAGCGTTAAAAAAGAGTGGTCAGCAACAACTCGAGACTTTGCAGCAAGCTTTATCAGAAATTACCACTGAAATTGACAACTTAAAAAAGCTACGTAAAGCACGCTCTAAAAACTTACAAAAAAAGCTCTTCGCTCAATATAACTTCTTTAATGCCCACGGTGAAACAAAAGATTTAAATGCTATTTTTGCTGAGTTGCCAGAGCACACGCCACCGGCTGGCGCAGGTGATTGTGCGGCGCCAAAATTATTACAATATGCTTATCAACACAGCTTAAAACCTATTGCTATGGCTGAGTTTTGGTGGGGCGCTGCACCTAAATCAGCGATTAGGCAACATAAAAACTACTATCCTTCTTGCTACAGTAAATGCCAACCCATTTTGAATCATATGCTGCAAGGTTTGAAAGTAGAAGACAACCCGTTATTAATAAACCCTGCGCAAGGTAAAGACTTATCTATAGTTTACCAAGATAGCGATATGCTGGTAGTTAACAAGCCTGCTGAATTTTTATCAGTACCGGGGAAGAATATTGAAGACTCGGTATATTTGCGTATTAAAACCCAGTTTCCACAAGCTTCGGGCCCACTTATTGTTCATCGTTTAGATATGTCGACGTCGGGGCTGTTAATTATTGCGTTAAATAAAAGGGCGCATAAAGCACTGCAAAAACAGTTTATTGAACGTAGTATCGAAAAACGTTATGTTGCCTTAGTTACAGGGAGTGTTGTTGAAGACAGTGGCACTATCGAACTACCACTAATACTTGATTTTGATGATAAACCTCGGCAAATGGTGTGTTATGAACATGGTAAACACGCACTGACAACATGGCAGGTATTAGAGCGAAAAAATAATACTACGCGATTACATTTGTTTCCTAAAACGGGACGAACGCATCAATTAAGAGTGCATTGCGCACATAAGTTGGGCTTGAATATGCCGATTGTTGGTGACGATCATTACGGTACAAAAGCTCAGCGTTTGCATTTACACGCAGAGTATTTGTCGTTGTCGCATCCTATTAATCACAGTAAGTTGGAGTTTGAAGTTGCGGCCGACTTTTAAAGCAGTATTTATTAATCCTCTATACTTTTGATAGAGGATTAATAAAGGTAATTTTTGGTCGGTATTACAGCTTTTTACCTAACCTTTTTTCAATTTGCTTTTTTTCCCAATCTGCGCCAAAAAAACTGTATACCTCAAAAACACTCATGCCATGAGACACAACGCCTATACCCCAGCCAAAAGCTGCCCACCAAGCCCAATAATAATCAGGGCTGGTAATAAAGTTAACAATGAATAAACCTATTATGACAACAACATAATTTATAAGATGACTGTAAAAGTCTTTGATCTCTTTTACATGTTCAATAACACGGTTTTCTTCTTCACTATATTTTTCTGAGTTCAGCATGTTTTTTTCCTCTTGCAAATCTTCAAGTTCAATTTCGAAAACAGCAGCAAGAGACTTAAGTGATTCTAAGCCAGCTTTTTGGCCTCGTTCAATACGCTGAATGGTTCTAATATTTAAACCACTAAACTGGGCTAACTGCTCCTGAGACCATGCTCTTTTAAGCCTTAATTTTCGAACGATCATATACTTCTCCTTGTTGCTTTTCGTTTTGAATTATTAATTAGTAGCATGCTTTTTTCTACGACTTTTACCTGACTTTATCCTGACAGTTGTTATAAATCAATTGCTTATGATTGTCGCTCTTAAGTGATTGAAATACTTGTTAGTAGTCTAGCGGCGTCATCAAACTCATAAACTTCAACTTTTGACATTATATTTTTTAATTGCTGATGATAACGTTGCTGTTGCGTCATCGCTAATAAAGACTGAAGGGTTTCAATAGCAGCAACATCATAATTATCGACGTCAATTTTTAGTTGCTCGATAAGTGCTTTGCATTCTGAAACATTAAAACTAACATCATTTTGCATCGGCTGATTAAGTACAGATAAAGCCGTTTGTATTCGGTTTAATTCATTCTGACACTGGCTTAAAATGAACGGTTTTATATTCTGCTGCGATGCATTACTTTCTAACTCTTGGCAAAGCGTATATAAACTCGTTGCGCCAATGTTGCCAGCTACGCCTTTAAGCGTATGAGCCAACTGTTCGACTTCAGCAAAATTTTTCTGAGCAACTGCGCTTTCAATTGGCGCTAATGCATTGCTATAGTTATTTTTAAATTTCAGTAGTAAGCGCAAATAAAGGCTTCTATTATTTTGCGCTATTGCTAAGCCAGACTTAACATCTATGCCTTCGAGTGCAGGGAATGTTATTTGCTCATCTTCATTAGCCGAGAACTGAATTGTATCGTCGATTAGCTGATGATCTTTTTTGTGTTGTTTAGAGGTTACCCACTGAGATAATTTTATAAATAGTTCATTGGTATTAATGGGTTTACCAATATGTTCGTTCATACCCGATGCGAGCGCTTTTTCACGATCACCCGCCATAACATTAGCGGTCATTGCGATGATCGGTAAATCAATAAATCGAGCGTCTTGGCGAAGTTCGCGTGTGGTTTCATAGCCATCTTTTATCGGCATTTGGCAATCCATGAGTACGCCATCAAAATGCTCTGTGTTTAACTGCGCTATTGCTTGCTGACCATTATTGCTTATTACCACTTCAATACCATTACTGGTAAGCAGCTCTGTCGCTAATTCTTGATTTATTTCGTTGTCTTCTACAACTAATAGCTTGATGCCTTGCAAAGCATTAATTGCTGAAAATGACTCACGCTCAAAAAGGTCATTCTTTTTCCTTCTTAGGTTTTCTTTTCCAAGCGTTATTAGAAGACTATCAAGTAAGTTAGAGGAGGTTATTGGCTTACAAATTATTGAATAATTTATATCGTTAGCCAAAGCAGGGAGCAACACTTTTTGCTTATTTGGGAGAATATGTAAAATTGGTAGTGCAGCTTGATTTTCTCTGATCAAGTTTAAGTCATTACAGTTAAGGTTATCGCTACAGTTAACTAGATCGACGAGTAAGGCGTCAAAACTTTCATGCGGCTTTGCTAAGTAAGATAAAAACTCATCAGTCGAGTTAAAGTTTTCAACTGCAAAGCCTAAAGAGGTTAATATTCTCAGTATTATAGGTTGATAAATGATGTTGTCGGAAACTAAAGCAATTTTAAATTCTTTAAGAATCGTCAAGTTAGGCTTATTAGTGTTAAGTTCACTAGGCGACTGGCTTTGGTAACTCAGTGTGAAATGGAATGTACTACCTACATGTTCTTCGCTTTCTAGCCATATTTCTCCCCCTAGTAGCTCAACAAGTTGTTTACAAATAGCTAAGCCTAATCCTGTGCCGCCATATTTTCGGGTTGTTGAAGCATCGGCTTGGCTGAATGATTGAAACAGTTTCCCCTGTTGTGCAGGGCTCATGCCGATACCCGTATCTGACACTGAAAACTTTAATCTTACGTTATTGTTATGCTTATTGATGCACGAAACATGAACTTTTATCTCTCCTTGGTCGGTAAACTTAGCCGCATTACTACCAAGGTTAGTTAATATTTGTCCAAGGCGTAATGGGTCACCAATAAGGTTAAGTGGCACGTTTTCTTCTACGTCAAATATGAGCTCAGTTTGTGTTTCATTGAGTTTATCAACGAGTAAGTTACTAAGGTTCTCAAGAGCATCATCTAAACTAAATGGGATTGACTCAATTTCAATCTTGTTTGCTTCAATTTTTGAAAAGTCTAAAATATCATTAACAATACCTAAGAGTGATTCGGCCGCTACGTTCACTTTTACGATGTAATTTTGTTGTTCTGGGCTTAAGTCGGTTTTTAGTGCAAGGGCCGACATACCAATTATGGCGTTCATAGGGGTGCGAATTTCATGCGACATATTTGCTAAAAAGTTAGACTTAGCTTTTACTGCATCTTCGGCTAAAGATTTAGCGTCTGCTAGGGTTTCTTCGGCCATTTTTTGTTCGCTTATATCAACAAACGTGCCTAATAAGCCTGCTGAAGAACCATCGGCTTTTACAAAACTTTTTACCCAATACATAGTGGTATGTTCTAACCCGTCACCATAAACCAATGATATTTCTTTTCGTATCATTCCCATTGAAGCGATAACGCCAGTGTCTTCAGCTTGGTAAGCTATACGGTCAGCCATAGGGAGAAATTCAAGGTCGAGAACTGTTTTGCCAATAATATCTTCTCTTTTGACGTTAAAGGTTTGTTCATAGGCTTTGTTTACGTTGGTAAATGTTAAATCGGGCGCTTTAACAAAAATAGGATAAGGAATGGTATCAGCCAACGCTTGTTGAAATAGTATATGCTCGGCTAACTCGGCATCATGGCGTTTACGTTCGGTAATATCGCGAATAATCGCCACTATAAAACGTTCATTATGAATGTCGAGTGCGCTTACGGTAACCTCTGCGGCAAATTCATTGCCGTTTTTGTGTTTACCGGTCAATTCAAGTAATTGTTTTTCTGGAGCAGGCTCATTCAAAATTTTATCAAAAACATGCAGGCTTGCTTCGTCGGGTAGTAAGCACTCTATTTTTTTACCAATAAGCTCAGCTTTATCATAACCAAACATGGTTAACACTTGAGAGTTAACCAGATTATGTTCACGATGTTTATCGAGCATTAAAATGGCGTCAGGCGCTGACTCCATCAGTGCAGCGAATTGAGCTTGCGCCGCATTTCTTTGGGTAATATCGATTAACGTTAAGCGAATCTCGCTTAATTGTTCGTTTTCATCGTATACCGGTAAGGCTGACATCATAGTATCTATAGTCTTACTGTCATTAATGTTTACCGGTATTTCGCAGGATAAAGGATGAGATTTAGTTTTGAATATTTGGTGAACATAATGCTCTGGCGTTACAAAGTTTTGCCAGTTTAATGTTGTGAATAACTCGCGAGGGCGATCAAACATTTGGGCAAAAGCAAAGTTATGTTTAATAAAAACGCCATCAGCATTTAATGTTGCATAAGCAACTGGAGCATGTTCATATAATTCCCAAAGGGCGCGTTCTCGCTGATGTAATTCAGCGGTACGTTTTACCACTAATTGCTCAAGCTCTACTTTAGAGCGGCGCATATATTTTGTAGAGCGTTGTCCAACTGAAAGCGTAAATATGTTTGACGTTAAAGTTAATAACAATGTGATAAAAGCGATAAGCATTAACTTGTTGCGCAGTATATTTACGCCGATTAACGCCTCATCGGTATCTATTTCGGTTGCGATACCAAAGCCATACTGATTATCCCACAGCCATGCACCAAATACGCTTACTCCTCGGTAATCGTTATAACCATGCACATTGCTCGTTATTTTATTGTTGGTAATTAAGCTGATATTGTCAGAACGTGCGCTATTCATTATGTGATTTGCCATGAATGTAAAGGGCAGTTGCTGCATATCAAAATCAACGTTAGGGTTTTCCATTACATTAATTTGTGGAACTTTAAGTGTGATCAGCTGTTTGTTTTCATAAAATGTTTGTAAGTAATTAATACTTGAAAACTCTGCTTCAAACCGACTTCTTGATAGCATTTTTCCTTGTTTAGTCACTAAGTAACTTTCGCCCGAATTACCAATACGTCCTTGCTGCATAATATTCGATATTTGCCCACTAGGCTGAATTCGCATCGATAAAGCCGCTATTACTTGGTTATTCTCATTCTTTATCGGCGTAACCATATACATATTATATAAGTCTATTGGTTTGCTCGTATTTTTGATTACCTCGGCATCATTTGACTTAGATGGCGGTACAAAGTGGCTTTCTCCGTTAAAAACAGCTGCGATTATTTCTGGGTTTCTTTGAGCAATTAAGCTGATTTTGTCTAAATTTTCGTTGCGGTTCGAACCAATATTGATGTGCTCTGAACTAATAATGGAGAAATCTTTTCCCTCAATACTACTTTGACTTATGTATTGTCGTATTTTTTGTGTTGATTCAGACGTTTTTAATGGCTCGTTTAATGCCGAGCGCAGATGTAGTTCTTTGGTAAGTTGAATTATAGTGTTACTTTTAGCGATTTTTTTTAATTGTCTTTCTTGCTCGCTTATCCAATCGTTTAAGCGAGTTTTTGTCGCTTCAACTACAAACTCTAGATTTTTTTGCACGTTTGAACGGGTAATTTTTTCATTATCTTGCAGTGTTAGGTATATCACACTAAAAATAATGGCAATATTTAAGGCCGATATAGAATGCACTATAAAAGGAAATTTCCTCGATGCCATAAATGCCGCGATACGCTGTTGGCTGATCAGTTTTGGCAAAAGTAAGGTCGAAAAAATCAACATCAAAGATATTAAAATCATCATAACAATTAATGTTGTGCTGTCATCTAGGCTATTTTTTTCTGATGAAAAGTTAATAAGTGCATCTTCAAGCAATAAGTTTTCGGGAATAAAAGGCGAATCGGTCATCCCTAATTGGTGATAAATTTCACTAATTTTTTCCATGCGCGTGCGCGCTATTGAGCCTAGTGGAATAAATTTAGCTAAAATAATTTTATTAATTTCATTTGCTTCAAATGTTAAGTGTCGATGAGACTTATTTTGGCTATTGTACTTATCTTCAATGAGCTTAATTATTTCAGCTTGATGGTTAATGGCATATTGCCAACCTTTAATTGTTGCTTGGCGAATCGCTTGTACTCGCTGAGGATTGTTTTTTACTTCTAACTCACTGGTGAAAAGGTTATCACCATAGAAATCAATCCCGTAATCTCTGGGGCTGATGGTGAAAATATTAATATTGTCTTGTTTGAAATAAAAGGGTTCATTGGTGTTATAAATTAAAATTGCATCGGTTTCGCCGCGCGTTAATGCCCCCAAATGGTCACTTTTTTCCTGCCAATTAAACGCAGACATATCTTGTTCTGCTTGCATTAGCATGGCTGTTATTGGGGCAAAGTTTTTCCATTCTTTGCCCACCATAATACGTTTACCAATGAGATCAAACGGGCTCGCAATGCCTGAAGATCTTAATGTTGCAATAGTGGTAGGAGAGTGCTGAAAAATTTGCGCTACAATAACGACTGGTTTGCCTTTATTTTTTGCCACAATTAAGCTGGAGTCATTAATACCGTAATCTGCTTCGCCTGCAATAATATGATCTTCAATAGAACCTACTTCATTGCGCTCTCTTAACTCAACATCTAACCCTAACTCGCGATAAAAGCCTTTTTCTTTTGCCGCGTAGTAACCAGCAAATTGATATTGATGAAACCAATTAAGCTGAATAGAAACTTTTTCTAACTCTTGCCCTAAGCTTTGGCGAGAAGTGAATAAAGTAATGATGCAACTTAATAATATTAAAACACTTTTATTGCTTAGATAATTCAACATATTATGTACGTTCAGCCCATTGTTTTATAATATTTGCCAACTGTGCAACACCATCGGTAAGTGCCGCGGGGCCAGGTTGTAAAATATCTGTTGAGTTTATTTCAAATATATCACCATTTTGTATTGCTGGAATGGCTTGCCAACCAACTCGTGAAGTAACTTTTTCTTCATCGAACTTACGACCACACCATGAAGCAATGTAAATATCAGGCTGCTTAGCTATTACCTCGCTGGCATCGGCCACAATACGGTTTTTTGCTAAAGATTGCGTCGAAAACTCTTGATAACAATCTATACCACCGGCAATTTCTATTAATTCGCTCACCCAGCCAATGCCGGTAATAATTGGGTCAAACCATTCTTCAAAGTAAACTTTTGGGCGTTTAGGCAGTTGTTCGGCTTGTTGTTTAACTTTTCGTAAGTTGTTTTGCATGTCTGCGACGAGTTTTTCACCTTTAGCTGGTTGGCCAATTAATGCTGAAACGGTGCGGATCATTTGTAAAATTTCACTGATACTACGATGGTTAAAACAGTGGACTTGAATACCTTCTTTGATTAAGTCGGCAACAATATCAGCCTGCATATCTGAAAATGCCAAGACTAAATCTGGCTTAAGCGATAATATTTTTTCAGTTCTAGCGGTAATGTAAGCACTTACTTTGGTTTTTTCTTTTCGCGCGCGTTCAGGGCGCATGGTGTAAGCTGAAATGCCGACAATACGATGATCTTCTTCCATAAGATATAGTGCTTCGGTGGTTTCTTCGGTTAAGCAAATAATGCGTTCTGGCCATTTAGGTTCAGGAACTAAAGTCATGCATTTTCCTTGTTACTTACAGTAGTGTTTTGTTTTATTAGTATTATATTTACATGCAATCGTCGACATTGCATTTGATGAGTTTTACTTTATCAAAAACTACGCAGTAATGATTGGTTTTTTAGTGCTTGTAACACCGAGTGTTTAAGTAACCTGAACTCTGGATAAGCAGCACTTGCTCAATGCTCCCTTTTAAGCCATTTTCTGCGTTAAAACGTCGATAAATAGCGCGCTATTCATAAACGTTTTGCCTTAAAAATGGCATAAAATGAAGCATTGATGATGTCTATTCGTGATGTTCACCTAGCTAGAGCATTTACTTTATCAACTAAGCTTTTGATTCACTTGAGTATCAAGCAATCATTATCCAGAGTTCAGGTTAAGTAAAGTTGTTTCGTTGTTAATACAGCAAGTTTATTTGCTAGACTGTATGCAATTATTGCTAAAAAATCATGGAAATTAGCTTGTTAGTGTTTAATGTTTATTTGTTACGTCATGGTGAGCTTGTTGAGAGTGGAATTTTATGTGGGCGCTCAGATATTGCTTTATCACATAATGGCAAGCAACAACTTGTTGAAGCGACAAAAGGCTTAGTAGATATTTCACAGTGCTACAGTTCACCTCTTATTCGTTGTCGAGCGTTTGCAGAAAGCTATTGTCAGCAAATTGATATTTCATTAAAGGTGACGCCTGATTTGCAAGAAATGGACTTTGGTGCTTGGGACGGGCAAAGCTATCAAACACTTTGGCAACCTCAAACTGCAATAAGTAATGCAGAGAAAGCACTAACTTTAGGTGGTTTTTGGCAAAACCCTTGGCGATGTCAGCCGCCAAATGGTGAGACTATGACAAGCTTTACCGCACGTATTGATCGCTTCTGGGCGGATTTATTAGCGCAATTTGAGCAGTCCGCTCAAAAAGATCAGCAACCATATCGAACAAAAAATACTTTAGTCGTTAGCCATGGCGGGGTTATTCGCTATATTTTAGCTAAAGTACTTGGTTTACCTATTCCGGGTGTTAACCATATGGCCAATATCGACGTACCTTATGGTGCACTTATTCATCTGCAAGTTACTGTTGATGAAAGCGGAAAAGCTTGGCCGAAGCTAATGCTTTAGTCATGGTTTAGTTATGGTTTAGTTTTGCTGTCAGCGCAATATTGCAAACATTTATGGTTTCACTGAGTTTAAAAAACTTGCTATTTCCCCCTCGCTGTTGATAATCGCGAGATTAATTAAATAATGTCATATTCAATTTTACATTCATGATTGAAGGTAAAACTGGGAATGTGGTGAAAATCCACAACTGTGCCCGCAACTGTAAGTAGCGCATATATTTATCTCTAAGTCATAACGTTATTGACTAAAGTAGGGTGAGTGCTAAAAGTCAGGATACCAGGGGAAATATAGATATTAATTACCACGTCGAGCGGGTTACTCGAGCATTGGAATTTTATTTTTACATTGAAAGCTATGCCATCAATGGTAAGATATCTCTCCCTTAAGCCTCTAAACTCATCAACGTTATTCATAACTTGTCAGCCTATATATTTTATAGGCTTGGCCATTGTTAGGTGTTGAAAATGTTTAATATTCAAGCGGTTAATTACGAACACTCAAATAAAATTCAAGCCATAATTGACGGTAAAACTAAGCCGCTAGGCGCATTAGGCGATCTCGAACTTTTAGCTAAGCAAATAGCTAATATTCAGTTAACAACCGCTGCCTTTGACCCTAGTAAAAACATGGCATGTAAGCTCAAAATTAACGTTCCGCACTTAACTGTTTTTGCTGGCGATCATGGTGTTGCGAGCGAAGGTGTATCTATAGCACCAAGTGAAGTTACAAGCCAAATGGTGGCAAATTTTGCCCGAGGTGGCGCAGCCATTAATGTATTTAGTCAACAACTAGGTTGGCAGCTTAGTATTGTTGATGCAGGCATTTTACAGCCGATTTCATCTGCAGCAGTTATAGAACAACGCTTAGGCAATATCACCCAGGCGATTAATCAGCAAGAGGCGATGACTCAAACGCAAGTTGATCAAGGTTTTGTAATTGCTAAAAAACACATAGCAGCACTTCAAAAAACAGGAAGTAATGTTGTTGCTTTTGGTGAAATGGGCATTGGTAATACCACGATTGCTTCCGCGATAATGGCGGCAATTATGGCTATTCCTGCCAGTGAAGCTGTCGGGCGTGGTACCGGTGTTTCTGATGAAATAGTACTGAAGAAACAACAAGTGGTTGAACAAGCGCTTGCGCTTCATCAAGATAAACTCACTAATGCTGAAGCTATTTTGCGCTGTTTAGGCGGTTTTGAAGTGGTGCAAATTACCGCTGCAATGTTAGCCGCGGCAGAAAATAAAATGTTAATTGTGGTTGATGGTTTTATTTGCACAGCGGCGGCAATGTTAGCAATTAAATATAATGCCAAAGTAAAAGACTATATGGTTTTCGCTCACTGTTCAGGTGAGCAAGGTCACGAAAAAATGCTGCAATGGTTACAAGTGAAACCGCTACTAAATTTAGGGTTACGGTTGGGCGAAGGTACGGGAGCAGCTTTAGCATTACCTTTAATTCAAGCCGCAGTGGCTTTTTATAATGATATGGCAAGCTTTGCTGATGCAGAGGTTACTGATGTTACCTGAGTCAGAGCATGTACCATTAAAAACAACCAAACGAGACTTGCTTGCGCAGCAATGGCAGTTATTCTTATTGGCTGTCAGTTTTTTCACTCGAATCCCAGTTAACATGAAGGTTGATGTAACCGCGAATATGTTAAATGAAGCAAGTCGTTATTTTGCTTTAGTCGGCGTACTCATAGGAATAGGCTCAGCGCTAAGTTTTTATTTAAGTGTTTTGTATTTCCCTATTGAGTTAGCTTTGTTAATTGCCATGGCAACGAGTGTGCTTTTAACCGGAGCCTTTCATGAAGATGGTTGGGCCGATGTTTGGGATGGTTTCGGCGGTGGCTGGACCGTTGAGAATAAACTTAATATTATGAAAGATAGTCGCTTAGGCACTTATGGCGCAGCAGCATTGTTTTTTATTTTAATGATTAAATATCAAGCGCTGTTGGCGTTAATTCAACAAAATATGGTGCATGTTAACTTGATAAACGATGGGTTGAGCGTGTTGTCTATTTTAGTTTTAGGACATTGTTTAAGCCGAGTGCTTGCGACCAGCTTAATTGCCGATATGCCGTATGTAACTGAAGATGCCACTTCAAAAGTAAAGCCTTTAGCACAAGCATTATCAAACAATAGTTATTTAACGTTACTCGCTACTGGTATAGTGATCCTGTTTATAACTTTATCTTTTAGTGTTATTTGGCTGTTAGTGGTTATTTTGTTATTAACGCGATGGTGTTTAAAACGCTGGTTTATACGGCAGTTAGGTGGTTATACCGGCGACTGTTTAGGCGCTGCGCAACAGTTTTCAGAAGTGGTTATTTATATCTCACTACTTACCCTGACATCGGCGGGCGTATGACTGAAATGGTGAAACATAACATTCAGTTAATTCTAGGCGGCGCACGTTCAGGTAAAAGCGCATTAGCCGAGCAATATGCGCTGTCGTCAACGCTGCCAGTAACTTATATTGCGACCGCACAAGCGCTAGATGCTGAAATGGCGCAAAGAATTGCGCAGCATCAAGCAGAGCGTCCAGCGCATTGGCGATTAATAGAAGCTCCTTTGCAATTAAGTGCGACTATTGAATCGATTATCTTTGAAGCTTCATTAAATAAATCATCAGGTGTTTGTATTTTAGTTGATTGCTTAACTCTGTGGCTAAGTAACAGTTTATGTCAGTCGAATTCAAGTCCTAATAGCAATAATAAAGCAAGCCAAGACAGTGGTAATATTGATTACTGGCAGCAAGAAAAACAGCAATTTCTTAGGTTGTTAAATAGCCTTCAAGATTTAAGTATCGAGGGGGGAAACCGCCAGGCATTCGCGATTGAAATTATTTTAGTCAGTAATGAAGTGGGGCACGGCATAGTGCCAATGGGGCAATTGTCGCGCCAATTTGTCGATCAGGCAGGGTGGTTGCATCAAGCGATTGCTAAAGTTGCTGATCAAGTCGAATTTGTTATGGCAGGCTTGCCACTAACATTAAAGCCCTCACAAAATATTAATCAAAAGGCAGCACTTTGAAAACATTAATGGTACAAGGTACTACGTCTGATGCAGGTAAAAGCACTGTAGTTGCAGGGCTTTGCCGAGTATTAGTTAACGCAGGTGTTAATGTTGCGCCATTTAAGCCGCAGAATATGGCACTAAATAGTGCCGTTACTAAAGACGGTGGTGAAATTGGTCGTGCACAAGCTTTACAAGCCATAGCGGCAAAAGTTGAAGCGCGCATTGATTTTAACCCTATTTTATTAAAGCCCAATAGTGATACTGGCGCGCAAGTTATTGTGCACGGTAAAGCGCTTTCTAATATGGAAGCTGGTAAATATCACGACTACAAAAAAGTAGCGATGCAAGCTGTGCTAACGTCTCATCACAGGTTAGCGCTTGAACACGAGGTACTGATTGTAGAAGGCGCCGGTAGTCCTGCTGAAATTAATCTTCGAGCTAACGATATAGCCAATATGGGCTATGCCGAAGCGGTTGATTGCCCAGTTATTTTAGTCGCTGATATTGATCGCGGTGGTGTTTTTGCACATTTGGTGGGAACGCTAGCGTTATTGTCAAAGTCAGAGCAAGCACGTGTAAAAGGGTTTGTTATTAACCGTTTTCGCGGTGACATAAAACTACTGGAGTCTGGGTTAGACTGGCTAGAAGAGCGCACAGGTAAGCCCGTGTTGGGTGTTTTACCTTACTTGCATGACCTAGCATTAGACGCTGAAGATGCCGTAGCACTTGATAATAAAGTGACACAACCGCAAGTAAATATTTTTGTACCTTTGTTACCGCATATGAGTAACCATACCGATTTTGACCCGCTGCGATTGCAAGCCAATATTAATTTACAATACATAAAAATGGGCGAGTCGTTGCAAGGCGCTGATCTCATTATTTTACCCGGTAGTAAAAATGTTAGCGCTGACTTAATGTTTTTAAAGCAACAAGGCTGGCAGCAAGAGATAGAGCAGCACTTACGCTATGGCGGAAAAGTGATGGGTATTTGCGGTGGTTATCAAATGTTGGGTAAAAAAATATTTGATCCTGAGCATATTGAGTCTCATGTTGAGCAAATATCAGGTTTGGGTTTGTTAGATTTTACAACTAAGCTCACGGCAAAGAAAACCTTAAGCCAAGTGTGTGCAACCATAACACTTAATAACGAAACCTGTCAGTTAACGGGTTATGAAATACATTGTGGTGTTTCAAGTGGCTCAGCGTTAAGTAAGCCATTACTTAAGATTCAAGCTCAATCAAACGCTAAAGAGCAGCATGCTATTGCCGATGGCTGTATTTCAAATGACGGGCAAATAATTGCGACCTATCTACATGGTTTTTTCGATTGTCCAGAGCCTACAAAGTTAGTGCTTAATTGGTTGGGTATTAAAGACTTTAAAGCATCTATTATTGATATTACTCAGCATAGAGAAATACAACTAGAGCGCTTAGCTAAGGTTTGTAATGAACATCTTAATATGGCTGAAATTAAACGGATTATTGCTCAAGGGAAAACCACTTAATTACGTTGCCTAACGCCAAAGCGTGCCTTGAAATGAACTGTTAAATTAAGAAATAAAAAAACCGCTAAACAGCGGTTTTTTATTGGCAAAGTTATTGTAAATCGTATTTGTTATTCGATAAACGCAATTGCCGTTGGGTTTAATTCCGTTGCAAATCTAGGTAGCTCATTTACGTCTGTTTCAGTATTTACAACGTCAACACCTGGATTAGCAGGGTTGCTAACACTGATCCAAAGAAAGTTCGCTGCATCTAAGCTAATATGGCTAATTTGCTCAGTGCCGGTTTCAGCTACGGCAGTATCAGCAATAACACCTGTCGTAGGGTTAAAGCTATAAACTGTAGAAAGTACGCGGTATGGCGAGAAAAAAGTTTCTTCAGCAACTAAGTAGCCTTTTGTTGCTGAAACGATAGCACTTGAGCCAATAAATGCGCTAGTGTTCTCAGCAATATCATCAGCCGTTAACACGGTACGTAAGCTGTAATCACTTGCCGTTATTGCTTCAACTCGGCTTAACGTTAAGTCAGTATCGCTGTAAGAATTACGTGTAGTAACATAAACAACACCGTCTTTACTAACAATACTGTTACCTAGTGGATTTACACCAACTAAAGGAATACCCATAACAGTGTCATCAGCATTAGCGTTGGTTTCTATTTCTAGATCAGTTTCAGTGTCAAAAACAGCAATGTAAGCGGTATTTGGCGAGTAAGCGTCGTTCAAACGTTGTAAGGTAATAAAGAGCTTACCATCAACAATTGTGCCGGCTGAAGGGTTTGGCGTGCCGTTACTGTTGTCTTCTGCAATATAAGAATCAAGATCTAATTCGCCAATTTTAAAATCATCAGCGTTAGTTGCTTGTGGGTTTACAATCCATACTTTACTTGAGCCATAGCGTAAAATGTAAGCTTTAGTGTCGCTTAGCGAAACAATATCGTAAGGGTTACGTGAAGTTGAATCGCCAGTGTCTTGCGTAGTGTAGCTCCAAACTTCAGTATCAAGTGCATCGGCATTGTATTTTGCAATTGTGTCAATGAAGAAACGACCGATATGAAAAACGTCTTTGTTGTAACTACGAACAGTGTAATCTGAGCCATCTTTAATATAGTAACCTTTAGTTACTACTTCAGTTTCAGGATCTAATGTAACAACTTCTGAGCCTGAATAATCAGGTGCAACTGTTTGTACAACGGCAAACGAAGGAGTGTCTTTAACATCACCTACGGTTACTTGAATACTCAATTCACCGGTCAGGTTTTTACTGCTGTCATCTGTGGCAATAATCGTTACTGAGAAAGGCCCAACATCGCCATTTTCGAAATCTGGCGCTGATACAAAGCTAAGTTCACCTGCTTGTGTAATGGTAAATAAAGCACTTGAGCTACCAGCTAGCGATAATGTAATAGCATCGCCATCGCCATCAGTAGCATTATAACTGCTAACCAACGTTGTGTTTTCTTCAACAACAGGGCTAGTATCGCCTGTTACAAGTGGCGCATTATTGCTGCCTGAACCGCCACCACAGCCAGCAAGTATTGTTGTACCTATGGCTAAACTTAGTGGCAACATTTGTCTCTTAAAAGTTGTTAACATTTATAATCCCTCGATTGTGTATTTAATTTGGAAGCTACGACCTTGTGATGCTCTATTCGCAAGGTCTTGATATTTATCATTGAATAAATTGTTGGCACTGAAAGTCACGCGATGATTACCTTCTTTCCAATAAACCATTAGATCAGACACTGTGCGGTCGGCCGGGTTACCATTACCTAAGTGACTATCGTCATTTTGAAATCTGTTAATAAGGTTGAAGTACAAGTCTTTGTCTAAGCTAGTTTTAAATGACAATTGCCATGCTTTATTAACTTGATATTTTAGCGAGGCACTGTATTGCTGATGGTAAATGCCCGGTAACTTATTCTGATCAAAAGCGACAAATTCAGATTGCATTTCACTGTCAATTAAATTCACTTGAAAAGATAAAGACAGCGGGGCAAATAATTGATAATTCAGTTGTGCTTCAAAGCCCATTAATTCAGCGTCGCTAACATTTCTATAACTACCAACATTACTTGAATTAAAAATGGCAACAATAGAGTTTTCTAATGTTTGATGATAAACCGAAGAAGATATAGATAAGGTTTTATGTTGATATTGCCCACCAAGTGAGAACGTAACCGCTTCTTCAGGTAGTAAATCATCATTGCCTTTAAAAGAGCCACGATCACCAAAAAGCTCATATAGAGTTGGCGTTCGTACTCCGTCACTAACATTAGCGGTAATTTTAAAACGCTCTTGTTTAACGCTTACACCTAATTCGGTGGTTAAATAATTTTCATCATTTTTCAACTTCTCGGCGTCAGGTTGATTAAGAGCAGAATTTACGTTTTTCTCATGTAGATTACTGATCAAAACATAGGCTTCTAATGGTAATGAAATGGGTTGCCACTCCAAGCGAGAGCCGACGTTGGTTTGTTGTTGCTCTGCTGAAATATCACATGAGCCAATACCATTACATTGAGTGGGTTGGCCGTTATGTTGGCTAATAGATGTAAAGTCTTGTTTATTGAAGCTAATAAAGGGCGTTAAGTTAAAGTTTTGCCAAGTCAGTAAAGGTTTTAATCCTACATGGTATTTTTTAGTTTCGTAATCACTGATATCGAACATAACAGAATCAGGGCTTGAAATATAACGCTCGTTTTTGTCTTCAGCATAAGCTTCTAATTCGATTGAATCTAACCAAGATAAGTTACTTAACCAATGATGCTGATAACTGTAGCGAGTGCTGTCTGAGCTTAATTCTGAACTGTTTTCTGGAGAATTATTACGGTAGTTAGGCAGCGATTTGTCTTGCTCATTATATTGTATATTCAATCTAATTTGATGCTGGCCTAGTTGAATAATGTCATTAATGAAAAATGTTTTTTTAGTAAACTCATTATTTCTTAATGCTTGCTCTGCTGATTTTGTGCTGTCTTCAAAGCTTTGTGGTACCAGAAAATCGTAGTCATTATCACTATTTATATAATGGCCACCAAATGAAAGGCTTTGAGTCTTAAATACTTTATTAAATAATAGGTTAGCTTCGCTATAACCAAATGAGCCTGTGGCAAGGGTTAATTTAGCCGTGTCTTGAGTTGGGCTATAAGTGTTAATACGAATAACGCCACCAATGGGAGTTGCGCCGGTGCCAATCGCTTGGTTTTTACTAATTTCAATACTTTGAATTTGCTCGGTTGGTATTTGGTTTAAGTCAAAACCACCGAATTGACTGTCGTTAATTAATTGGCCGTCGATATAAAGTTGTATTTGCTTACTGCTTGAGCCACGAATAGAGACAGATACAGGATTGCCAATGCCACTTATTTGACGAATTTGAATGCCATTAACTGTTTGTAAAATATCGGCAAGTGTTTGCGATGAATGAACGAAACTTTCTCGTTGTAAAACTTGATAATTGGGGGAATTGAAACTCAGTTCGTTCACCACTTCAATAACTTCAAGATCTTGATCTAAAGCTGTTTCTACTTGTGCAAAAACCGGTGATGCCACAAAGGTAGTTATAAATAAATATCGTAAACGAGAGAACATGAACACCTCAAAAGTTTTTGAGGGGCGTACGGAAGGCAACAGACAATTTAGCAAAACTGTTGCTAATGTCGATATATTTCCGAAGCGCCCACCGCACTGCAAATAATTCTATGTTGTTTAGGCCGGTCTCCGGGCTTAACTTTGCAAAGCAAAGTATTACCGTTGCGGGGGCAGCGTTAGAATTATGCATAAAACATGTCACTAACTTCCCGATTATCTCTTTATTTTTAACGTTGTTAACGTATAAATATCGAGCACCTAAGCAATTTTGAGCGGCAATTCTGACCCCATTACTATGGCTTGTCAACTGTTAGCATTATTAATCTTAAGGCGAATTAGGTTGCCGCTTTAGTGCTTGCAGAATTTACACTTATGAGTATTTTATAGACCTTATAAATACTCTTTCTATTAATTAATGAGGTGGTAGTTAAGGAATCAACACAATTGTAAGTGTTTTCCTTTAACTAAATTAACCTGAACTCTGGATAATGGGTGTTTGATACTCAAGTGAATCAAAAGCTTAGGTGTTAAAGTAAATGCTATAGTAAGGTGAACATCACGAATTTACACCATCAATGCTTCATTTTATGCCATTTCCAAGGCAAAACGTTGATGAATAGCGGGCTATTTATCGACGTTTTAACGCAGGTAATGGCTTAAAAGGGAGGATTGAGCAAGTACTGCTTATCCAGAATTCAGGTTAAATTAACATCCAGAAGAAATAATATCGTATTTCGGGCCAATATTTTCTGATGCGGCTTGGGTGTATCTAAAGTAGCAATTATCATCGCTTACTTGATTATTTTCATTACTGTCATAACCAACAAAAACAAAGTTGGCGCCTTGCTCTTCAAAGATTTTTCTCCCTGAGAGTTTAAACTGTTCAGACACTTGAATTTGTTTATAAACTTCATGATTATCGATATAAGAGTGTAATAACCTTAAATCAACACCATTAAGGTCAATCGAGCCGTTATTGTCCATATCAATATCGACTAAGTCAGGTCGTCCACTCACAGGAAATGTAACATAGCTTGGCAATTTAGACTTAATGAATATCAAACGGTTAGCTGCTTGCACGCTAACACTAAATTGAGTTAATACCGATATTTTAGCTTCTTTTGACAAACTGATGAATTTGGGTAATACGGTGGCTGCTAAGATGCCAATTATTACAATAACAACAACTAATTCAATTAAAGTGAAACCTTTACTACTACGACTCATTTACTACACACCACGGATTTTTATTATTTTTATTAACGATGTTGATTGTTCGTTAGTTTTTTTAAGCCACACTTTAACGAAATATTTTAAAATAACAAGGGGTTGGTTTTATTGAGGTTGTTCTCAGTAAGCAACTAACGCTAGCTTTGCCGTTGAAAGCCCCTGAATAATTTTTAAATTACAACGCTGTTTTGCAATACTATTTCAGTTATCAGAGCGTCATGCTGACAAAATAGTTGGTACAAATGTAATTGGTTTTTTGCTCGGTCTACATTGTGTTTGGCGTAATGGGTTTTAAAGTACGTATCGCCAGTTAAAAAATCAGTTAAAAACCGAATACTGAGCATAAAAGGCATTAATTTTATGCCCAATAATAAACTGTTTTGTTCTGCTGTGCTTAACGCACCATTAAAACCGTTAAGGTAACCTTGGGTTAATACTTTGAGCATGTCAAAATCTATCACCATGTTATCTAATTCAGTACTATCTTCTGCGATTGATACGCAGCAAGTACGCACCATGTCACCAAAGTCATGCATTAAATAGCCAGACATACAGGTGTCTAAATCAATCACCGCAATAGGTTTTTGGGTTATTTGACTAAATAATAAATTATTAATTTTGGTGTCGTTATGAGTAACGTGTAAAGGCAAGGTGGCAGTGGCTTTGATGATGTCTTTAATAAAGGCACTTTGAGACTGAATAAACTCAATCTCAGCTTTAGCAGATATCAACAATGGCGCAGACGTCGATTTTATCGCTTGTTCTAACTGGCTAACTCGGCTGGTTAGATCATGAAAATTTGGAATGATTTCCGCGAGTTTTTTGCTGTCAAAATCACTTAATGCTGAAGTAAATTGTGCAAAGGCTTGGGCCACTGATTTGGCTTGTTCAAGGCTTGTTGTTACCTCTAGAGTAAAGCTTTGAGGTATGTATTGCAGAGCCCGCCAATACTGTTCTGCTACTTTGACATGGTTTTGTTTGTTTAAACACTTAAGTTGAAATACTGGCGTTAAAGGATAACCATTATTTTCACGCTTAGCTTGCAAGTGTGCGCTGATTAAATCAGCATTATTAGTGACTTGCTGTGGCTTTGTAAACACCTGCTGATTCAAACACTGTAAAACAAACTCTTGTTCAGGAGCTTGCACTAAATAAGTGTTATTAATAAGCCCGTTACCTAAATGAGATACTTGGCAATCTTCAAGCTTACAGCCAAATTTTTCGAGCACTAATGCTAATGTTTTATCGCGTGTTACGGTCATAATACTACTGTTTTTTTGGGGAAATAACGTCGTTTATGCATCTTCAATGGGCATTATGTTAAGACAATAGTCATAATAAATACAGCTATCATTGCGGTATTTAAAGCAGTTTTAATACTTAGTTAACCTGAACTCTGGATAATGAGTGCTTGATACTCAAGTGAACCAAAAGCTTAGGTAATAAAGTAAATGCTATAGCCAGGTGAACATCACGAATAGATATCATCAATGCTTCATTTTATGCCATTTCCAAGGCAAAACGTTTATGAATAGCGGGCTATTTATCGACGTTTTAACGCAGAAAATGGCTTAAAATGGAACATTGAGCAAGTGCTGCTTATCCAGAGTTCAGGTTAGTTACATGGCTGACTTAGTTGTAATTGTTATCATCATTGTGAGTTGCAGGTTAACTAGTGAGCATAAGCATGTTTGCGTGCTAAACGTTTTAAATTATTAATAGTCTTCGACGATTGAGAAAAGGCTAGCACAATTTCGCGAGTTAGCTGTAAACCCGTTATAGGCCTAAATACTACGTCGCTTCGCTGCATTATTTCATTGTGAGCTGGCAAAAAAGCACAACCTAAACCCGCATGTATTAAGCCTAAGGCATAATCTATGGTGGTAATTTTGGCTCTAATGTCAAGACTAATGCCGGCTAGTGCGAGGGTGTCTTGCAAGTTGTTCCAAGCACTACAAGGTGTACGCTGTATAAAAGGCAGCCCATCTAATTGCTTAAGCGAAATAGTGTCATTAAGTGCTAATACATGATCAAAAGGCAACGCTAACAAATAGTCTTCTTGCCACATATTTATGTAAGTTTCGTTTTCATGTAATTCATCTTTGAGAATAATACGCGCATCAACCACGTCTGTGTGCGGCACAAGGGTTAGTTCAACGAAAGGGTTTTCAGCAGTAAAATCTTTGAGTAATGAGCTCATGCGTTCTACTCCTAAACCACGAGTTACGCCTAGATTAAAAGGTTGCTTATTAGACTTTTCAGCAAAAACACTTTTTATTGCACCCGCTTGACCAAGCAGTTTTTTTGCTAGAGGAAAAAGTTTAACGCCATGTTCAGAAGGTGTAACACCACGAGCATGGCGAATAAACAAAGGTACATTAAGTTGTTGTTCTAATTGAGCTATTGCAGAAGAGATAGAAGGCTGAGCAATAAAGCAGGCCTTCGCTGCGGCGCTAAAGCTTTTAAGTTCATAAACTGAAATAAAGTAGTTAAGTGATTTTAAATCCATAAATTTATCTTAGACTTGAGGTTTAGCTATAGCTTTAAACTATATCAGTTAAAGAAAAATAATGTTTTAACTTTGGCTGGTATTTGCTTATTATTTTTGCACGAAAATTAATCAGTTAATAGGTAGCTTTATGTCTAACGCTTCAAGTGCAAATCGCCCATCGTTTAAATGGCAAGATCCGCTTTTATTAGAGTCTTTACTGTCTGAAGAAGAAAGAATGATCCGTGATAGTGCTCATCAATATTGTCAAGAAAAGCTGATGCCAAGAATTTTAATGGCAAACCGCAATGAAGTGTTTGATGTTGAAATTATGCGTGAACTTGGGGCGCTGGGTTTGTTAGGGGCGACCTTACCTGAAAAATATGGCTGCGCTGGCGTAAATTATGTCACATATGGCCTAGTGGCACGTGAAGTTGAGCGTGTTGATAGCGGTTATAGAAGCGCCATGAGCGTGCAATCTTCATTAGTTATGCATCCTATTTATGCTTATGGTAATGAAGAACAACGAATGAAGTATTTACCTAAACTTGCCAGTGGCGAACACATAGGTTGTTTTGGTTTAACTGAGCCAAATTCAGGCTCAGATCCTGCCAGCATGAGCACTCATGCCAACGTGGTTGAAGGCGGCTATCGCTTAACAGGCAACAAAATGTGGATAACCAATTCTCCGGTAGCCGATATTTTTGTGGTTTGGGCTAAGCTTGATGGCGTTATTCGTGGTTTTGTTTTAGAAAAAGGCATGACAGGGTTAAGTGCACCAAAAATTGAAGGTAAGTTTTCATTACGTGCCTCTATTACCGGCGAAATCGTGATGGATAATGTTTTTGTGCCAAATGAAAACTTACTGCCAAATGTTAAAGGTTTATCTGGCCCATTTGGCTGTTTGAACAAAGCTCGCTATGGCATTGCTTGGGGCGCTTTAGGGGCGGCAGAGTTCTGCTGGCACGGCGCGCGTCAATACACTCTTGACCGAGAACAATTTGGTCGTCCTTTGGCGGCAACTCAGTTAATTCAGAAAAAACTCGCCGATATGCAAACGGATATTACCACGGGATTATTGGCGTGTTTACAGGTCGGGCGTTTAATGGATGCCAACCAACTAGCGCCAGAAGCAATATCTCTTATCAAGCGTAACTCATGTGGTAAAGCTCTAGAAATTGCTCGCACTGCACGTGATATGCATGGCGGTAATGGAATAGCTGACGAGTTTCATATTATTCGCCATATGATGAACCTTGAAGCGGTTAATACTTATGAGGGCACACATGATGTGCATGCATTGATACTCGGTAGAGCACAAACCGGCATCCAAGCATTTTACTAAAACACTGAATAAGGCGTATTTAATACGTCTTTTTTTTGGGCTTTTTTGAGGTTTTTGAGTTGTAAACCATAATAATAAAAATTCTGTGGAGATATCATGTCTGATCGTAATCAGTTGGTGAAAGAAAATTTTATAAATTTTGTTCGCGCAGGAACGTTGCCAACATCAAGCTGCACCCTAACGCCCGGTGATGTTGGTTTGAGCTCAGCTGAAATTATTGACCTATTTGAAACACAAGTGATGAGTCGCCACCTTGATTTACAATCACGCGTAATGCAGAAAAAAGGTCAAAGTTTTTATACTATTGGTAGTTCAGGCCATGAGGGAAATGCTGCTTATGCTAAGGCTTTTCGAGCAACGGACATGGCCTTTTTGCATTATCGCAGCGGCGCGTTTGTTATTCAGCGTAGCAAGCAAGTACCAGGACAAACTATTTTATATGACATGTTGTTGTCTTTCGCCGCTTCAAAAGATGATCCTATTTCAGGTGGTCGCCATAAAGTATTAGGCAGTAAAGCATTATCTATACCGCCGCAAACCAGTACCATAGCATCTCATTTACCTAAAGCCATTGGCGCAGCATACAGCATTCCACTAGCTAAACGTTTAGCGCACCAAGGAGAAATCCCTAACGATGGCATAATTATTTGTAATTTTGGTGATGCTTCATCGAATCATTCTACTACGCAAGGGGCAATTAATAGCACTGCTTGGGCAGCATATCAGTCGATCCCAATGCCTATTGTTTTTATTTGTGAAGACAATGGAATTGGTATTTCTACGGCGACGCCTGAAGGTTGGGTCGCGGCTAATTATCAAAATAGGGTAGGTATAACCTATCTCCATTGCGATGGTTTAAATATTTTAGACACTTACTACACAGCAAAAAAAGCTGAACACATTGCACGAGAATTACGAAAACCAGTATTTTTACATGTACGCACCGTGCGCTTATTAGGGCATGCAGGATCTGATGCCGAGTTTGTCTATCGTGATATTAGTGATATTACCGCCACAGAATTTCAAGACCCACTGCTGCATACTGCTCGTATTATGCTTGAAAATAATATTTTAACTGCCGAGCAGATGATTGATATTTATCAAAATACTGAAAAACGCATTGCCGATATTGCAGAAAATGCCGCCGGTAAAGAAAAACTAACCAGTGCTGATGCGGTTATGGCGAGTATTATACCAACTGTGCATAAGGCATGTAGTTCAATTGAAGTTACAGATAAAGATCGAGCTGAAATTTTCCAACATGAAAAACATAACTTAACCAAAAAACAGCATTTAGCAAAGTTGATCAACTGGGCATTAATGGATTTAATGGCAGCGTATCCCAATATTGTGATGTGTGGTGAAGATATTGGCAAAAAAGGCGGTGTGTATAACGTAACTGCAAAATTATGTGAGCGCTTTGGTAAAAGTCGCGTAGTGAATACCTTGCTTGATGAACAAACTATTTTAGGAGCGGCGATTGGGTTAGCACATAACGGATTTTTGCCGATCCCTGAAATTCAATTTTTAGCGTATGTACATAATGCTGAAGATCAAATTCGGGGTGAAGCAGCCACGTTACCTTTTTTCTCCAATGGTCAGTTTACAAACCCTATGGTGGTTCGTATAGCCGGTTTGGCATATCAAAAAGGCTTTGGTGGGCATTTTCATAATGATAACTCGTTTGCGGTTTTTCGTGATATTCCAGGCTTGATCATCGCGTGTCCATCGAATGGCGCTGATGCAGTTGAAATGATGCGTGCCAGTGTCCGTTTAGCGCAAGAGCAACAGCGCATGGTGATATTTTTAGAGCCAATAGCCATGTACATGACAAAAGATTTACATCAAGAAGGCGACGGGCTTTGGACATTTGAGTATAAGCCTCCCGCCTTAGAAAATGGCGAAATAGATTTAGGTGTTAAGGTTGCTGGTACTGGAAATGAGTTATGTATTCTGACTTACGGTAATGGCAATTATTTATCACGCCAAGCTCAAGCTAAGTTAGCTGAGCAGGGCATAGATGCGCGGGTTGTTGATTTACGTTGGCTAGCACCGCTTGATGAAACCGGTATTTTGGCGCAAGTAAATAATTGTAAGCACGTACTTATTGTAGATGAATGTCGACAAACAGGTTCAATTAGCGAAGCGTTAGTAACCTTAATAAATGAACAAACAGTTACATGCCCCAATATAAAACGTGTTACAGCCAGCGATAGTTTTATTCCACTTGGTGCTGCTGCTTACCAAGTGTTGCCATCGGTTGAACAAATTATTACTGCCGCGAAGGAGCTTTGCCAATGAGTTCTCAAGATAAAAATTCTACCGCACCTAAAACTAAGCAAAGAGTCGTGGTCATTTGCCCTGGCCGTGGTACTTATAATAAGGAAGAGCTGGGTTATTTACAGCGATTACATAGCGATAAAACTGAAATCGTGTCGTTAATTGATGATTTTCGATCAGGTCAAGGTCAAATCAAAGTCGCTGAACTCGATAGTATGGAAAATTACAGCATGGGTATTCATACCGCTGGTGAAAACGCATCTGCGCTTATTTATGCCTGCGCGCTATCTGATTACCAAGCTATTAATAAAGATGAATTTGATATTGTCGCTGTTACGGGCAACTCTATGGGGTGGTATATTGCCTTAGCTGTTGCCGGCGCTTTAAAGCCAAAACAAGCTATTGAACTGATTAACACTATGGGCTCTATGATGACAAAAGGGCTTATTGGCGGGCAAATGATTTATCCCATTATGGATGAAGAATGGCATATTGACCGCAGCTTAGAAATCAAAGTTATGCAGTGGCTAGCGCAGATAAACGAGCACAGTGATTGTCAGGTTTATCTGTCGATTAACTTAGGTGGTTATTTAGTTTTTGGTGGTAATAAAGCAGGGCTGAAAGCGTTAGAAGAGTTATTACCTAAAGTTCAAGACCGCTATCCAATGCGCTTATTTAATCATGCTGCATTTCATACCCCTTTACTTAAAAATGTGTCGGAGCAAGCAATGCACTTAATGTCAGCAGACATATTTAGTGCGCCAAGTATTCCACTAATTGATGGCTTAGGGCAAGTGTGGCAGCCCTATAGTTGTGATATTGAACAATTATATAATTACACCCTGAACACTCAAGTTGTAGAGCCATATAACTTTTCTAAAGCAATCGAGGTGGCTATTAAAGAGTTTGCCCCTGATAAGTTGATTATTCTGGGGCCGGGTGCTACGTTGGGAGGTGCAGTGGCGCAGAGCCTTATTCGTCATGAGTGGCTTAATTTGACCAACAAAGCTGACTTTATTGCACAACAAAAAAATGCGCCCTTTATTCTTTCAATGGGGCTACTTGAGCAGCGCGAAAAATGTTGCTGAATAACAAGACAAAAAACTAATTAACATTTGAAGATAAAATAAAATAGCTGAAATTTTTTTTATTTTATACAATGGACCTCAGAAATTTTCGTATTGAGTTAAATAATGACCACAAGCCGTAAAAAAAATGAAGCAGAATTAATACTTGCGTTTAAGGCATTACTAAAAGAACAATGCTATGGCTCACAAAGTCAACTTGCTGATGCGCTAGATACACAAGGCTTTAAGAATATGTCGCAAGCGAAAATTTCACGCTTGTTATCAAAGCTTGGTGCTGTAAAAATGCGTAATGCCAGCGACCAAGTTGTATATATCTTGCCTGATGAATTAGCCGTGCCGAAATCGAAGCAAGCAATTCAATCTGTAGTGATCAGTGTTAAACACAATAATATGCAAATTATATTAAAAACAGGTATAGGTGGCGCACCATTAATTTCAAGAATGTTAGACAGCCTAGGTGAGTCGACTGGAATTTTAGGTACTCTAGCTGGCGACGACACTATATTTATTGCGCCAACTGATGTTAACCGTATTGATGAAATAACAAAGGAAATTAGTTTGTTATTAGGTGTTTCTTCTTCATCATCTTGATTTTATACTTGTTTAAAATTATAACGCTGTGTAGTTATCATTATTAACCTAGCGTTAGGTTTTATCTAGGTTATCTACTCTTATACCAGCAATAAAGCGTCGATTATGACGCTTTATTTATTTCTAGCGTGTCAAAAACAAAGCGAGTTCGGCTATAAAAAGGCTGTTCTGGCCTAAGTATTGTATTTTTAATATCAGCAGCGGTTTTCATATTCGCCAGCCTTTGTGGTTCAAAACAAAATGCCGAGTGTTGCTGATAAACACACCCTTGCTTGCCCGTTTGGCTGCCATCAATATAATTAGCCGTGTATAAAATCAAACAGGGTTGATCGCTATACATGGTTAATCGTCGACCTGACTCTGGCTCAAATGCTCTAGCAGCAAAAGTTTCACCATTTATAGCATTGCTATTAATCAACCAATAGTTATCGTAACCTTTGGCAATTTCAATTTGTTGCTCTGAGGAGTTTATAGCTTTGCCTAACGCGCTTAATCGACTGAAATCGTGTGCGCTGTTTTCTACTCTTCTGACTTCACCCGTAGGGTAAATACGTTCATTCATCGGTAAAAAATGTTCGGCATTGAGTTGAACTTGGTGTTGGTAAATATTACCAGCACTATGCCCTGCAAGATTAAAATAGCTATGTTGAGTTAAATTAACAACGGTGGTTTTATCGGTACGGGCAAAATATTCTACTGTTAATTCATTTTGGTTGTTCAGGCTGTATATAACCTTAAAATCAACTGTGCCAGGGAAACCATTATCACCATCAGGACTGGTGTGATGTAATATTAAGCTAACATTTTCAGCATTGCTTTTAGTTGTTGCTAGCCAAAGTTGCTTGTTTAATGCTTGAAAGCCGCCATGAAGCTGGTTGTCGAGATTATTCAAATCGAGCTGATAAGTTTTATGGTGAATAGTTAATAAGCCTTGATCAATTCGTCCTGCATATCGACCGATAATCGCACCTAGATAATACGGGTCGTCTTCATAAGACTCGATGTTATTGTAACCAAGTACTATATCAGCGCTATCACCCTGTTTATCTAAAGTTTCAAGCGCCACAATAATGCCACCATAATTACTAATTTTTACTGTAACGCCATGGCTATTTTTTAGTGTGAAAAGTTGTGCACTCTCGCCATTTTTTAAACAGCCAAAGTTGGCTTGGGTAATAGTAGGGCTGTGAGTCAGGTGTTCTGTCGGCATAAATTTAAAAGCCCGTGAAAAATATTTAACGTATAGTAGCAAGTTGATTGAGGCATTACACCGAGAGTTGTACTTGGAAACTGATTTAAGGAAACTGATTTAAGGAACTGAGCTAAGGTATTGAGCTAAGGTATTGAGTTAAAGCATTGGGTTTATTCAATGTAATTAACAAGAGCTTATTTAAAAATTAGGGTTTACAGTTAGCACATTGACTAACTGCAAACTTAAAGAAGAGTTGTTTAGTGGCTACGATTAGCCGCAATATGTGCTAGCGAAATTAATGCTTGTTTATATGCTGACTCAGGTAACATCGCAACTGCATTTATAGCTTTGTCGGCTTCTTGTTCAGCTTTTTGCTGAGTATAAACTAAAGCACCTGTTTGGGTCATCGCAGCGAGGATATCATTGAGGTTATCCATGCCATTGCCATGTTCTATAGCATCACGAATCATAGCGCTTTGTTGCTCATTGCCGTTTTTCATGGCATACAACAAGGGTAACGTTGGCTTACCTTCAGCTAAATCGTCACCCACATTTTTACCCATTTCTTGAGCATCTGCGGTGTAATCCATAATGTCGTCAACTAACTGAAAAGCAGTACCTAAATGTTTACCGTAATTCAGCATGGCAAGCTCTGTTGCATCGTCTTGTTTTGCTATTACAGCAGCAAGGCGGGTTGCTGCTTCAAATAATTTTGCTGTTTTACAGTAGATAACTTTCATGTAGCTATCTTCTGTGGTGTCGGGATCATTACAATTCATCAACTGGAGTACTTCACCTTCTGCAATAATATTGGTTGCATCAGACAAAATGTCCATAATTTTTAAATTACTCAACTGGCTCATCATTTGAAATGAACGAGAATATAAAAAATCGCCTACTAATACGCTAGCGCTATTGCCAAACATAGCATTAGCTGTTTCACGTCCACGGCGCATATTTGATTCGTCTACAACATCGTCATGTAAAAGTGTTGAGGTATGAATAAATTCAACGATGGCTGCAAGCTGCAGGTGTTCTTCACCTTGATAACCAATGGCTCTTGCCGCTAATACGGTTAGTAGTGGTCGCATACGTTTACCACCACCATTAACGATATAAACACCTAATTGATTAATTAGCGCAACGTCGGAATGAAGCTTCGAAAAAATAAGATCGTTAACCGCGGTCATGTCTTGCTGAGCTAAAGCTTGGATGTTTTTTATATTCATAGAGCGTAACAAGTTACCTTAAATGTTCTTTAATGATAGAATACCCGTAATTTCCGAGGTAATTTTACACGAAATTCATGGTGATAGAAGTTTTGTCAGCAATAAGTTTTTAGTTATTTAAAAATAATAATAAATCATTGCTTTTATACTTGCCCTAACCAATTTCTTCGCGTAGAATTCGCGCCCTATAATTTTAAATTTAAGCGTCGTCCATAGATGATGACGCAGTACGGAGTAGCTATGTACGCGGTATTCCAAAGCGGTGGTAAACAGCATCGTGTAACTGAAGGCCAAACAGTTCGTTTAGAGAAAATTGAACTTGAAATTGGTGCTGCAGTAGAATTCGAAAACGTTTTAATGATCGCCGATGGCGAGAGCATCAATGTAGGCGCGCCTTACATTGCTGGTGGTAAAGTTGTGGCTGAGGTTGTAAACCAAGGTCGCGCTGACAAAGTTAAAATTGTTAAATTTAAACGTCGTAAGCATTCACGTAAAGAAGCGGGCCATCGTCAATGGTTCACTGAAGTGAAAATTACTGGCATTAACGGCTAATTAGGAGCGATTTACAATGGCACATAAGAAAGCTGCAGGTAGTACACGTAACGGTCGTGATTCAGAAGCGAAACGCCTAGGTGTTAAGCGTTTTGGTGGCGAAGCTGTTTTAGCAGGTAACATCATTGTTCGTCAACGTGGAACTCGTTTTCACGCTGGTAGCAACATGGGTATCGGTAAAGACCACACTCTATTTGCTTTATCAGATGGTAAAGTACAATTTGAAGTTAAAGGTCCTAAAAACCGCAAGTTTGTAAGCATTATTGCTGAGTAGTAATACGCAAACTTATAAAACCCTGCTGTTACGCAGGGTTTTTTTTTGCAGGTAATTTATAGTTATTCGTTACAAATTGTATAAAAAATGACAATGTTCAAAACTAATTTGAATAAATCATTTATAATATGTAGCAGAAAATAAAATTTTGGAGTGTTTTAAAACACCATGAAATTCGTAGATGAAGTAGAAATTCGCGTAGAAGCCGGCGACGGTGGTAATGGAATAGTTAGTTTTCGTAAAGAAAAGTACATTGAATTCGGTGGCCCAAACGGCGGTGACGGCGGTGATGGCGGCGATGTATATTTAATTGCTGATGAAAGCTGGAATACATTAATCGATTACCGTTTTGAAAAATTTCATCGCGCGAAACGTGGTGAAAACGGCCGTAGTCGCGACTGTACTGGTAAAGGCTCTGAAGATTTATACCTAAAAGTGCCTATTGGTACTCGTGCTGTTGATATTGATACAGGCGAGCAAATCGGTGACTTAACTCAACATGAGCAAAAGTTACTGGTTGCTAAAGGGGGCTGGCATGGTTTAGGCAATAGCCGTTTTAAAAGTAGTACTAACCGTGCTCCTCGCCAAAAAACTGATGGTACTCCTGGTGAAATTCGAAACTTAAAGCTTGAATTATTACTATTAGCTGATGTTGGCTTACTTGGTTTGCCAAACGCAGGTAAATCAACCTTAATTCGCAGTGTATCTGCCGCTAAACCGAAAGTAGCTGATTACCCGTTTACTACCTTAGTACCTAATTTAGGTGTAGTACGTTTAGACGCTCAACGTAGTTTTGTTATTGCTGATATTCCTGGTTTGATCGAAGGAGCAGCGGACGGTGCAGGTTTAGGTACACAGTTTCTAAAACACTTAGAACGTTGTCGTATCTTATTACACGTAATTGACGTTTTACCTGTTGATGGCTCAGATCCGTTAGAGAATGCAAAAACTATTGTCGGTGAGCTAGAAACTCACTCTGCAGAGTTGGCAGGAAAGCCACGTTGGTTAGTTTTCAACAAGTTAGATTTATTGCTTGAAGAAGAAGCTAAAGAAATTACCGACCGCATTATCGAAGGTTTAGGCTGGGAAGGTGAGGTTCGCAGTATTTCAGCATTTAATCGAACTGGCACTGAAGATCTTTGTCAGGGCGTTATGACTTTTATTGAATCATTACCGCCAGAAGTTGAAGAAGCGCCTATTGATGGTAAAACCGTTGAATTTAAATGGGATACTTATCATGAAGATACAATGGCAGATTTGTCAGATGATCTTGATGATGAAGATTGGGACGAAGATGAATACGATGTAGAAGTTGAATATCGTAAGTAAATTATTTAATTAGCCTGAATACGCTCCAGTAATAGTATATTCAGGCACTGCGGTTATAGGCGATAAATTCATTAATTAATCGCTGTAAAGTCAACTTAAGGCTTATCTTCGCTAAACTTTTATTCGTTAAATATTCGACGTTATATTTCAGATAGATAAAATATAAGACAGTTATGTCAGAGAGTTATTATCTATCTGAAAATTTAATGTTTATTATTTTCCAGCCGGTACCAAACGATAAATAGCGCCTTGGCGTGAACTTCGACTTCCACTATTTAATAACAAATAAATACTGCCATCTGCGGCAACTTTTAGATCTCGGATCCTTCCTTGTCCTTTGATGATCAACTCATCTTTCGTTACTTTATCATCAACAATCGTTAATAAGCGTAATTCTTCTTTAGCTAAGCTGCCTATTAGGGCTTTATTTTGCCAAGTGCTAAATGCATTAGCGTGATAAAACTCTATAGAAGAAACGGCAATAGACGGTGTCCAATGCCATATAGGCTGCACCATACCAACCATAGATGTTTTATCTGTCATTGGCGTACCGTTATAGTTCATACCAAAAGTTGCTAAAGGCCAACCATAGTTATTGGCTTTTGTGATTAAGTTAAGCTCGTCACCACCGCGCGGTCCATGCTCCACAGACCAAATTTTATTGCTTTTTGTATTTAATGTCATACCTTGAGGATTACGGTTACCGTAAGTCCAAATACTTGCTAGTGCTTTTGGCGTATCTACAAATGGATTGTCGCTCGGTATATCGCCATCTAAGGTAAGTCGATGAATTTTACCGTTTGGGCGCGATAAGTCTTGCGCCATTTCTTTATTGCCTCTATCGCCTATAGAGAAGTATAAATCGTTATTTTGAAATACCATGCGATCACCAAAATGAGCGCCTGAAGATAAATGGTGTTTAGTGTCTGCTTTAAATATTTGCTTGTCTGTTACCCAACGACCTTCTTCAATGCGTCCTCGAGTAATAGCGGTCATCGCTTTATTGCCATCGTCTGATTGTGCATAACTTAAATAAATTAGTTTATTGTTTATATAATCAGGGTGTAGTGCAATATCAAGTAACCCGCCTTGTCCACGATGCCAAACTGTCGGAATATCAGCAATTTCAGTCTTTATACCTTGATTAAAGTACCAAAGCTTGCCGCTAACTTCGGTAACTAAATATGAATTGTCAGGCAAAAACTCTATACCCCAATACCCAGCACTATTCTCATCAAGTTTTTCTAACCTAAATTGTTCACCGGCAGCGCTGAATTGCCCATTTTTATGCACCACGGCTTTGTTCATCTGCTCAAGTTCTGACTGATACTTGGTTTCACGAATATAAATAACTAACGATCTGATCTCTTGTGCACTAAGACTGTTCCCCCAAGCCATCATATCAGTGTTAGCAACACCATTTTTAATCACGTTAAATATTTGCTCATCAGACTCACCATGGAGCCATTTATTATCGACTAAAGACTCCCCCAGGCCGCCTTGCATTTTATTGCCGTGACAACTCGCACAATTAGTTTTGTATAATGAATCTACTGAAGCTGAGGCGCTATAACTAAATAATAAATATAGAAAAAATAAACTGAAAAATGTTTTTAATAACTTGGTGGTATTCTGATGCGATAAGCTGTATTGCATAATTGAAGCCTCTTTGGCAATTGCACTAATTATATTCTTAAGCATAAATAATAGTGTCGATTATTAGTATTTTCATATAATAGCAGAGAAGTAATTTACAAAGAATGACAGTGGATAATATTTGAGAACACCAATAGTCAATTGTGATTAAAGTAAATGATCATTTGGATACTTTGCTGGCTTTATTTAAACCTGTTATTACCTTCTGTGGAGTTATAAAAAATATTAAAGGCAATTTAAGCCAAAACTTAAGATATGTTTATGGGGTTGGTTTAAGTTCAAAGTAGGCACTAGTAATTTTATAACTAATGACTACTGTGAACATTGGCTATATTTCAACGAACCTGACCTTGCAGACAGGCTTTTTATGGTTACAAAGAGACTGCTTTCATGTCAGAACGCTAAATATTACTAGTTATCGAACTCAGGGCGTGTTGTTATAAACTGTTTTAACCGCATACCCTTGATACTTCAATACAAAATCTTTCGCTTGAGCTAAAGTTTCAGGATATGGAACGCTATCACAGCCATTTTTAACGGGCCTAATTTTTTGAAATACAAAACCATGCTCGATAAGATACTCTACTTTTTTCCATTGTGAAGTATCTGATTTTTTAGGTGGCTTGAAATGACGACCAACACATATCGCAATACCATCACAAATAGGACAATCTATAGATTTGGGGTAATGGCATGGCTCAAGATTATATTGACGCATATTCGAAGTTCGGCAAGAACAACAAACATAGGATAAGGAATATTCAGGCCCTTTTTCTTTAACTTGAGGTTTAGGCAGGTCTCTATAACCTGCTTCCCTTCTGAGTTCCATTTTCTGATGCTTATCCATGTCAGATTACGCCTTATTTAGGATGAGTGTCCAGTTAAGTTCGATGCTCAGAAAACTCTGCAAATAGACAACATCCCCCTCATTTACATACTGAATAGTCCTACTAAAGCAAAAATAATCTTCCCTTTCTATGTTCGATTATTTTATACAGTAGTATGGGTGGCTTAATAATATAGTAGAATTTCTCTTTTAGAAAAAACAGCCACAAAAATTATTAAAAATCAAACCCAAAAACGCGTTCCTACGCGAAATCTGAGGCTATATCCCACTAAAAAATGACTTTTAAAGGCTGTATGAACTTAAATTTCATCTGTCCTTTTCCACTTTGGAGAAATTCTACAGCCTCAACGCCCAAATAATAGGCAAATATCAGTTGGTTAAAATAAGCGACGCAGGAGCAAAAACCAACTGTTATTTGTCCTGATTAATTTGCTTGTTAGCTTTCTGGTTGCTGATCCATGCATAGACTCTCTCATTAACTTCACGCATTATTGGAGAGCTACATGAGTTGGCATAGCTCAATATAGAAGGTTCTTCTTTTTGAAACCTAAGCATATGATCCATACCCTCAACAACATAGGTTTCTGTTTGGTTTGGGGATACTTCTGAAATTAAAAGTGTATCATCTGGATGGCACTGGAAATCCTTGCTACCTCCAATAGCTAGTATTGGATGCCCTGAATTTTTCAAGAATGACTTAACGTCATAGTTAAATGTCTCTCGATAAAACTTAGTGCTCACCCTAGAAAAAGAAACCCACATTCTCTTGGCTTTTGTTTTTTCTACCTTACGCCTGAGCTTTATCATGGTCTCTAATGGGGTTTTAGAATATAGAAATAATCGGGCTAATTTTCCTTTTAAACCTGTCATTTTATTTAAGTCACGATTAAGTACTTCGGCGTTTTTTACGCCATCTTCTTCAAAACTTCTTAAACTGGCACATAACATTATTATACCAGCAAGGTCATGCTTTTTCGATGCAACTTCAGGAGCTAAGACAGCGCCTTCACTGTGTCCTAGCAAGTAAATTTGTTTAGAATCTACATCGTCTGCTTGCTTGCTAATGTAGTCAATTGCAGCACAAGCATCTTCAACCATTTCAGATAAACCAGCAATTTTAAAACACCCCTCACTTTTTCCAATGCCCCTTTTGTCATATCGAAAAGAAGCGATTCCTTTTTCGGCTAAAAATTCTGCAATGTATTTAAAGATTTGAGTGTTAAAACCTGACATATTCCCATCTCGATCTTGCGCGCCACTACCATGAACCATGATGACACAGGGTAAAGATGAATCACCTTTAGGAACTGTAAGCGTACCTGAGAGGAGAATTTTATCCGATGGAAAATTTACTTCTGAATGCAAACCAAACTCCATTTGAAAGCTAACAATTTAATAGGAGGTAACTTGCCTCTTTTACAGCAAAAAAGTTTCTACCTTATTTATTTTATATATTAATAACAAATCTTTGCAGCCAACACCACTACTTACCTACAGATAAAAACAAGAATTTCGCTAATAGACGAAATGAGGCAAGTTGCCTCATTTCATGACTTGGTGGAAGCAAGTTACAACTGCATTTAAATACTCAGTTATGAAACTAAATTACGAATAGGAAGATGTAGCATCAATGTCCGCTTTAGGCCCTTTAAGCCTTTAGCTTTTAAATCACCAACGGCAACTTTGAGCATAAAGCGGAAGTAGGGGGGATCAAATTGCTAACTTGCAGCTAAGCACTAGAGATCTTTAAAATGGCATGTTGAACCTCAGCCATTGCGGCTGAAAAACCATTTCTTAAAACAAGTGAATACTGCTAGATACGTGTTGAGCTAATAGGCATCGTCGCAAACCATAATGCTTTACGTTTGAAAGAAGAAGCGTAAACCACAAGATTGCATTTTTGTTGTTTTCTTTAATAACGTATAATATCGAAAAATTTAGTGTGTTGAGAATTAGACAAACAATATGACCATACTTTCTATGATAGTAGCGCATGCCAATGATCGTGTTATTGGTAAGAATAATGATATGCCTTGGCACTTGCCGGCAGATTTAGCCTACTTTAAAAAAACTACATTTGGTAAACCCATTATTATGGGGCGTAAAACCTTTCAGTCGATTGGTAGAGCATTACCAGGACGTAAAAATATTGTGATTTCACGAGACAGTAATTTTAACTTTGCTGGGGTTGAAGTTGTCAACTCTGTAGAAGCGGCGTTAGCGTTAGTTAATGACTTTGAAGAGGTGATGGTTATTGGTGGCGGTGCAATATATCAGCATTGCTTAGCAGCAGCACAGCGATTATATATTACGCATATTAATGCTAACGTTGATGGCGATACATACTTTCCTGAATATGACTTAGCTATTTGGAAAAAAGTAGCGAGTGAAATTCGACCTAGCGATGAAAAAAATCAATATCAGCTGGATTTTGCAGTTTATGAAAAAGTGTCGGCTAATACTAAATAAAAAATAAGTTAATTTTTTACTCATTTTGTTCATACATAAATAGAGCAGTTAATAAATTGATCTAACTATAATATCAATTGAAATAAATAATCGAGCATTTTAAGGCGGTTTAAATCGTCAATAACTGCGTTGTTTTCAATCACACACGCCCGCTACTATTCTATAATATGCTCCTGTAATGCGCTAATGACTTACCATTATCGATGTAAGAATCGATCAAGCGCCTTGCTACTGGAAATTTATCCTCGTTTAAAATTGATCGATTCATTAAATCAATTGGTATAACACGCGCTGCATGGGCTAATTTTTATCGTTATAAAAAAAGAGCGCTTAGCACTCTTTTTTTATTTAGTTATTTGAAAAATATAATTTAAATTTTAAATTCTTGCACTGAATGTTGTAACTCTTCAGCTAAACGCGCAACTTCACTGCTCGACTCAGCTGTTTGTTTTGAACCTGCTGTCGTTTGTTCTGCAATTGCTACAATAGACTCTAAGTTTTCACTAATTTCATGGGCAACAACACTTTGCTCCTCTGCCGCTGTAGCAATTTGAGAGCTGCGATCAAACGCCTCATGCACGGCATGGGTGATAGTATCAAGTGCTTGTTCGGCTTGAACACTTTGTTCTACACAGTTAGTCGCCTGCTTTTTACCTGTTTCCATTACAGACACTGCTTTCTCTGCACCGCCTTGTAATACTTCAATCATGTTTTGAATTTCTTGAGTAGATTCTTGTGTTCTACTTGCTAGTGTTCTTACTTCATCGGCAACAACCGCAAAACCACGGCCTTGCTCACCAGCACGAGCCGCTTCAATAGCCGCATTTAGTGCTAATAAATTAGTTTGCTCTGCAATACCCCTAATAACATCAAGAATACTCCCAATAGACGCGCTATCTTGCTGTAATTTATTAATAACTTGTGAAGCCGACTCAACTTCGTTAGCCAACAATTCAATGGTTTGTCGATTTCGACCAGAAATCACCTTAACACGCTCAGCTTCGTCATCAGCTTGCTTAATTTCACCAAGCGCATCATTTGCACTTGATAAAACACTTTGTGCGGTACTGCTCATTTCTGTTGTTGCTGATGCTGCTTGCTCTACTTGAATACGCTGCTCTTCTATTGCAGTTGTACTTTGCGCTGTTACGGCAGAAGTTTGTTCTGCTGCTGTTGCTAGCTGAGTTGAACGACTAACAATACTTTGAATTAGCATACGTAGGCTTTCAATCAATAAATTACAATTGTGAGAAAGTTGTGCGAATTCGTCATTGCCACTTTCATCTAATTTACGTGACAAATCACCCGATGCTACAACATGAAGCATTTCATTTACGCGTCTTAGCGGACGAGTAATGCTGGTTAACGTAACCCAGGCAATAATGATGGCTAAAGCAATCGAAATAAAAGTGATTATGGACGTATTGCGGGTACCAGCAGATACTGATTTTTCAATTAATGCACTTGCTGTTATTGTTGTTTTATTTGCTAATTCAACTTGCTTATCTAATATTTCGTTTGCACTATAAATACCATCTTCAGCTAATTTTAAACTTGTAGTGGCGGCTGAAATCGCAGAGAGTTGGTTATTTTTGTTTGTGAAAATTTTTTTACTACCACTAATGTAAGCTTGAAGTGTTGAAAAACTATCGGTTAGGTCATCTGCAATATTTGGAGTTCCTTGCAGTTTTAGTTCACTGACTACATCTATGACTGATTTTTCAATGTCACTGAAGGTGTTTTCTATCTCATGACTTACTAAGGTAGCAGACTGCTGATCTTTTATTTCACGATACTCAAAAGATGAGCTCACAATGCTATTTAACAGCATTTCTAAACGCTCAGCTAAACTAACTGCACGTTGTAACTTAGTAGAGGCTAGGTCGTGATCACCAAGATCTAATAAAATAGTTGCGGTATCATCAGCACTTTCTTCTATAGCATCTATTTTTTCAGTCAGTGTAATATACTGTTCAATCGAGAATTTTCTATTATTGAGGACACTTTTTATTTCTTTGTCTAACTTATTATAAATGGGATCAATTTTATGTAAATTGCTCAGAAGAGTAGGTTCGTTTTGTACTATGATTTTCAGTTTATCTAAATGCTCTCTAAAATCGACAGTTTCATTATTAAAAGCTTTTTGATTTACTGCAAGTGGTTCTAATGAGGTTTGATAATACGCACGTAATGTAAGATTACCAATGCTCGTAAGATCCTTAGCTAATATATTGCTTTCTTTTAAAGTGGGTATGGCTAGCTCGTCTTGTTGCTTTGTGGCATCACTAATAGTATTTAAACTATTCCAAGATATTACACTAGTTAGAATGAGTAAAACTGAAATAATGGTAAAACCACCAATTATTTTCATTGCTACGGTTAATTTCATAGAGCCCACCAAGATATATATTAAGTCATTATTTGCTCGCACTTTAATTCGAAAATGGAAATGTGTTTGAGCGTTAATTATTATTAGACTACAAAGGAATGTAGGTTAAGTATTCAGGTTAGTATAACAAGCTAAATTACATTTTAAACTAATGGTATGCTTTATATTTAACTTTTATGTGATTGCTCAGTAAATATTTTTTTATCATGCCATCTGATCATTGTCATGTGTTGCCCCCAAACACAGCCAGTATCAAGCGCATAGAGGTTTTTAGCACTGCATTGGCCCATTAACGCCGCCCAATGACCAAATACCCAATTTGTTTTGTCGCTAAGGTGTTTAAACTTAAACCAAGGTGTTAATTCTTTCGGCGCATCAGCAGGAGCTTCTTTGCATTTAAAGTCTAAGCTACCGTCGGCGTTACAATAACGCATACGTGTAAGAGAGTTAATGGTAAATCTAAATTGTTCTAGTTCATCTTCTGCGTGCAGCCAATTCGATGGTTGTTCACCATACATGTTATTTAGCCAAGTGGTACTTGCTGAAGAAGTTAAGTGTTGATGTGCTATTTTTGCTTGCTGGAGTGCAATGGTTGGGGTCCATTGTGGTGATATGCCAGCATGACTCATGTAAGTTTCTTCATGAGGAAGTTTTTGAATCAGTGGTTGTTGAATTAGCCACTGCATTAATGCTGGAGCATCTGAAGCGGATAGCAGGCTTGCTAATAAATCTTGTTTTTTTACTTTTTTAATCCCCTGGTAAACAGCAAGTAAATGTAAGTCGTGGTTACCTAAAACTACTTTCGCATTATTACCTAACGACTTAATAAAACGTAATGTTTCAAGAGAGTTTGGACCGCGGGCAACAAGATCACCCGCGATGTAGAGCTGGTCACTATTATTGGAGAACCCAACCTGAGTGAGTAATGCATTTAGTTCGCTAAAGCAGCCTTGAATGTCACCGACGAAATAAATAGCCATTGTAGCTCACTAGTTCAGTATATTGGGTTTTGCCAATCGAAATGGTGGTATGTCAACTTGGATGAGTTCAGCTGAATGGGTTTGCATTTGATAGTGTCCTTGCATATTGCCTAAAGGAGACTTCAGTACGCAGCCACTCGAGTAAGTAAAGCTTTCGCCAGACTTAATATAAGGTTGTTGACCAATTACACCTTCACCTGCAACTGTGTTAGTTTCACCATTTGCATCAGAAATTAGCCAATACCGGCTAAGCAACTGCACGGTTTCAGCGCTATTGTTTTTCACCGTGATGGTATAGCTAAAAACAAATTGTTGATCTGCTTCGATAGACTGCTGTGCAATAAAGTTGGTAACAACATCTACGTCAATATCAGTTGAGTAAGCTACTTTTGTATTACGCATTTTCTAAATCTACTGGGTTGTCAGTAACGAAGTTAGCAAGCATAACAAAATCAGCTAATGCTAGGTTTTCAGGGCGTAGTCCAGGGTCTATGCCTAATTCAGTTAACTGTTCAGCAGAAATTAATTTTTTGAAACTGTTACGAATAGTTTTTCTGCGTTGATTAAAGGCAGCCAAACAAACTTTGTTAAGTGAATTAATATCTTTAACTGGGTTTTTGATGGTTTTATGCGGTATTAAACGCACGATAGCTGAATCAACCTTTGGCGCAGGTTTAAATGCTTCAGGGCCTATCTCCATTACAGGGATCACTTGGCACTGATATTGAGTCATAATCGATAAACGCCCGAACGCTTTGCTGTTTTCACCTGACGCCATACGCTCTACCACTTCTTTTTGCAGCATAAAGTGCATGTCTTTTACTTTGTCTTTAAAAGTAAGCAAGTGAAAGATTAAAGGTGTAGAAATATTGTATGGCAAGTTACCAAAAATACGTAATGGCTTGTCACTACTCGCTAATTGAGAAAAATCGAACTTTAGCGCATCTTCTTCATGAATAGTTAGCTTTGAAGCTAAAAAAGGATGATGACGAAGTCTATGGGCGAGATCTCTATCTAATTCAACAACATTAAGGTGACCAGCTCGCTCAATAACAGGCTCGGTAAGTGCGCCTAAACCAGGACCTATTTCAACTAAGTTTTCACCCGGCTCAGGGTTTATAGCATCAACAATGTCGCTAATAATTGCATCATTATGTAAAAAGTTTTGTCCAAAGCGCTTTTTTGCTTGATGACCTAAATGGGAGTTTTTGCTCATAGTGTATTTTGCTCTAATGCATCTTTTTCGTGATTATTCGCCAAGGTAATTGCAGTATTTAACGCTTCGTAAAAACTACCTGCATCTGCTTGGTCGGTGCCGGCTAAATCGAAAGCTGTACCATGATCTACTGATGTTCTAATAAATGGTAGGCCAAGGGTAATGTTTACCGAAGCGCCAAAACCTTTGTATTTAAGTACCGGTAAACCTTGATCATGAAACATGGTTAAAATTGCATCGGCGTTATTTAAATATTTTTCTTGGAATATAGTGTCAGCAGGTAAAGGCCCAATAAGATTCATGCCTTCTGCACGTAACTCTTCTAAAGCTGGGATCATTACATCTATTTCTTCACGTCCAAGGTGGCCGTCTTCACCCGCATGTGGATTAATACCACAAACATAAATTTTAGGATCGGCTATGCCAAACTTTTTGATTAAATCTTTATGTAATATTCGGGCTACTTTCTGCAGTCGTTCGTGGGTAATTGCTTTAGATACATAAGCTAAAGGAATATGTGTAGTCACCAACGCGACTCTTAAACCTTCTGTTGCCAGCATCATAACAACGTCAGAACAATTAGCTTCATGGGCAAAATATTCTGTATGGCCACTAAAGGCAATGCCCGCTTGATTAATTAAGCCTTTATGAACGGGGCCAGTAACGACAGCGTCGAATTCACCGGAAATATTTTTTTCACTTGCAATACGTAAAGTTTCTACAACATAGCGGCCATTATTAGGGTTTGCTACACCAGCTTCGCAAACATCTTCTAATGGCACGGGTAACACAACCAGTGTTCCAGCTTTATGCGGGGTTACTTCGTCATTGACGTTGTATTGCTTAATAGTAAGGGGCAAATTTAACAGCTTTGCCCTTGCAATTAATAGTTCAGGTGATGCAACCGCAACCATTTGAATTGGCCAATCTTGCTGTGCCACTTTTATCATCAGGTCTGGGCCAATGCCTGCAGGTTCACCTGGCGTTATTGCAATTCTTTTTAACACTACTTTTTACCTGTTTCTATAATTTCTATATAGGCTTCATCGCGTAGTTCTTTAATCCAACGCGCACCTTCCATACCAAACTTGCGATTATAAAGCAGTTGGTAAACACGGTTTTCATTCATTTGCTCTGTTGCATCTAACGTTCTACGACCCGTTAATTTAGCAATATGCCAACCAAATGATGAACGAAACGGCTTATGTACTTCATCAATATCTAAACTGGCCAGTGCCTCAGAAAATGCGGGGTCATATTTGCTTGGTTCTGACCAACCTAAATCACCACCACGAACAGAAGTAGGGCCTTCAGAATGTTCTTTAGCAAGTTCAGCAAAATCAGCTTCGCCAGCGTTTAATTGATCAACAAAGCTTTGTAATAAAGCTTCAGCTTTAGCTTCGCTAAGTATAATTGAAGGCTTAATTAATATATGGCTAGCTTTAACTTCTTCAATTTCGACAACTTGACGACCACGAACATCGACTAATTTAACAATACTAAACCCTAAGCCGGTTCGTATTGGACCAAATACACTGCCTTTTTCTTGACCTGCAACGATTTCAGAAAACAGTGTTGGCATTTCATTAATCGTTTTCCAACCTAAATCACCACCTTCAAGCGCGTTCGAACCACCTGACGATGTCATGGCTATATTGGTAAAGTCGCTACCGTTTTCTAATAACTCTAATACAGTCTCTGCACGTACTTTCGCAGCACTAATATCTGCTTGTTTAGGGTTGTTAGGAAATTCAATTAAAATATGCCCTAGGCGATATTCAACATCAGCGCTCGTTTGCTCTTTCATTACATCCATTAAATTGGTAATTTCTTGCGGAGAGATATAAATGCGACGACGTAAACTTGCGCGTCTTACTTCTCCTGAAATTAGCTCATTTCGAACACTTTCACGATATTTTTCGTAAACTAAGCCATCTGCTACAAGTGCTTGGCGGAATGATTCAAGCGATTGATTATTTTCTCTTGCTAAATTAGCTAAGGTTTCATCAAGTTGGGCATCACTTACTTGAACACCCATGCGTTCGCCCAGTTGAGCGATAATTGCATCGTTGATCAACTTATCCATGACTTGAATTCGTAATGCGCGATCAGACGGTAAGGTTTGGTTATTTTTCTTCGCTTGCAAAGTAATGGAGTTAATAAGATCTTTAACTTCAGATTCTAGCACTACACCACTGTTAACCACTGCAGCTACTCGGTCTAGCTCAACTTCTGCAGCTAAACTTTGCTTAGGCGCGCTTAAAATAAACATTGAGCTAAGAAGTATTAATTTAAATGAATTTTTCATGTAACGTAAATTTCTTTTTAATTAGTTATTGAGGAAGTAAGGGCGTTTATAGCCGAATATACTTGAATTAAACATATCTCCAACACTGTCGGAAGATTTAGTGCTATTTATGCCATTATATACAAATTGAATATTAAAACTGCTATCAAATGCATCGCGGTTTTCATTTATGTTAAGGCCATCGTCAATTTTAGAGTTTATGTTGCGATGATAGGTAAAACGAATTCCCCAACAACAACTACTATACTCAAGACCTGCATAGCTTTCTATACTGCGCTTGCCTTGTAAATCTTGTGTAAACCGACCAACAAGTTGCCAGCGCTGGGCTATTTTTACATTCGTTGCCAACGACATTTGTTCTAACGACTCTCCTGAGACATCACGAGCGTAGCGATGGTTCAATTGAATTGTTTGATTATTATCAAATAAATAATCTAATGTGGTTTGACTTTTATTGGTAACGCCTAAATCGGTGTTGTATTGAATGTCAGAACTAAATTGCCAATTGCGACTTAAATTTATAAAAACATCGGCGGCTAATGCTGATTTATCAACTAAAGAGTCTTGCTCAGATTGGTCAAAGTTACTTTCATTGAAATAAACAATACGCCCTAAGCTAAAGCGCAATACTTCATTGTTTTCAGCAGTGAGTAGTCGACTTGTTATACCCCAAGAAACCTGATTGGCTTGAGCTATTCGGTCGATTCCGCTGAAGCGTCGGTCACGGAATAAGCCGTTGTAGTCATCTTGTAACGTAGTGGTATCGTATATGCCAATGTTGCTTTGATCTTTTTCTGGTATGTATAGATATTGCAACTGTGGTTCAAGTGTTTGGTTATACTCACTATTAAATAAAGCTATTTTACGGTCGAAGTTAACACCACCGTGTAGCCTAACTTTCGGTAACGTTCGGCTAACATTTTTGTCTAATAAGCTATTGGTAGCCATATTTTTTTGGTTGTAATTTGTTTGTAGTACTTTGAGTTCTGAATTTAGAAACCATGCCGGTGTAACAATAGGGTAAAGTAAACCCGCTTCAGCATGGTATCTCTGCGCGGTAGGTTTGGTTGGATCTGAACTGTCAAAACTTGAAAACTCACCATAAAGATCAAAAATACCACCAAAGTCATCAAATGTTTGTTGGCGACTGGCTTCTATTTGGGGCAATGTTTTATAACTCAGTTGATGGTTACCTAATAACTCGAAATCTTGCATTTTTATGGTTGTTTGCCAGTTATCAGCAAAATAAGCCAATTCACCTATTTGATATAGGTATGCATCATTAGCGTTAAATTGGCTACTGCCTAAATCAACCAGGTAGTTATCATCACTTATGGTGGTGTAATCAACATGGGCTCTAAACCTTTCTGAAAAAGTGCCAATGTGTTGAATTCGGGCTAGGTAACGTGAATCATCGTTATTGTTTAGTTTGCTATCTTTATTAAGATATTCAATATCAATTTGGCCTGATTGTAAGCCTTCTAAATATCTGAACTCAGTAATTAATTGCGTTCCTCTCTCTGACATGTAACGCGGTGTAATGGTGGCGTCCATGTTTTCTGCGATGTTGACATAATAAGGAATTTCAACTTCTAAACCTGAGCTGTTCGAAGTACTGATTTTAGGGTAGAGCAAACCTGATTGGCGATCTTCACCAATAGGCATAGTTAAGTAAGGTAAATAAAAAACAGGCACATCAAAAAGACTAAAGCGAGCGTTGTATGCTTCTAATGATTTTTTATCGGAAGAAATAGTAATTTCACTGGCACGCATTTGCCAATCAGGCACGGGGTCATAACAAGTAGTAAAACTTGAGTCGACAAAACTCATTGTTTTACCCTTACCATCAATAGTTATCTCTTTAGCATGTCCGTGACCAGGAGAGCCATTTAACTGATAAGAAGTTGAGGTTAACGCGGTAGATTTTTTTAATTGGTTTATGTTCAATGTTTCGGCAAAAATATCTATGCCTTTGTTTTGAAAATGTATATCACCATTTGCGTTAACGCTTGATGTACTTCTATTTACTGACAATTCATCTGCAACTATTGATCTATCTTGGTTCAGTAAAGTAACACCACCGGTAAATGTTGCATATTCACCTTTTTTAATATTTGACGTTGAAGATAAAATGGTAAAACTGTCGTTTGATTGCATACCTGTGGTATCAGCAATATTTGCATAAAATGGAATTGGGCACTGACTAGCAATGTTTGTATTTATTTCCGAATCTTGCGCTTTACTATCGAAGGAAAACGAGATGAGACAAAAAAAAGGGATTTTATTTAAGGAAAAACGCATTTATTATCCGGGTAATTTACTTGAAAAATACAAAGCTTAGTTTCAATTCAGCATTTTAACGCTAAAGGCAATAATAATATAGCAATTTTCATTAGCCTGCGAATTAGTTATATTGGCACTATCATTTTTTAGAGATTTTTCTATTGAGTAATTTAAGAACTACAGCGTTAACGCATTGGCTTGAAAGTAAATTTTCAACGCAAAAAATAGACTTGTTGCCATTGACAGGTGATGCCGGCTTTCGACGTTATTTTCGCTTTACATACCAAAACGAAAGTTATATTGCTGTTGATGCACCCGTAGCATTATCAAATAACCAAGCATTTTTAACTGTTCAACAAATATTGCAAGATGTTGGTGTTAATGTGCCTACAATTATGCAGGCTGATCTTAAGTTAGGTTTTCTGTGTTTGAGTGATTTTGGTGACCTAGTATTAGCAGATAAATTATCTCAGGCTAATATGAATCAATATTATGCTAAAGCGATAGTTGAATTGAATAAAATGCTAACCTGTGCAACAGCATCGGTTGAAAATTTACCCCTGTATGATGAAAAGTTTATCTTTACAGAATTAGAGATATTTAATGAATGGCTACTCGAAAAGCATTTAGGTATATATTTATCTGCCGATGAAAAAGTAGTGTTGAAGCGCTGTTTTGATGAATTAGTTTCAGCCATTGTTGAACAGCCTAAAACATTTATGCACCGTGACTATCATAGTCGCAATATTATGCAGCTTAAGAATGATGAGCTGGGCATTATTGATTTTCAAGACGCGGTTAATGGGCCGGTTATCTATGATTTAGTATCATTATTAAGAGATTGTTACGTACGTTGGCCGAATAACCTAATCGCCCCCTTAATTGAACACTACCGCTTGCAAGTACAAAATTATTTCCCTAGTGAGACAATTACGAAAGAAAAATGGCAATATTGGTTTGATTTAACCGGATTGCAACGCCATATCAAAGCCAGTGGTATTTTTGCGCGCTTGTACCACCGAGATAATAAAGCAGGGTATTTGGGTGATATTCCACTTACTTTGAGCTACATACAAGATGTGAGCGCGCAATATGATAAACTCAGTTTTTTGCATGAGTTGGTGAGTAAGCGGGTAATACCGGCACTAACAAAATAACGGCATCTTGCTATTTTTTAATAAAATTTTGGATTTTTATTCATGAAAGCTATGATATTAGCAGCAGGGCGTGGTGAACGAATGCGTCCACTAACCGATAGCTGCCCTAAACCGTTATTAACAGTTAAAGGTGTGCCGTTAATAGAACATCATATTAAAAATTTGGTTGCGGCCGGTATTAAAGATATTGTAATTAACCATGCTTGGCTGGGTCAGAAAATTGTTGACTACCTTGGTAGTGGCGAGCAGTTCTCGGCCAATATAAGTTATAGCGAAGAGCCTGTTGCACTTGAAACGGCTGGTGGCATTATTAAAGCACTACCTATGCTAGCTGAACATGAAAAAGATATTTTTTTGGTGATTAACGGCGATATTTATTGTGACTTTAATCTCCAACAGTTACCCGCTTTGGCTGAAGCGTTTAATGGGCATTTGTTCTTGGTTAACAATCCAGAGCATAATCCTAATGGTGATTTTATAATGGCCGATGGTATATTGGCTAATCCGAAAAATAATAGTCAAGAAGCATATACTTTTAGTGGTATTGCCCTGTACAGAAAGCAATTTTTTCAGCAAGAACAACAAGGTGTTCAGCCTTTAGCGCCGATGTTAAGAGGGGCTGCTGAACAAGGTGAGATTTCAGCAAGTTTAATAACTAGCGCTTGGACAGATGTTGGCACACCGGAGCGTTTAGCTAAGCTAAACACTATTTAACCATTTTATATTTAATTAATGATTGAGTTTTACAATGCGAATTTGGGGTAAAGTTTTAGGTTTTATATTTGGCTTAATGCTGAGTAAAAATATTTTTGGTGCACTATTAGGTGCATGGCTTGGGCATAGGTTTGATAAAGGCGTTGGTCTAAACTTCAACTCTTTAGGTGGTGCTAAAAGTGATGCTGATCGTCAAGCTATTTTCTTTTACAGCAGCTTTTCAGTCATGGGGTATATTGCCAAAGCTAATGGGCAAGTAACACAGCATGAAATTGCCTTTGCTACCGCTTATATGGATAAGTTAGGGCTAAAGGGAGCAATGCGACAGCAAGCTCAAGATGCCTTTAGAGACGGAAAAACCACAGGGTTTCCTCTTACCGAACGTTTGAACGAGCTAAGATCTGTAGTAGGGAATCGCCAAGATTTGTTATTACTTTTTTTAGAAATTCAAATTCAAGTTGCATTTGCGGATGGAGACTTAGACCAAGATGAACGAGAAGCGCTACATCAAATTGCTCATGGCTTAGGGTATTCAGTACACGAATTAGATAAATTATTAGAGATGATTATCGCGGGTGCTAACTTTCATCAACAAGGGCAACGTGGAACAAACCAAGGTTTTGCACAATCTGGCAAACAGCTTGAAAATGCTTATAAAGTGCTTGGTGTTTCAGAGCAAGACAGCGCGGCAGACATTAAAAAAGCTTATCGTAAATTAATGTCGCAGCACCATCCTGATAAATTGGTGGCAAAAGGCTTACCACCTGAAATGATGGAAACAGCAAAACAAAAAGCGCAAGACATTCAAGCAGCTTATGAGTTAATTAATGCACAAAATAAATAAAACTCTTTGAGTTCATCAGCATATATTGCAGTAATTTCTACTTAAGAATAAACACCATAAATACGATGTAATTGCTTTTTTATGTGCTAAACAACATATCAGCGGCTTGCATGCTTAGTGGCAAGTCGCGTAAACTAATGCCGATTTTGATTTATATCTTGGATAGCACAAATGTTCATTTCAGTAACTAATAGGCGATTTATCGCAATCTGGCTTAGTGCCATATTGTTAGTATTGTCTGTGGCTGCTGCTGCACATAGTGTTGAACACGTAGATGATGGTGTTAAAAAACACTGTACGTTGTGTTTTCATCAACATCAATTCGATCAAGTACTACCGCAGCAAGATGCCAATCTTGACTTTAATAGTCAACAAGTAGAAACAAGCGAAACTGCTCAACCAATATTAACATTAGTTCATCAGGTTAATTACCTAAGCCGCGCACCACCAAAAAATCTTTAAAGCTAATTATTTAACAACTTTTTTAACATAGCCAACTTGCCAATTGAGTAAGTGGGTTGGTGTATTCGTATATAATTTATTTTAGAGATTTCCCAATGAAAAAATTTCAACTGGCTTCACGTGCTGTATCTAAAGATATTACTAGCCGTTTAACTACAATTTCTCCGAGCAAAGTTACAGCCGCTTTAATCATGTCTGGCGCTTTCCCATTACTTTCGTTCGCCGAAACACCTACAGTGTCTGACGTTAATGTTAGTGCTATTTTAGATGGTTATTATCAAAGTGAAGATCGCCTAATGGCTGAAAGGTCTAAAGGCTTTGGCATAGGCGAAACTGAGTTAGCAATTAGTGCCAACATCGATGATATGTTCTACGGTAAGCTTACAACTGTTTTTGAGTCACACGATGGCGAAAGCGAAGTTAATGTAGAAGAAGCATTTATACAGACGATGGCATTACCTAATGGTTTCAGTGTTCGAGCGGGCCGATTTCTATCTGATATTGGTTACTTAAATAATCAGCACCTTCATACTGACTCATTCACTAGCAGACCAAGTGCTTACCGTGCATTTTTAGGTAACCATTATTTCGATGACGGCTTAAGAGTAAGCTATATTGCGCCAACAGATTTATATTGGACTATGGGAGCTGAAGCATTTTCAGGTGATAGTTTACGTGCAGAAGATGAAACTGGTGAACGCGAGTTTGATAGCACAGGTGTTTATACCTTGTTTACAAAAATTGGTGGCGATATAGGCGTTGAAAGCTCATGGCAATTCGGCCTAAGTTATTTGCGTAATGAAAATGGTTTGTTAACTGCTGAAGATCATGACGAGCATGATGAACACGATGAAGAGCATGAAGAACATGACGAGCATGGTCACAGTCACTCTGCAGCCTATACAGGTAAAAATACCTTTGTTGCCGACTTTGTTTATAAGTGGGCGCCTAATGGTAACTATAAATATCAGCATCTAACACTTAGTGCTGAATATTTTAGAGTCAGCGACTTTATGGTGCCTGAACTAGATGAAGATCATTTAGATGATGATCATTTAGAAGAAGAGCACCATGAAGAAGGTAGTGGAAACGACTATCATCAAGCATGGTATGTTAGTGGTGTTTATCAATTTTCGCCAAATTGGTCTGCTGGATTAAGATACGGCAAACTAGATACTCAATTATTACATGAAGAACATTTTGATAAACAAACGCTTAAAGAAACTGAATTTAGCGTGGCATGGCACAATAGTCACTTCTCAACAGTGAGAGTTGAATTTAGCCATCAAAGTAATACTGGTTTTGAAAATGCTGATAATGACAACGTAATAACTTTACAATATGTAATGGCACTAGGAGCACATAATGCGCATCAATTTTAAACTACTTTTGAGTGGCGCTTTATTAACTTTGAGCCACAGTGCTTTCGCACAAATGAATATTTTTACGTGTGAACCAGAATATGCCGCCTTGGCAAAAGAATTGGCCCCTTCTGCGAAAATTTATTCTGCAACGACAGCGATGCAAGATCCACATCTTGTACAAGCACGTCCTAGCTTAATCGCTAAAATGCGCCAAGCTGATCTTGTCGTTTGTGCTGGCGCAGAGCTAGAGGTAGGTTGGTTGCCTATGTTACAAATGAAAGCAGCTAATTCTAAAGTACGAAATACTGATGAAGGTTTGTTTTTTGCCGCTGATCATGCAGAAACACTAGACAAAATGACAAATGTTGATCGCAGTATGGGTGATGTTCACCGTGCTGGAAATCCACATTTACATTTTTCACCAAAGCGTATGCTTGATATTGCAAAGGCACTTACCGATAAGTTAATTCAGCTAGATACAAAGCAAAGTGATTTGTATCAGCAGCAGTTATCAAGCTTTACGGCGAGATGGCAGTTAGCTATGAAAAAATGGCAGGAAAAATCGGCTCCGTTGAACGGCATGAAAGTTATTGCTTATCACTCAACGTTTCGTTATTTGTTTGCTTTCACTGGTATTGAGTCTGTTGCTGATTTAGAGCCTAAACCAGGGTTACCACCAACAAGTAGTCATCTTGCTCGCTTATTAAAGCAAGCCAATAGCGGTGATATTTCAGCTATTGTTTTGGCCTCTTATCAAGATCAACGTGGTGCAAAATGGTTAGCAGAAAAATCAAATTTACCTATTACAGTTCTACCTTTATCTGTAGGTGGCAATGAGCAGAGCAAAGATTTGTTCAGCCTTTATGACAGCGCGTTAGATTTATTAATCCAAATAAATAACACACAGAAAAGCTCGTGAAGACGATAGGTATTCTCTATGGATTATGAACTACTGACCATATTATTACCGGCACTTGCTGCCGGTATCTTAGTGCTTTCAACTCATGTTGTATTGGGTAAACAAGTTTTAAGACGTGGCATTATCTTTATAGACTTAGCGATAGCACAAATTGCCGCTTTAGGGGCAATTGTTGTACGTATGGATCATGATCTTGCTGAAATTGCTTATGCAACTGTTTGGGTACCTGGATTATTTGCTTTAGCTGGTGCAGGCATTATTGCTTTGTTAGCCAAGCACATGGCAGAAGAATTAGAAGCCATGATAGGTTGCTTCTATGTTTTATCAGCTGTAACGGCAATGTTGTTGCTGTCGAATGATCCACATGGTGGAGAATTACTTAAACAACTCATGTCGGGCCAAATCCTCTGGGTTAGTTGGCAGCAGTTATTATTACCCTCGATTGTTTACAGTGCTATTCTTGCATTAATACTATGTAAGCCTAAAGTGTTAGACGGAGCGTATTTCTATTTATTGTTCGCTATCGTAATAACATTATCGGTTGAGCTAGTTGGTGTTTATCTTGTTTTTAGTAGTTTGATATTACCCGCGCTTGCGATTAATAAGTTACAAGGTAAGCGAGTATTGTTTTGGGCATATGGTGTTGGTTTACTAGGTTATATATTAGGTTTGTACTTCTCAGCAAGCTTTGATTTACCAAGCGGTGCTGCCATAGTAGCCACTCTAGCTTTAAGTGCCATTGTGTTTAGGTTAGTAAATCGATTGGTTGTAAAAAGCCGCTAAGGTGATACGTTCAATAATAAAAAAGCCAGCATGTTAAGTGCTGGCTTTTTCAATTCTGAATATAGAAATAATATTTTAGCGAGCTAATTAGAAGCTATAAACTAACGTCATTGCTGTTTCAGTATTAAGGTTTTCTTTATCTTCATCAACGTCAGTATTGTAATCTACGGTAAAGCTAAACTTAAGTTGTAATGTTTCAAGTAACTTTGTAGCAATTGACGTTCTTGCTTTATAAGTACTGTTTGCATCAGACTTAGGTGCGTATTTAGCTACGAATAATTGCTTAAATAACACATGTTCATTTAATTCACGAGTATATAAAGCTTGTGCTTGAACAATAAAAGCGGTGTTTACTTCTTCAGGATCTGTATCAGTTGCACTTACCACATCGCGCTTAAAACCTGGACCAATATCAGCATCTAATGTTGTTTTTTCTGTTTCATACCAACGACGACCCCAACCAGCAGAGATTGAACTTTGGTTGTCAAAGCTACTAAAGCGGTCATCTTCATAAGAAGCATTACCGTAGATATAGTTAGGGCTTGCTTTATCAATTGTATAGTTAGTTTGACCGACTACAGTCCATTTTTGATCGCTAGTCTCAAAATGATCTTCGCCATTCTCATCTTCTTCTTCACTTTTCTTTACTAACAAGCCTAAATTTAAGGTTGATTTCCAAGCCGCTGCTTCATGAGTAAAGTCAAAACCTGCTTTAACATCTGCACTTTTTGTGTCACCAGTTTTAAAAAGCATGCCCAATTCTGCAGAGGCAGTATAGGGTGATTTAGCTTTTGGTGCAGTTGCTTCTTCTGCAGCAGCGATAAGTGGCATACAACAGATGGCAGCTGATAATAACTTATGATTCATTTTCTTCTTCCTTTCTTAAATGTAATGATAATTGTGGATAAGGGATTTCAATGCCGGCATCGTCGAGCGCAACTTTAATTTTTTCCAGTAAATCGCGATGCAATGGCCAGTAGTCGCCTGATGATACCCATGGACGAACAACAAAGTTCACTGAACTTTCGGCCAATTCTTGAACACCAATAACGACTTCTTTGTTCTTTAATACTAATTCATGCTCGTTAGTAATTTTTGTGAGTAATGCTTTAGTTTTTGCAAGATCTGCATCGTAACTTACACCAATAACTAAATCTAATCGGCGCTCAGGCTTAGTAGAAAAGTTAGTAATCGTGCTTGAGGTGATTTTTCCGTTTGGAATGATGACTGTTTTGTTATCGCCTGTTCTTAATTTTGTAGAAAAAACATGGATTTCTTCGACTATGCCTGTAACACCTGCAACATCAATAAAGTCACCACTTTTAAAAGGTTTTAATATAATAAGTAACACACCCGAAGCGAAATTAGATAAAGATCCTTGCAGTGCTAAGCCTATTGCCAAGCCAGCAGCACCAATAATAGCGACTAAAGATGTGGTGTTAAAACCTAAGTGGGAAATTGCTGCGATAATAACAATAATAAATAACGTACCGTAAAGTAAGCTACTTAAAAATGAGATTATAGTTTCATCCATGCCTCTAAGTCGCATGACTTTTACAACACCATCGCGAACCAAACTAGCAACAAGCTTACCGATGAAAACGATCGCCAAAGCAACGATTAATTTTACTGCAAAATCTATCAGCATTTGTTGATTTTCTATAAACCATTGTTGAATTGTGTCCATTACGTAACCTGAGAATTTTTATGATGGAGGATTATAATGAACCTTAATTGAAATATCATTACATTGTTCAAAAATTAGCGATATTGTACCGTCGTTTAGTGTTTATTTAACGTTTTGGCTTCAAAAACAAAAAATCCGATGAAATATTATCATCGGACTTTTAGATTAACTTGGCAAAATAAGAGTACTTTGCGCTAGTAAGTGTTTACACCTATCAGGCTGAGTACCACTTTATTGTTTAATTATTGCGTCTAATTTACCCGTTGAATACTGGATAAACATGTTATCTAAAGAAATTGGTTTAATGCCTGAGGCATGGCCAACACTGCCGAATGCTTCATAACGCGCTTTACAAATATCATACATAGCTTGTGTTGAAGCTTTTAAAAATTTACGCGGATCAAATTCGCTAGGATTTTGCGCTAAAAATCGGCGAACAGCACCCGTTGAAGCTAAACGTAAATCAGTGTCGATGTTAATTTTACGCACACCGTTTTTAATGCCTTCTTGGATTTGCTCAACCGGTACACCATAAGTTTCTGGTATTTTACCGCCAAACTCATTAATAACCGCTAACCAGTCTTGTGGTACAGAAGAAGAACCGTGCATAACTAAATGAGTATTTGGAATACGGTTATGAATCGCTTTAATGCGATCAATAGCAAGTATGTCGCCTGTAGGTGGGCGAGTGAATTTATAAGCACCATGCGATGTGCCACACGCAATTGCTAAAGCATCAACTTGTGTTTTTTGTACGAAGTCAGCCGCTTCTTCTGGATCTGTTAACATTTGATCCATGGTTAGTTTACCAACTGCGCCAATACCGTCTTCTTCACCGGCTTCACCTGTTTCAAGTGAGCCCAAACAGCCTAGCTCTCCTTCAACTGAAACACCACAAGCGTGTGCCATTTCAACCGTACGACGAGTCACATCAACGTTATACTCATAACTAGCAGGTGTTTTACCATCGTCCATTAGAGAGCCGTCCATCATAACTGATGAAAATCCTAATTGTATTGAACGTTGACAAACGCTAGGTGAAGTACCGTGATCTTGATGCATTACCACTGGAATATGTGGGAACTCTTCAATTGCCGCTAAGATTAAGTGACGCAAAAAAGGAGCACCAGCGTAAGCGCGTGCTCCGGCAGAACCCTGAAGTATTACGGGGCTATTAGTATCGTTAGCAGCAAGCATAATTGCTCTTACTTGCTCCAAATTATTAACGTTAAAAGCTGGAATACCGTAACCATTTTCGGCGGCATGATCTAACATTTGGCGCATAGAAACTAAAGCCATGAATTAACTCCTGAGATTGATGATAGTGACAAAATTGATTTCAAATTTGATTTTAATAAAGTTTCATTGTGAAACTTAATTCTTTCATGTCGTAATTATATCAGAAGAATTTGGTGCTTTGCACGAGAAAAAATTACGTGAAAGTACTTAAAAAATAGCAATATTTTACAATTGTTTGATTTGTTTTTTTATTACTAAAATAACAGGGGGATAAAGGGGTTTTTATCGAAGATTACAACAATATTTATGTAATTTTACTACGGAATGTCATTGGTAAATATAATTTATTTTTAGAATAATGTTTTGTTGATGAATAATAATATACAGACAGTTTTATTCAGCACCTGTAAAAAAAGTTATCATTCTACATTCGGTTTTTCTTTCATTGCTATTCATATCACTATTGCTCAGTGGTCTGCTTCCACATTACATTTATAGCTATACCTTTATATAAGTTTTTATCAAAGAGCTGTATGTTGAATGGTTACTTTTATTGAATAACATTAATGTACTTTTTCGGTTTGCTTTAGAAGTTGTAAAACTAAATTTACTTGTTTTTTTGCATAAAAAAATAGCAGTGTATTCCTACACTGCTATTTCGTTGGTTATTCGTCTTGTGTAATACTGACTTATTTTTTAGCGCGAGCTTCTAAAATTGCTACAGCGGGTAATTTTTTGCCTTCTAAGAATTCAAGGAAAGCACCACCACCTGTTGAAATGTAAGAAACTTTATCTGCAATATCATATTTATCTACCGCAGCTAAGGTGTCACCACCACCAGCAATTGAAAATGCTTTGCTGTCGGCAATTGCGCGAGCGATAGTTTCTGTGCCTTGACCAAATTGGTCAAATTCAAATACGCCAACCGGGCCATTCCATACAACAGTGCCAGCATTAGCGATAATCTCTGCTAAGGCTTTAGCGCTTTGTGGACCAATATCAAAGATCATATCTGAGTCAGCAACGTCATTCACATTTTTAAGCGTAGCAACGGCTGTTTCAGAAAACTCTTGGCCAACAACAACATCGCTTGGTACTGGGATAGAGCCGTTATTGTCGTTAGCTTGTTTGGTTAAACGCTTGGCTTCGTCAACTAGATCAGCTTCGAATAGCGATTTTCCTACATTATGGCCTTGTGCGGCAATAAACGTATTAGCAATACCACCACCAACCACTAATTGATCAACAATGCCTGCTAATGAATCAAGTACAGTAAGCTTAGTTGAAACCTTTGAACCGCCAACTATGGCAACTAATGGGCGTGCAGGGTTATCAAGTGCTTGTGATAAAGCCGATAATTCTCCCGCTAATAATGGCCCAGCACAGGCAATAGGTGCATACTTTGCAACACCGTGCGTACTGGCTTGTGCGCGATGAGCAGTACCAAATGCGTCCATAACGAAAATGTCACATAAAGCGGCTAGCTTTTTAGATAAGGTATCATCGTTATTTTTTTCACCTGTATTAAAGCGAATGTTTTCAAAAATAACTAACTCGCCAATATTTACGTCTATACCGTCAAGGTAACTTTTAGCTAAACGTACAGGTACATTTAGCGCAGCACTAAGATAGTCGGCCACCGGCTGTAATGAAAACTCTTTATTGTATTCGCCTTCAGTCGGGCGACCTAAATGTGACATTACCATCACTTTAGCACCGCCTTCTAAAGCGTGTCTAAGTGTAGGTAGGGCAGCTCTTAAACGAGCGTCTGACGTTATTTTGCCGTCTTTAACTGGCACGTTTAAGTCTTCACGAATAAGCACACGCTGATTGTTTAATGCTAAATCGGTCATTTTGATTACTGACATGTTTATTTCCTGTTGGTAAAGGTTTAACTGTTAAGTAAATAATAAATAAATTTTTGCTTTAGTCATAACGAACTAACCTGCTTTCGCCATAGTATAGGCCGTATCTAATAAACGGTTTGCAAATCCCCATTCGTTATCACACCAAATAAGTAATTTAACTAAACGTTTGTGACTAACACGGGTTTGATTACCATCGACTATGCTTGAATGTGGATCGTGATTAAAGTCTATCGAAACCAATGGTTCAGTGGTGTAACCTAGAATACCTGCTAAACCATTATTTTGAGCGTCGATAATTGCTTGATTGATTTGTGCGATAGTAGCGTCACTTGATAAGTTTAAACTCAAGTCCATAGCGGTTACATTGATAGTAGGTACTCGCACTGCAATTGCTTCAAAGCGGCCAGCAAATTTTGGTAATATCCGCTCAATACCTGCGGCTAGTTTAGTATCAACCGGAATTATTGATTGGCTTGCTGCGCGCGAACGGCGTAAGTCAGGGTGATAAGCATCAATCACTTGCTGGTCATGCATAGAAGAATGAATAGTGGTAATGGCACCACTTTCAACACCAAAAGCTTTATCGAGAACTTGAATAACAGGTACCACACAATTGGTGGTACAAGAGCCGTTGGAAACCACTTTTTCAGCAGGTGAAAGTAATTGATGATTGATGCCGTAAATAATAGTGGCATCTAAGTCTTGCGAACCAGGATGAGAAAAAAGCACTTTTTTTGCACCTTGGTTAATATGTACTTGGCCGTCGGCTTGACTGCCATATTGCCCCGTGCAATCAATAACGATATCAACGTTATGTTGTTGCCACGGTAAATCACTTAAATCGGCTTCATGGCTTAACGCTATTTCATCACCTGCAATAAATAATTTTCCTTCACTTTGTTGTACTGAAAATGAAAAACGTCCATGCGTAGAATCGTATTTTAATAAATGTGCTATACCTTCAGGCTCAGCAAGTTCATTTATAGCAACGAGTTTAAAATCGATAGTTCTGCCATGTTCATACAATGCACGAACAACATTTCTGCCGATTCTTCCAAATCCATTTATTGCTATATTAATTGACATAATATGGGATCTTATTAGGTAAATTACCTAGAAAAGGAAATAGCCAGTTAATAAGTTATTAACTGGCTATGTATAACGTTTGGCAATAATAAACGTGATTAGTTTAAGCTATTCACCGTTTTTACTACGTTTTCAACAGTAAAACCAAAGTGTTCAAGTAGTACATTACCTGGCGCTGATTCGCCAAAGGTTGTCATACCAACAACTTTGCCACTCAAGCCAACATATTTATACCAAAAATCAGTATGCGCAGCTTCAATAGCCACACGCTTAGTTACTGAGGTTGGCAGAATAGATTCTTTGTATTCATTGTCTTGAACATCAAAAATATTAGTTGATGGCATAGAAACAACACGAACCTTATCACCTAAACTTTCAGCCGCTTTTAACGCTAAAGCTACTTCAGAGCCTGTAGCAATTAAAATAACGTCTGGTGTACCAACACTGTCTTTTAAGATGTAGCCACCTTTAGCAATATCAGTAACTTGAGTACTAGTACGGCTTAATGCTGGTAAACCTTGGCGTGAGAAAATTAATGATGTTGGCGCTTTTTGGCGCTCAACAGCGTTTTTCCATGCTACCGCTGACTCGGTTGCGTCAGCAGGGCGCCATGTCACCATGTTTGGTGTTGTACGTAAGTTGGTTAGTTGCTCAATGGGTTGATGTGTTGGACCATCTTCACCTTGACCAATTGAATCGTGGGTATACACAAAAATGTTTTGAATGCCCATTAATGCCGACATACGTACAGCGTTACGTGCGTATTCCATAAACATCATGAACGTAGCGCCGTAGTTAATAAAACCACCGTGCAAGGAAATACCGTTCATAATGCCGCTCATACCAAATTCACGTACACCGTAAAAAATGTAGTTACCGGCAGCGTCATCTTGAATACCTTTTGAACCAGACCAAAGTGTTAAGTTCGAACCGGCTAAATCGGCTGAGCCACCTAATAATTCTGGTAACATGGCACCAAATACTTCAATCGTATTTTGTGATGCTTTACGAGAAGCAACATTCTCAGCTTTTTCCTGACATTCTTGAATGTAGGCATTGGCTTTTTCTTCAAACTCTGCTGGTAACTCACCATTAATTACACGACGTTCATACTCTGCAGCTAATTCAGGGTGAGCAGCTTGGTAAGCGGAAAACTTATCATTCCAACTTGCTTGTTCAGTAGCGCCTTTTTCTTTTTGATCCCATTCAGCATAAATATCAGCAGGGATTTCAAATGGTGCATGTGACCAAGCAAGTTTTTCGCGTGTTGCTGCTATTTCTTCATCACCTAAAGGTGCACCATGACAATCATGTGTACCTTCTTTATTCGGAGAGCCAAAACCGATAATGGTTTTACAGCAAATCATTGAAGGTTTATCAGTAACTGATTTAGCTTCTGCTATAGCTGTTGCAATAGCTTCAGCGCTATGACCGTCAACACTAACTACATGCCAGCCGTATGCAGCAAAGCGAGCAGGGGTGTCATCAGTAAACCAGCCTTCAACTTCACCATCAATTGAAATGCCGTTGTCATCCCAAAATGCAATTAACTTGCCTAAACCAAGTGTTCCAGCTAATGAACAGGCTTCATGCGAAATACCTTCCATTAAACAACCGTCACCTAAAAATACATAAGTGTTGTGATCAACAATATCGTGCCCATCGCGGTTAAATTGTGCCGCTAATGTTTTTTCAGCAATTGCCATACCTACCGCATTTGAAACACCTGCGCCTAATGGGCCAGTGGTAGTTTCAACACCAGGTGTGTAACCATACTCTGGGTGACCAGGGGTTTTTGAATGTAGTTGGCGGAAGTTTTTCAACTCACCAATTGGTAGATCATAACCCGTTAAATGCAATAATGAATATATAAGCATTGAACCGTGGCCATTTGATAATATAAAGCGGTCACGATCTGCCCACTGTGGATCTGTAGGGTTATGCTTTAGAAAGTCACGCCATAGAACTTCAGCGATATCTGCCATGCCCATAGGGGCTCCAGGGTGTCCTGATTTAGCTTTTTGCACGGCATCCATGCTTAAAACTCGAATTGCATTGGCCAGTTGTTGACGCGACGGCATAATTGCTCCAATTATTGTAAGATTTGATGGGATATAATTGCACTTATTTTCACCTAGAGTGCCCCTTGACTGCAAATTTAATTAGCACTTTTCTGGCATTATTTTCAACTAAGTTATATTTATCGTCATTTACATGTGAAATGACCTGATTTAATTAATAAAATAATAACTGTTCATTTAATGGCGAAAATTTGGAAGCTTGCGAATAGATCTACGTTGTTATTAGTATTATCTTCATAAAAAACAAATATTGTTCAATTAATGAGCTTTTAGTTGAATATCTATATGAGTTGCTTTAATGTTAATGCGTTGTATTAATAATAATTAAAAAAAATACTACATAACACAGGATTAAAGAATGAATAGGTCGTCGTCAAGCGGAATTAAGCTGACTACGGTAATATTAGCGGTATTAATATTAGCAGTATCAGCTGTGTTGAGTTCAGGCTCAGCATCAGACGACAAGGAAGTTACAACAGAACAAAACAATTAAGAGCTTATCAATTAGCTCACTAAAACTACAAGCCTCGCATTGCGGGGCTTTTTTATGTACAGGATGTACGGTATGTCACGATCACATGGACGTGAAAGAGTGACATAAAACGATAATTATTGATCGTTTAAATATAATTCAATACTACTTATAAAAACAATTACTGGCGTCCCCTACAGGAATCGAACCTGTATCTAAGACTTAGGAGGTCCTCGTTCTATCCATTGAACTAAGGGGACTAAGCGCAAGTAATTTCATCACCAATACCCAGTATTAACTCACCTGAGTAATAAAGTGTTGCTTAAAGCCCAAGTATGCTACAACTTTTTTATTTATTTGTATTCAAAAAATTAATAAAATGAACATTAACAGAGGTTTAATTAATATAAATCGCATTAATTAATCCTCTTAGTTCATGAAATTCCAAACTTGATTGTTAGTATCTTACGGCTAAGTCATTTATTTGAATATTGTCTAGAATATGTTGCTCGGTCGTTGTTGCATGAGCACTATCTTGGCTAACAGAAGTAACAATAACTTTATAAGGACTAATATTAAACCCTGTATATGAGCGATTGTCATCACTCACAAAATTACTAAAGTGCAGTAAAGAAAACTCATCCCCTACTTGAACACCATGCCTTTTACCTAAGTTAAAAGTAATTGAATTGCCCTGAACTTGCACAATCCTTCCTTGTGTTGGCTGGCACATCATACTTTCATCGATGTCTTGCACCATATCATCCAAAGACATATTAATTTTTTGGCCATATTCACTTTGCCAAAAATTATGGCTAGTTACGTCAATATTCTTACGCTTGTCAAATGACCATGGGGCAGAATTTAAGTAATGTTTATCGAAAATTCTTTCGCCTGTCGTACCATCATGAACATAAAGTGAGATATTGAATTGTCTTTGGTAGATGTTACTTTGCCAAAACTGCCATTCATTGTTTTCATTGTCTGCCATCGAAAGATCTTGAATCTCAGAAAATAAAACATATTGGCTGTTTGACATGTTAGCTAACGACATAGCTAAGTTTTTTAAACTCTGTGTTTGTAAGCTTTGGTTATAGCGTGAAAATTCTGTTTTACTTTGTAAGGCAAGTTTGGTGTCTAAATAAATTCCTTTAAGTTTTATTTTGTTTGCTAACTTTTTAATCAAGGTTTTATCAATTGCGTAAATGTTGCCAATACTCGCTTGTTCACGATGCAGTATATTACTGCGAGTGAGCAACATAGATTTTTTATAGTCAGCAGCAAAGCATTTTTTTTCTTGTGGGAAAATATCAGCTCGAATAGTCACAGTAACAATATCATCGTTATAGCTTTCACTAATTAACTCTAATGAATTAACACTGCCACTAGCTCGAATACTGATTTGATCTTGGGTGAGTAGGCCATTAACAACTTGTTGTACACTTGACACTGAAGCACCTGCTACCAATAAAGCTTTTTTTAATGCATTCTGCACGGCTTGAGTTTTAGCCGATTTGTTATCACCATTTCTTATATTCGCAACACCTTGCGATTCGTACCATTGTCCAAAGCTAACGCTAGTATATAAAGCAAAACATAGGGTAATTAAACTTAAGCGCATAAATGTCTCTTTAAATAGGAAAACAATTTCTTTATTTAAATTATGCACTTTTTGTGCCCATTAATACGCTAACTATTAAGCTAAGTTATATATAAATTTAATACCGGAAGAACAAGTTATTATTAAACCAGTTTTGTCTATCCTATATTCATTCATTTAGTCGTACTTTTTTAGCACAAGAGCTAAATGCTTAATTACTTTTTCTGCCTATTGATTAAGGTAAGTTATGTTTTAATTATAATATTGGCGCGGATCATGCTTTCATATTTATATTAATTTTATGATATTTGCATTAATTGGGGATAGCTCAATGAAAAACTGGCTTATAGCTCTACTAATACCAACGCTTATGGCGTGCACTGCTAAGACCAAAAATAATGATTTTTATGGTACAAAGTACACAGAGAAAAAGGAAATTGACAGTTATTCGCTACCTCGCCATGCGATTAACGATGTAGTTAAAGGGCTTGCCTACCAAATGCTAGAAAGTAGCTCATTTGTTAGTCCTAAAACCCCAATTGCAGTGGCATCTTTTGTAGATTTAAAAAATTTAGAGTCAACAAATTGGCTAGGTAATCAACTATCTGAAAGCTTTGTACATGAGATGCAACGACATGGCATGGTGGTTATAGATTTTAAAACTACCGGGCATATTCGCGTTACTGAAGAGGGCGATTATGTATTTAGCCGAGATTGGAAAGAGTTACCTGAACGACAAATAATTGACTATGTAGTTACTGGCACCATGATGCAGCAAGAATCTGGCGTATTAGTGAATGCTAGAATGATTGGTATGCAGTCACGCGTTGTTGTTGCAACAGCGCAATCTTTTATTCCGGCTTGGGTCGTTGGCGATGACTTTAAAAATGATGAAAATGTGCAAATTAAAGACGGCATGATCTTACGAGATAGTACTATGCTAGCTGACGATGCTCGTGCAATTGCTATACAAAAGTAAAGCACACTTGTCTAAAATAACAATAGCGAAGGTGAATATGAATACGTTACGCAATAATATCGCAGTTTTATTATGTGCTATAGTTTTGAGCGCATGTTCTACGGTGTTTGATCGACATGTTGAATGGCAAAACGTAAAGCCAGAGCAATTTCCAGTGTTAACAGCTATAGGTCAAGCACCTATAAGCTTGCAAAAATCAACAGATAAAACACAACGTATGTTAATGGCAATGAAAGCATCAAAAATCGCTGCTTATGCTGAGTTAGCCGAACAAGTTTATGGTCAAAGTATTGATGGCAAAACAACAATGTCGAATCTAGTTGTTGAAAACCAACAATTAAAAGCATCGGTGCAAGGTATTATTCGAGGTGCAAAAGTAGTTAAAAGTTACCCTGTTGGTGACAGTTACACAACGGAGTTAAGTTTAGACTTTAAAGATGTATACGAAATATATAATGCTTCTGCTAATCGTCAAAAAATTAGAAATATTAAGTATTATTAAAACCGTAAATTAATGTCGTAAACTAATATCGTAAAAATTCACTATAAAAAAACCAGCGAAAGCTGGTTTTTTTATAGTGAATTTTTAGCTTAAAATCTTTTATATCTGAACTTGAATCATTCAAGGTTATTAATTATTCAACCTGAATAGTTAAATACTAAGCTTTAATACCTAGGCTACTAAGTCCGCCTGAGGTTTTTCCTTTACTGTCATAGGTCATTGATGACTTATTGTGGTTTTCTAGTAACGAGGTTTTCATCCGCTCAACCGATAACTGTGATTGATGAATAATAAGGCCATTAATTTGGTTTTGCTTTTTACAGCGGACTAAAGATGCTTCAATATCGGCTAATTCTGAGTCGAAATTACCCGCTAACTTTTCTTGCTTGAAGTCAAAACTTTGTCCTATCGCATTGTCAATTTCTTGTATCGCGATAAGTAAATTATTTTTATCTGCGGTAATACTAATAAGTGCGTTAGGGTTTTGTTGTTGAAGTATTTCTTTCTCTGTATTTAATAACGTTTCTAGCTGCAGTAATTGTGATAACTGTTGAGAAACCAATTGCTGAGGTGTTATTTTTTCAGACACTTATTTACTCCATAAATTTAACGTACATGTTAGGTTAAATTTAGTTAAGTTCAAATTCAAAGCTAGCAATACTTGCTGCTAATTTTTCAGGATTAACTTTATAATCACCAGAAGCAATAGCATTTTTTAATTCAGCAATTTTTTTCTGATTTAGTACCGGTGATTCAGCTGCTTTTTTCTGCAACTCAGTCATCTGTTTTGCTTGCGCTGTAATAGACACCGAATCGCGAGGTGACAACTTTACTTGTTGCGATGCATTAGCATTTTCGCTAACTTGCTGTTTGGTTTGTACTTGTTGCTTTACTTGATTGGTGTTATTCAAGTTGTTGATATTAATAGCCATTATTGTATCCTACTTACAACAGTTATTGGTTTCTAACCTTTTATCGGCAAAATAGCAGAAAACTTAAGCAATTATTATAAATTAATTACCACTTGGTTAATAGCACTAACTTGACCTTGAACTATTCGCCCAGATTGTTTATTTCGTACTGCTATAATTTCACCTAAACTACCGTCATTTAATGCCACGCCAGCAGACTTAATTTCGAAGCTTTTAGATTTAGCAATAATATTAACCGGTGCATCTTTGCAAACAAAGCAAGTGTTTTTATTGGTTATAATACTGCCTTTAGATAAATTTCTTTTAATACGAGCACCGGTAACTAACTTAGCATCAGTCATCACTGTTCCGCGTATTTGGCTAGAGTCTTTAAATATAACTTCCATATTACTTTGATTAAGTAAAGTGCCTTTATTTACCCGCATGCGAGTCACCAAAACAGGCACTATTGTTTGAATTCTCACCGGAATATATAAATACCAAGAATCTTCGTCGGCACAAACAATTTTAACATTTACGTTTCTACCGTTATGGTTTTCAGGTATATTTGCCGTTAATGGTAGCAAACATGATTGCAATGAAATTCTGGGATCTATTTCAGATACTTCAACATTCAGCTTTCCTTGAGCAGGTATAGTTACGTTGCTTTCGACATGTTTTTTGATGAAGTTATAAATATATTCGCGATCAAATGTCATGGCTGAGCTAGTACTAACTATAGCGAAGTATATAAAGGGTATTGTTAAAAATATCTTAAATTGGCTCATAAATTCTTATTAACTGCTAGGGAAATGAAAATACTCGTCTACGCTTAATTTAGTTAACTCTATTTAAATTAACATGCAAAACGTCAAAGAATTTACGTTCTGCCTAGACAGTAGTCGTTTTAATGTTTGTACAATCAAGAATCGTGCCTTTGTTAGTTACATGGGCATATCAAAGAGGTTTCTTATGACAGGTATATTAGACTCAGTTAATCAGCGCACTCAATTAGTAGGTCAAAATAGATTAGAGCTGCTGCTATTTAAACTTATAGGTCGCCAACGCTTTGGTATTAACGTATTTAAAGTACGTGAAGTTATGCCATGCCCAAGATTGACGTTATTACCCAAACAAGACAAATATATTAAAGGGGTGGCGCATATTCGTGGTCAAACTATTTCGGTAATCGATTTAAGCAAAGCAACTGGTGGTCCTGAGATTGTTCAAACTGAGACTAGCTTTGTTATTATTGCCGAGTATAACCGTAGTGTGCAGGGTTTTCTTGTTGCAGGTGTTGAGCGTATTGTAACCCTTAGTTGGAAAGACATGATGCCACCGCCTGAAGGCGCTGGTAAGTCTAGTTACTTAACTGCGGTAACTGAAATTGACAACGAAATGGTGTCGATTCTTGATGTTGAAAAAATTCTAAATGAAATTAGTCCCATCTCGACTAATCTAAGTGAAGGTATTGCTGATTCTAGTGTTGGTGAAAAAATTGGTGAACGAGTTATCATGATTGCCGATGACTCTTCTGTAGCCCGAAATCAAGTTAAACGCTCGCTTGAACCCCTGGGGCTAACAATGCTGCTGGCAAAAAATGGCCAAGATGCATTAGAGCAATTAAGGCTAATTGCCGACGAGTGTCAGAATTGTATCACTGAAAAGGTGGCATTACTGATTTCTGATATCGAGATGCCAGAGATGGACGGTTACACATTAACATCTGAAGTTAAAAACAATGACAGATTAAAAGCAATGCCAGTTATATTACATACCTCGTTAAGTGGTGTTTTCAATAATGCTATGGTTGAAAAGGTAGGAGCTGAAGACTTTATCCCTAAATTTCATCCCGATGAGCTAGCTACAGCAGTTAAAAGGTGGTTAAAACATGATGAAGTTTCTTAAAATGTATTTACAGCTTTCTATTGAAGCGGGTTATTGCGAGTGGTAATTAATGAGATAGATAATAAAAGCTATGATCAGTTTCGTAGCTTTTTAGAGCAACAATGTGGCATCGTGTTAGGCGAAAATAAACAGTACTTGGTCAAAAGCCGACTAACACCTCTATTGCTAAAGTTTGACATTAGCTCATTATCAGCATTAGTTACGCAAACCCTTAACCCGGTAAATCGGCAATTAAGGGCGGCAGTTATTGACGCTATGACAACGAATGAAACGTTATGGTTTAGAGACGAATACCCATTTGAACTGCTAAAAAAACGTATTTTGGCAGAATTTAAAAATCAACGAACACCTTTAAGAATTTGGTCAGCAGCTAGCTCATCGGGACAAGAGCCCTATTCAATTGCTATGGCTATTTATGAATTTCAACAAAGTAATCCGGGGGCATTTCCTGGCGGTGTTCAAATTATTGGCACTGACATCTCCAACACTATGTTAGAACAATGCAAATATGCTCATTATGACAATTTAGCGTTGTCTAGAGGCTTATCAGCTGAGCGGAAAAGAAAGTTTTTTGAGACGAGCGAAAACGGCATGTTAAAGCTTAAAGATGTGATTAAAAACATGGTGAGTTTTCGTCAGCTGAACTTGTTAAATAGCTACAGTATAATGGGACGTTTTGATCTTGTGTTTTGTCGTAACGTATTGATTTACTTCTCACCTGAATTAAAATCAAAAATTATCTCTCAAATTCATGGCACTTTAAATAATGGCCGATATTTATTTTTAGGTGCCTCGGAATCACTTTCAGGTATCAGCCAAGATTTTAATATGCTCCGCTGTAGTCCAGGTATTATTTACCAAAAAAAGTAACCTCTCTGAATCTCTGGCATAAATCTTGAATAAATACCTTCATTCATATGGAGGTATTTTTTATGGCTATTAGTTTTGAAAAAGCATTTGGCATTTACCCGCAAAGTATACAGGTGAGTGCAGAACGCGCGGAGATTATTGCTGGCAATATTGCCAATGCCGATACACCCGGCTACAAAGCCAAAGGATTGGACTTCAAAGCCGCATTAGCGCAAGCAGCCTCAAAGCAACAAACGGGGATGACTCGTACTAACGAAAAACATTTTGATGTTCGTATGGAACTCAATAATGGTGTGGGTTTTCGCGTACCTGATCAAGCTGATACCGGTGACGGTAATAACGTAGATGTACAAGTGGAACGAAACTTGTATCTAGAAAACTCTATGAAATATCAAGCAAGCCTACAATTTCTGAACGGAAGTATTAAAGGCTTGAGAAAAGCAATTACTGGAGGGCAATAAAAATGAGCCTATTTAATGTATTTTCTATTTCTGGTTCTGGCATGAGCGCACAGTCTGTTCGCTTAAATACCACAGCGAGTAATATTGCTAATGCTGATAGTGTCAGCAGTAGTGTCGATCAAACATATCGTGCACGCCACCCAGTTTTTGCCGCCCAGATGCAAAAAGCTGCCGCCGGACAGAATGAGTCAGTAGGTGTGCAGGTACTTGGTGTTGTTGAAAGCAATAAGCCACTTAATGTTGAATATGCCCCTGACCATCCAATGGCTGACGGTGAAGGTTATATTTACAAGCCGAACGTCAATGTTATCGAAGAAATGACCAATATGATTTCTGCGTCTCGTTCATACCAAACCAATGTGCAAATAGCGGAGTCAGCAAAAAGTATGCTAACTAAAACGCTTGCACTTGGTCAACGCTAAGGTTAAATAGGAATTAACATGGAAACTGTATCTGGCTCTAGCCCATTAGACAATATTCGTTGGCAGCAAGACACATCAACTCCTGAGGCTGATGAAAATAGAGGTATGCTAACGCAAGCAGATTTCTTCGCGCTGCTTACCCAAGAATTGTCAAATCAAGATCCGACCAAGCCGGTTGAAAACAATGAGATGATTTCTCAGATGACCGCTTTCTCAACCACAGATGGCGTAACACAGTTAAACGACCAATTTACCAGCTTTGCAGCTTCGATGTCGTCTAGTCAAGCATTGCAAGCTTCATCACTTGTCGGACGCAGCGTGCTCGTTGAAGACAACGTGTTTGGTATGGAAGAAGGTCAATCAGTAAAAGGTAAATTGGTAACCGACCAACCAGCAAGTAATGTCAACATTTATGTAGAGAATGTTGCCGGTGAAATTATACAAACCGTGCCGGTAGGTAGTGTTGCATCGGGTGAATTTACTTTCACTTGGGATGGACAAGGATCAGATGGTGAGCCTGCACCAGAGGGGGCATATCGTTTTCGTGTTGCCGGCTTAGTTGAAGGTAACGCATCAGAATTGCAAGCGATGACTTATCGTAAAGTCGACAGTGTCACTTTGGCCGGTAGCGGTGGAAGTATTTTATTAAACCTTAATGGTGGTAGCACCATGAAACTTTCAGATGTAGTTGAAGTTTCTCAAGGTTAAGCAATCATTTTTTATATGAGGTGAAATTATGTCATTTAATGTAGCGTTGAGCGGATTAAACGCAGCTCAGAAAGATTTGGATGTAACATCCAACAACATAGCCAATGTAAACACCACCGGCTTTAAAGAATCACGTGCAGAATTCGTTGACGTTTACGCGGCTTCGCTTTTATCTTCGAGTAAAACAAAAGTTGGTGACGGTGTTTTGACAGCAGAAGTTGCACAACAGTTTTCACAAGGTAGTATAAAATTTACTGAAAACTCTTTAGATTTAGCGATTACGGGAAACGGTTTTTTTGCTACGGTTCCTGAGCTAAACAGTTTAGAAACCTCATATACACGTGCTGGCCAATTTAAGCTAAACCAAGATAACTTTATTGTAAACTCGCAAGGTGGTTATTTACTTGGTTTCCCTGTAAATGCTGACGGTACTTCTGCTTCAGTAAGTTTAAGTACTGCTGAACCCATTCGTATACCAACGGCTTCAGGTGCACCACAAAAGTCATCAGAAGTTGATATTAGAATGAACTTGCCGGCAGGCGATAGTTATATTTCTTCTGCGCCAGGTAACTTTGACCCAGAAGATCCATTAACGTTTAACCATTCAACATCGGTAACAATCTTCGATTCATTAGGTGATAGCCATGTAATGACCTATTACTTTATTAAAGATGATCCAAGTGTAAACCCAAATGAATGGATGCTTTTCGCCTCGGTAGATGGCAGTCCTATTGATTTGGTTGACCCAGCCGCTGATGGTAATACTAACCCTGTTGGTGGAGCCGTATCAGGCCCATTATCTGCAGGTGGCGGCTTAACGGGTGCTAGATTAATATTTGATTCTTCGGGTGATTTTCAATCTCAAGTACCTGCAGATGCTTTCGGCGGTATTACGACTGTTGACTTTTCTAACCATTTGCCTAACGGTGCAGACACCTCACAAACGGTTCAAATTGATTTTAACCTAGACCCACTAGGCCCGAATCCAAACGAACCTACGCAGTTTGCCTCTAACTTTGAGGTTACATCATTACAGCAAGATGGTTTAGCTGTTGGTCGTTTAACCGGTATAGATATTGGTACTGACGGGTTAGTTAGAGCAACTTATAGTAATGGTACTTCTGAACCATTATCGAGAATTGCCATGGTAAACTTTGCCAATGAGCAAGGCTTAAAACAGGTGGGTAGTACGGCTTGGAAAGAAAGTATTACTTCAGGTGAAGCATTAGCAGGCGAGGGTGGTTCAGGTACTTTTGGTACCATAAACTCTTCAGCTTTAGAGCAATCTAATGTTAACTTAACCTCAGAATTGATTGACTTGATTTCAGCGCAGCGTAATTTCCAAGCAAACTCGCGAGCACTAGAAGTAGATAATCAATTAAACCAAACGATTTTACAGATTCGTTAATTAGAAGCTATTTAAGCGCCTAACTAGCTTAGTTTAATTAGAGCGCTTGTTAGTTAACTCGTGTGCTGAGTTCGAATATAAAAACCAGATAATCTTACCGAGATATCTGGTTTTTTAATGCCCATATCTTGGTTGAATTATTAGACAATAGAACTGTCATTAGTATGAAAAAGTCGTTCATTATAATAATCAAATAGTGAGTGCTATATGCGATAGCTCTTAGTGCTTACTATTTATTGACGGTAAAACTTAGCTTAAATAAAGCATAATATTATAAGTACACAAGCCAGGTTATTATCAGTATTTTAATTAATCGCTTTATTCCATCTTTCTGATTTAAATATTTTTTAGCCGCTTTGTTTATATTTTTCTCTGTACGAACTTGACATAAATTCCATTTTTTATTTGTAACCCAATAGCATCATTTTCGTATCTGGCACTTTATTTGCAACAGTTCAAATATTATAACTATTATTGGGTGAACTTTATTATGGATAAGATGCTATATATCGCCATGAGCGGTGCGAAGCAGAATATGCAAGCCTTATCAGTCACTGCTAATAATCTCGCTAACGCCAAAACAACAGGCTTTAAAGCTGATTTAGCGAATGCTAGAGCAATGCAAGCTTTCGGCGAAGGCTTGCCTACTCGCGTGTTTTCTATGACCGAACGAGCAGGCCAAAACTTTGACAGTGGCGCTTTACTTACCACAGGTCGAGATCTCGATATTGCCATTAAAGGGGCAGGATGGTTAACCGTTCAAACTAAAGACGGCAGCGAAGCTTACACCCGTAATGGTCAATTAAAGTTAAATGAAAATGGTGCATTAGAAACGTCAAATGGTGAGTTAGTCATTGGTGACACGGGACCAATTTTTTTACCGCTACCAGTAAATAATATCAATATAGCCGGTGACGGAACCATTATGGTTCAGCCAGAAGGTGCTCCTGCTTCTGTACAAGAAGAAGTCGCACGTTTGAAGCTAGTGAACCCCGACAGCCGTTTGTTAGAAAAAGGTAACGACGGTCTATTTCGCCGAAAAGACGGCAACAATGAACCGGCTGATATCACGGTATCAGTAGCCAATGGTTCGTTAGAATCAAGTAACGTAAATCCGATCAGTGAAATGACCGATATGATCGCACTGCAACGTCAATTTGAAATGCAGTTAAAAATGATGAAAACCGCTGAAGAAGTTGACTCAAGTGCATCTTCATTATTACGAACGTTCTAAATAAATTTTTTCGAGGTGATGTATGAACCCAGCATTATGGATTAGTAAAACTGGCTTAGATGCGCAAACAAAAGAAATTGCTGTTATCTCGCATAACTTAGCCAATGCGAGCACGGTAGGCTTTAAAAAGAGCCGAGCAGTATTTGAAGATTTACTGTATCAAAATATCAATCAACCTGGTGGACGTTCAGCACAAGACACTGAAATGCCATCTGGATTAATGCTAGGTGCCGGTACCAAAGTTGTAGCCACACAAAAAATTCATACCCAAGGCGACATGCTTAATACCGACAATGCCCTAGATTTAATGATCCAAGGCGAAGGTATGTTTGAGATTTTAATGCCAGATGGCTCGTCTGCCTATTCGCGTAATGGCCAATTTACCATGGACGAAGAAGGTAACATTGTAACACCAGGCGCAGGCTACTTATTACAACCTCAAGTTACGGTTCCTGAAGATGCCTTGAGTATTATTGTTTCACAAGATGGTGAAGTTTCCGTTACCTTGCAAGGCCAAGCTGAACCAGCGGTTATCGGGCAAATTAATACCATTAATTTTATTAACCCAACGGGTTTAGAGCCAATTGGCCAGAACTTGTATGTTGAAACCGCTGTTAGTGGTGCGCCTCAAGAGGGTGTTCCGGGCTTAGAAGGTTACGGGTTAATCGTACAAGGCGCTTTGGAAACATCAAACGTTAATACCACTGAAGAGCTGGTAAACTTGATTGAAAGTCAGCGTGTTTATGAAATGAACTCTAAAGTTATTTCTGCTGTTGATCAAATGCTTAGCTACATTAATCAACAATTATAAAAGTTGAGGAAGGTATCATGAACGGCAAAAAAAATTCGATAGTATTTACCTTATTAAAGGTCAGTATAGTTACTTTACTTTTCACTGGTTGTGCTAGCACCGAACAGGCAAGAACATTACCAGATGATCCTGATTTTGCGCCTATTTTGCCTGAAATGGAAGATGAGCCTTTAGTGCCAACAGGCTCACTTTTTAAACTCAATTATATTAATAATATATATTCAGACTCCAAAGCACATAGAGTTGGCGACATTATTTCTGTCATTTTGAGTGAAAGCACTCAATCACAAAAAAGTGCTAAAACTGAGTTAACTAAAGAAAACAGTGCATCGTTAAACCCTATTACAGGATTTGGTGGCGCAGCCGTAAACTTTAATAACAAGGCGATACAGTTTGGCTATGATCAATCGTCAGACTTTTCTGGTGATGCTAAAGCTAATCAAGGAAACAGTTTATCTGGCAATATTTCTGTGCATGTTTTACGCGTGCTACCTAACGGAAACCTGATGATTCGTGGCGAAAAGTGGATGTCGTTAAATAATGGTGATGAGTTTATACGCTTAACCGGTATTGTTCGCTCACAAGACATTAGCTCAAGTAATACTGTTACCTCAAGTAAAGTCGCTAATGCTCGTATCGAGTATGCTGGCACTGGAACTTTTGCAGATGTACAAGAACAAGGCTGGTTGTCTAAGTTTTTTAGTAGCTCTTGGTGGCCTCTTTAGAGGGAAATATGATGAAAAAGTATTTATATAGTTTCATTTGTTTGAGTGTGTTTTTGTTCGTATCTGAAGCAAGTGCTCAGCGTATAAAAGACCTAGCAGATGTAGCGGGTGTAAGAAGCAACCAACTTATTGGTTATGGTTTAGTGGTAGGTTTACCTGGCACAGGTGAACAAAGCCCTTTTACAGAACAAAGCTTTAAAACCATGTTAAGTAACTTCGGTATTACTATGCCGGCCAACTTAAAGCCTAAAATTAAAAATGTTGCAGCCGTAGCTGTACATGCTGAATTACCTGCGTTTTCAAAACCGGGTCAAAAAATTGATGTAACAGTTTCTTCAATGGGCAGCGCACAAAGCTTGCGTGGCGGTACGTTAATTCAAACCATATTAATGGGATTAGATGGTAATGCTTATGCAGTAGCTCAAGGTAGCTTAATTGTGAGTGGTTTAGGTGCTGAAGGGTTAGATGGGTCAAAAGTGATTGCAAATACCCCTACGGTAGGGCGAATTGCCAATGGTGCTATGGTGGAACGAGAAGTACTTTCACCATTTACTTCGGGCGATCATATAACCTTTAATCTTCATAATGCTGATTTTACTACGGCTAAACGACTTTCAGATACTATAAATAATTTAATCTCTGGTTCTGCTCGCGCAATTGATGCGACGTCTGTAAGAGTAACTGCGCCTAGAGATGCGGCCGACAGAGTGAGCTTTTTAGCCACATTAGAAAACTTAGAGTTTGAACCGGGCTCACCGTCGGCAAAAATTATTGTTAACTCGCGTACGGGTACCATTGTTATTGGCGCAGATGTGCGTTTACTGCCTGCGGCAATAACACATGGTGGCATTACAGTCACCATTAATGAGATTGAAGGAGTTTCGCAACCTAACGCATTTTCTGAGGGAGAAACGGTAGCAACAAATCAATCAATTATTGATGTTAAGCAAGACGACTCTCGCATGTTTGTTTTCGATCCCGGTGTTACTTTGGATGCATTAGTACGAGCAATAAACCAAGTAGGTGCTGGTCCTGGTGATGTTATGGCGATACTAGAAGCACTAGACCAAGCAGGTGCACTTCGGGGAAATTTGATCATTATATAATGATCAAGAGAGCCTAATTATGACAACACGTATTGCAGATGCACAAAACTTCTTAGACATTAATGGTTTAAACTCTATTCGCCAAGATGCGAAAACGGGTGATAGCGCCGGTAAAAAAGAAGCATTAGAGCAAGCTGCAAAACAGTTTGAAGCTATTTTTATGCAAATGTTAATGAAAAGCATGCGTAAAGCACAAGCCGTATTAGAAGCAGACAGCCCACTTAACTCCGAATCAACTAAGTTTTATCGTGACATGCACGATCAACAAATGTCGCTTGAGCTTTCTAATAATGGTGCGTTAGGGCTTGCACCCTTAATTGTTCGCCAACTTGGTGGCGACACTGAAAACTTTACGCCGCATACCATTTTACGTAGTGACGGTAACCTTGATAGCAGAGGCAGTGTTCGCATTAGCGAGCCTTCACTGATAAGTGCTAATAGCTTAGTCAAAGATTCGTCAGCGGATCAGGATCCTAGTAAAGATCGTCAAACTAATGGCTCTATTGCCGCCCAAGCCGCAAATATGCTGCAAAGCCCTACATTTACAGAGCCTAAAGATTTTGTAAGTGCCTTAACCGCAGATGCAAAACGTGTTCAAGACAAAATTAATGTTCCTTTTGAAGTGGTCATTGCACAGGCCGCACTTGAAACCGGTTGGGGCCAAAAAATTATCAAAACCAATACCGGTGAAAGTTCAAATAACTTATTTAACATTAAAGCCGATAGCCGTTGGACTGGCGAGAAAGTTCATAAAGAAACCTTAGAGTTTGAAGATGGCGCTATGGTGAAAAAACGTGAACCGTTTAGGGTTTACGAATCAATCGGTCAAAGTGTTAACGATTACCTAAATTTATTAACAAAAAGTGAACGCTATCAAGGTGCTTTAGAAAAATCTACAGATGTGGAGCAATTTTTGCATAACCTACAGAGTGCTGGTTATGCTACCGACCCCAATTACGCTAAAAAAATCTTGGGAACACTTCGGACAGTAACTGGCTTATTAAATAAATAAGAACACCGCTAATTTCACTGTTGAAATTAAGGTTACTGTAGGAGTTTAGGTCATGTCGATTAATCTGTATCAAACTGGTGTAAGTGGTTTACTGTCCGCGCAGCAACAGTTAGCGACTACAGGGAATAACATTGCTAACGTTAATACTGAAGGCTATACCCGCCAACGCACCGAGCAAGGCGCAGCGGTAGGAAACTATAACGGTGGTAACTTTGTTGGCTCTGGTACGTATGTTCAAGATATAACTCGCCTATATGATCAATTCTCTTATAAAGAACAATTACTCAATAAAAGTAATTTGGGTAATGCTGATTCGATTAGTTTAGACCTTAACCAATTAAACGAAATAATGTCATTTTCTAGTGAAGCAATTGACGGCTCAATTCAGCGTTTTTATCAAGCGGTTAATAGCATAGCAGACAATCCAAATGATATTGGCTTACGCAACATCGCTCTGAGCCAAGCCAATGTTTTAGCACAAGACTTTAACAGCATAAGCAATAATTTAGATCAACTTGAAAAATCAACAAACGGCGAAATAGAAGAAATGGCGAGTAAAATATCGCAAATTTCGCTCGACTTAGCAAAAATTAATGAACAGATATTACAGAACAAAGATATCAGCCAAACGGGTCAGCCGAATGACTTACTAGATAAACGAGATCAACTCGTAAATGAGTTAGGTGAATACACCTCAGTTAGTACTATTGAAGATACTCACGGCGTAATGACCGTGATGATCGGCAACGGCGCGACCTTAGTTGCTGGCATTACACCGTTAACAGTCAGTGTAGAAGCGGGCATCTCAGACCCATTACAAACCAGATTACAGTTAAATAGTCGCAATGGTAAAGTAGCACTTGATGCCTCAAAACTCGGTGGTGCTATTGCCGCTAAAATCGAATATCGCGATGAACATATTACTCAAGCACGCAGCGAACTTAATCGTCTTGCAATGGCGGTTTCGCAAACATTAAATCAATCGCAAGCACAAGGTTTGGACTTAAATGAAGAGCAAGGTCTAGATATTTTTACCGACATCAACAGCACATTGCTGCAAACTTCAAGAGTGTTATCTTCTTCAAAAAATTCAGGCAGCGTGGAAGCCGGTATCAACATTACCGATGTTTCTTTAGTGCCAACCAATGAATTCAGCGTTAAATACGACGGCAGTGATTACATCATGACGAATACTCGTGATGGCTCTACAACAACCTTGGTAGAAACAACACCGGGAGTTTATCCAACAGAATTTGGCTTTGAGTTTATCGTTAACTCAGGCACGCCAAACGCGAATGATAGTTTTACGCTGCGTCCTACAGAAAATAGCGCAGCTTTAATGAAAGTAACCCTTAATGATCCCAAAGGCATAGCAGCAAGCTCTGCTATTGAAGTACAAGCAGATGATAATAATGTTAGTAATGGCTCAGTAAGTATCGTTAATGTTACCGACCCAGAAGTCGCCCGTTCTTTTACCGATACTGTAAATGCAGATTTAACTGTCGATGTTTATGAAAGTGCACCAGGTGTTTTTGACTATCGAGTTTTTAATGCAGCAACGCCACCACCTGCAGCAACAATAGCTAGCGGTAGCTTCGCGGCAGGCTCAACAGCTGTGGTTGACATGCCTCCATCACCAGCAACCGCAGCTTTTCAAATTGAAATAGCAGGTTTACCGGTAGGACAAGGCGCGTTAGCCCGTGAAAAGTTTACTATTTCAGATGCTTTTGGCTCAGGTAACGCTAGCAATGCAACATTGATGGCAGCAACACAAGAAGAACAAATTCTTGGTGGCGGTAAACAAACCTTTAGCCAAGCATTAGCCACGGCTACTGCTCAAGTTGGTTCAAGTGCCAGTTCAGCTGAGCTAGTTGCTGATACCGCTCAGGCCTTATTTACTCAAGCTTATAACCGTAATCAATCTAATTCTGGGGTAAACCTTGATGAAGAAGCGGCAAACCTTTTGAAGTACCAACAAGCTTACCAAGCGTCGTCACAGATAATTTCAGTGGCAAATACTATATTCGACACTTTATTAGCGGTCTCTAGATAGGAGTTATTATGCGTGTTTCTACAGCACAGTTTTATAATCAAAGCGGCATGCGAATGTCTAATCAACAAAGTAGCGTTAATGACCAAATGAGCAACCTTTCGTCTGGCAAGCGAGTTGAAACTGCGAAAGACGACGCCATGGCATATAGCACGTTAGCGGGATATAAAAATGATTTAGCCAATATTGAAAAGTACCAACGAAACATAACTCAAGTTGAAAATCACAATAGTTTAATCGATACCTCGTTAGCAAATGCTGAAGGTATTATGAATGAACTAAAAGATTTAATGATACAAGCCAACAATGGCGTGTATTCAGCCGATGATCTTGCATCAATCGACCAACAGGCGAGTCAAAGTTTGCAACAAATTCTTGACATTGCGAACACTAAAGATGAAACCGGTGGTTACGTTTTTGCGGGTTATCAAATTGACGATGCCCCTTTTGTTTTACAAACAGATAACTCGGTTGATTATCGTGGTGACAATGGTGTTAGAGAATTACAAATAGCAAAAAATGTCTCAATGGCGAGTAATCAAAGTGGTGAGCATGTTTTTCAAAAAGTGCCTAATGCTATTGGTGACTTTTCAGCGACATACAATACGAATAACTCAGGTATAGGTGTTGAACGCGCGGTAGTCGCCGATGCAAGTGTTTATGATAGCACTGCTAACCCAGCCAACTTTACTTTTGAGTTTATTTCGGCAACTGAGCTCACTATTACCGATGGCGCCTCTAACGTTACTTCTATTACCGGCTACACACCAGGGCAAACCATTGCCTTTAACGGTATAGAAGTAAAGCTAAACGGCAATCCATTGCCGGGTGATAAATTCACATTAAAACCTGAGCAAGATATAAGTGTTTTTGACAATATTAAATCAGCTATAGATTGGATTGCTAATAAAGCAAGCGCTGGCGATGACCCACAAGTACAGGTTGATTTTAATCAAATTATTGAGCAATTAAGCGACTCAATGAACTACTTAACGTCGCGTCGAGCAGAGTCAGGTATTAATTTACAAGTTATAGATCGTCAAAAAAGTAATCATTTAGATACTGAACTCTATTTGTCGTCAGGTCGTTCGTCTATTGAAGATTTAGATTTTGCCAAGGCAATATCTGTATTTGAACAGTCGCAAGTCGCGCTACAAGCCGCACAGCAAACCTTTACTCAGGTACAGGGGTTAAATTTATTTAATTATATTCGATAAAAATTTGTGTTTTTTCTGTTTATATTGAGGATATATATCGAGTTGGTTAATTTTGGTACAGATGTTGCTTTTATCTAATCAGTAAAACTTAAAATTGGCGTTATAAGGGGTAATCCTTAATCGCAAAACTGGCTGTTAAGGCCAATGAAGTCCAAATACATTGCATTAGTTGTTTTAGTAATAAATTCGCAATTAAAGGTATGGGCTGAAATAAACAGTGTTGGAAGTTTGAATAAATCAACTAACGCAAAACAATGTAAAAGATAAATTAAATTTCTAGGAGTCTATCATGGCCTTATCAGTAGTAACTAACACGTCATCATTGAATGCTCAACGTAACTTAACTAAGTCTGGTAATGGTTTAGCAGTTTCAATGGAACGTTTATCATCAGGTATGCGTATTAATAGTGCTAAAGATGATGCGGCAGGTTTGCAAATATCAAATCGCTTAACCTCGCAAATTAACGGTTTAGGTGTTGCTCAACGTAACGCGAACGACGGTATTTCAATGGCACAAACTGCTGAAGGTGCTATGCAAGCCTCAACAGAAATATTGCAACGTATGCGTGATTTAGCATTGCAAGCGGCGAATGGGTCAAACTCAGCAGTCGACCGTGAATCACTGCAAAAAGAAGTTTCAGCATTGCAAACAGAACTAACTAGGATTGCCGATACAACTAAGTTTGGTGATCAAACCTTGCTTGATGGGACCTTCGGTACAAAAAGTTTCCAGGTTGGTGCTAATGCTAATGAAATAATTGATATGACCTTATCAAGTATTAAAGCATCTGACTTAGGAGCTGTATCTGGGCAAAGTTTAGCTATTACTGGTTTTGATAATACTGTTGTTGGTGCTACAACTGAGACTTTATCTTTTGCTGTTACAACAGCGTCTGGTACCAATACTGTTACTTTTGATATTGCTGTAGGGCAAGGTACTGACGATTTAATTGATGCAGTAAACGATAACGTAGGCGCTTTAGGTATTCGTGCTATCACAGATGGTTCAGGCTCAATTACTTTTTCATCAACTAATGAAGTAACTGCAGTTACTGCAAGTAGTAGTGTTGCAGGCGATGCTGGCATTTTTAATACTACTCCTGGTGCAGGTACATTAGGTGGTGCGGACACAGCAACAGGTGGTACAGCTGTAAATGCCATTAATGTTAGTGGTGCAACTGGCGCTGGCGCCCAATCTGCACTTGAGTCAATTGATGCTGCATTAAAACAAATTGATGAACAACGAGCTGACTTGGGTGCACTTCAAAACCGATTTGGTTATACCATTAGTAACCTTGCTAACATTCAAGAAAATGTTTCAGCATCGCGTAGCCGCATTCAAGATACTGACTTTGCGGTAGAAACCGCTAATTTAACCAAAAACCAAATACTACAACAAGCAGGCACATCAATTTTAGCGCAGGCTAACCAAATACCTCAAGCAGCAATTAGTCTACTTGGTGGTTAATATATTTAGCTCACTACTAAGCCATTACTTTTAAGTAATGGCTTTTTTGTTTTTAAATGTAAAAATGAAGTGTTTTTTCCATGACACGAAATTAAATCAGTCTTGATGGCATTAACTTTATTTAAAAATTTTAAACTAATTAAACTTTCTACGAAGAACTAAAATACTAATTTGATAGTCTAATGGAAAGTACTAATAGAAAGTACTAATGCCAATTGAGGGCTTTGTCTAATAAAACGAAATGACAGTTCTTTATATCTATACATATTGTTTTTAACCATTTTAATTTACCTTGCCACCTAATTTCGCTTAAATCAGTATAATTTAAGGTTAGTTTGAGGCTAGCTTAAGTTATTGATGTAAAATGTTTTTTTTGTTTTATTTTGACCTTTTTTAGATTTTTTCATAAAAAGATTAAAGTAATATTATGGTCTGCCGTTAAAGTAATTAGCACGGGGCCTAATCAATAAAATTAACGCTCCGAAGTTTAAAATTAACAATATATTATTTTGTACTTAGGAGTTCTATCATGGCTTTATCAGTAATTACTAACACTTCATCATTGAATGCACAACGTAACTTGTCTAACTCAAGTAATAACTTAGCTACTTCAATGGAACGTTTATCATCAGGTATGCGCATTAACAGTGCTAAAGATGATGCGGCTGGTCTACAAATTTCGAACCGTTTAACATCACAAATTAATGGTTTAGGTGTTGCTCAACGTAATGCTAACGACGGTATTTCAATGGCGCAAACTGCTGAAGGTGCAATGCAAGCATCTACAGACATTTTACAACGTATGCGTGATTTAGCACTACAAGCGGCTAACGGTTCAAACTCAGCAGCCGATCGTGATGCATTGCAAAAAGAAGTGACCTCATTAAACACAGAATTAACACGAATTGCGGATACTACTAGCTTTGGTGACCAAAAATTATTAGATGGTACTTTTACCGCTAAAAGTTTCCAAGTTGGTGCTAACGCTAATGAAACAATCGATTTGAGTTTATCAAGTATTAAAGCGACTGATTTAGGTACTGTATCTGGTCAAAGTCTTACTCTAGCGAGTTTTGATAATACTGTTGTAGGTGCTGCTGCTGAAACACTAACCTTTGAAGTTGCAACTGCATCGGGTACTAGCTCGGTATCTTTCGACATTGGTGTTGGTCAAGGTACAGATGACTTAATTGATGCAGTAAATGAGAATGTAGGTGGTTTAGGTGTTCGTGCTATTTCTGATGGTTCAGGTTCAATTACTTTTACCTCAACAAATGAAGTAACAGCTGTTACTGCAAGTAGTAGTGTTGCAGGCGATGCCGGTATTTTTCTTACTGCTGGTAGCACAGGCACTCTAGGCGGCGCAGACACTGCGACTGGTGGTACATCTGTAAATTCAATTAACATTAGTGGCTCAGATGGTACTGGGGCACAAACTGCACTTGCTTCAATCGATGCAGCTTTAAAGCAAATTGATGAGCAACGTTCAGACTTGGGTGCGCTTCAGAACAGATTTGGCTACACGATTAGTAACCTTGCTAACATCCAAGAAAATGTTTCAGCGTCACGTAGTCGTATACAAGATACTGACTTTGCAGTAGAAACAGCTAACTTGACTAAAAACCAAATATTGCAACAAGCAGGTACGTCAATATTGTCACAAGCTAACCAGTTACCACAAGCCGCATTAAGCTTGTTAGGTTAAGCCTCTAAGTGACACTAACATAAGTACTATGTTAGTAGCATAAACTAAGGAAGGGGCATAATACCTCTTCCTTTTTGTGTTTTTATAGTTAATGAAGTTTGCACCTTAAACAGTATTGATAATCGTAATTAAATTAATGCTTTAAGGTGATAAGGGAGTCAAATATGATTTTAGCTAACACCACCGATAGTAGTATTAATGCCAATAATTCATCAACAGTTGAATTAGTTAATGGCAATACTGAACGTACAACTTCAGAAAATAAAAGTGTTGATAACTTGCAAAAAAATGCCACAACTATAGGCACTTCCATTGCAGAAGAACAAAAATCCGTGAGTACCAGTGAAACGAATAAAGCGGAGAAAATGACATCTGAACAATTAAATAAAGTGGCGCAGCAATTGCAAGATTTTATGGGTGAAATGAACAGAAGTTTAGAGTTTATTGTCGATGAAGATTCAGGTCGAGATGTTATTAAAGTACTAGACAAGGACACTGGCGATTTAATTAAGCAGTATCCGTCAGAAGAAGTTTTGTCTATTATCTCAAAACTATCGAATGCTTCAGGTAGTTTAATTGATACAGAAATTTAGTCTCTATTAAAATATAAACTAAAACATAAATTTAAACGTAGATTAAAAGTGGTTATTTATTAGGTATACTGTTAACTAGCGCTTACAGCAACATATTTGGTGAAATTATGGTAGATATAGCATTTACAGGTATAGGTTCAGGTCTTCAGGTAACTGAGATTGTTGATGCGATTGTTGGCGCTGAACGTGCGCCATTTGAAAATCGACTAGTTACTAGACAAGCAGCAATAACAACTGATATTTCTGCTGTTGGCTCTTTAAAAGGCGCCCTAGAAGCTGTTGCTGACTCTATTGAAAATTTAGCCAGCGCAGATAAATATCAACAACGAGTTACCAGTGGCTCTGATAATTTTATTTCACTCAGTAGTAATAAAAATGCTGAAGTTGGTAGCTATTCAATTAATGTAGATAAAATCGCCACCTCTCATAAATTAGTTTCAGATGCATTTGTAAGTAGTGAAGCTGTCGGCGAAGGGGTTATGACTTTTACGTCAGGTAGCGAGAGCTTTGATATTAGTGTATCGGATACTGCCACGCTTAATGACATTCGTAACTCGATAAACGACAGTATTGAAAATACATCTATTTCAGCCACAATTATTACTGACGATAATGGTCAACATCTTGTTTTAACAAGTAAAGAAACAGGCCTTGCGAATGAAATAAGGGTATCTGTTGCTGAAGTAGCCCAGCCGGGCGATCTATTTGGTCCTAATAATACAGACAAAGTTGGCCTGTCGCGTTTAGCTTACGACACGGGTGCGTTAAACTTATCTGAGATACGTGAAGCAGAAGATGCCCAAATAACTATTGATGGTACGTTAGTTGTTAGTAGTAGTACTAATGAATTTGTCGATGCTATTGATGGAATAACCATTACTGCTACGCAGGTACATGACGTGGATGATGCGCCAAGCATTGCTACCACGAGTGAAAATAATAGTAATATAAAGCTAGGTTTAGAAGAGTTCGTCAATAGTTATAATGCGCTGGTTGACCTGAGCAAACAGCTCGGTCAGTCTGGCGAAAGTGCGGCAGGCCCACTAGCTGGTGACTCGCTTTTACGTGGTGTTATGAGTAAACTACGTCAAGAATTAAGTAGCTCTTTTTCAAGTGTAGGTGGTGAAAGCTTAACCTTAAACCAGTTAGGAGTGCGCTCAGATCGCTATGGTAAATTTGAACTAGATACTGATGATTTAGACGAACAAATAGCATTAAATGTTGATGCAGTGCAAAACTTTTTTGTAGGTACAGATGAAGTTCCAGGTTTTGCCGCCTCGCTTAAAACACTCACTGAATTTTACACAGAATCTGACGGTATTATTCAAGGGCGAATAGACAGTAAAAACAGTCAACTTTCAAAACTAGATGATGAAAGAGAAGCTTTTACCAGAAGAATAGATGCTTTAGAAGCTCGGCTTTATTCGCAGTATAACGCGATGGATTTATTGGTTGCGAATTTAAATGCGACTAGCAGTTACTTGCAGCAGCAGCTTGATAACTTACCAAGTGTAGTTAGAGAGTCTAACTAAGTAAAAAATTAAAGCCACTGAGTCACCCTATAATAATGGCGACTTAATAAAAAATCGTTTTAACGCTTAAGTTAAAACGATTTTTTTATTTTAGCCGAATGGCTTTTACTATATGAATAGTTTTAAGCTTTATTTGGTTTTAACTTCTTGTGCAGACAATCGGGGGGGATTAAAATTGGGTAAGTAATAAGTGCTATAGTTTTTGGTATAAATTGATAGCTTTTCTGTTTTTCTTTAGCTGTAAAATTTCTGATTTTGCTGAACGTTGAGTACTATTTACTTTGTTAACAAGTTGGTTGTCGAGGTTGGCTAATGTTTGAAGTTTTAGCGCATGTAATTGCAACTCTTCAGCAGTAAAACTTTCAAATAACTGATATATACTTTTTTCTCTTTGAGCGATTAAACTCAACAAGTTTGCTGTTTCAGGTGATGTTTCATCCGCTGTGTTATTTAATGCTAATTTGGCACTTTCATCTTCAATACCTGAGGTATCTAAAAGCGTTAACAGCAGTTCAGATACTTCAATAACTTCGTCTATAATTTCAACTGCGGATAACGCCACTAAAAGCTTACCTTGTCTTGATTATCAAGTGGAATATTATCCCAACCTGACTTAATTGGAATTAATATTTGTGCTATTTCATTAAGTTTATCAATGTCGTTATCTATACTAGCTGCCAGTAATTGCTCTGAGCAATAAAGATAGATAGAGGCTAAGTTATTAGATATTTCGCCACCTTGTTTAAAATCAAGCGAAGACTCTAGTACGCCAATAATAGCAATAGCGTTTGATAGTTCAGCACCTTTTTTTGCGTAATCTTTTTGGGCAATAGCACCTTTGGCAGTAGCAATGTTATCAAGCAATTTTTGAAATAACAGCGCAACTAGCTGATAAGGCGAAGCTTCTTGAGCACTACTTTTATTTACTTGTTGATATTTTTTTAATGACGCATGAGTCATAGATATCTCCAGTATTAATACAATAACGTTATTATACTAAAATACACTAAATTTGAAATTACAGACGATAAATTATACTAATGCTTGATTGTTAATAGTAACGGCAAAGCCTTCATTTTTAGCTTTTGCGTATGCACTTTGTAACACTTGGTGCTCAATCACATTTGGATCGTCAATTATGCCGTTATTAGTCACTTCAATATTGTCCCAGCCACGTGTAACCAGGTAATCTTCTATTTGTGTTAACTGATCTTCTAATGGCATATTTAATGAGAACATATTGAATTCATATCTGTCGCCTTTGTTTAAGTGATCAGTTGCTTTCATCAACTCGGCTGTACCGTTAATAATTAACATAGCGTAATCCTATTTTATTTAGCTTTTACTATAAGTATGCGTTTAAAGGTTAATTTAAACATAGTATTTTTGATAAGCGTATTTCATGCCAGTTTTAATTTTAGTTCAATAACTATAAGTAGTTTGTTGAAATATATACATTTACTCTTTATCTCATGTTGAATCTTAAATCAATATTCATACTATTTAGACTTACTTGATTAAGTTGTTATTTTTTTGACGTTATTAAAAACATGATTTGTTTTATCCTCACTTAAAAAGTTTAACGCACTATTGGTATTTATCGCCTATATCCGTTTATATCGGCAAGTGGTAATATTTCTTGAACTGACAATAAAATGACACAACAGTGTCAATTTATTGTTGATTAATAGCACCAGCAAGTTAATAATAAAGAAATATGATATAAATCAATACTTGTCAGGGCGCGTTGTAGTTATTTATTAAGCGTTACTTATCAGGACTCTTTTTAAAGATATTTTTTAATCTAGCTTTAAAGAATAATAGTCACGACCTAACATTAGCTAAGGGCATAACATGCAAGGGCAAAAACATATTCTAGTTGTCGATAACGACGCTGCCAGACGCCATCAAATAGAAACTGTTTTAGCTTTTGTTGGTGAGCACTTTTATATTTTTTCAGAAGATGAAGTTGATCAACACTTAGCAGACTTAACTAATGTACTAACTGTTATTTTATGTGGTGATATTACTGAAAAGCTACAAGAAATTATTAAATCACACCCAACATTTCCGTTTATTTATCATGATATTTTCGATAAAAAGCAGCTCAATGGTTACGTCAATGTTATTGGCGAACTCACTACGCCACTGAATTATGCCCAATTAACAGAGCTTATACACCATAGTCACCAATACCATAATAACTTACCATCTAAACGTGGTGTAAATGGTCCTAGCTCACTATTTCGTTCGTTAGTGGGTACTAGTGAACCTATGCAACAAGTGCGATTTTTAATTGAACAAGTAGCGAGTACCGCGGCTAATGTGCTTATTTTAGGAGAGTCAGGCACCGGTAAAGAAGTTGTTGCACGAAATATTCATAATTTATCAGATCGAAGCAAAGGGCCGTTTGTACCGGTAAACTGTGGCGCAATACCTGCTGAATTATTAGAAAGTGAGTTGTTCGGACACGAAAAAGGCGCCTTTACGGGGGCTATTTCTACGCGAAAAGGGCGCTTTGAAATGGCTGAAGGCGGCACGTTATTTCTTGATGAAATTGGTGATATGCCACAACCAATGCAAGTAAAATTATTACGTGTATTACAAGAAAGAACCTTTGAGCGCGTTGGCGGTGCTAAAAGTATAAAAGCCAATGTGCGTATTGTTGCCGCGACGCATCAACACCTTGAAGACATGATTAAAACGAACGATTTTCGTGAAGACTTATACTACAGGTTAAATGTTTTTCCCATTGAAACACCGGCGCTAAGAGAGCGCAAAGAAGATATTCCTTTATTGCTAAAAGAACTTATCTCAAGGTTTTCAGACGAACAAGGACATTCGGTTCGCTTTACTGACAAAGCTATTGAATCGCTGCAAGAACACCCTTGGGCAGGTAATGTTCGTGAACTGTCTAACTTAATTGAGCGTATGATTATTATGTACGGCGAACAAGTGGTTAACGTTGGCGAGTTACCGCTTAAGTATCGCCATTTAGATGTTGAAGATTATCAACCTGAGTATCCAGAAGAGTTACAAGAGCGCGAAGCAATTAATGAATTATTTGCAGGTTTTGACTATGATGACGACGAAGATGATGAGAATGATGAAACTAATGTTGAAGAAGTTGGGCTAAGCAATGGAAATACTGTTGATGTGCTGCCAACTGATGGCCTAAATTTAAAAGACTATTTAGCAGATTTAGAAGTATCATTAATCGTACAAGCATTAGATAAAAATGATTGGGTTGTTGCTCGTTCTGCCGAACTCTTAGATATGCGCCGTACTACGCTAGTTGAAAAAATGCGTAAATATAACCTTCAAAAATCGAGCTAATTATTAATATTCGATAATCGAGTTATGCCATGTGTGTAATGTTACGAATTTGATAGAATCTTTGTCTGTCGACTTTGAGTAATTATAAACAGTAATTATAAGTAACAAATTATTAGCAGTAATCATGTTCAAGTTAGTAAACGCCATTGTTTTTTAATCATTCAATGGCGTTTTTTATTCCTTATATTGCAATAACCCCCCCGATTAACACTGTATACTGGCTGTAATTTCATCATGTTTATCTGCCTTTTTTTAAACTTGTTAACCTTGTTTTAGAAACGTATTGCTCAGGCTTTCTCGCTTTCAGCCATTTTATTGACAGCAGTTTTTATTGGTATGATTCTTCTTAGTTGTTGAAAAATAACAACTTAATTGGTTGGCATGATTCATGCTTTATTCGAGTGTACTTCTTTACTTGGGTAAAATATTATGGCACTAGCCTTTTCGACATCGACCAACACTTCATCAGCCAATACTGTGCTGAACCGTGTATTTACTTCTTTTGAGAATGTGAATGTTAAACGCGAGCAATCAACTCGATTAGAAAATGAAAGTTACCCTGGTGAATTGGCGTTTTTACGTCAGCAGAACAAGCAACTACAGCATGTTATTGATGTTATGCCAACCGGGATGATAATGCTCGATGGTAACGGTATTGTTGTAAAAATGAACGATACCGCCCAACGCTTGCTCGACGAACCTATTCTAGGTCAAGCATGGTTTGACGTGATCAAACGCTCTTTTAAACCTAGAGCCGATGATTGGCATGAAGTTTCTTTAAACGACGGTCGTCGAGTTAAGTTAGAGATCACCGCTTTAGGAGACCAACCTGGGCAGCTGATCATGATCACCGATTTAACCGAAACGCGATTATTACAAGATAAGCTAGGTCAACTGCAACGTCTTTCCTCTTTAGGCCGAATGGTGTCTAAATTAGCGCATCAAATTCGCACACCTTTATCGGCAGCAATGTTATACGGCGCAAATTTGAGTAACAAAAAACTTAACGACGATGCAAAAAGCAATTTTCAAGAAAAACTTATGTTGCGATTACACGATTTAGAGCAGCAAGTTAACGACATGTTGTTGTTTGCAAAAAGCGGCAGCAAAGCAGTAGTAGAACCGGTTAATATTAATGAACTTATTGAACAAGCCAAACAAGCTATTGAACCGCAAATTAATCAAGCTGGCGCCAAAGTTAATGTAAATTTATGCAAGTCTAGCTGCGAAATTTTAGGCAATGTTAGTGCGTTGTCAGGTGCAATACAAAACTTAATTCACAACAGTTTATCGGTTATCAAAGAAACTGCTGTTATTGATATTAGTACTTATTGTCATAATGAATTTGCTTATATTAGCGTTAAAGACAACGGCCCCGGTATTAGTGAAGAGCTATCCGATAAAATATTCGAACCTTTTTATACCTCAAGAAGTCAAGGCACTGGTCTTGGTTTAGCAGTCGTTAAATCGGTTACTAATGCTCATCAAGGCGAAGTTAGCTTGATCAGTAAACCTGGCGAAGGGGCACATTTTTGTATCAAAATACCTTTGCTAGTAGGGGATAGTAAACCTTCAAAAACCTCGGAAAATAACCAAACAACATTTATGTCTAAGGAGCTTAGTAATGACCACAAGTAAAATTATGGTAGTTGAAGACGATGCTGGACTTAGAGAAGCACTGGTGGATACTTTGCTACTAGCAGGTTACCAATGTGTAGCTGTTGACTCTGGTGAAGACGCCCTAATAAAACTGAAGTCGCATGCCGTTGATCTCGTTGTTAGCGATGTTCAAATGGGCGGCATGTCAGGGCTATCATTATTAAAAAGTATCCGTAATAGTTATCCTAAATTGCCGGTATTAATCATGACCGCTTATGGCACCATTGACGATGCCGTACAAGCGATGCGAGATGGTGCTTGTAACTATATGGCTAAACCTTTTGCACCAGAAGTTTTACTTAATATGGTCAGCCAATATGTGCCATTGCAAGTAAACGACGGATTCGAACCGGTTGTTGCTGACGCTCAAAGTATTGAATTACTTAGGCTAGCGAAAAAGGTAGCCAACACAGAAGCATCGGTTATGGTGCTGGGTCCTAGTGGATCAGGTAAAGAAGTGTTAGCACAATATATTCATAACTCTTCTTTGCGCAATCAAGCGCCTTTTGTCGCAATTAATTGTGCGGCAATTCCAGAGAATATGCTTGAAGCAACACTATTTGGTTATGAAAAAGGCGCATTTACTGGCGCTATTCAGGCTAGTCCTGGTAAGTTTGAACAAGCTCAAGGTGGTACCATTTTACTTGATGAAATCACCGAAATGGATTTAGGCCTACAAGCAAAAATACTTCGCGTATTACAAGAGCGTGAAGTCGAACGTATTGGTGGTCGTAAAACCATTAATTTAGATGTTAGGGTAATCGCTACCAGTAACCGTGACTTAAAAGATGCGGTAAAAGAAGGTGTATTTAGAGAAGATTTATACTACCGACTTAATGTATTTCCATTAACGTGGTTACCGTTGAATGAACGTCGAGATGATATTTTACCGCTAGCAACGCATTTAATTTCACGTATTTGTCAAAAAGATGGCAATGTTATCCCAGAGTTCACACCAGCTGCTCGCAGTAAACTACTGGCATATACTTGGCCTGGTAATGTGCGAGAGTTAGACAATGTTATTCAACGTGCACTCATTTTACAAAGCGATCGTTGTATTGATGCCAACGATTTACTGATTGATAACTTTGAAACACCGCAAGTACAAAGTGAAGAAGCAAGTGTAGAGAAAGCCGACAAACTGGGCAGCGAGCTAAAATTGCAAGAGCATCAAATAATTTTAGATACTTTGCATGCTTGCAGAGGCAGTCGCAAAGATGTTGCTGAACGCTTGGGGATCAGTCCACGAACTTTACGTTATAAAATTGCGCGTATGCGTGATAGTGGTATTCAGATCCCAGCTTAATTTTTGTGTAATTATCGACACCTTGTTGATAAATTAGCAGCTACAATTTTAAAAACGACGAATTCATCGTCGTTTTTTTTGTTTTTCATCTTTAATGTTTCCCATTGATTTTTAAATTTTTTGTTTTATGAATAGACAATTGTATTGCTTAGTTTAAAGCTCGTTTCATTGAATTATATAGCTTGGCACTATGCTTGCTTTAACCATAGGTAATAGTAAGTAACAAGAAATTGACGCAAGCGAGATAGCCATGGATATCAAAACTAATTCTTTATACGCCCAGATGCAAAGCATGTCGATGGAAGCAATGGGAAATCGCCTTCCTATTGGTGAAGAAAATGGTATGGGCACACCGCCGGTAAGTAAAGCGGGTGGCGACTTTGGTAGCTTGTTAAAAGACGCAATAAATAATGTAAATGAGCTACAACAAGATGTTGGTGCAAAGCGTACAGCGTTTGAAATGGGTGATCGCAGCGTTACCTTGGCCGATACTATGATTGCCGCTTCAAAAGCAGGTATTGCTTTCGATGCGACTGTTCAAGTAAGAAATAAGTTTGTTGAAGCTTATAAAGAAATTATGAGCATGCCGGTTTAGCTCCAATAGCTAAAAATAAAAAGATATTTAAGCGGAGATAAATCAGTGGCCGATACAACAGATAATACAAATTTAATGCTAGCCGATGGTAGCAATGACCTAGTCGCAAATGACAACGGAAATGACTCTGTTGGCGAACAAAAGTCAGGCTTAGCTGCTGCTATGGGGAATGTTGATTTTCTTCGTCAAATAACCATTGTTATTGCGCTTGCTATTTGTTTCGCCATTGCAGTTTTTGTCATCATGTTGGCTAACCAGCCGGAATATCGCTTTTTAACTAAATTGCCAACCGAGCAATTAATTAAAACCATGGACTTTCTTGACAGTAATAAAGTGGAATATCGTCAAGAAAACAACACTATATCTGTTGAAAGCGATGAATATCAAAACGTTAAACTTATGCTTGCTCGAGAAGGCCTAACTGACGCTCCTACTCAAGGTAGCGAAATCTTAATGCAAGATATGGGCTTTGGGGTTAGTCAGCGCCTTGAAACAGAACGTTTAAAGCACTCAAGAGAGCAGCAACTTGCTCGTACTATTGAAGAATTAAAATCTATTTCACGTGCTCGCGTTCTATTGGCTATTCCGCGAGAAAACGTTTTTGCAAAACGCGAGAAAAACCCTTCAGCAACTGTTGTACTAACCTTACGTCGCGGTCGCTTGTTATCTGAAGAAGAAGTAGACGCCGTAGTTGATATTGTCGCTTCAGCCGTTCAAAACCTTGATCCAAATCGTGTAACGGTTACTGATCAAAATGGTAGATTATTAAATTCTGGCTCACAAGACTCTGTTTCATCCCGTTCTCGAAAAGAATTTGAAATTGAGCAAAAGCGTGAATCAGAATACATGGAAAAAATTGATTCAATTTTAATTCCTGTGGTAGGCCTTGGTAACTACACCGCACAAGTTGATGTTGCGATGGACTTTACGAATACCGAAGAAACGCAACGTCGTTACAATTCAGACTTACCAGCACTTCGCAGTGAAATGAAAGTAGAAGATAGTACAATTGGCGGCATGCTTGGTGGCATTCCTGGTGCGTTATCAAATCAGCCTCCACTCGATAGTAATATTCCAGAAAATGCTACAGGTACAGGCCAACAAACGAGTATGCCGGGCCGTAAACATTCTGAGTCAACTCGCAATTATGAACTAGACGAAGCTATCAGTTACACTAAGCAGCAAACGGGCATTATCCATCGTATTAGTGTTTCTGTTGCCTTAGATTATATACCGGGTGTTAATGCAGAAGGTGAACCTATGCCAACACCACGCTCTGTACAAGAAATAGCAAATATTCGTCGTGTATTGCAAGGTAGTATTGGTTTTAATTTACAACGTGGTGACACATTAGACGTAGTAACGTTACCATTTTCTCGTCCTGACGTTGTTGTTGTTGAAACCGTACCGTTATGGAAAGATCCAACGATATATAAATATGCTAAATTACTTGGCGCGGTTATATTAATTTCAATACTGTTTTTTGCCGTTGTACGCCCTATGTTAAAACGTTTGATTCACCCAGAACAAACGCCGAATGATTATGGTGATAAATCACTTGATAGTCATATCGATTTAGGTGATGAAACCATGGATATGCTAACCGCCGAGTTCGATGCTGGTGCAGTTGGCTTCGCCCCTGACGGTAGTTTACAATTACCTGATTTACATCGCGATGAAGACGTATTAAAAGCCGTAAGAGCATTAGTGGCAAATGAGCCTGAATTATCATCGCAAGTAGTTAAAAGTTGGTTGAACGAAGATGAGTGATGAAAATCAAGAATTAGCAACACAGCAGCCGTCTGGATTTGACGTCAATAAACTTGATGGTGGCGAAAAAGCCGCAATTTTATTGTTGAGCCTGTCAGAAGAAGATGCTGCACAAATACTAAAACACTTAGAGCCTAAGCAAGTGCAAAAAGTGGGTATGATCATGGCCGGTATGGAAGATTTTTCTCAACAAAAAATCACCGCGGTACATAAATTATTTATTAACGAAATTCAAAACTTCTCTACGATTGGTTTCCAAAGTGAAGAGTTTGTACGAAAAGCGTTAACTGCCGCATTAGGTGAAGATAAAGCCGGTAACCTTATCGACCAAATCGTTATGGGCGGTGGTGCTAAAGGCTTAGACTCTTTAAAATGGATGGACTCGAAACAAGTTGCGAACATTATTCGTAATGAGCATCCTCAAATACAAACCATAGTTTTATCTTATTTAGATCCGGAACAATCTGCAGAAATAATGACTCAGTTTGCTGATAAAGTACGCCTAGATCTTATGATGCGTATCGCCAACTTAGAAGAAGTTCAACCGGCGGCATTACAAGAGCTTAACGAGATCATGGAGAAACAATTTGCTGGTCAAGCGGGCGCACAAGCCGCGAAAATGGGCGGCTTAAAAGCAGCTGCCGATATTATGAACTACCTAGATACTAACGTTGAAGGTATGTTAATGGACTCAATTCGTGAGCACGACGAAGAAATGAGCCAACAAATTCAAGACTTAATGTTTGTCTTTGAAAACCTTGCCGATGTAGACGACAGAGGTATTCAAGCGATATTAAGAGAAGTACAGCAAGACGCATTAATGAAAGCCATTAAAGGTGCAGACGAAGCCTTAAGAGAAAAAATTATGGCGAACATGTCTAAACGTGCCGCTGAAATGTTGGCTGACGATCTTGAAGCCATGGGGCCAGTGCGTATTAGTGAAGTAGAAGCCGCGCAAAAAGAAATCTTGGCGGTTGCTCGTCGATTATCTGATTCAGGTGAAATTATGCTTGGTGGCGGCGGTGGCGGCGATGAATTCTTATAATATAGTCTCATTGAGAAATAAATAATGTCGACGAACCCAACACCAAAATCTGATCAGCATCAAGATAAAAAATCAGCACAAGTTGATACTTGGTCTGTTCCAAATGTGCAATCAGATATAGAAGAAGTTCAAGAGCAAACTAATGCTTTAGGAAAGTCACGTAATTGGCGTTATGAACCGCCAGAAGAAAGCGATGTTGCCGAGCCAGTGCCATTGACAGCACAAGACATAGAAGATATTCGCCAAGCGGCATTTGATGAAGGTTTCTCCCAAGGCAAAGCCGACGGTTTCGCTAAAGGCTTTGAAGAAGGCAAAGTGAGTGGTCACGAAGCCGGGCTAAGCACTGGCCACGAAGAAGGTGTAGCACAAGGTCTTGCTGAAGGTAAAGAGACAAGCGATCAGCAAGTTGCAGCCATGCAAGCGCTAATTGAACAATTACACCAGCCTTTACTTAACGTAGAAAAAAACGTTGAAGCACAATTATTACAGTTAGTTGTACAATTAACTCAAGCTGTCACTAAGCATGAAGCTAAAACCAACTCAGATATACTCTTATCAGCCATTGCAGAAGGCATTAAGGCCTTGCCAGGGCAAGAGTCTCAAACACAAATTCTATTGAACCCACAAGACATTAAATTGGTCGAACAACAATTCGGCGCAAGTCATATTAAAGAGCAAGGCTGGCGCTTACTTGCTGCTCCGCAGTTAAGTCCAGGTAGTTGCCAAATTGAAAATAGCACGTCAAATATTGATCTGAGTGTTAAATCGCGTTTAAACGAAGTGTTGGAATCTTTTTTGCAAGAAGCACTACATCAGTAATTTTTGCTTTTAAACGTCAAGTTTTTAACGATATAGGCATTTTAAGCAGCGTAAAAACGCCTAATTTGTCATTAATATCGAAGTAGCGCTCACTAAAGCCCAACGAGTACTTATTATTTCGTTTCAGCAAAGCATAATAAACATAACAAAATTGCAAGTCGCATCGTTAAATCACATAAAAGCGTAAACATCCATGGTTGACATAAATCGCATAACTGAACGTTTAAAAAACTGTGAAAACCTTATACACCCGCAAAGTATTTCTGTTGCTGGGCGTTTAGTGCGTGTTGTAGGTTTAACGTTAGAAGCGGTTGGCGTGAAAGCACCTGTAGGTAGCCAATGTTTGGTTGAAACATCTCAAGGTGATCTTATTGCTGAAATAGTTGGCTTTTCACAAAACACCACCTTTTTAATGCCAGAACAAAGTTTACAAGGCGTATTACCTGGGGCACGTGTTGTGCCGTTATCAACTAAGGCGCGTTTACCGCTTTCTATGGATTTACTTGGCCGTGTTGTCGATGGTGTCGGTAAACCACTTGATGGTAAAGGGCCAATAAAAGCGTCAGAAAATTACCAATATGACAGTAAACCTATTAACCCACTTTCAAGACGAGCCATTAGCGAACCTCTAGATGTTGGCGTGCGCTCAATTAATAGTTTTCTTACTGTTGGTGTAGGACAACGTATGGGGTTATTTGCTGGCTCAGGTGTCGGCAAAAGTGTGCTGTTAGGTATGATGACCCGCGGAACAAGTGCTGACGTTATTGTTGTTGGGCTTATTGGAGAACGTGGTCGAGAAGTAAAAGAATTTATAGAAGAAATTTTAGGTGAAGAAGGGCGAGCGCGTTCTGTAGTGGTTGCTGCCCCCGCCGATAATTCACCATTAATGCGTTTAAAAGGCTGTGAAACAGCGGTGCAAATTAGTGAATATTTTCGTGATCAAGGCTTAAATGTTTTATTACTCATTGACTCACTAACCCGATATGCACAAGCTCAACGTGAAATCGCTTTAGCAGTAGGCGAGCCACCAGCAACTAAAGGTTACCCACCTTCTGTGTTCTCAAAATTACCACAATTGGTTGAACGTGCCGGTAACGGAGGTGATGGACAAGGTTCGATTAGTGCTTTTTTCACCGTATTAACCGAAGGTGATGACTTACAAGATCCCATTGCAGATGCTGCACGCGCTATTTTAGATGGCCATATTGTTTTATCACGTAAATTAGCCGATGCAGGGCATTATCCAGCGGTTGATATTGAAGGTTCAATTAGCCGTGTTATGCCTATGGTAACGAGTGCAGAGCATCAACAACTTGCGAGACAATTACGCCAAGTGTATGCGCTGTATCAAGAAAACAAAGACTTAATTTCTATCGGCGCTTATAGCAGAGGTACTGATCCAAGAATCGATCAAGCAATAGACTTGCAGCCGGTGATTCAATTTTTCTTACAGCAAAAAATGCTTGAAATAATTCCATATGATCAAAGTTTAACGCAGTTACAAGAAGTTTTGGCAGCAGCACAAGCCCATGCTCAACAAAACCAACCGGCACAATAACTTTAAGGTGATAACACAATGAAACAGTTAAATACCTTATATAAATTTGAACTCGATAAAGAGCAAAAAGCCTCACAAGCATTACAAGCAGCTGAGCTTGATTATCAACAAAACCAAGAGCGCTTAAAAAACGTTAGCGATTATCGCTTAGAGTATATGCGCCGACTTAATCAGCGTTCATTAGAAGGAATAGACAGTGCAACCTATAGTCACTTTCATGCCTTTATTGCTAAATTAGATAATGCTGCTCAGCAAGTTAAAATCGCGGTGCATCAAGCTAAAGCCTTGGTTGAAACCAGAAAAAAACAATGGTTAGAGCAACGCCGTAAAATACAAGCAGTCGAGTTATTACGAGATAAAAAGCTCGCCATTTTAGCGCTTGCCGCCAATAAGCAAGAGCAAAAAATGTTTGATGAAATTGCTACTCAGCAATATGTTCGTCGCAATAGATAAAACTAATTCCCTTACCGTTAGCTGGTATTCATGTTAACTCCTGACTTCTGCAGCTAAGAAAAATACTACAGACGAACAAAAAAACTAAGCTATTCACATCGAACTAAGCCAAGCCATACTTATTTAAGTTAGTTTGGAATGATTTTTGCTTGATTATCAACAGCAAGTTACTTTTTAAATTGCGCTTATGTTTTAATTTAGGAAAGGTTGATTATGTACCAAGTGAGTTTATTGTCTTCTGATGTTGGTAAATCCTCTGATTTATTAGGGGGTAAAGGAGATTCCGCCAATAAAAATCAAGCTAATGGCAATACGTTTTCTGATGCCATGGAGCAACATTACCCTAATAAAAACACCACAGAAGCGGATGCTAAAAAAAGTACAGGTGGCAATTTTGAGTCGAAAGCGGCAGAACAGTCACCACTTATTGAAAAAAATGGCACCGCGATTAAACGCATACGTCATGATCTTAAAGATGCGCATACTTTACCTGTGCCTTTACCCGTTGAAGATGAATCATCAATAGCTGACTCAACTCGTGAGATTAAATCAACTACTTTGCCGGTTTCATTTGTAATTGATAACGAAGCTATGTCGGCTAAATTAAAAGCTGAAAAGGCCATAAATGATGATGCACACACTTTACCCGTGCCATTGCCGATTGATGATGAATCTTTAGTTACTCATCCATTAGCTGAAAACGCTTACATCATTACGGCACCGATAACAGCAGAAGAAAAAACATTAATATCTGCAGAAGAACCAAGTTTAGATCCTGCCATCAATAAAAAAGCTAACGAGCATACGCTACCTGTGCCCGTTGCTCCCACTCATGATAAAAATAATAGCATTATCGCTAATACGGCAAGGTTAAATGCCGGCAGCTCAGCGGTGATTTCTGATAAAGTCGCATTAGCAAGTGCATCTCAACAAGAATCGAAAGCTGGCTTAAATGGTGGCCAGGTTGTAGGTCAGAACTTGGCAGCAGGTACGGAAAAAAAAGTTGAAAATGACGAAACAGTCGATCTGTTAAAAATGTTAAGTGGTGCACAGAAATTATTAACAAAATCAGCACAAGCCAACAGTGTAGAAAGCAGTATAAATAACAACGCAAATAACAACGCAAATAACAACGCAAATACCAGTGTAAATAACAGAGTAAAAAGCGGTATAGAAAAAAGTATAGAGAACACTGAAATTAAACCTAATACACAACAAAATGTATCCGATATAACCACTAAAACATCTGCTGAGTTATTCCAAAATAAGCGTATAGAAGCTGGAGCTAGCGCGATCGATACCAAAATCCCTGCAAGTAATAAGTTGAATGAGCAAGCGATTAATGCCAATTCAACCGCCACTACAGATAAGCTAACAACGCCATCTGTAACGGATGAAATGACCAACCTTATCGACAGCACTAAAAATGATAAAAACAAATTAGTTGATAATAAAGATATTACAAACGAAAAGTCAGTAGCAGCAAATCTTTCTGATAATGATATTAGTGCCAACAAAAATAATGTCACTAAAGCACTAGAGTTAGCTCAAAGCCAAGAAAACGCTATGCATGAATCTACTGAACATAAAAAGGCTTTAGCGGCAGAACAAGCCACTGAAAAGCTAACTAATATTAAAGGCGATGCAGTTGCTGTAGAACACACTAAAAAATCAACAGAAACCCAAACCTTTGTTAATAAAGTCAGTGCAGCTGAAACCAACGAGTCAAAATTACCCGTAGCAGAATTGAAAAAAGAAGCGAATGCGGGTGATATGGCTCAACGACCTCAGGTTAATCAAAGTACAGCAACAGTAATACCAACTTCACCAACAGATAAAAATGCTGACGGTTCACATAAAAATACCGTAATTGATGAAGCAACTAAACTAGCGAATACTTCAGACGAAGAACAAACAACGTTAAAGTCGACAGACGATAAAAAAGCCAATCAAACTGAAAAAGCAATATCAGCCTTTAATCCTGTAATTAACCATTCAGTTAATGCGCAAGCCGCTAGAACCTTAACAAGCGCTGCAGAATTAAATGCGCATCAAGAGCAAAGCTTTGAAAATACCCTTAACCAACTCAATACCAATACCGTACAAACACAGAAATCTATAACCGCTATTAACACTGAAACCATTGCCATTTATCGTAAAGATTTTGCAAATGCGGTTAAAGATAAAGTGATGGTAATGATTAATCAAAAAATTCAACAGGTTGAAATACAATTAGACCCGCCTGAAATGGGTAATATTCACGTTAAAGTGAACCTACAAAATGAGCAAGCGGCAGTACAATTTGTTGTACAAAACCAACAGGCCAAAGACGCGCTAGAGCAAAATATGAACAAGCTACGCGAGATGTTAGCCCAAAGCGGTGTTGATGTTGGCGATGCAAACATAGAACAAGGACAAGCCAGTGAGCAAAACGAACAGGGCTTTAATCAAACGACCAATAACGGTACAAGTGTAGCATCAGCTGAAGATAACTTCGGTGAAAATGACTCGGCAGTGCTTGATGTGGTTAAAGCTTCATCAACTGGTGTCGATTACTACGCTTAATTGATGAATAGAGCCACAATACTTGATAAAACTCTTTGGTTTAGCGGCTATTCAACGATATAGTTTAACAAGTACTTTAAAAAATCTTCAAAGGAAGGGCAAATGGCTGACGAAAAAGAACTTGAACTAGATAATTCAGGTAAAAAAAAGAAGCTGATTATTATTATCGCTATTGTCGTTATTTTAGCTGCTGGCGGCGGAGCTGCCGCATTTTTTATGTTAGGCGGCGAAGATGAAACTGCACAAGCAGGCGTTGATACTGAACTAAGTGCTGATGGTGAAGCAGCAGAATCTGGTGCAGTAGCTGAAGGCCCAGCACTTGGTTCAGCCTTGTATGTCCCTATGCCCCGACCATTTCGTTTTAATGTGCCAGGCAACGCAAGAGATCGTTTTGTTGAAATTCGAGTGCAATTGCTTGTACGAGGAGCAGAAAATGAAGAAGCAGCCAAAAAGCATATACCGCTTATTGAAAGTACCTTACTCGGTGTTTTCTCACAATCAAGCGCCGACGATTTAGCAACAAGTGCCGGAAAAACTTCTTTAAAACAATCAGCTTTGGTTGAAGTGCAAAGTATTATGAAAGAAATAGAAGACGCTGATGTTGTTGAAAAAGTATTATTTACTGGCTTCGTAATGCAATAAAAAATAATAGCCAGATTAGCTAAACGCACTTTATAAATGCATAAAGTGCTAAAAAACAACAACTAGTAATTTTTCCATAAAACACGAAGTAAACAGCGTAATTACATTAACAAGATAAAGAGACTGTCGAGTGAGTGATTTATTATCTCAAGAGGAAATTGATGCACTTTTACATGGTGTAGATGATGTTGAAGAAGAAGACATTGTAGAAGACTTTTCCTCAGCTGAGGGGACGATGGATTACGATTTTTCTTCCCAAGATCGTATTGTGCGTGGGCGCATGCCAACCTTAGAAATGGTTAATGAACGATTCGCTCGTCATATGCGCATTAGCCTATTTAATATGATGCGCCGATCTGCTGAAGTGTCGATAAACGGCATTCAAATGATTAAATTTGGCGAATACGTACATACCTTATTTGTGCCAACCAGTTTGAATATGGTGCGCTTTAGACCACTTAAAGGCACTGCACTCATTACCATGGAAGCTCGTCTGGTTTTTATTTTGGTAGACAATTTTTTTGGTGGCGATGGCCGTTATCACGCGAAAATTGAAGGTCGTGAATTTACACCAACAGAACGTCGCATTGTGCAAATGCTACTAAAAATTATTTTTGAAGATTATAAAGAAGCCTGGTCGCCCGTTATGGATGTGTCTTTTGAATATCTTGACTCAGAAGTAAACCCTTCAATGGCCAATATTGTAAGCCCAACTGAAGTGGTTGTTATTAGCTCTTTTCATATTGAACTTGATGGCGGCGGCGGCGATTTTCATGTGGCACTTCCTTATTCTATGCTAGAACCTATTCGAGAACTGCTTGATGCCGGTGTACAAAGTGATAAAGAAGATACCGACATGCGCTGGTCGAAGGCATTGCGCGATGAAATAATGGATGTGCCGGTTGAAATTTCAACAAAATTTATCGAAGTTAAGTTGTCATTGCAAAAAATTATGGACATGAAAGCCGGTGATATTATTCCAATTGAAATGCCAGATCATATAACGGTGCTAGTGGAGAGTTTACCCTCGTTTAGAGCTAAGTTAGGGCGTAGTCGTGATAATTTAGCATTAAAAATAGAATCAAAAATTAAACGTCCAGAGCAAGTTAAATCTGAACTCACCATTCTTACTAAAGGTGGCAAGCGCTTAGACAACGATTCTGAACTGCATTTATTAGAAGATGATTTATAACCCGTTTAAAAAGAAAATTTTAAAATAACTTGATTAAATGTGGTGTAAAAATCGCATAACAGCATAATAAGTAATAACAAACGAGTAGCGTGGATATTTTGACGGTACGCGATGAAAATTGAGGCAATGCAACATGAGTACAGATAACGAAGATGATTTGAGCCAATGGGATGAAGCAATGGATGAGCAAGCCGCATCTGAAGCTGCAGAAACTGTTGAGTTAGAAGACCTACAAGAAGATAGTGAAACTATTTCAGGTGAAGAGAAACATAAACTCGATGCTATTTTAGACATTCCTGTTACCATTTCAATGGAAGTAGGGCGAAGCCACATTAGTATTCGTAATTTATTACAGCTTAATCAAGGCTCAGTTGTAGAACTTGACCGCGTTGCAGGCGAAGCCTTAGATGTATTGGTTAATGGTACCTTAATCGCTCACGGCGAAGTGGTCGTGGTAAACGACAAATTTGGTATTCGTTTAACCGATGTTATCAGCCAAGTTGAACGAATTAAAAAGTTAAAATAGCCACTAATGAAACAAATTTTATCGGGCATACTTATTTGGTTAGCTTTTGTTGCACCTAGCTTTACTGCAGAAGTAGTGAGTGAAGAGTTAGCGAGTGAAGAGGTAGTGAGTAATCAAGTAGCGAGTCAGACTTCATCACTTGAAGTGCTATCAACCGCTGACGTACCTTTAGGAGAAAAAGCACCTAGTACAGCACAGAGAGTACCCCCGGTAATAGAGAAAACAGCTCCGGTTGAAGTGGGGAAACACGTAGCCGCCAATATGGATGCCATGAGCATGATATTGTCATTACTGATGGTACTTGTGGTTATTGTTATTAGTGCGATGATATTAAAACGCTTTCAAGGTGTGCGGCATAGCATTAATGGGCTGAAAATAGTGACTAGTTTACATTTAGGCGCTAAAGAAAAGTTAGTTGTGGTACAAGCGGGGGAAAAGCAGCTGTTACTCGGCGTTACCGCTCAACAAATTAGTTTACTAGAAACACTTGATGAACCCTTAATAAGTACAAAAGAAAATAGCGTTGATTTTGCTCAGTCGATAGCAAAACTACTTAAACAAAAAGCGATAAAAACTTATGATAAACAAGAATAAAAAGTCATTATTATCATTAAACAAAATCGTAACTTTACTGGTTACGATTTTGTCGTTTTTACTCATTAGCAATACTAGTTTTGCTGCTGACGATCTTTCGTTATCGGCATTAAAATTAACCACTAATCCTGATGGCTCGCAAGAATATTCAGTAACCTTACAAATATTAATTTTTATGACTGCGCTGAGCTTTATCCCTGCAGCAGTTATTATGATGACATCTTTCACCCGTATTGTGGTGGTTATGGCTATTTTGCGACAAGCTTTCGGCTTGCAGCAAACACCGTCAAACCAAGTCATTATTGGTATTACCTTGTTTATGACATTGTTTATTATGACGCCGGTTTACAACGAAATTAATGAACGCGCGATTCAGCCCTATCTACAAGAACAACTAACTTCTGTTGAAGCAATTAACAAGGCAAAAGTTCCTTTACGTGCTTTTATGTTAGAGCAAACCCGTATTAAAGATCTTGATACATTGGCCCAAATGGCGGGTATTGAACAAGTCGACCAGCCTACTGATTTACCCATGACAGTTATTATTCCAGCCTTTGTGATTAGTGAGTTAAAAACGGCTTTTCAAATTGGCTTTATGTTATTCATTCCATTTTTAATTATTGATTTAGTGGTAGCGAGTATTTTAATGGCCATGGGTATGATGATGCTCTCGCCGATGATTGTATCTTTACCGTTTAAGTTAATGTTATTTGTATTAATTGATGGTTGGAACTTAGTCATTGGTACACTAGCAACAAGTTATGGCATGGGAGCAACCTAATGGGTCCTGAGGTATTTGTTGATATTTTACGCGATGCGTTATTGCTCGTTATTATCTTGGTCAGTGCCGTTATTGTGCCCAGTTTAATTATTGGCTTGGTGGTTGCGGTGTTTCAAGCGGCAACCTCTATCAACGAACAAACGTTAAGTTTTCTACCACGTTTAATTGTAACGTTACTCGCGTTAATTATGGGCGGCCATTGGTTGGTGCAAAAATTGATGGATTATTCCATCAGACTCATTGGTAGTATTCCTAGTGTGGTGAGTTAACCATGGAATTTACTGAGTCAGTTATTAACCAAAGTATGGCTGACTTTTTACTGCCGCTTGCGCGTATTTCAGCCATGGTTATGGCCATGATAGGATTAGGCGCTAAAGCTATTCCAGGACGGGTTAAATTGTTTTTTTGTTTAGCCATTACTGTTGCTGTAATGCCTGCACTTCCTCCTGCTCGAGTTGACAATATGTTTTCACTCGCCACAGCCTTGCTTGTTGGCGAACAACTCATTATCGGCATAATGTTAGGTTTTGTCACCGTAATGGTGGTTAACACCTTTACTTTAGCCGGGCAAATTATTGCTATGCAAACCGGTTTAGGCTTTGCCTCTTTGGTTGATCCTGCCAGTGGTACCAGCGTGCCTGCAGTAGGGCAATTTTTCTTAATTCTATCTTCATTGTTATTTTGGGCGATGGATGGTCATTTAGCCTATTTGCAATTTGTAGTTGCCAGCTTTGACACTATTCCTATTCCCGCACCTGAATTTTCCAGTATTAAGTTTAAAGAGATTGCTGAGTGGGGAGGGTGGATGTTTGCTACGGCATTGTCACTGGCAATTGCACCTTTAACAGCCATGTTATTAATTAACTTCTCTTTCGGTATTATGACCCGAGCAGCACCTCAATTGAATATATTTGCGATTGGTTTCCCTATTACCATGTGTGCAGGTTTATTAATTATGTGGCTCACCATGGGTAATTTTTATAGTCACTTTGTTATGCAGTGGCAACGAGCTTTAGATTTTAGTTGCTACCTCATTGATTGTGGAGCATCGCCCTAATGGCTGAGTCAGACAGCGGTGAAAAAACCGAAGAACCCACGGCGAAAAAACTTTCCGATGCAAAGAAGAAAGGTCAAATTGCCCGTTCAAAAGATTTAGGCACCATGTTTGTATTGGTTGGCTCTGCTTTAGCGATTATGTTACTGGGGAGTTCTTTGGTTACTGGTTTGTCTACGATGATGAAGCGATTATTTAGCTTAAACCGAAAAGAAACCATGGATGTACATGCGTTATATCAAGTAGCAAGCGATGGAGTAAGTTCAATAATAGTGCCCTTTCTTTGGATACATATTATTATCGTTATAGCCGCCTTAATCGGTAATATGATATTAGGTGGGATCAGTTTTTCTTGGCAAGCTATGGCGCCTAAAGCAAGCAAGTTATCACCAATGGCAGGCTTTAAACGAATGTTTGGCGTGCAAGCTTATGTTGAGCTGATTAAATCTATTCTCAAATTTTTTGTGGTATTTATTTCAGCTTATTTACTGTTAAGTGGTTTATTTGATCAAATAGTAAATTTAAGTACAGAAAACATTCCTAATAACTTTTCTCATGCCGTTTCATTACTGATGTGGATGTTTCTAGCTTTGGCACTCTCTATTGGCATTATTGTTGTTATTGATGCGCCATATCAAGTATGGAACCACAATCGCCAACTGAAAATGAGCAAGCAAGAAATTAAAGACGAAATGAAGAACTCTGAAGGTAGCCCTGAAACCAAAGGCCGCGTCAGACGAGCGCAATATGAAATGTCGCAACGACGTATGATGCAAGAAGTGCCGAGTTCTGACGTGGTTATCACTAACCCAACACATTATTCTGTGGCACTTAAATACGATGCTGAAGTCGGTGGAGCGCCAATATTGGTTGCTAAAGGGATTGATGAAATGGCCCTGCATATTCGCACCATAGCCAAAGAGCACAATATTGAGATTATTGCATCACCAGCCTTAGCAAGATCGCTCTATTACACCGCCGAGCCCAACGAAGAAATTCCAGAACAATTATTCGCAGCTGTTGCACAAATCCTCGCATTTATTTTCCAATTAGACGCACATAAAAAAGGTAAGGCAAGTCGGCCAAAAGCCGTAGCCAAAAACCTCCCCATTCCCGATGATTTTAGATATTAAAAGCAAAAGAGAAGCTGTCAGTTTTAAGCTATCAGCTGTCAGTTAAAGGGCGTTAGTTTAAAGTTTGAAGCTGTCGGCTTTCAGTTTGAAGATAGTTCAAGAACAAAAACAGCTGACAACTTAAAACTGTCTCTCTGTCTTAACTGACAGCTTAAAACTGATAGCTTACAGCTCTTTTTCCCGTTAGTTGGTCTGATTATTGCTTTTGTACAGTTATGTCAAAAAATTATCCTTAAGAGCTCATGCAGTTAGCCGCTACTTTTAATAATATAAAGAAACAAAAACTTAACCTACTTTCAGGGCTAGGTACGCCATTTCTTGTCATGGCGGCACTGGGTATGGTTATTTTACCGATGCCGGCGATGCTGCTTGATATTTTATTCTCGTTCAACATCGCGTTGTCTTTGGTGGTGTTATTAATTACGGTTTATACCCTAAAGCCACTTGAGTTTGGCTCTTTCCCTGCGGTGCTCTTAATTGCCACTATTTTGCGTTTAGCACTTAATGTTGCAAGTACTCGAGTTGTTTTATTGGAAGGTCATGAAGGCCCAGATGCAGCTGGTAAAGTCATTGAAGCATTTGGCTCGGTTGTTATCGGTGGAAACTATGCCGTTGGTTTAGTGGTGTTTGCCATTCTTATTATTATCAATTTTGTTGTGGTAACAAAAGGTGCGGGTCGTATTGCTGAAGTTACCGCGCGATTTACACTCGATGCTATGCCTGGTAAACAAATGGCAATCGATGCGGATTTAAATGCCGGTTTTATTACCGCTGATCAAGCACGCGAACGTCGAGTAGAAGTCACCAGCGAAGCCGACTTTTATGGTTCAATGGATGGTGCTAGCAAGTTTGTTAAAGGCGATGCCATCGCTGGTATTTTAATTTTATTCATCAATATTGTTGGTGGTTTAATCATCGGCATGGTTCAACATGACTTATCGTTTGATAGTGCAGTAGAAATTTATACCTTACTTACGATTGGTGACGGTTTAGTTGCACAAATTCCAGGCTTACTATTGTCTGTTGGCACAGCCATAGTCGTAACACGTCAAAACACTTCTCAAGACATGGGCGAACAAGTTAGTAGCCAACTTGGGCAAGGGAAATCACTTTATATTGCCGCAGGGGTTATGTTCGTTATGGGCATAGTGCCGGGTATGCCGCATCTTGCCTTTTTAACTTTTGCGGTATTAATTGCTGGTATCGCATTCTTTAGTAATAAATATAAAATCGCTAAAGCCGCACAATTGCTTGAAGACACTCACGCAGAAGAAGCACAAACCATAAAACAAGAAGCTGAGGTTAAAGACCTTGGCTGGGATGATGTTAATCATGTGGACATTATTGGTCTTGAAATAGGCTATCGACTTATTCCATTAGTAGATAAAGCACAAGGTGGAGAACTACTTAACCGTATTAAAGGGGTTAGGAAAAAACTTTCGCAAGAGTTTGGCTTCTTGGTGCCAGCGGTACATATTCGTGACAACTTAGATTTAGATCCAAATAGCTACCGTATATCATTAATGGGCGTTACCGTTGGCGAGGCGGAGATTCGTCACGATAATGAGTTAGCGATAAACCCAGGCCAAGTGTTTGGTAAGCTTGAGGGTATTGCAACAAAAGACCCCGCCTTTGGTCTAGATGCGGTATGGATCAAGCAAGAACAACGAGAACATGCACAATCATTAGGTTATACGGTTGTTGACTCAGCAACCGTGTTGGCCACTCATTTAAGCCAAATTTTAACCAACAACACCGCACAACTGTTAGGGCATGAAGAAGTACAGAACTTACTTGATATGCTTGAGAAGAGTTATCCGAAGCTAATCGAAGGGCTTATTCCAGACGTATTATCGTTAGGCACTATCGTAAAAGTATTGCAAAACTTAATGAACGAAGGCGTTGCAGTGCGTGATATGCGCAGCATAATTCAAACATTAGTTGAATACGGCCCTAAGAGCCAAGACCCTGAAGTGTTAACCGCCGCAGTGCGTATAACCTTGCGTAAATTTATTGTTCAAGAGCTTGTAGGCCCAACCGTTGAAGTACCTGTCATAACTTTGTCACCAGAGTTGGAACAAATGTTGCACCAGTCTATGCAAATGGCTGGAGACGATGGCGCAGGTATCGAACCAGGCTTAGCAGAACGATTACAAAAATCTTTGACCGACGGTGCACAACAGCAAGAAATGGCTGGCGACACACCTATTTTATTAACGTCAGGCATTTTACGTTCAGTACTTGCTAAGTTTGTTAAATATACCATCCCGGGGTTACGTGTTATTTCTTATCAAGAAATTCCGGATGACAAACAAATTAAAATTGTTAGTGCTATTGGCCAGTAAAAAAAATATTTCAACGTAGTTGTACTGAATGATAAGGGTTGGCGATGAAAATTAGACGTTATGTAGCAAAAGATATGAGAACTGCACTCGCGCAAATTAAAGACGAGTTAGGTGTAGATGCAGTCATTATGTCAAATAAAAAGATTGCTGAAGGTGTCGAATTAATGGCTGCGGTTGATTATAACCAAAATATTAAACCTGCTGAGTCGAAACAAGAAAATAGCCCTGCAAGCCCAGAGCCAAACGCATTCAATAATAGCCAACCAGCGAGCCGGGTTGATATAGCTGAAGACACTGTCGCCATCAGCAGCGCCCCACAAGCTGCGGAGCAAGCCTCAAATGTGCCTGTTGACAGTTTAGCTGCGTTATTAAGCAGACAAGTTCAGCAAAATGGTTATGATAAAGCACCAGCCACACGAGCCTTTAATAGCAATATAGAAAATTCAGCCGCTAACGTGACCACGCATTCAGCTGTAAAACCTAATACTGCAGAACAAGTTGCTGAACAAGATATTGAGCAACAGTTTAAAAACTTTACTTCTCGTTTAGAGCAAAGCTCAAGTGCTGAGCCTAGTAACGACTTCCCTAATCAACAACAAGCTAATATTAATCAATCAGCAAACTTAAATAATGGTTTTGAAAACAAGCCTGCTCATAGTGAACGTCAAATAAGTGGCACTGAGTTTGAAAACATGCAAAAAGAAATGTCATCTATTCGCCAGTTATTAGAGCACCAAATGTCTGGATTAATGTGGCAAGACATGGCACAAAAAGATCCTATGCGCGCGGTACTCGTTAATAAATTAATGGCGATGGGATTAAATGAACAAGTGGCAGATCAAATTGCTGGTTACATTCCTGCTAATAGTGAAGAAAAAGACGCATGGCAACAAGCCAAACTTATTATAGCGGAACAATTAAACACTACGAATAACGATATTATTCAGCGCGGTGGGGTAGTTTCTCTTGTCGGTCCAACTGGTGTTGGCAAAACAACAACCATTGCAAAGTTAGCGGCTCGTTTTGCACAGGCACATGGTGCTGATCAAGTTGTATTAATTTCAACTGACAGTTATCGCATTGCAGGATTTGAACAACTTGCCACTTACGGTCGCATTATTGGCTGCCAAGTAAAGCTTGCTAATGATGGCAATGAACTAGATACCTTGTTACAACAGTATTCACAAAAGAAATTAATATTAATAGATACCGCAGGCATGGGGCAAAGAGATATGCGCCTAACCGAGCATTTGACTACCTTAATTTCTAATGCGCGTGTTAGAATTCGCAATTACTTAGTGTTAGCAGCGAATACACAACAACGTGTTATGCAAGAAAATGTTGAACGTTTTAAACGTATCCCTCTTGCCGGTTGCATCTATACTAAATTAGATGAGAGTCTTAGTGCTGGTGAAATTATCACTACCTCACTACAAAACGGATTAGCTATTGGCTATCTTACTGATGGACAAAGAGTTCCAGAAGATATTAAGGTTGCAAATGCTGAGAAATTAGTTACGCTTGCAGATAGAATGGCAAATAAGTCTCAAAGCTCAAATGCTGTTTCTTGGCGCACACCCGTAACAGCCGTTGCAGTGTAGTCGTCTTTAAATTGGCAGAGCAAGTATACTGATTGAATATTTACGTCAATTGGTATTATATAGAGAAATAACTTAGATGATAGATCAAGCGAGCGGCTTAAGAAAAATGCAAGATCCCCAACAAATTAAAGTCATAGCAGTGTCAGGTGGTAAAGGCGGCGTTGGCAAAACCAATGTCTCATTAAATACTGCTATTTCCTTAGCTAAACTAGGCAAGCGTGTACTCGTGCTAGATGCCGATTTAGGTCTAGCGAATGTTGACGTTATGCTAGGTTTACGGGTGCAACGAAACTTGTCTCACGTATTATCAGGCGAATGTGAACTGGACGATATTATTATCCAAGGTCCAGGTGGTATCAATATAATTCCCGCAACATCGGGCACACAATCTATGGTAGATTTAACGCCCGCTGAACATGCTGGGCTGATACGTGCCTTTAGCGATATGCAAACCAAGTTTGATATTTTAATTGTTGATACAGCCGCTGGTATCTCCGATATGGTTTTGAGTTTTTGTCGAGCATCTCAAGACGTATTATTGGTTGTATGTGACGAGCCTACTTCAATTACAGACTGTTATGCACTTATGAAGCTGTTAAGTCGCGATCACGGTTTATTCAAATTCAAAGTGGTGGCGAATATGGTGCGCAGTGCCAAAGAAGGCCAAAACTTATTTGCCAAACTTTCAAAAGTTACCGATAGATTTTTAGATGTAACTTTAGAGCTTGTTGCTGTAGTACCTTTTGATGAAAATATTCGAAAATCAGTGAGAAAACAACAAGCAATTGTTGAAGCATATCCTGACTCCCCTGCATCTATTGGCTTTAAATCTCTTGCCAAAAATATTATCAGCTGGCCTGTACCCAAAGAGGCTTCAGGACATTTAGAGTTTTTTATCGAGCAATTGCTAGAACACTAACAACCAAAAAAGTGAGCTATAGTGGGAAAACTACATACTTATAGTGTTGATAAATCGGCTTTGTTAGAACAACACACGGTGCTTGTAAAGCGTATCGCTTATCATTTGCTTGCCCGATTACCTGCTAGTGTAATTGTTGATGACCTTATCCAATCGGGCATGATAGGCCTACTTGAAGCATCAAACAATTTTGACAATACCAAAGGTGCCAGCTTTGAAACTTTTGCTGGCATTCGCATTCGTGGTGCTATGTTAGATGAGATTCGACGCGGTGACTGGGTGCCTCGTTCAGTGCATAAAAATAGCCGTATGATCAGCGAAGCGATAAAAAACTTAGAAGCTGAGCACGGTCGCGATGTGAGCGACTATGAAGTTGCTGAAAAATTAGAACTTTCAATTAATGAATACCATCAAATTTTAAACGAAGTCAGTGCGGGTAAAATACTCGGTATTGATGATTTAGGTGTGAGTGAAGATGTTATTGAAGTTGCTCATAGTCAGCAGCCAGATGAACCCTATGCTAATATTGAACAGAGCTTTTTCAAAAAGTCATTAGCTGAATGTATTTCCTCTTTACCCGAACGAGAAGCTTTAGTACTGTCATTGTATTATGATGAAGAGCTTAACCTTAGAGAAATAGGGCAAGTTCTTGACGTGAGTGAATCTCGGGTTAGCCAAATACACAGTCAAGCGATGCATCGATTAAAAGCACGTATGCAATCTTGGCAAAGTTAAGTAGAATAGTTAACTATAATAATAGAAACGTAGAAATTTAAATGTTCTCACCGGAGGGTGCCTTGGATAAAAATATGAAAGTACTTGTTGTTGATGATTTTTCAACAATGAGACGAATAATCAAAAACTTGTTGCGTGACTTAGGCTTTACCAATATTTCAGAAGCAGATGACGGCAACACAGCACTGCCGATGCTTAAAGATGGTAACTTTGACTTTGTTGTTACAGACTGGAATATGCCTGGCATGCAAGGTATTGATTTACTTAAAGCCATAAGAGCAGACAGTAATTTATCTCACATACCGGTATTAATGGTGACAGCTGAAGCTAAGAAAGAACAAATTATCATGGCGGCGCAAGCCGGTGTTAACGGCTATATTGTAAAACCATTTACGGCAGCAACGTTAAATACCAAGCTTGACAAAATTTTTGAACGTCTTGGTTAATTACTAATTTCTGTCACGCAAGGCCGTATTATGAGCACAAATGCTAATGTCCATATTTCTTTAGAACAAGCAAAGTTATTGGTTGAATACATTGAGTCAGGTCAACAAGCTAAAGCGAATGAATTAATAGCCGAAATTCAAAACCCAATTAATTCTGAACTATTCGAAGAAATAGGTAAGTTAACCCGCCAATTACATGACTCTTTGAATAACTTTCAAATTGATGAACGTTTAAATGATTTAGCGACAGCAGATATTCCTGATGCTAAAGAAAGATTGAATTTTGTTATTAGTCATACCGAAGAAGCTGCTAATAAAACTATGGATGCCGTTGAAGCAATATTTCCGGTGGTTGATGGTATTCAAAAGCAAATTAGTACGGTTAATCCGTTGTGGCAAAAATTAATGCACAATGATCTTGATGTCGCTGAATTTAAAGCTTTATGCCAAGATATAGATGTTTTATTGAAAACAACTGAAAAAGAAGCCAGTAAAATTCATCGCTTAATGACAGATGTTTTAATGGCACAAGACTTTCAAGATCTTACAGGCCAAGTTATTCGAAAAGTAATTGATTTGGTTCGTGAGGTTGAAGAAAGCTTAATTTATATGTTAACCGCTTTTGGTATTTCCTCAGAAAAAAATAAAGCTGACCAGCTTCCTAAAGTAGGTGAAAATTTAGTTGAAGGCCCAATTATTAACAGCGAGAATCGCCAAGATGTTGTGTCAGGTCAAGACGATGTTGATGATTTATTATCAAGTTTAGGTTTTTAACAGGAGTTATTAAATGTCATTTGAACAAGATGAGGAAATTCTTCAGGATTTTTTAATTGAAGCTGGAGAAATACTCGAAACCTTGTCGGAGCAATTAGTTGAGCTTGAAAATGATCCTAATAATGCAGAGCTACTTAACGCTATTTTTAGGGGCTTTCATACGGTAAAAGGCGGCGCCGGATTTTTATCACTAACTGAGTTGGTAGAAACGTGCCATGGTGCTGAAAATGTTTTCGATACCTTAAGAAACCAACAGCGAACGGTTACTTCAGCGTTAATGGATGTGATCTTACAAGCATTAGATACCATTAATGAACAATTTGCCCAAGTGCAAAATAAAGAAACGTTATCAAAACCGAATCCTGTTCTTATTACCGAATTACACCGATTATCTCAACCTGAAACTCAAGATGAACAAGCCCCACCTGTTGTTGACGTTTCTAATCAAGCCCCAGCGGAGCCAGCAGAGCCATCGGCTTCAAATGACGAAATGTCAGAAGATGAATTTGAACGTTTATTAGACGAGCTTCATGGTGGTGGTTCACCAACTCCAAGTGCCCCTGTAGCGCCTAAAGCCCCAGTATCAAATAGTAATGATATTTCGGATGACGAATTTGAATCTTTATTAGATGAGCTTCATGGCAGAGGTTCATTTTCTTCAGATGTTAGCGCCCCAAGTCCGGCACCAAAAGCTACTTCACCCGACGAAATAAATGATGCCGAGTTTGAGTCTTTGCTAGACGAACTTCATGGTAAAGGACAAGGCCCAAAGCCTGCAGCAGCGGCAGCTGAAAGCCCGGTCGAAAAACCAATAACACCACCAGCGGCAAATGTACCTGCCCCGAAAAGTCCTGAAGCTAAAGCTGAAGTAAAGCCTGTCGTTCAATCAGCATCGGAGGCAGGTGACAAAAAATCGGCACCAGCAAAACCAGCTCAAGCTGAAACAACCGTTAGGGTCGATACTAAGCGATTAGACCAAATTATGAATATGGTTGGTGAGTTAGTGCTAGTGCGTAACCGCTTAACTAGCCTGGGTTTGATCAAAGAAGACGAAGATTTAACTAAAGCAGTATCTAATTTAGATGCTGTAACAACTGATTTGCAAGGCGCGGTAATGAAAACGCGTATGCAGCCTATTAAAAAGGTTTTTGGCCGTTTTCCTCGGGTCGTACGTGATCTAGCACGTAGTTTAAATAAAGAAATTAAACTTATACTTGAAGGTGAAGAAACCGATTTAGATAAAAATTTGGTTGAAGCTCTTGCCGATCCATTAGTGCATCTTGTACGTAACTCGGTTGATCATGGTATTGAATCGCCAGATAAACGCGTTGCGGCAGGTAAGTCACGAGAAGGTGTTGTTGTATTATCGGCATCACAAGAAGGTGACCATATTCTCCTGACTATTCGTGATGATGGTGCAGGCATGAACGCAAATAAACTAAAAGAAATTGCCATTGAACGAGGCGTTTTAGATGTCGATGCAGCCGCACGAATGTCTGATAAAGAAGCTTTTAGTTTAATTTTTGCTCCAGGGTTTTCAACTAAAACTGAAATTTCAGAAGTTTCTGGCCGTGGCGTTGGTATGGATGTGGTAAAAACCAAAATTACCCAACTTAATGGCACCGTTAATATCGACTCAGAAATGGGTGTTGGCACCATACTAGAAATTAAAGTGCCATTAACATTAGCAATATTACCGACATTAATGGTTGTCATTGGCAAGCAAACTTTTGCGCTACCTTTAGCTGCTGTGAATGAAATATTCCACCTTGATTTAACCAAAACCAATGTCGTTGATGGGCAGCTAACCATAATAGTACGTGAGAAAGCGATTCCACTATTCTATCTTGATCAATGGTTAGTGCGAGATTACGTTGAAAAGCCTCGAGATCGTGGTCATGTGGTAATTGTACAATTAGGTAATCAGCAAATTGGTTTTGTTGTTGACAGTTTAATCGGCCAAGAAGAAGTTGTTATTAAACCTTTAGACAGATTATTACATGGTACACCGGGTATGGCAGGCGCAACCATTACCAGCGATGGTGGTATAGCGTTAATTATTGATGTACCTAACATGCTTAAATATTATTCTAAAAAATCGATACTGAATAAGAAGTTACGTTCATAATACGTTTTAATATTAAGTTAACAGCGACAGGAAGTAGATTGTAAATGTCTTTTAAAGTATTGGTGGTTGATGACTCCAGTTTTTTTCGACGCCGAGTAACGGACATTCTCAATAATGATCCTGAGCTTGAGGTTATCGATGTTGCTATAAATGGTTTAGAAGCAGTTAAAAAAGCAATTGCGCTAAAACCTGACGTAATAACCATGGATATAGAAATGCCGTTACTAAACGGCATTGACGCTGTTAAACAAATAATGGCGCAAGCTCCTACCGCTATAATTATGTTCTCTTCGTTAACGCATTCAGGTGCTAAAGCGACACTTGAAGCTTTAGATGCCGGTGCGTTGGACTTTCTACCGAAAAAATTCAATGAAATAGCCAAAACCACAGAGGATGCAGGAAGTTTATTACGACAACGTGTCAAACAACTGGCAAGAAAGAAAGGTGCAGCATTACCCAGAATTTCTACTTTTCGATCTCGAGCTGCGGTTGATGCTAAAGCTAATTCAGATAATACAACTTCAGCTAGAACATCAAAAGCGACTGCTGATATCGGCAAATATCCTAATGAAAGCGTCAATAAAAAAACAGATAAAAGTTATAAGCTTTTAGCTATAGGAACCTCCACCGGTGGGCCTGTGGCTTTACAGCAGCTACTCGTTCAATTACCAAAAGATTTTCCCTTACCTATTATTTTAATCCAACATATGCCAGCTACATTCACCTCAGCTTTTGCTAGTCGATTAAATACACTCTGTAAAATATCGATTAAAGAAGCAAGCTCTGGCGATATTTTAAAACCTGGACATGCTTATTTAGCGCCTGGCGGTAAGCAAATGATCATTGATGGTACAGAAAATGCAGCAAAATTAAGAATACTGGAAGATAATTCTGAGCGGATTGCTTTCAAACCTAGTGTAGATATTAGTTTTGCTTCAGCAGCTAAAGTTTTTGGCGGTAATGTTTTAGGGGTAATACTCACCGGAATGGGTGCCGATGGTCGTGATGGTTCGCGGTTGTTAAAAAGTAAAGGCGCTACAATCTGGTCACAAGATGAAGAGTCTTGTGTGGTATATGGTATGCCGCAAGCAGTTACCGTGGCAGGAATATCAGAACGTTCACTGGCGATTGACAGCTTTCCATCTGCAATTCTTAAGGAAATACAGCATGGATAAACTAAGTATATCAGGCTTGTTAATTGCCATTTTGGCGATATATTTGGGCTTTATAATTGATGGCGGTTCAATTTCTTCATTATTAGAATTACCCGCATTTATTATTGTTTTTGGTGGCACGCTAGGCGCAGTTATGCTGCAGTCATCACAGGTTCAATTCTTACACGCTATTACATTACTAAAATGGTTGTTTGTACCACCTAAATATGATGTTGAGCAAGGTATAGAATCAATTGTTGAATGGGCTGAAAAAGCACGAGAATCTGGTTTTTTATCTTTAGAGTATATTGCCGAAGAAGAGAACGATTTTTTTGTGAATAAAGGCTTAAATTTACTGGTTGACGGTGCCGAAGTTGAAAACCTAAGGGTTTCACTTGAGTTAGATTTAGATTTATACCGAGAACACAATTTACGCTCTGCACACGTTTTTGAATCTATGGGAGGTTATAGCCCAACAATAGGTATTTTAGGTGCGGTACTTGGCTTAATTCATGCCATGTCGAATTTAGCTGATCCTGAGTTACTAGGGCAAGGTATTGCCACAGCATTTGTTGCCACCATTTATGGTGTTGGATTTGCAAACTTAATATATTTACCGATTGCGAATAAAATTAAAGCGATTGTTCATCAACAAACCATGTATCGTGAAATGATGACAGAAGGAATAATCGCTATAGCTTTAGCAGAAAACCCACATGCCATTGAAAATAAGTTGTCGGCATTTCGGTTAGAACAATGAACCGTTTAAGAGCTCGTCGACATTTAGTTGAGCATGAAAATGTTGAGCGCTGGTTAGTCTCCTACGCAGATTATATGACATTATTGTTTGCGCTTTTTGTTGTGCTATATGCCATGGCAATGGTCAACGAAGAACCTTTTGAAACCGCCACAGAATCAATAGGTAAAGTATTTCAAGCTAATGAAGAGCAACCCAAAAATCGCGGCCATGGAGATGACATATTACCGGTAAATAGCGCTAAAACTAAAAAGCGTTTATACGGTAATGGCATTTTAACGGACGCTGGCCCTGAACTTGTAACAGGTGAAGTTACTTTATCAAATGTCTCAGATGCACAAGTAGGTACTACCTTAACGTCTTTAGAAAAAGACCTACATGAAGCATTATACGAATTAGTTGAGTCTGGTTATGCGCAATTGCAAATAGATGGCGATTGGTTAGAAATAGAATTAAATAGTGGCTTACTTTTTCCTAGTGGTTCTTCATCACCCACCAATGCCGCTAAAGATATATTGTTGGTTATTTATCAAGTTATTGCTGATGCTAGTAATTACATAAGAGTACGCGGATATACCGATAATCAAGCTATTGAAACAGAAATTTTCTCCTCTAATTGGGAATTATCGGTATTTAGAGCAACCGCAATTTTAAGAGAATTAGAAAAGCTATCTTTAAATCCTGCTCAAATGGCTATTGAAGGTTATGGACAATATTACCCAAGTGCAGATAATGCCACAGCCACTGGACGGGCAAAAAATCGCCGCGTTGTCATTGCCATTTCTAAATACGGCCTCGAAAAAGCTAATTTATTGGCAACACCTACTATTTCCGTTAAAGATGTTGAAGCCATTAAAAATATTGCTACTGAGCAAGATGATGAAATTCGCATTATTAGGCTTGAAAATGGTGGCATTCGCATAACAACAAGAGCGGAAGCTAATAACACCGAAGCCACTAATCCAACGGAAGAAAAAGAAAATGAATAATAGGAATTACGCTTGGTAGTTTGGACGGTTGCAAATCAAAAAGGTGGAGTAGGCAAAACTACCACCACGATAGCCTTGGCTGGATTATTAGCAGAACAAGGGCACCGTGTGTTGCTTGTTGACACCGACCCGCATGCCTCATTAAGTTATTATTTTGGTATTGAGTCTGAAGACTTAGAGTTAAGTGTTTATGATTTGTTTATGCAAGCTGCAAATAAAGAGCAAATTATGCAGAGCATGTGTCCCTCAAGTTACGAAAATATTGATATATTGCCGGCAACTATGGGGCTAGCGACTCTTGACCGTTCACTGGGTAACAAAGGCGGTATGGGGTTAGTATTAAAGAAAGCATTACAGGCAATTAAGAATGAATATGATTATGTCTTGATTGATTGCCCGCCTGTTTTAGGGGTGTTAATGGTAAATGCACTTGCCGCCAGTGATAGAATTATTGTGCCAGTACAAACTGAATTTTTGGCACTTAAAGGTTTAGACCGGATGATGAAAACATTAGATATCATGCAAGGGCAGCAACCCTCAGCGTTTAAATATACCATAGTACCAACCATGTTTGATAAACGCACAAAAGCATCTATATTAACTTATCAAAAACTCTTAAGAGCATACGGCGAAGCTGTTTGGACAGCTGTAATACCTATTGATACCAATTTTCGAAATGCCAGTAATGCGCAAAAAGTACCTTCAGACTTCGCGCCTAAGTCTCGTGGTATTCTCGCGTATCGAGATTTATTAACCTATCTAGTTAACTTAACTACACAGAGTAAGTAAGCACATGTCAAAATCTTTAGCAGCAAGTAAAAAATTAATGCAAAGCTATTTGTCAGAATTGCTTAATGAAGACGTAGAGCCAAAACTTGCGCCTCAAGCTAAAGAAAGCTCAGTATTGCCAGTAAAAGAAAAACAAGCACAACCATTAGAAAGTTTGCTCAATAATGCTAGTTTGTTGCAAATTGCCCAAGAGGCTGAAGAAACAGTACAAATTAAACCTTTATCATCAGCAAAAGCTAGCAATAAAGACTTACTTGAAAAATCAAAGGCTGAAGAACCACAAGTTAAAATAGAGCACGCTAACACAATACACAACGACACTATTTCACCTAGTATAAAATCGAAAGTGGCGATTAAAGAGCCCAACGTCGATGTTAATGTCAAAAATGCTGATGAAATTAAAACCCGTAAAAGCTTAGGTGGGTTCACAGAAAGCAAACCGCTAAGTTATCGCCAAGGCGATTTTCAAGCCATGTTCTTCGAAGTTGCTGGTTTAATCGTTGCAGTGCCACTTGTTGAGCTGGGTGGTATACATAGTAATAATAAAGCCACGCCACTGATGGGCAAGCCTGATTGGTTTAAAGGCGTTATGCTACACCGAGACGAAAAAATTAATGTCGTTGATACCGCGCTTTGGGTAATGCCTGAGAAATGTGACCAAGCATTGCTATCGGCACTTAATTATCAATACATTATTATGCTGAACAATTCTGAATGGGGTTTATCGGCTGAAAAATTGATAGATACCGTAACGTTAAAGCAAGAAGACGTTAAATGGTTAGATACGCCAAACAAGCGTCCATGGCTTGCTGGACTGGTAAAAAACCGTATGTGTGCACTGTTAGATGTTGATTCCTTAATTAAGTTATTGGAAAAAGGTGCAAATATAAAGCAAGATTAATTGATGAATTTAATCTTGCCAGTATACTTAGAGCATAAGAACTTTAGTTAAATAGAAATTTAAAGAGGTCAGCAGTATGTCTGATGAAAGACGCAATGCAAGTGAACGTGTAGATATTAATGATGAAGTTCTCCAATGGGTAACGTTCAAACTTGATAGCGAAACCTATGGTATAAACGTAATGCAAGTCCAAGAAGTGTTACGTTATACAGAAATAGCCCCTGTTCCTGGCGCTCCTGTATACGTTATGGGTATTATTAATCTTCGTGGCAATGTTGTTACCGTTATCGATACTCGCGCAAGATTTGGGCTTGAATCTGCAGGTATTACAGATAACACACGTATTGTGATCATTGAAGCTGACAGCCAAGTTATTGGTATTTTAGTTGATAGCGTTGCAGAAGTTGTTTATTTACGCGCTTCAGAAATAGACGTGGCACCCAATGTAGGTAACGATGAAAGTGCTAAGTTTATTCAAGGTGTATCTAATCGAGAAGGTGAACTGCTTATTTTAGTTGATTTAAATAAACTACTTTCAGATGACGAATGGGATGAATTAAAACAATTCTAACCATAACCAATCAGCCTGCCTTAGCGGGCTTTTATTTCTAGCGAAGCCAATAGTACTATGGAAAATATTCCTGCAAACTTAATCAGTTTAATCGCATTTGCCATTGTTATGCTTGTTGCCATGCTTTTATTGGCACTTAAAAATCGTTTTGCTCAACAAATCTCAGCATTAAAACTTCAAATACAAAGCCAAGATCTACAATTAATAGAATTGCAAAATTTGCTCGCTAGTAGTGAATTACAATTAAAAGCCATTCAACAACAATGTAATGACTCGCAATTAGAAAATGAACAAGTCAGTAAGCAGCTAGAACATCGTATCAAAGTAGCTCAAGAGCAGTTTACTAATCAATTTGAAACTATAAATCAGCTTTTACATCAACAACCTGAAGACAAGCTTTACTCACGTGCACAAAAATTAGTTGAACTCGGTGCCGATATAACCGAAATTATGCGTGAATGTGATATACCACGAGCAGAAGCAGAAATGCTCCTCGCAGTACATCGAAAAAATGTGGCTGAATAATTAAAAGCATTACGATGTTTTGCTAAATTTGAACGCCAATTACATTTTTAAATTAAACTCCTCAAGCTCACATGATAAACTAATCGATATAACTTAAATTTATGCTTAACCGTGGCGTATGGCTATTGGTTAAATAACAAGGAACCTGTCGTGAACAGTTCAAAAAAGATTACAATAATAAAGCCGATAAAATTAAATTTGAAAATGTTGTTTGTAATCATATTTTCTATATTTGTCAGCGCATGTTCATCAACACCTTCTAACGAAAAATCTGTATCAGATCCCAAAGATCCACTCGAAGCAATAAATCGACCTTTTTGGACATTTACCTGGGACTATGCTGATAAATATGTCTTTAAACCTGCTTCAGAAGGTTATGTAGAATACGTACCAACAGACTTACGCGCAGGCGTATATAACATGGCATTAAACTTAAATGAGCCATCAACAATCATTAACCACTTGTTACAAGCAAAGTTTACTGAAGCCGCTAAATCTACCGGACGTTTTGTTTTAAACTCTACTATCGGTCTTTTAGGTTTTTTCGACCCAGCAAGTGATTTTGGTTGGAACCGCAAAGAAGAAGAGTTTGGCGAAGTACTTGGCAGCTACGGCGTTGGCGATGGGCCATTTTTAATGGTGCCTGCTTTAGGTCCTTCTTCAGTACGTGAAGAAGTCGGCGACTTTGTTGATAGTTATTATTGGCCACTTGCCATTATAGACTTTTGGCCTAACTTAGTGCGTGCAGGTATTATCGGTTTAGAAACCAGAGCATCGCTTGCTGATCAGGAAAGTATCATTAAAGATTCTATCGACCCGTACGAATTTGTTAAAAATGCTTACTTTCAAAATATGCAATTCAAAGTTTATGATGGCAACCCACCGATTGAAGTTGACCAAGCAGAAGAAGAAAACATTGACGCCTATCTAGAAGAGCTAGAAGGCATGTAAAGTTAACTTCCTACAGTAAAGTTAGAAATAAGAAGCGAACTATTGTTCGCTTTTTTGATATTGAGCGATGGCTTTATCAAGGTATTTAACAGAGAAGTGAAGCATGATAGGTCTTAGCAGTATGAAGTACGCCGTTAATACAATCACTACCGATGCTGCTAGCGCTAATCCTTGCAAATTAGCAATAAATAGAAAGGGCGGGATCAGCAAGGCGAGTTTAATGATGTTTAATACGAACTTTTCAGGTGCAGAAAGCTTAGCCTGCGCTAAAGTTAAAATGGCTTGTCGTTGATGTAAACTAAACGCTTGTAGTGCCGGTATTTTGTTAGAAGAAAAATAAATAGTCATAAAGTTTCAATTCAGTATTCGCATAAAGCAAATATATCACTTTGATACAAAAATGACACTTAATGTGCCACGAGCAAATAAAATAGTTAACCTCATATTAAAGTGATACTCCCAAGCGTAAAACAAAGCCGTTCATTATTTAATTTTAGATAAATTTGTTAAAACGAGTTCCTCAGTGGCGTGCAATTTGCTAGAATTGCCGAAAATTTTATCAGTAGGTGATTTTTAAATGAATATCATAGAAGCTAACTTTGATGCAACCGGTAAGAAATTCGCAATTGTAGTATCTCGCTTTAACAGTTTTGTTGTTGAGAGTTTACTTGAAGGTGCAGTAGATGCACTTAAACGTCACGGAAATGTTGCAGAAAGCGATATTACCGTTATTCGTGTTCCAGGTGCATATGAGTTACCTGTAGCCGCTAAAAAAATCGCTGCTAAAGGCGGTTACGATGGCATAATTGCTATTGGCGCTGTTATTCGTGGTGGCACACCGCATTTTGATTTTGTTGCAGGCGAATGTAATAAAGGTTTAGCACAAGTTGCAATGGAGTACACATTACCCGTGGCATTTGGTGTTATTACTACAGACACTATTGAGCAAGCTATTGACCGTGCAGGCCTTAAAGTAGGTAATAAAGGCGCTGAAGCAGCGTTAAGTGCATTAGAAATGGTTAATGTGCTCGATAAGTTATAACAGGAAACTATTGTGAAACCATCACCTAGAAGAAAAGCCAGAGAATTGGCAGTACAAGCGGTTTATTCTTGGCAGCTAAGCCAAAATAATGTTGCTGAAATCGAGTTAAACTTTTTAACTGATAACAGCGCTCGTCGTTTCGACATCCCATACTTTCAACAATTATTTAATGGTGTAACAACCAACGTTGGTAGTATTGATGACAAAATAGCCCCACATGTTGATCGTCCATTAGATGATGTTGACCATGTTGAAAAAGCTGTTCTTCGTGTTGCGGTTTATGAGCTAACAAACTGTTTAGATGTACCTTATCGTGTCATTATCAATGAAGCGATTGAACTAGCTAAATCGTTTGCGGCTGACGATAGTCATAAATTTGTAAACGGCGTGTTAGACAAAGTCGTTAAGCTTGTTCGCCCGAACGAATAGTATAAAACTGGTTGTAATATGAAAGAGTTTGAATTGATCAAACGCTACTTTAGTGAGCAGATGATTAAACGCAAGGATGTTGTGCTTGGCATAGGAGATGACTGTGCAATAGTTACTCCTTCTGAGCGTCAGAATATTGCAATTACTACCGACACCTTGGTCGCTGGCGTACACTTCCCGCATGAAACTAGTGCACGCGCGATCGGCCATAAGTCGATTGCTGTAAACCTATCCGATCTAGCTGCTATGGGCGCTGAGCCTACTTGGATTTCATTGGCCATTACATTACCTGAAGTTGATGTAAAGTGGGTTGAAGAATTTTGTAAAGGGGCATTTGAATTGTGCGAGTTTTATAACGTGCAATTAATTGGTGGCGATACCACACAAGGCCCTTTAAGCATTACACTTACCGCTCAAGGTTTAGTACCTCATAATACCCACCTTAAGCGTTCTGGTGCAAAAGCGGGTGATTGGATCTATGTTACCGGTGAAATTGGCGATGCAGCCTTAGCACTTAAACATATATTTAAAGAGGTAAATGTTGCCCCTGAATATAGAGCAAGTGTACAAAAAAGTTTAGATTTTCCAACGCCTAGAATACTTGCAGGCCAAGCACTACGTAATTATGCAAGTTCTGCTATAGATCTTTCAGACGGATTAATTGCCGATTTAGGGCATATCTGTACTGCCTCTAAAGTAGGCGCTAATATTGTGCTCGACGACTTGCCTATTTCTAACGCATTGCGTGATACTGTCGGGCTAGAAAAAGCCTACGAAATGACGTTATCAGGTGGCGATGATTACGAGTTATTATTTACCGTTTCTGAAGATAATAAAGTCGGTATGGAAACTGCGTTAGCGAATACCAGTAATACAATTACCTGTATTGGTCAAATTAATGGTAGTGAAAAAATCACTACCACGCTAAACAGCAAACCCGTTGCTATTAGTACAAGCAGTTTTGAGCACTTCTCTGGTAGTAAAGCCTGAATATGACAAAATCTACGGCAAATTTTCGCCTTTTAAATCCTGTGCACTTTTTAGCGTTAGGTTTTGGTAGTGGTTTAGCACCAAAAGCACCAGGCACTTTTGGTACGCTAGCGGCTGTACCTTTGTTTTTATTAATGGCGCCGTTAAGTACGAATATTTACTTGTTGCTGTTAGTAATAATGAGCCTTGCTGGTATTTATATTTGTGGAAAAGCAGCAGAAGATGCTGGTGTGCCAGATCATGGCGCTATCGTATGGGACGAAATTGTTGGTTTGTTGATCACTATGTGCTTAATGCCAGTAACTTGGCAAACATTGCTGGTTGGTTTTGCTTTATTTCGTTTTTTCGATATTTTAAAACCTTGGCCTATTTCCTTTATCGATAAAAACTGTCATGGCGGTTTTGGCATTATGCTTGACGATATAGTGGCAGGTATTGCTGCTTGGGCGTGTATGATGCTTATTTTTTATTAAAACCAAAGCATCAGTAATACCAATTGAAATAAATAATCAATCATTTTAAGGCGGTCTAAATCGTCAATAACTGCGTTGTTTTCAATCCCAATAGCCCGCTATTGCTCAATCAAACGCCTTATTATTGAACAATTTATCCTCGCTTAAAATTGGTCAATAACTTATTACATTTGGTATCAAGTATTTATAAAGCGTTCAAATGTAATTAAAAAAGCCAAAGAAGTTATTCTTTGGCTTTTTCGTTTTAGTTATTGGTTAAATTAATTTAACAACCTAACTCTAATAGTCGCTTCAATTTGCTTTAACTCTTTAAGGGCTAATTCGCGGCTTTCAACTTCAATATCGATAACTACATAACCAATTTGTTCAGCGGTTTGTAAATATTGTGCAGCAATGTTGATATTGTGTTTAGCAAACATTTGGTTAATTTGAGTTAATACGCCCGGCTTGTTGTGGTGAATATGTAATAAACGACTCGTACCAACATGACCAGGTAGCGATACTTCAGGGAAGTTAACCGCAGACAAGGTTGAGCCATTATCTGAATATTTCGCTAGTTTACTGGCTACTTCAAGACCAATGTTTTCTTGAGCTTCTTTAGTACTACCACCAATATGAGGCGTTAAAATAACATTGTCAAAAGCGCGCAATGGGCTAACAAACTCTTCTTCGTTGCCTTTAGGTTCAACCGGAAAAACATCGATTGCGGCACCGGCAACTTTTTTACTGCTTAAAGCATCTGCTAAGGCATCGATATCAACCACAGTACCGCGAGATGCATTAATAAATATCACGCCGTCTTTCATCACTTCAAATTCAGCTGTACCCATCATGTTTTTAGTTTGAGGTGTTTCAGGCACATGTAAGCTTATAACGTCGGCTTCTTTTAATAATGCTGTCATTGTTGGTGCTTGGCTTGCGTTACCTAAAGGGAGCTTAGTTTCTATATCGAAAAAGCGAACTTTCATGCCTAACGTTTCCGCTAGAATGCCTAATTGCATGCCGATATGGCCATAACCAATAATACCTAGGGTTTTACCTCTAGCTTCAACTGAACCCGCAGCCGACTTATTCCAAACGCCACGATGTGCTTGGGCACTTTTTTCAGGAATACCGCGCAGCAACAATAACGTTTCACCTAAAACTAACTCTGCAACTGAGCGAGTATTTGAAAATGGTGCGTTAAATACGGGAATACCTAATGATTGAGCTGCAGCTTTATCGACTTGGTTGGTCCCAATACAAAAACAACCAATAGCAACTAGCTTTTTCGCATGGCTTAGTACTTTTGCATTCAAGTCTGTGCGAGAGCGTATGCCAATAAAGTGTACATTAGCAATTTTCTTAATAAGCTCGGCTTCTGAAAGGGAAGTTTTAAGATATTCAATATTTGAATAGCCTTTGTTTTTAAGCTCTTCAAGGGCGCTTTGATGAACCCCTTCTAAAAGTAATATCTTAATTTTATCTTTCGCTAGTGAATTATTGCTCATGGTTGTTAATCTTCTCTGGATCAAAAATTTACGTGTGCTAAACCTTAATTAAATAAGCGTTTAGATGGCTAGATACCTAAACTATCATATAGGGCATAAACTCTAAAGTGTTATTTTATTATTTTTGCACCGTCTTGTGTGCCGATAATTAATACATCAGCTGGACGATTAGCGAACAAACCATTAGTCACAACTCCTGCAATTGCATTAATGCTGTTTTCAAGGGCTTTAGGGTCGAGTATTTCTAGATTATGCACATCAAGAATAACATTGCTATTGTCGGTTATAACACCTTGACGATAAGCAGGATCACCGCCTAATTTAACTAATTCTCTTGCGACATAACTGCGCGCCATAGGAATAACTTCAACAGGTAATGGAAAGCGGCCTAATATAGGAACTTGCTTAGTGTCGTCAGCAATACAAACAAAAGTTTTAGCAACTGCAGCAACAATTTTCTCGCGTGTAAGCGCAGCACCGCCGCCTTTAATCATATGCATATGGGGATTAATTTCATCAGCGCCGTCAACATAGACATCAATACCGTCAACATTGTTAAGTTCAAACACTTCAATGCCGTAAGACTTTAAGCGCTCTGTTGAAGCTTCTGAGCTCGACACCGCACCGACAATAGTTTCTTTAATCGTCGCAAGAGCATCGATAAAGTGATTTACCGTTGAGCCAGTACCTACACCAACAATGGTATCTGCTTTGATATAGTCGAGGGCTTTGATAGCCGCCGCTTTTTTCATGTCATCTTGAGTCATAAAAATCTCTTTAAGTGTTAAGTTAGAAGCTGTCAGTAAATAGAATTAGTTTTAAGCTATCAGCTATCAGCTATCAGCTATCAGTAAGTGATGGTTAGTCTTTACTGAAAGCTAAAAACTGACAGCTTACAGCTATTATTTCCTACTATTATAACAACAGTATTAACTAAGTTAGCGTTTATTTATTTATGTATGTCGAATTTATATTGCCTAGTCGGCGTTACTATTTCTGGTAGTGGAATATCCCAGAGCTGTGAAGGTAATTCGTTAATCATTTGAATGTCGTGTGCTAGGCCGATAGGGTAAGGTTTCAGCCGTTTATCATTATTTTCAATACGATACTGCTTAAACCATGTTGATAATGTTCGATCGTAAAATCCGCCGCCCATACCTAAGCGATTACCTGTTTGGTCAAAAGCGACTAAAGGTGTAAAAATAATATCTATATCGTTAACCTTTTTAATGAGGCGCACATCAAGCTTTGGCTCTAAAATGCCATATTTATTTTTTTGCATGCTACTGCTTGGCTGATAATGCAAAAAGAGTAAATGCCCTGAGCTAAAGGGATGAAGCACAGGTAAATATACGTTTTTGTTATTTTGCCAGCACCATTGAATAAAAAGCAGTGGGTCAAGCTCTCCATCGTTGGCTAAATACAATGCAATGTTATTTGCCGATAGCACATCAGGTCTTGCGGTTAATTGGTTGAGTAACTCACTCGATAGCTTTTGCTGCTCAATAATACTTAAGCTTTTTCGCTTTGCTCTGATTAACGATCTTATTTGGTTTCTAGTAGGCATAGTTTATGGCGATTTTTTGGTTAAGCTAATGAGTTAAGCTTTATGGGTTGTAAAAGTATGTTGTTAAAGCCAACCTACAAGAAATCAACAAAAATTGAAATACCTAGTTTTAGGTATGTGGTACTCGTGATAATTTCACTCAATAAAACTGTATTAGAGTAGAGCTGAATTAAGCTTTAGCTAAATAGAACAATGCTCCACACTATTATTTTAAGGCAAAAAAATAGCCAACATAATGTTGGCTATTTATCTTGATAATTTAAGCGCTAATACGTTATAAAAAATTATGCAGTAGTTGTTGTACCGTTAGTGTTCGCTGCAGGTACTTCATCATCTTCTGTTTTAAGTGCTTCCCAGAATCTAGACTTTAAACCAACTAGCAAAATAACAATACCAATACCAATGCTGAACAAGCTAATTTGGATATATAACGCAGGTATTTGTTCAACGTTATTTGGATCATAGTTACCCGCAAGTAAACCAGAAATAATATTACCAATAGAATAAGTTAGAACGAATACACCCATCATTTGGCCAGCAAATCTTCTAGGCGATAACTTACTTACCGCACTTAAAGCGATTGGGCTTAAACATAACTCACCAACCGTATGTAGGAAGTAAGTGGTAATTAACCAACCTGGAGCCACTTGTAAGCCACTTGCCGCATATTGTGCAGCAAAGAACATAACAATAAAGCCACTTGCCATGATAATTAAACCAGCAGCACATTTAATGCCGTAAGCAGGTGTTACCATTCTTTGACCTAATTTTATCCAAAAGGCAGCAAAGAAAGGCGAAAGTAAAACGATAAACATTGAGTTAGAGAACTGAAACCATGCCGTTGGTACTTCAAAAGAGCCAATCATGCGGTCAGTGTAATCACGAGCGAATAAGTTTAATGAAGAACCTGCTTGTTCAAAACCAGACCAAAAACACGCTGAGGCAATACAAATTAATAACAACGCCCAAAGTTTTTTCTTTTCATTGCCCGTTAAACCACTGCAGAAATAAATAACGGCGTAATAAATAACAAAAATTAAGGTAAATGCAATTGCAACATATTGTGCTAAAGCAATAGGGTCTATCACAATAACGCCTTGGAACGTTAGCACGGTAATAACAGCAATAGAAACTAAACCAGCAATAATAACTGTCCAACTGTTACGTTGGCCTTTAGCAGATAAAGGCGCAACAGGTTTTGCACCTACACCTTCTAATTTTGGTGCTGTAAGTCGGTACTGAATAAGACCGGCAGCCATACCAATTGCAGCAGCACCAAAAGCATAGTGCCAACCGAAATCTGAAGCTAAATAACCACAAATTAAATACCCAATGAAAGAGCCTAAATTAATGCCCATATAATAAATAGCGTAACCACTGTCACGGCGTTTATCACTTTCACTGTATAATTGGCCAACCATAGCGCCAATATTAGGCTTTAATAAACCCGTACCTAAAATAACTAAAATCAAACCGATGAAGAATGTTTTATCATTTGGAATAGCTAAAACAATGTGACCAAGCATAATAATAATGCCGCCGTACCAAACAGCACGTTGCCCGCCGAGTAATCTATCTGCTATCCAACCACCAGGTAAGCCCATAAAATAAACGGTACCGGTATATAAACCATAAATAGCTGTTGCTGAAGCAATGGTTATTCCTAAACCGCCTTCTTGTAACGTTGCCGTCATAAAAAGAACAAGTAAAGCTCGCATGCCGTAATAGCTCATGCGTTCCCACATTTCAGTAATGAAAAGTGTTTTCAACCCGCCCGGATGGCCATAAAAGGCCTCTGAATTCTGGGTACTCATATAAAATCCTCAATAGGTAAGACTAAACACGGTTTAAAATTGTTTTTATTTCAACAGGCATAAATATCAGGTTGATTGTGTTTAGAAAAATTACAAACTTTTAATAATCAGCCCGTTTTATACCTTTGCTAGCCTTGAAAGGCAAGTCTGGCAGGTTAATCTTTTGTTAATGACGTACAACTGCCTAATTTTTGTTAGGTTAGTTGATATTGTAGCCACGCACGCCTAAGTAATGTTGAATAAAATAGGTAATTAACTCAAGACATTATTAACAGCAATTGCATGAGAAGGTTTAATAGTTATTGGTTGAACACCGTTTTTAAATGTGTAGTGAACGCATATCAATTATTAAGAATGTGTACTTAAAGTAAATTATTGTAAACAAAGTTATCCGTTACCTGTACTTCACCATATTACTTGTTACATTTTCTTCGTGATAAAAGGCGATTATTTAAGGGCCTGCTATTTAACAATAGCTTTATATAAAAAACTGAAAATTAAACTAATTCGCACGGTTAGCTCTGCAGATAATCTACGAGTTTATTTTACGAAACAGGTTAATAAAAAGTTACTTTAATCAAAGTACACTTACTGATAAACTCCACGCTGCTTTACTTTTAAATCTAAGTTCTGTCCCCCGTATATATAGGAAGAAATACGCGCCAATGATTCATTTTATTCGTCTACTGACAAGCCTTTTTGTTGTTTCAATACTCTCATTTAATGCACTTGCTGCACAAATTAGTCAACAACAAATAGCGCAATTTAAAAACTTACCTAAATCGCAGCAGCAAGCATTAGCGCAAAGCATGGGCGTTGATCTAAACGCTGTTATGGGGCAAATTTCTAGCGGGGGTCAACAAACGCAGTTATCTTCAACACCGGTAATGCCTAGACAATCTGCAACAAACAATGGCGAAGAGCAAGACTTAGCTGAAAGCACGACTTTTGACAACGATACCGAATTATTCAAACCGCTTGAAAGGTTTGGTATCGACGTTTTTGCTAATGCTCCAAGTACATTTACCCCCACTATGGATATTGCTATTCCTAATCATTATGTTTTAGGCGTAGGTGATCAGTTATCAATCCAAATTTACGGTAAAGAAAACGCAGAATATAATTTACCTATAACGCGTGAAGGCAATATTCTTATTCCTGATGTTGGACCTATTAAAATTGCGGGTTTAGCCTTTGCCGAAATGAAAAGCTTTCTAACAGAGAAAATTCAACAACGCATCATAGGTGTTAATGTTGTTGTTAGCTTAGCCGAACTGCGCTCAATGCGTATTTTTGTTTTGGGCGATGCTTATAAACCTGGCCCATACACCTTAAGTTCACTTTCAAGTGTAACGCATGCCATTTTTGCAGCAGGCGGTGTTAGTGATATTGGCTCACTTCGTAACATTGAAGTAAAACGTGCGGGTAAAGTAGTGCAAACGGTTGATCTATACGACCTGTTAATAAAGGGTGACTCATCAAGCGATATACTGTTGCAATCTGGCGATGTAGTTTTTATTCCTACTCAAAGCCAAAGTGTTTCTATATTAGGCGAAGTTAGAAGACCAGCTATATATGAATTAAAAAAAGGTGATAACTTTAACCAAGTTATAGAAATGGCTGGTGGCTTATTACCTTCAGCATATCCTCAATCAACTATGGTTGAACGTTACAACAAACAAAACTTACGCAGCATCGTTAACGTTGATTTAACGAATGTAGAAGCACGTAAACAAAAATTAAAAAGCGGTGATTATATTCGGGTATTAAAAAGCTCAGGTATGTATGAAAAATCAATTACTGTAATTGGCGCCGTTTCACGCCCAGGTAAATACCAATGGCAACAAAATATTAAAATTGCTGACTTATTACCAAATTTAGACTCTCATATTCTACCAAGCGCAGATTTAAGCTATGGCTTAGTTATTCGCCAAAAAGACACCGCTAGAAATATCGAGGTTTTACAGTTCAATCTGGCCAAAGCATTAAATAGTCATGCCAATGATTCTACTGATAACTTAACTCTTGAGCCAAGCGATAAAATTTTAATATTTTCTAATGTAACCAAGTCTATTGATGAAAAAATATCTTTAGACGAGTTAGCGTTTACCCAAGAGCAACTTTTTGCTAAAGAACGTCAAGACGCTAAAACGTTACACAAAGAAGAAGCGTTTTGGAAAAAATACGGCGGAAATTCAACGCAACGTGCATCATCGAGTGCCGAAGACGCTGAAGCAGAGCGTTTAATGAATCAATCATTAGTGCAAATTACCAATAATGCCGTTAATGGCCAAGTCGATATTCGCGAAATGGCACTGTTTTCTCGACCTCGCTTGCTAGCTCCTGTGTTAAGAAAACTGCGTCAACAAGGTGCTTCTGGGCAACCAATTCAATTAGTAGAAGTAGATGGACAAGTTAAATTTCCTGGTATCTACCCATTAGCTAAAAACGCTAAAGTAAGCGATTTGCTGGCAGCGGCGGGCGGTGTAAATGAATCTGCTTATTTAGCGCGTGCAGAAGTAACACGAAATGAACTAACGGCTGAAGGTGCTGCAAAAGTCTCGTTAGACGTAGATTTAGGTTTAGCCCTTCAAGAAGATAAAAGCTTTGATATAGCTTTACAAAGTAAAGACAGACTAAACGTACATAAAATTCCAGCATGGAGTGAAAACCATGTGGTTGAATTACGCGGTGAATTTGTGTTCCCAGGTAAATACACCATTCGCCGTGGCGAAACCTTGGCTGATTTAGTCGCTAAAGCGGGTGGATTAACGCAATATGCTCATCCAGACGGTTCGGTATTTACGCGAGAAAAACTGAAAGTACTAGAAAAGAAAAACCTAATAAAGCTTGCGGGTGATTTACGTATAGAAATGGCGTCAAAATCATTAACAGAGCAAGGTACATCAGCTTCATACGACGATGCTCAAAAGCTCCTTGCAGATATTACCGAGTTAGAGCCAGTAGGGCGTTTAGTTATCGACTTACCGCACTTAATGGCTTCAGATAACAGTGAAGTTTTACTTGAAGGTGGCGATGTACTGTATGTGCCAACGAAGAAGAACTCAATTAATGTTATTGGTCAGGTTCAAGTAAGTTCATCACACTTATACAGTAGCGTAATGTCAGCAGAAGATTATATCGCGCAAAGTGGTGGTATTAAAAAACGTGCAGATGAAGAACGCATTTATGTTATATCAGCAAGCGGTAGTATTAAAATGCTAGAACAAAGCAATTGGTTTGCTGGGGCAGCAGATTCTTCACTAAAACCAGGCGATACTATAGTCGTGCCGTTAGATTCCGAATACATGAACGACCTAACGTTATGGTCGACAGCAACGCAGATTATTTATAATGCCGCTGTAGCTGTTGCAGCGATTAATGGTATTTAAGAGCAAATAAAGATAAGGCTAAAACTCAGCCTAATATTAAATTAAAGTGTGCTAAACATACACTAAAGTTAAAACTGATTAATAAAGGTAAAGGGTTCACAAAATGATACGTGATTTAAAAGATATAAAAATAGCAGTTATCGGCTTAGGCTATGTAGGTTTACCGTTAGCTGTAGAATTTGGTAAAAAATATCAAACCTTAGGCTTTGATATTAATCAAGCACGTATTAGCGAACTAAATAATGGTAGCGATAGTACTTTGGAAGTTAGCGACGAAGAACTCGCTGCGACAACCAATTTAAGCTACTCTTGCCAGCCTGAAGACTTAAGAAGTGCTAACGTTTATATCGTTACTGTTCCAACACCTATTGATCAACATAAACAACCAGATTTAACGCCTTTAATTAAAGCGAGTGAAATGTTAGGTAAAATCGTTAGCAAAGACGATATTATTATCTATGAATCAACCGTTTACCCAGGGGCAACAGAAGAAGCATGTATCCCCGTTGTAGAAAAAGTGTCAGGTTTAGTATTCAATAAAGACTTTTACGCAGGTTACTCACCTGAACGCATTAATCCGGGCGATAAAGAGCACAGAGTTACAAATATTTTAAAGGTTACATCTGGCTCTACACCTGAAATAGCGACTATTGTTGATGATTTATATCGTTCAATTATTAGCGCAGGAACACATAAAGCCAGTTCCATTAAAGTTGCTGAGGCCGCCAAGGTAATTGAAAACACACAGCGCGACGTAAATATCGCGTTAATTAATGAGCTTTCAATTATTTTCAACAAATTAGGCATTGATACCTTAGAAGTTTTAGAAGCTGCAGGCACTAAATGGAATTTCTTACCGTTTCGCCCAGGCTTAGTTGGTGGACATTGTATTGGTGTAGATCCTTACTATTTAACTCACAAGGCTCAAATAGTAGGTTACCACCCCGAAATGATACTCGCCGGACGACGTTTAAATGACGGCATGGGCGCCTATGTAGTATCGCAATTAGTTAAAAATATGCTCCATAAACGCATTCAGGTTGAAGGTGCTAATGTATTAATTATGGGGCTTACTTTTAAGGAAAATTGCCCTGATTTACGTAACACTAAAATTATTGATATTGTTAGTGAGCTTAAAGAATACAACATTAATGTAGATATTACCGACCCTTGGTGTTCTAGCGAACAAGCCGAACATGAATATAACTTAACGTTAACAGAGAAACCTGAGACCGGTAAGTACGATGCTATTATTCTCGCCGTAGCTCATCATGAGTTTAAGGTAATGGGCGTTGAAGAAATTCGCAAGTTAGGTAAGTCAGCACATGTACTTTACGATTTAAAATACATTTTACCAAAAGAGTCGGTTGATATGCGTTTGTAATACCACCAGAAAACACAAAATAAGCCTTAAATACAACAAACAGTGGAAGTAATAATGTCAAAATACGATGAAGTAAAAAAGCAACTTATTCAAACACCAAAAACTTGGCTCGTGACAGGTGTTGCGGGGTTCATCGGTTCAAACTTACTAGAAACTTTACTCTTGTTAAACCAAAAGGTTATTGGTTTAGACAACTTTGCTACCGGCCATCAACATAATCTAGACGAAGTTAAAACAGCAGTATCTCTACAGCAGTGGGATAACTTTACCTTCATCAAAGGCGACATCAGAAACTTCGAAGACTGTGAAAAAGCACTATCAACTGAAAACCTAACTGTAGATTACATTTTACATCAAGCCGCTTTAGGCTCTGTTCCTCGTTCAATTGCAGATCCAATATTAACCAACTCGGCTAACATCACTGGTTTTGTAAATATGCTAACGGCAGCAAAAAACGCTAAAGTCTCAAGTTTTGTGTACGCTGCTTCAAGCTCGACCTATGGCGATCACCCTGCATTACCTAAAGTTGAAGAAAACATTGGAAAACCTTTATCTCCTTATGCTGTAACTAAATATGTTAACGAGCTCTATGCCGATGTATTTAACAAAACTTACGGTTTAAATACCACAGGCTTACGTTACTTTAATGTTTTTGGAAAGCGTCAAGATCCCGATGGCGCATACGCTGCTGTTATTCCTAAATGGACCGCAGCAATGATAGAAAACCAAGATCTATTTATTAACGGTGACGGTGAAACCAGCCGCGATTTCTGTTTTGTTGAAAATGCCGTGCAAGCTAATATATTAGCAGCGACAGCTAATGAAGAAGGTAAAAACCAAGTTTATAATGTAGCACTGGGTGACAGAACAACATTAAACGAACTATTTTCAAGTTTAGTTACTGCTTTAAAAAGCAATGAAGTTAATTACTCCAAACAAGCCATTTACCAAGAGTTCAGGGCTGGGGACGTTCGTCATTCACAGGCCGACATCTCTAAAGCTAAAAACTTAATAGGCTACCAGCCAGAATTTAGAATTCAGCAAGGCATTAATAAAGCAATGCCTTGGTATATAGACTTTATAAACAAGCAAAAAAGCTAATATCCAATACCTAATAATCAAATTAAACTCCAACGGTAAATTTGTAAGCGCAAGTACCTATCATTTTGAAAGTATATTGGGGATATATGTTTAACGTATCCCCAAAACTTATTATTTATATTAATAGCGTAATAACGAATTTAATATTAAATACATATCACCAAAAATAACGCGTATATTTAACGATAAATACAAGCATTAACCCGATTAATTTATACTCACTGATAAATACCAAATAGAAATTGGTAATAAAAAAGTAATAAACTTCTATTAACAAGTACGAAGACATTGTTATAATGATTAATCAGTTGGGCTGTTAACACTCTATGTTAATTTAAATGCCACTAGGAATAGCTATTAAAATGAACTTAAATGCGAGTTATTGTGAAAAGTCATAAATTGCAAGGAAGTACTTCAAACGAAGTCAAGGCAATGAATTCAAACGAATATCATCAGACTAACCTTCCCGAAGACGACGAAATAGATCTGGCAGAGCTTTGGCATGCTATATGGTCGGGTAAACTATTGATTATTGCGGTCAGTGCTGTATTCGCAATCTCATCGGTAATTTATGCGATTAATCAACCCAATATTTATAAAGCAACGACTTTGTTATCCCCAGCAGGAGAACAAAGCGGAGCCGGTGGCTTGGCTAAAATGGCTGGGCAGTTTGGCGGCTTAGCTAGTTTAGCAGGGATTAACCTTGGCGGTGGCGGAACTGACAAAACAGGCCTTGCGCTTGAAGTGTTAAAGTCACGTTTTTTTCTAGAGAATTTCATTGAAAAACACAATTTACTTGTGCCTTTGATGGCTGTAAATAATTGGGATATAGCTACTAACACCTTAATGTATGATGAAGAAATTTATAATCCAGACAACAAAGCATGGATTAGAGAAGTTAAAGCACCTAAAAAACCTCAACCTTCTTCATGGGAAGCATTTCAAGAATTTAAAAAAATCTTATCAATAACTACCGATAAAGAAACGGGCATGGTCACAATTTCAATAGAACATTATTCGCCAGAAGTTGCGACTCAGTGGCTAAAGTTATTGGTTACAGATATAAACTCGACCATGCGAGAACAAGATAAAATTGAAGCGCAAAATAGCATTGATTACTTAACAAAAAAATTACAAGAAACACAATTAGCTGACATGCAAACTGTATTTTATCAGTTAATTGAAGAGCAAACTAAAACCATAATGTTGGCTGAAGTATCAAAAGAGTATGTTCTAAAAACTATTGATCCTGCCAATGCACCCGAAGAAAAAGCTAAGCCCAAAAGAGCCTTAATTGTTGTGCTAGGAACTATGCTTGGTGGTATTTTATCAGTGTTGATAGTATTAATACGCTATTTTACTAAAAAACAAACGCCACCTAAACTAAGAAACGATTCTTTGCATACAGAACATTTAAATCAACAAAGCCAAAAAAATCAAGTGCTAGGTAAACAGGAGTATACTTAAATGATAGTTATTGCCTTAACAGCCTTAACTGCTTTTTGTTTTGCATTTTTAGCGATTAAATTATTTAAACCTCTCGCTGTTGATGTTGGCTTAGTAGATAAACCCAATGCAAGAAAGCATCATGAAGGTCAAATTCCCTTAATTGGTGGCATTTCTATATTTGCTGCCGTATTAGCGGCAAGCTTACTTTGGTTGCCTGATACGTTAGAACTTCGCATGTACTTAATAGCTTCAGCTATGATGGTGTTTATAGGTGCATTGGATGATAAATATGACCTTAAAGTACGCATTCGTATAGTTGGACAAATTATCATTGCCAGTTTGATGATCTACGGCGTGGGAGGGTATATATCGAACTTAGGCGATTTATTCGCTTTCGGTGATATTGAACTAGGTCCAATTGGTATTGTTTTTACTTATTTTGCCATTATTGTAGTTATAAATGCTTATAACATGGTTGATGGTATTGATGGTTTAGTAGGCAGTTTAAGTTTAAATACTTTTACCGCCATCGCGCTATTGTTTTTAATGAGTGGGAATACTAATTATTTAAGTTACCCTTTAATATTAGCTACAGCTACCTTGCCTTATTTAATGTTTAACTTAGGCTTTTTACAAAAACAAACTAAAAAAATATTTATGGGTGATGCCGGTAGTATGTTTATTGGTTTAAGTGTTATTTGGTTACTATCAATGGGTACCCAAGGTGAAAACGCTTCTTTTAGGCCTGTTACTGCATTGTGGATATGTGCCGTACCTTTAATGGATATGTTAGCGATTGTTATGCGCCGTTACCGTAAAGGCAAATCTCCTTTCAAACCTGACAGAGATCATTTGCACCATATATTACAACGTGCAGGTTTATCTTCTGGACAGACATTACTCGTTATTTCATTGTTCGCTATATTTATGTCGTTAATAGGTGTGTTAGGAGAGTATTTTCAAGTACCAGAGAGCATAGAGCTTATTTTATTTGTTGTAATTTTTATTCTTTATAATAAATACGCAAGACATTTTAGCTGGAAGTATAATGAGTAGTAATATCTACTTATTATACTTATTTGATTTCACTCTGTTGAATCTTACATGTTAATACAATTATTAAGTAACAGATATTAGCGACTTCTGATAAAAATGCACTAATAGCTCCTATTGGTTTTCATTTAATTTAGCCAATAATTACATAGATTTTGAGTAAAGATATTTTTCATGAATAAAAAACGTATTTTAACCGTATTCGGTACGCGCCCAGAAGCAATAAAAATGGCACCCTTGGTTCATGCGCTTGCGGCAGATAATCGATTTGAAGCTAAAGTTTGCGTAACTGCTCAACACAGAGAAATGCTAGATCAAGTGTTAGAACTCTTTGAAATAACGCCGGATTATGATCTAAATTTGATGAAGCCTGGCCAAGACTTAACTGATGTCACATGTGGAATTCTTCAAGGTTTAAAGCCTGTTTTGGCTGAATTTAAACCCGAGTATGTGTTAGTGCATGGTGATACTGCAACAACAGTTTCAACAACATTAGCCGCTTATTATCAGCAAATAAAAGTGGGCCATGTAGAAGCAGGATTACGAACGGGAAATATTTATTCCCCTTGGCCTGAAGAAGGAAATAGAAAGCTAACCGGTGCCATTGCAGATTTACATTTTTCGCCTACTGAAATATCAAAGCAAAACCTTCTAGCTGAAAATGTAGCAGTCGAAAAAGTTATTGTTACTGGCAATACCGTTATTGATGCTCTACACGATGTAATAGGTAAACTTGAAACTAATGTTGAAATTAAGTCTTCATTAGAAAAACAATTCAGCTTTTTAAATGATAAAACACGCTTAGTACTTATTACTGGCCATCGTCGCGAGAGTTTTGGTGGTGGATTTGAGCGTATATGCGAAGCAATTTCACAACTAGCAAAAACGTTTCCTGATGTTGAATTTGTGTATCCAATGCATTTAAACCCGAATGTAAGAGAACCTGTTAATAGACTTCTTGCTGACTTAAAAAATGTTTTCCTCATCGAACCATTAGATTACTTGCCTTTTGTATATTTGATGAATAAATCATATGTACTATTAACAGACTCAGGCGGAATACAAGAAGAGGCACCTTCATTGGGCAAACCTGTACTAGTAATGCGCGATACAACCGAAAGGCCAGAGGCTATTGATGCTGGCACAGTTAAGTTAGTCGGCACTGAAGTTGACTCGATTGTAACAGAGCTGAGCTTATTACTCACTAACGAAGAAGCTTATAAGATAATGAGTTTTGCTCATAACCCTTATGGCGATGGAAATGCTTGTAGTAAAATACTTGACGCACTGATTAATGGCTAATACCTAGCAAATAGCAATTGATAACAAATCACTATTAAGTATAGCAACTGCGATACTAAAGGATGTAACTTAGATTATTCATGGGGTATTTAAGCAATGTTTTAGTGTTAATAGCTTCTCGAAGTATGGCACTGGCGGGATTTTTTTTATTACCTGCCGTGATAAGTGCGAATGACTTTAAGCAATATGCCTTGTATTTTGCTACTTGGCAGTTTTCTAGCCAGTTATTGTCAATGCAAGTTGGTACCACCTTTTTCCGCTGTGGTTTACTTCCTGCTTTTACTTATAAGTTATCGCTGTTATTAGGCTGCTTTTACCCGCTGGTTATTGGAGCTTTAGTTGTTCTTGTCGCCTCGTTAAGTTTTACAACAATACTTGTGCCTGCCTTTTTTATGTCGGTTATTGTGGCTGGTTTTATTATTGTTTCTGAATATGCTCGGGCAAAAATTAATGAGCGCTTAGTGTTCGTTATGTATATGCTGCCAGGACTGGTATACTTAGGTCTATTCTCATTTGGGAAACTCTACCAGATCGAAATATCGTTAACCGTGCTTTTGTTAACTGAGTCTGTCACGTATTCCATAATGGCAATTGTTTTATTAGTGAGTTGTAACGTTAAGGTTACTTTACCAAACCGTGAATTAACACTTGCTTTTAAACGAGTATATCCATTTTGGCAGAGAATATCCTTACCGCTGATTCCTAATAATTTACTGTGGTATTTTTATTTTAACGCGCCGGTAATCATTGGTTATAAGTTGATCACTAATGTACACTTATATAATGATATGGCATTATTGTTCCGCTTTGTTGTTGCGGTATCAACTATTTCATCCGTGCTAGCCTTGGTATTTCAAAAAAAGGTGATTAGTATTTATGAGCAAGATAGAATACGTTATTTGAAAATTAAACACATCTTTGTTTCGCTTTTCATACCCATTTTTTTTCTTTTGAGTATTGTTTTAAAATTCATTTCTGAATATATTTTTGCTCTTTTACCGTTAGGTGAAAGTTGTGATGTGTGTCTTGTTGCTGTTGATAATATTGAGATCTTTATTTTTCTGTTTTATTTGTTTTTTAGTATTTATTTAATGTCTCATTATTTTGTTGCTGAAAAAAATATGGCGGTTATTTCTCCCTCCATGTTTATAGGTTTTGTTGTTTATGTGGCTTCAGTTGCTATTGGCTTCAATTTATCGTTAGACTTTAATGTAATTTCTATTTATTCGTTATGTATTTCTCTTACGATAACTTTTATAATTAGGTACGTTTGGTTACTAAATCAAAAGAAAATAAATTAAATGTTAAAAAATATTGTCAAAAAGCTACTCCCTACTTCTATTTATAATTTCATTAGAATGCGTCCTAGGCTCATAATTGTTAGTGAGTCATTGAAAGGAAAGATTGCTTATATTAATAAAGCCACTTGGCAACAAGATCCTGATTATCGAGGTGACAATTCTGGGGCTTTACGTAAATATGGCCACATGGTTGATAAGGGGTTGCAATCACCTCAAAGGGAGGCTGGTCATAGTTTACCTATTGCATCTCGCTTAAATGAATTACTTGAATTGAAAGAAAAGCAGTGTGAATCATCGGTGTGGGCAAAACACATGTTGGATTTACACAGTGAGTTGCAAAACTCTACTATTGGTGATGATATTTATGTAAATTTTGCTTTTGTTAATGAAAGTAAAATTAACAGCGACATGCTATTGCACTTCTTGAAAGAAAGAAGGACATTGCGTCACTTTGCTCATGATAAAATGCCTACTTTAGCAGAGATCAACATGATACTTGAAACTACCGTGTGGGCACCATCGAGTTGCAACAGACAAACAATCGTTAATTATTTTACTTTAAATGAAGCTCTGGTAAGTCAGTGTACTAAGCAAAATAAAGGTGCTACAGCTATATCAGGTAAACATGCCTTTATTTCTGTTTGTTATGATACTCGTTCATATCATTTGCCGCAGGAGTCTTTATCGGGAATGGTAGATGTTTCACTTGGTTTTCAAAATGCCTTGTTGATGGTTCATGCTTTAGGTCTGGGTGCTTGTGTACTTAATTGGTCCCATGCGGATAAAAATGAAAATGTTACTTTAAGACAATTATTGAATATTCCCGATTATTGCGAAATCGCTTTTAATGTCATCGTTGGTGTTCCAAATGGCGGAGCACCGGCTCCAGGTAAGAAAAACAAACTTGAATATATAGTAGAGAGATAGGATGAAAGTTTTTATATTAAATCATTGTTCACATAATAAAGGCGATAATAGTGTACTTTATTATTTGACTCAATGTTTGGATATTGTTTCAGATAATAATGAGGTTATTGTCTCTTGTAGTGATGGTAAGGCGCCTTTCTGGGCGAGTAAGGAGGTTATGGCTGTATGTTGGCCTGGTGGGAAGATTTTTAAAACACCCGAAGTTGGTTTTGCAAAAAACGTTATCAGACGTTTGAATTTTATGTTGATGCGTAAAATAGTTTATAAAACATTTTTATCTCTTTATGCTAATAAGCATGATGCCTTAGCTAAAATAGTTGCTATTACTTGCTTCGGTTCACCTTTAATAAAAGCTTTTAAAGAGGTTGATAAAGTTATCTGCACAGGGGGGCACCATATTTCTAATGTTTTAGAAAGAGATTGTGTTAACCCTCAATTAGTATCGTTGGCATTGGCTGATTTATATGGTCATAAACCGGTAATGTGGTCACAGTCTATTGGTCCAATCGATACTGCGGCCGTTTACTCAAAAAAAGCAATGGGGCGTGTATTTGATTCGTGCAGTCACATTTTTGTACGTGATGATTTAAGTGACGATTGTGTCAAGTCAACGTGTAGTGCTGTTACAGTTAAGGCGCCAGATAGCGTGTTTTTGTCCAATAAATTAGTAAAAAATGTTGTCGAAACCGTGCACAAACCCTATGTTTGCTGCGCAGTTTATACCGCAGGTATTTCAGATGAAAAGTACTTGAATGATTATAAGGCATCATGGGTACGTATTACACAAAAAATTAAAGAAAAAGGTTTTGATGTTGTCTATATTCCAATGCAATATAAAGGTTTTGGTGGTGATGAAAGAGCTTTTCTAGCAGGTATAGTTAAAGAAGTTGGTGGCAGTGGTGTAAGTTTCGTGGATGAAGATAAAAGCCCCAAAGATACGCTAAGTTTATTTAAAGGTGCTTCTTTTATCATTGGTCATAAAACCCATTCGGTTATTTATGGCTTAGCATTAGAAATACCAACCATCGCTATTGCATATCATGAGAAAACTCGTTATTTCATGTCAATGTTTGGTTTTGATGATTATGTTTATAAAGATGTAATTGGTTGTGAAACTGATATTATTAATCAAATTACAGCTGAAACAGAAAATGATCAAAAGCTAAGCCATAAGAAGTCAGATAAAAGTGCCTTCTTTGCTGAGCAACTTATAGGAAACTTAAAAACGTCTTTGCATGACTAGTTCAATTTCGTTAAGGCGTTTAATTTTTTACGTAACTACATGGGGTTATGTGGTTACTAATATATTAGTTGCATGGCTCGCTAGTTTAAGTATGCCATTGATGGCTGTACGTGAATCATGGATGATTCTTTTGTTGTTTTTTTTATTTTTATCTCGTTCATATGTGGCATTAGCTTTCTTAGCTATTATTTGTTTTTATGGTGCTTCACCCTTCGTTGAGGGTTTACAAACCATACAGCTTTTAGGCTTTGTTTATGGAATAAGGGATATATTTTTATTGACAATGTTAATTGAGTTATGCCGATATAAAGGTGATTCAGATGTAAGTAAAAAAGAAATTTTTCATTTTATTTACTTTGTTCTTTTTGTTTCTTTATTTGATAGTATTACGAGCAATGTTTTGGGGATGAATATTGCAGAAATAGTGTTTAGAACTAGTGATTATTATTCAAATAAAGGAGTTGATATTAACCTGTCGAATGGTTTATTAGGTGATAGAATAGGTGCACCTTTGTATTCGCCAAATTTACTTTGTACCCTATTGGCATGTTGCTTCTTTTTCGATCATCGAATTACCCCTTCGAAATGGATGGTTAAATTATTTTCATTTATTGTCGTTGCTTTTACTATGTCTAAAGTGATTGTGTTTTCATTAGCGTTTTATGTTATTAGAACAAAATGGAAGTTACCTGTCATCTTGGGGTTATTAAGTTTATTTCCTTTTTATCTTTTGCTTGAGTCATATTATGCGACTCTCACTCCTGGTATATTAAAATATCATACCGCAAGCTTACTTGGACATTTCCATGCATTCGCAATGGCACTTGAGAATGATTTATTTTCTTTTATTCCAGAGCCAATCGGCAGCCATAGTATTGCAATGCAGGTTATAAATCAGGGAACAGATTCAGGGGCTGGTATTGAATCGATAATTTTAGCTAGGTTAAGTGAACTTAAAGTGTATTATTTTATTGTTATAGCTTACATAATTTATTCTCTATTTCAGCTTAAAAATAATAAAGAAGAAAAGTTTATAACATTTTTTGTGGTTTTATCCCTACTTACTGCAACAAGTAATCAGCCTGTTGCATTTATCCCCGCTCTATTCCTATTGAAGGCGACAAAGTAATGAAATTATTTGTATTTAGAAGTTTACCTTTGGATGCGGACTCTAGAACTCAGCGTAATATGGATCTCTATGAAAAAGAATCATCGTATAGTTGTAGCTGGGAGAAGAATCCCAATTTTTCTTCGCATGATAATGCTTTTTACTTTCCGTTTAGTAAGTCAGGGAACACGTTTGTAAGAGCGTTCAAATATTTGTTATTTCTTCTTTGGGTGCCTTATGTGGTCTTAATGAAGGCTAAGAAAGGTGATGCAATTATCTTTATGGATTTTGAAACCATATTGCTAGGGGCGGTAGCAGCCAAACTTAAAAGTACCACTATTATTTTTGATATAGTTGATCCATTTGCCCAAACTAAAAGCAGCCTAAAAGGTATTGCTAAGTTAATTGATAGAATTGAGTGTCGATTTGCACGAGGGGCAGATATATTGATGGTTCCTCATGAATGTCGGGTTCAATATTATCATGATGTGATACGTGTTGGAGTCCTTGATAAAGACGCTTTCATTGTCGAAAATGTCCCTAACTATGCTTCTACTTTAACCCATTGTAAAGAAGAAAGAAAAGGTGGGCAATGCCGAATAGGTTACTTTGGTACTCTTGATTTTGGCACTCGAGGTTTAGAGTTTTTGATTACTTTGGCAAAGGATAATCCTGAGACGATCTCAGTGTTATTCGCTGGACAAGGGGCGATGGAAAGAGAGTTAACTAAAATTTCAAATGAATATAAAAATATTAGTTTTGTGGGAAGTTTTAATGCTGTCAGTCTACCTAAATTATATAATAAGGTGGATTTCACATGGGCGTATTATTGTCCATCAATCCCACTTCATAGGTATGCTGCACCAAATAAATATTATGAACATTTGTATTTTAAAACCCCAATTATAACCTCTGCAATAATCCCGCAATTCAAGGTTATTGAGGAGCTTAATTCAGGGGTGTCTATTGATTTGTCTATAGATTCAATAAAGGATGTTACCAAACGTTTATTGACTTTTTTAGAAAATACTTCTTGTTTAAATAGTGAAGATTTAAGTAGTTATTGGCAAAAATATTATGCTGAATATTATAAAAGTAAGAGAAAAGATTTTAGAGCTATGTTAGCAGCTGAAAAAAGTAAGGCAGAAAATAGAGTTCCAAGAAATAAGCAAATCTCCATTCTTGGCACTGTTGGTGTTCCTGCATGTTATGGCGGCTTTGAAACACTGGTCGAGAATTTACTCGATGAAAACGAGCAAGAAAAAGATATCACCGTTTATTGTTCGTCAAAGAGTTATGCTCAAAAGATTGAAACATATAAAAATGCCAAGCTTAATTATATTCCATTGAAAGCTAATGGTTCACAAAGTATTCTTTATGACATTTGGTCGCTGTGTCACACGGTATGGAAGGGCTCAGATAATATTTTACTGTTAGGTGTTTCAGGAGCTATTTCCTTACCATTTATTCGCGTTTTCTCTAAAGTCCGTATTGTCACTAATATCGATGGTTTAGAGTGGAAAAGAGCAAAGTGGAGTAGTTTAGTTAGAAAGTTCTTGAAGTACTCAGAAAAATTAGCGGTCAAATATTCAGATGTGATAGTTGCAGATAATGCCGCTATTGCTGATTACGTTAGGAATGAGTATAAGGTTGAATCGAAAGTTATCGCATATGGAGGCGATCATGCGATTGTAAATGATTTAAACCTTTGTGATGAAGGGTATGCTTTAGCGCTTTGTCGAATAGAACCTGAAAACAATGTTGAACTAATACTAGAAGGGTTTAGCCAAACTAATAAACCACTTAAATTTATTGGTAATTGGAGCAATAGTGACTTTGGCCGTACGATGAAAGCTAAGTATCAACAATTTAATAATATTGAAATTGTTAGTCCTATTTATGATATTGAGACGCTTTTTGATATTCGTCAAAAATGTAGTTTTTATGTACATGGGCATTCTGCGGGGGGGACTAATCCCTCTTTAGTTGAAATGATGCATTTTAATAAGAGCATTTTAGCATTTGATTGTAACTATAATAGAGCATCAACAGAAGACAAAGCCGATTTCTTTAGCAGCTCAAAAGAGTTAATTGAGCTAGTGAATAGTTCGGTCGATTTAGAGAATGGTCGCTATATGCAAGAAATTGCAGAACGCCGTTATACTTGGGCAATAGTAAAAGAACAGTATTTTAGTTTGTTTAATTAAAAGAGAAAATTATGAGAAAAGGAATTATTTTAGCCGGTGGCAGCGGCACTCGACTTTATCCATTAACTAAAGTGGTTAGTAAGCAACTGATGCCAGTGTACGATAAGCCAATGGTTTACTACCCGCTTGCTACATTAATGCAGGCTGGTATCAAGGAGATACTGATTATTTCTACTCCTGAAGAAACTCATCGTTTTGAAGAGTTATTAGGCAATGGCGAAAACTTCGGTATTTCAATCTCTTATAAAGAACAACCTAGCCCAGATGGTTTAGCGCAAGCTTTTATATTAGCTGAAGAGTTTCTTGATGGTGCCCCAGCCGCACTAGTGCTTGGTGATAACATGTTCTACGGTCATGATTTAACTAAATCGCTGCAAAATGCTAATGCACAACAAACTGGTGGTACAGTTTTTGGTTATCATGTTTCAAACCCTCGTTCTTACGGTGTGGTTGAATTTGATGATAGTGGTACGGCAATTTCGATTGAAGAAAAGCCTGTTGAACCAAAGTCAAATTATGCAGTACCAGGCTTATACTTTTTTGATTCACGTGTGGTTGAATTCGCTAAAAAGGTTAAACCTTCGCCTCGTGGTGAATTAGAGATTACTGACGTTATTGATCAATATTTAAAAGCCGGTGAGTTAAAAGTAGAAATTATGGGTCGCGGTACGGCTTGGCTTGATACGGGTACGCATGATGATTTACTTGCTGCAGCACAGTTTATTGCCACTATTGATAAGCGCCAAGGTTTAAAAGTTAATTGCCCTGAAGAAGTTGGTTATCGCAATGGTTGGTTGAGTGAAGCGAAGCTGCGTGAAATAGCACAACCTTTAATTAAAAGTGGTTACGGTGAGTATTTAATTAAGTTGATTGAAGAACGGGTTTTTTAAAGGGCTTTTCTTTTTACAGGGAGAAAAGAATGAGAAAATCAAGAGTTGACTTATAAAGGGATGATTTTTATTTAATATTTATAACTTAAAGGATTAAGTGTATGGAAATGGATTTTACGGGTAAAGTCATAGGTTGCGCTATTGAGGTACATAAGCAATTAGGTCCTGGACTATTAGAGTCAACTTATGAGAAATGTTTGATGTATGAGCTGTATTTGAATGGTATAACAGCACAATCTCAAGTTATTTTGCCTATATGTTATAAGAATATAGATATTGAAGCAGGTTATCGGCTAGATATACTGCTACCAAACAAGCTAGTGATTGAGCTTAAATCAGTTGATAAAATTATTCCTGTGTATTCAGCACAATTGTTAACTTATATGAAGTTAACTGATATAGATAAAGGTTTACTGATTAATTTCAATGTTAAAAAGTTAGCGGATGGTGTGAGAAGATTTAATTTGTCTTTTTAACGTTTAGGCACAGGTCATTCTTGCAAGTGGAGGATAGGAGGAACTTTGCTTTAATAGAAAGAGAGTTTGATGTTTGAAACATTACTTCTCTTTCGGTTCTTATTCATTTATCGCTGTTAGCTGTTTAGTTTTACAAGGAGGAATGAATGAAAAGGGAATGAGGAACTACTTTAGCCATATTCAAGTACTTTATGTTTATCTCCTGTAGTCCTCCTTCATTCCTCCTTGTGAAATATGAAGTTTATTTATTTTTTATGGGTTTTTATGGAGTTTTAGTGAATTATATAAACACAGATATACCAGATGTAAAAATTATTGAACCTAATGTGTTTGGTGATGACCGTGGTTTTTTTATGGAGACTTTTCGGGTAGATGAGTTTACCCGTGAATGTGCGCAGAAGAGCTTTGTGCAAGACAATCATAGTAAATCTAGCCATGGTATTTTGCGCGGTTTGCATTACCAATTAAAAAATACCCAAGGCAAGTTAGTACGTGTTACTTCGGGTGAAGTTTACGATGTTGCTGTAGATATGCGGAAAGAGTCGCCAACCTATGGACAACATGTTGGTGTAGTGCTTTCGGGTGAAAATAAGCGTCAACTTTGGGTGCCAGAAGGTTTTGCTCACGGTTTTTATGTGATGAGTGAGTCGGCAGAGTTTGTTTATAAGTGTACAGACTATTACGCGCCAGAGCATGAAGTGTCGTTATTGTGGAATGATCCAGCTTTAAATATTCAATGGCCGTTGATTAATGGCAATGCTCCATCGCTTTCTGCTAAAGATGAAGTGGGTTTGTTGTTTAAAGATGCGCCTGCTTTTAGCGCTTAGGTTGAAGCAAGATAAATAAAAATTTAATCGTACAATTACAATAAAGCTAACTTAAACCATGAAAATAATCGTTATAGGTAAATCGGGGCAATTGGCCTGGGAGCTAAGCCAGCTTTCATCGAAAGAGCATGAAATAGTTTGTTTAGGGCGTAATGATATAGATTTGCAAGACGTATCAATTATTTCTGCACGTTTACAAGCGTACCAAGCTTCAGGTGTTATTAACGCCTCTGCTTATACTGCCGTAGATAAAGCCGAGAGTGATGTTGATAATGCTTTTATGCTTAATGCGAAAGCGGCAGGCAACTTTGCAAGAGCTTGTAAAGCTTTAACGATCCCTTTTGTTCATATTTCAACTGACTTTGTTTTTCATGGTGATAAAGGCTCGCCTTATTTACCTACTGATGAAATAAATCCATTAGGGGTTTATGGTGCAAGTAAAGCACAAGGTGAGCATTTTATTGCTGATGTTTATCCAGAAAGAAGTTGTATTATTCGCACGTCTTGGGTGTATTCAATACATGGTAATAATTTCGTAAAAACCATGTTGAACTTAATGAATACTAAACCAGAGCTTGGTGTTATAAGTGACCAAATAGGTTCACCTACATATGCTAAAGGCTTAGCTAAAGTTTGCATAGCAAGCCTAACTGACAAGATTAATGGTATTCACCATTACACTGATACAGGCGTGGCGAGTTGGTTTGATTTTGCTGTTGCTATTCAACGCATGGGTTTACAACTTGGCTTATTAGATAAAAAAATACCGATTAAACCTATAACTACTGCGCAATATCCAACACCGGCTAAACGCCCACATTATAGTGTGTTAGATAAAAGCAGCTTAGCTAGCGCTTTGCCTGAGTTTAAGTTTAGCCATTGGCAAGAGCAACTACATACTATGATGACGGCTTTAAAAGCTGAACAGTCTTAGCTTATTGTTTACAGCGTAACTGTTTTATCGCTGCGAAATTATAAAGAATTATAAAAATTTTAGAGATATATGATGAAAAAATTATTAGTTACCGGTGGTGCTGGTTTTATTGGCGCTAACTTTGTTCATTATTGGATGAACAAATATTCAGCCGACAAAGTGGTTGTGCTTGATGCATTAACTTACGCAGGTAATATTGCCAATTTAGACTCTGTAAAAGATGAAGCTAACTTCACCTTTGTGCATGGTAACATTTGTGACCAAGTTTTAATTGAAAAGTTATTGGTTGAACACGGTATTGATACCTTAGTACATTTTGCCGCTGAGTCGCATGTTGACCGTTCAATTACTGGTCCAGATGCTTTTATTGAAACTAATATTATGGGTACCTATAGCTTGCTTAAAGCAGCTAAAAAAGTATGGTTAGATGGGGCTTTTAATGATGGTAAAGTTCTTGAAGAACATCGTTTTCATCATGTGTCTACTGATGAAGTGTACGGCACGCTTTCACCAACAGACCCTGCATTTACAGAAGATACAGCTTACGCGCCTAATTCGCCTTATTCTGCGAGCAAAGCGGCAAGCGATCATTTAGTGCGCGCTTATCATCATACTTACGGTTTAAATGTTACTACCAGTAACTGCTCAAACAATTATGGTCCGTTTCATTTTCCTGAAAAGCTTATTCCTTTGGTTATCACCAATATATTGCATGATAAAGCCTTGCCAATTTACGGTGATGGCCAACAAATTCGTGACTGGTTATACGTTGAAGATCATGCTTACGGAATCGACTTAGTGTTACAAAATGGTCGAATTGGTGAGAACTACAATATTGGTGGTGATAACGAATGGGCTAATATAGATATAGTAAAAACTATTTCTAAACTTGTTGAGCAAGAGTTTATTAAGAATAAAGACTTAGGCATTCGTTTTCCTGCGGCAAAAGCAGCGATGGCACAAAACACAGAGTCACTCATTACTTATGTAAAAGACCGACTTGGTCATGATCGCAGATATGCTATTGATGCAACTAAAACCAATAATGAGTTAAATTATCAACCGAAAGAGTCGTTTGAAACCGGCATTGCTAAAACCGTTGCTTGGTATTTAAATAACGAAGAATGGTGGAAGAGTGTGATGGACGGTTCTTACCAAAACTGGATAGCTGAGCAGTACTCTTAATTAATATGAGTAATTTAAAGGTCGATATTCGGCCTTTTTTAATGTCTTTAAGTTTGTGTTAGAACTCACTTTATTCCATTAATAAATTACTCAAAAACCTATAAACGCAAACATTTCATCTATAAAGTCATGACAAAAAGTTTAACAACCAATACAATAAAGAAAATACTGTAATTAGGGATAAAAATGACAAGTAAAATCAAAAAAGCGGTAATACCTGTAGCGGGCTTAGGCACACGGATGTTACCAGCGACAAAAGCTATTCCAAAAGAGATGTTGCCGATTGTTGATAAGCCATTAATTCAATATATTGTGAATGAATGTATTTCAGCTGGTATTAAAGAAATTGTTTTAGTTACACACTCTTCTAAAAACGCGATTGAAAACCATTTTGACAAGTCGTTTGAGCTTGAAACCACGTTAGAAAAGCGTGTTAAGCGCCAGTTACTTGATGAAATTCAAGCAATATGTCCGAAAGACGTTACCATTTTACATGTGCGCCAAGGTGAAGCAAAAGGCTTGGGGCATGCGGTATTAAAAGCGCGTCCTATTATTGGTAATGAACCCTTTGTTGTAGTGTTACCTGATGTAATTTTGGATGATGCCACTGCCGATTTAAAAACTGAAAATTTATCAGCGATGATAACGCGTTATAACGAAGTAGGTGGTTACAGCCAAATTATGGTTGAACCAGTACCTATGGAGCAAGTTAGTAGTTACGGTGTAGTTGACTGTGGTGGTGTTGAACTTGCACCAGGTGAGTCACAACCTATGACTGCTGTTGTTGAAAAGCCTGCCGTTGAAGATGCGCCGTCTAATTTAGCTGTAGTAGGTCGTTATGTATTGTCTGAAAAAATTTGGGACCTGTTGAAGTTAACTCCTCCTGGTGCTGGCGATGAAATTCAATTAACTGATGCTATTGCGATGTTAATGGAAAAAGAAACCGTAGAAGCATTTCACATGACAGGTAAATCGCATGACTGTGGTTCTAAGTTAGGCTACATGAAAGCGAATGTAGAATATGCTTTACGCCACCCAGAAATGGCTGATGAATTTAGAGCATACGTTACAGATTTAATAAAATAAAAATATAACTAGCTTTAAGTTCTAGTGCAATTGTCTTTGTTGTTATTCGTTTTCTCTGTAAGTTGTTTTTTACAAGGAGGAATGAATAAGAAGTTAATGAGTTAGAGCTTTAGGTATTTTAGACCTTCTATGTTTATTGGTGTTTACCTCATGTAGTCCTCCTTGTTTTCTCCCTGTGAGATATTTTTATTTTTTTACAGGGAGGAGTGAATGAGAAG